>Ga0302119_10000285_pt1 | contig 22299 bp, 17 predicted proteins | sample AG5_Tmax_MG_FD_203114 | JGI IMG/M metagenome (GOLD analysis project Ga0302119, IMG submission 203114) | Marine microbial communities from Western Arctic Ocean, Canada - AG5_Tmax | ecosystem: Environmental > Aquatic > Marine > Oceanic | place: Canada: Western Arctic Ocean | collected 2017-10-01 | reverse complement strand
GCACGGAAGCCCTGCTTCTTGCGCTTGATGCCGCTCTTACGAATCTTGACCTTCATCTAGTCCTCCATGGGGTTCGTTCGAAGAACAGGAGTCTACTGGTCGGAAGTTTTCGGTGCAACGTCTTCCGGGTCCTTCGGCTGCGGCTTCTGGGTCGATTCTGCCGGGACCAGTGCTTCGAGGGTGCGAATCCTCGATCGGCGACCGGAAAGAACGATCTGACCCCCCGGGGGAGGACCTGGGGCCGCCAGAAATAGCCGTCTCTGTCCGTCACTGAGGACCAGGCAACTTCGCTCCTCGTCGCCGCTGAAGACCTGGAATCGGCCGCGGAAATGGTCCTTACCGCCGCCCATCGGGCCCGACTTGGGATTTTCCGCAGCATCCTCGGTAACCTCCCCCTGGTAACTGTAATCCAGTGAATCGGTCGAGAAATCGAGATGGACCCGTCCTCGCCAAAGGATGGACACCGTCGGGGCGTCCGCTTCGGAGGACAGATCGATACGAAAGGTGGAGCAATCTTTGGGCAGCATGATCGACTCGGGCCCGCTCTGGTCACTCTGGAGTGGCAAGGAGGTCCACCGATGAGCACCGAGATCCCGCACCCGTAAGCCACGCCAACGAATCTCCAGCGGGTCCTGACGATTGCCGACTCCATGGACCTGAAGTCCGATGAATCCGCTGAGGCGCCGGGTGTCGAAGACCTCTGCGGCAGCGACTCCATTGATCCAGGTTTGCAGGTGTGCTCCCACTGCGACGACTCGGACATGATTCCAGTCGTGCGGTTTGTGAGCGGCACGAGCTGCTGGATTGTCCTTGAGATCATCGATCCAGCCACGGTCTCCTTCTTCGTAGAGTCCAGCGCTCCAGAATCGTTTTCGCTGGTCGTCGACATCGATTTCCACCTGGAAACCACGAGCGCCGCTGCCTACTGCTTCGCTACGGATCTGAACGCCGGAATTGAGCGAGGGATCGCACAGGAATTCGTACTCCAGCTCGAAATCTCCGAATTGACGTTCGGTGATGAGCCAGGTGTTGGGACTGTTCGGGGTCGATTGTCCGATCACCACCGAGTCCTCGACCCGGTAGCGGGCGCTGCCTCCGAGGATTTTCCAGCCGGAGAGATCCTCCGGCGGGAGCAACGATTCCCACTTTGGTTGTAGTGGACTCTTCAGTCCCTGGGCAGAAGTCGGACCCTCATCCGCCCCGGTCTTGTCGGTGACAGGACCGAAGATCATCAGACAAATACCGAGACACATCCATTTCATCGGGGATCCCCCTTCAGCGTCTCGACTGTCCAGGGCAGGGTGCGTCCTGCGGTCAGGCGGCGCAACTCGGTCACCGCCTTCGGAGCGATGGGATCTGCACCGTGGCCCCACTGCCTCCTGACCCAGGTCAGTATTGCAGCGATCCCCTCATCATCGAGCAGTGGATTCTCGCGGTGTCCCGGCATGGTGATGTCCCAGGTCTCATGATGGACTTCGACGGGTCCGGTGAGTCCATCGAGAACCAGTCGGATGGGAATGCTCTCCTCACCGAGTAGCCAGGGGCTGTCGATGAGGGATGGTCCGAGGGCCGGTTGACCCTCCCCTGCCGGACCGTGGCACAGGGCGCAGGAGGAGGCAAAGGCCGCGGCACCATGGCTGGCGAGTCGTCGCTGTGGCTCGGTCCACGGTTCCACCTCTGGCAGTGACGAGGGATCAAAGGTGAGCCGGGCGATGATCGCCTCGGCATCGCTGGCGCTCGTTTGCACCAAATCCTTGCGTTTCAGGACCGGTGGGATGGTGGCGAGCACCGGAGCCTTCCAGCGCTGGTCGTCGGTGGTCAGACGGATCGCCCCGAGGATGGCCGCCAGCCGCGGGTCGGTGGAGTCGAGGTCATCGAGAGAATCGAGCAGCAATCCGAGGGAGGAGGGGTGGGAGCGCAGAGCCGATCGAGTGGTTTCCCTCAGTAGTGCTTCGCGCCCCGGGAACGCCTCGATGTGGTCGCCAAAAAAGCGTCCGATCCTCTCGATCTGGTAATCGTTCCAGCCACTGAGCGCCGCCATGCGGATGTTGGCGTTGGGTCCATCTCGCCGGAGCGCCGCGAGCATGGCAGAGAGCGCCATGGGGTGGTCGGGAAAGGCTCCCAGTGCCAGCACCCGGTGAATCTTCTCGATCTCGGAGAGCGCTGCCGTGTTGGCAGCGAGTGCCGCGACCAGTGGGGCGACATCGGCGTCAGCGATCGGCGTCGGTTCGGCGATGATCCGACAGGCAGCCCGACGAACCGCCTCGTCGGGGTCCTCCAGGGCACGGCTCAGCAGTGCGCCATCGAGGGCATTCAGCCCGCTCAGGGTCCACAGTGCATGAAGTCGAGCGATCGCCAGCGAGTCGCTGGAGGTGGCGAGTTGTTTCAACTCCTTCACCGGTGCTGAACTTCCCGCCTCGACCAGTAGTCGTTGGGCCTGGTCTCGCACCCAGCCGACCGGATGTTGCAGGGCCTGGATGCGACCGGCTTCTCCTGCGAGCCAACCGAGCGACTCGACCTGAGGCTGCTCATCATCGGCGACCACTCGCCAGATTCTGCCGAGCCCGATGGGCTGTTCCAGTTTCCGTTCCTCGACCTGTTTACGTAGATACGAGGTGACGAACTGGCGGTGCTGGACGACACCGCGATAGATGTCGACAACGTACAGGTTGCCATCGGGGCCGACCTCGACATCGACGGGTCGGAATCGTTCATCGGTGGATGCGAGGAAAGCCTGCTGGACATACTGGTCATGGGGGAAGGTCAACTGTTCGCCTGTGAGGCGCGAGCCTTGCTCTTGCAACCGGAATGCTGCGACCAGGTTGCCGGTGGTCTCGGCGACGAACGCGACACCGTTCCACTCCTCACCCCAGCGGTGGCTACGGAAAATGGTCAAACCGGCTGCCGATGTGTTGCGGCGAAGTCGTCCATCTTCTCTCAGCATCCCTGGCTGGTAACCGCGATTGATTCCTGGGTTCATGCGCACCGGCCAGGTCGACTGGTCACTGATCACTCGGTGCCCCGATCGACCGGGCTGGCCCACTGGTTTTCCGCAGTTGGGGTTGCGAAGTAGCAACTCCGTGGGGAGCGGATCGGCGAGGATCCAGGTCGAGTTGTGGTTGAAATAGAGGCGTCCCTGGTCGTCCTGGGCGAGACCCCATTGACCCCGAAAGGCACTCCTACCCATGACGATCTGCGGTTTTCCGTCGATCACGTCGAACCGAAATCGGCGGCTGCTCTTGGAGTTGTAGAACCAGTTGTCGACGGTGCGAAGCAAGGCGCTTTCGGTGTGCTCCACGACATTTGGATTGGCATCACCATAGCGAGCGACCTCGGTCTGGATGTCGGATCGGAGATCTCCATCGAGGTCTCTGCAGTACCAGAGGTGTGGTGGTTCAGCGATCAGCACACCACCCTCGACGATGGAGATGGCCCGAGGACTGACCAACTCGTCGAGGAACACGGTACTGCGTTCGAAAAATCCATCCTGATCGCGATCCTCCAGTACCACCACCTGTCCCAGAGGGTCCGTCTCGCCGTCCCCATCGACGGTGCGCATGTAGGCTCTCAACTCCACCGCCCACAATCGCCCCTTCTCGTCCCAGGCGATGGCGATGGGGTCGACCACCTGTGGCTCGCATGCGGCCAGTTCGACATGGAATCCATCGGCGACCTCGAATGAATCCAGCGCCTGATCCGGTGTCAGGACAGGAGCGGCCGGAATTTCCCATTGGCGCCAGTTTTCTGCCTGTGTTTCCCCCTTGCGATCTCCATTCTGCGCTGGCAGCAGGGTGCACAGCAGGATCATCGATAGCGCTGGGATCATCGGATTCATCAGGGGTGATCGCATCGGGTTCATTTCTTTGCTGGTGGTGACTGTCTTCGGCTCAATTTACGAAAGCCTTCCTGGAGGATGAACAGGGGGGCGATCAGCAGAAATCGAGGATCCTTCATGAAGGATGGTCGATTGCCCTCGATTCCATGGCCGATGAACTGGAGGATCCAACCGCCGACGAAGAGTCCCACACCCCACTGCCAGTCGAAGAAAACCACCACCAGAGAGGCGACGATCGCCGGGATACCGATGAAATGAGTGAGGTGGTTGAGCGGGTGATTGTGATCGGAGCGATAGCGATCGATCCAGCGCTGGATGCCGCTGGCTCCATCGGCCGGACGGTTCTCTTGTGGCTCAGGCGTATCAGGCATCTGTGACCTCCGTTGCGATTGTCCATCGAATCGGACTCCGGTTCCATCTTTCGCTGGGCTCGACAGGGCCGACTTGCTTCGCCGCTTCGGGCAAGTGATGCTGGTCCCAGCCGGCACACGGTACCGGCCTGGAGGACCATGACTGTTCCATTTTTTGTAGGCCTCGATCTCGGGGGTACCGAGGTCAAGGTCGGGCTGTGTAGCGAACGTGGCGAGGTGGTGTGGTCCGATCGGCGACCCAGCCAGGCCCATCTGGGTCAAAAAGCGATCCTCGAGGCCCTCGCAGCGGCCGTCGATGGGGCCTTGCTCGAGGCCTCCACCCAACCCGGTGAAGTGGCGGCCATCGGCCTGGGAACCCCAGGTGTGGTGGATCCAGCCAGTGGCATCATCCGTTTTCCAGTGGCCAACCTGGGGGGCTGGCACGGCACCGACATCGTCGGTTTCTTGCGCGATCGATTCGATGTTCCAGCGGTGGTCGAAAATGATGCCAACTCCGCAGCGTGGGGAGAGTACTGCACCGGAGCTGGAATCGGAGCTCGAACTCTGCTGCTGGCTACGGTCGGAACAGGGATCGGTGGAGGAGCCGTCATCGATGGGGAACTGTTGCGCGGACCCTCCGGTGGAGCGATGGAACTGGGCCACATCATCCTGGAGCGATCGGGACGTAGCTGTAATTGCGGTCTGGTCGGATGCGTCGAGGCGTATGCCGGTGGTTGGGGCATGGCGGCGGAGTGGGGTCGAAGAAGAGATCTCGATGAGTCCCCTGGAGTCTCGCAACTGGTCCAGGCGGGGATCGCCGGTGATGCCCTCGCCAATGAGATCCTCGATGAAGGTGCAATCGCACTGGGAGCGGGAATGATGAGTGCTTTGCATCTGCTCAATCCCGATGTGGTAGTGATCGGAGGAGGCATCATCGATGCACGTCCCAGGCAACTGGAGCTGATTGAATCGGAGCTTCGGTCGCGAGTACTGCCAAAAGCGAGCGCCGATCTGAAGGTAGTCCGTGCGCAACACGGCAATCGAGCCGGCTGGATCGGTGCAGCGATGTGTGCCGAGAAGCATGTGAGGGGAGGTAGCGGAGGATGAGTAATCCTGAGGATTCTCTGCAGCGCATCGTTCTTCGAGATGCCGAGGCGGTCTTGCCGGACAGGATCATCCGTGCAGACCTGGTCATCGAGGGAACGGTGATCGCCAAGCTGGCCCCGCCAGGGAGCGCTACTGGAGATGAAATCTGGGATCTGGGCGGCCGCAGGGTCACCCCTGGATGTATCGATGCTCACATTCACGGCGTCCACGGCACCGATTTCTCGAGAACCGATGCCGAAGCGATCGCAGCGAGTGCAGAGGATCTTGCGGCGATGGGAATCACCACCATCTACCCGACCGTCGTCCCTGGTACCGAGCAGGAGATGGTCGCTGCGCTGCGAGAGTGTTCGCGCGCCATGGAACTGAGCAAGTCCATCCTGGGGATCCACCTCGAGGGTCCATTTGTGTCCTCGGGTCGTATGGGAGCCTTGCCAGCAGCTGGAATCCACTCGTGGGACGAGGGGCTGTTCGATCGTCTGCTCGATGGCGCTGGAGGTCAGTTGAGGATCATGACCTTTGCTCCAGAAGAGGTTCCGATGGAAGTTCAGCGTAAGTTTGCAACGGTCGGAGTCCGTGGATCGATCGGCCATACCTGTGCCACCGCACAGCAGACCGATGCGGCCATCGATGCCGGAGCACGGAGGTGTACACATCTGTGCAACGCCATGCCTTCGATCCATCACCGGGACCCCGGGCCAGTGACCGCCTTGCTCCTCGATGAGAGAGTTCGCTGCGAAGTGATCCTCGATGGGCATCATCTCGATGATGACATGGTCAGGATGGCACTGCGAATGAAGGGGGCAGCGGGTCTGATGGCTGTCAGTGATGCGATGCCACTGGCGGGAATGGGCATCGCATCGGGGAGTTTTTGTGGGCAAGTGGTTTGTTCCGATGGCTCGAGAGCGACTCTAGAGGATGGAACTCTGGCAGGAAGCGTGACCCTGTTACCGGAAGCACTCGCAAAAACCTCGAAGCGGCTCGGGTGGGACCCATCGATGACTGCAGCGCTGGGCGCAGCCAATGCGGCTGCCGATCTAGGGCTCCCGAGGCGCGGTGCGATCCGCTCGGATCATCGAGCGGACCTGGTGATCCACGGTCTCGCAGCGGAGAAGGGTGCGGAGGTGACCGTATTGCGTGGCGGGATCCCGGTGCGGGATCCTGAAGGCCCCAGATTGCCCGATGAGATGGAGAGAATTCGATGAGCGAGGAACAGATCAGTGATCCGGCACAACTCCTCGGCAACATCACCCCGCGAGGGACATGGTGTAGCCTCAGGATGGTGCGAAGCATGACAGAGTCTTTCACGGTTCGTGATGATGTGCTGCTCCCGCCGTCAGTCTCCGAGGATAGAGGTGCCATGGTCACCGTGATCGAAGGTGAGGGAATGGGGCTAGCGGCGACCAGTGATCTGTCTCTCGGAGGACTTTATCAGGCTGCGAGGGTCGCACAGCGATGGGCTCGCGCCTGTCGATCGAGAGGAGTGATCGACTTCTCCACCGCTGCGAAACCAGAAGTGTCCGGCGAATGGAGCCACTCCATCGACCAGCCCTGGTCAGGGGTCTCGAAGAGGCAGATCATCGATCGGGTGCGATCGGCATGTCAGGGTCTGCGTACCGATGACCGAATCGTTCAGCGTATCGCTTCGGTGAGGAGAGTACGAACCGAGACCACCATCGTCACCACTGACGATGTTCGGATCGATCAATTCCATGATCGGGTGATTCCATGGCTCCAGGCGGTCGCTTCCGATGGCCAGGATGTACAGTCGCGAACCAATGGGGGTCGCAGCGATGCCCAACTGGGGGGGATCGAAGTTCTCGATCGGTGCGGTTTCGATGATCTACCGCAGACCATCGGTAGCAACGCCATCGAGACCTTGCTGGCGCCGATCTGCCCCACAGGCGTGATGGATGCGGTGATCGGCCCGGAGCAGATGGTTCTCCAGGTTCACGAGTCGATCGGCCATGCGTTGGAACTGGATCGGATTCTCGGTGACGAGAGGAATTATGCAGGGACCAGCTTCGTCAAGATCGAGGATCTGGGCTCGCTTCGCTGGGGACCAGAAATTCTCAACGTGGTCATCGATCCGACCATCGAGGGGGAAGTTTGTAGTGCGGGGTTCGATGATGAGGGGTTAGCGGCACGCAAAACTCCGCTGATCAAGGATGGATTGCTGGTCAGGGGGATCGGGGGAGCCCTCAGTGCTCAGCGGCTCGATCGAAAAGATGATGCCATCGCGGTCTCTCGAGCTTGCTCGTGGAACCGCCCCCCGATCGACCGGATGGCGAACCTCAATGTCGAACCGGGAGACTCCACCCTGCAACAACTGATCGGAGGGGTCGAGAAGGGGATCTGGCTCGATGTGAATTCCTCATGGTCGATCGACGATCATCGCTGGAAGTTTCAGTTTGGAGTGGAAGATGCACGTCTGATCGAAAATGGTGAACTGAAGGGTCGGGTGAAGGATGCGGGTTATCGCAGTACCACCGTCCCTTTCTGGAATTCTCTCGATGCCGTCGGCGATGCGGCGACCTGGAAGGTCCGAGGGACTCCTAACTGTGGCAAGGGTGAACCGAACCAGATGGTTTTTGTCGGACACGCGATGCCTGCATGTCGTTTTCGCGGTCTCGAAGTTTTTGGCCGGGAGGGTTAGATGCAGTCCTGGTTTTATGATCTGGCAGACTATGCGGATGCGCTGCGAGGTGAGGGAGAAGAGTTGACCCTGAGCCTCTCTGCAGAGGAGACAGGTTTCTCAAGGATCTCCTCGGGGCGAGTGCGGCAGTGTGGATCGATCGAACAGCGGGATCTTTCCATCTCCCTGAGAAAGGGAGGCAAGGAAGTTTGCTCCCAGTTGATGCTTTCGGGCTCATTGCAGGGTGATCGTGAGCCACTGAGAAGTTCGATCAGTGCGCTTTCGAGCGCAGTGGATGATCTTCCCGAGGATCCGCATCTTCCCGATTTACCGCCCCCGGTTCGGGACGAGTATCGTGGTGATGGAGTGATCCCTGAACCGGACGAATTGACCGATGCCTTGGCGGGGGAGCTGGAGGGTCTGGAAACCTGTGGCATCGCCATCACCGGGACGATGTACCGTGCTGCTGCAACCAGTGGAGGATTGAGACGTTGGTTCGAAGCTCCTCGAACGGTGATCGATGGTTCGATGCATCTGGTGGGTGGAGGAGCGACTCGTTGGGTTTGGGCAGCTGAAAGCTGGGAGCCCAACTCCGCTCTGAGGCGCAGGGAACAGGCTCATGCGATGGCAGAGATCCTCGCTCGCCCGATCGAGACCGTCCCGGTGGGAACTTATCGTGCATGGCTCGAACCGGCAGCGGTGGGGAATCTGTTCCAGCCGGTGCTGTGGGGTGGTGCGTTCTCCGCAAGAGCAGTGAAAACAGGTTCCAGTCCACTGGCATGCTTGTACGACGGGACCGAACTCGATTCGCGGGTGGTGCTACGCGATCATCCGTCAGCAGTGGGGGCGCCTCTGTTCAATGCTGCGGGGCATGGCATACCCGCTCCAGTGGAGCTGGTCTCCGCTGGAATCGGTCTCGAGAAACTGACCAGTCCAAGAACTGCCAAGGAGTTTGGTTTCAATCACAATGGAGCGTCGGGGGCGGAGATGCCGGTCGGTTTCGAAATGGGCCCCGGTTCGATCGATCCCGATCAGTCTTTCGAGCAGCTGGGAGACGGGATCTGGTTGTCGCATGTTCATTACACCAATCTCTCCGCTCGCGAGGGTGCTCGTGTCACTGGAGTTACTCGCTGGGTTGCGTTGAGGGTCAAAGATGGGAAGCCGGTAGCTCCGATCGGTACCGTTCGGATCGATGATTCGTTGATTCGATTGCTCGGAGATGGCCTGGTGGACCTCGGGTCGAGAACCGAGGTCTTGCCTGAACTGCATACCTATTCGAAACGACATCTTGGAGGTGCAAAACTCCCGGGGATGATGGTCACCGATCTCCGCGTGGTGGGTTGATCCACGAGTAGACAGCGCAACCTCCGAAGGAATCCTCGAGCCGAGCGCTCAGATCCTGAATCCCTCGTTGATCTTGTCGAGCACGCCCGCCGCGGGGCGAAGATCACCCTGCATCAGGCTCGCCAGAGCCTCGCTGGTCATCCCGGCATTGGCCGCCAGTGACTCCGCTTCCATGTCGATGTGAATCAGGCCGGTCAGCACTTCCCCCTTGTTGCGGGTCTCCTGGAGAGCGGCAAAGGAAGCGTTTCGATCGGTCGGGTCGAAATCGTGCTCCAGTTTTCTCAGTAGCAGACGAGAACCATCGTGGAGAGTGACCTCTTGCAGTTCTCCCTCGGCGTACTCGATGTCGATCTGATCCAGCGGACTGACATAGTGGGGATCGTGGAAGGTGACACCCATCTCCTTTTGATGCGTATAGGACTTGGTCGAGCCCTCGTGGTTGTTGAAGGTCACGCAAGGAGAGATCACATCGAGAAAGGCGAGTCCGTCGAAGGAGAGAGCCGCCTTCAACAAGGGGACCAGTTGTTTCTTGTCACCACTGAAGGAGCGCGCGATGAAGGTGGCACCCAGTTCCAGCGCCAGACCGCACAGGTCGATGGAGGATTCGCGAGGAAACGCTCCACGCTTCGATGGGCTCCTGCGATCCGCAGTGGCAGAGAACTGTCCCTTGGTCAGACCATAGACGCCATTGTTCTCGATGATGTAGACCATCCTGGGGTTGCGACGGATGATGTGAACGAATTGACCCATCCCGATGCTGGCGGAGTCGCCATCGCCACTGACTCCGATGGGAGACATCGTGGTGTTGGCCACGTGGGCACCGGTGGAGAAACTGGGCATCCGGCCGTGGGTCGAGTTGAGGCCCATCGCATTGCCGAGGAAATACGCCGGCGTCTTGGAACTGCAGCCGATGCCACTCATCTTGAGGATATTCCTGGCATCGATATCCAGATCGTAAGACGCCTGGATCACCGCCTCCGAGATCCTGTCGTGACCGCAACCCTTGCACATCGTTGACGGCCCGCCCTTGTAGTCTGATTTGGCGAGACCGAGCGCATTGGTCGCTGGTTTCTTCTGTTCTTCGCTCATCAGGCCTCCACTCTGCGCGGCTGTTCGATCGAATCCTTGACGAAACCTGCGGAGAGCGGCAAACCGCCATAGTAGGTTGCGGTTTGAATCCGAGCGGAAAGTTGAGGAAAGTACATTCGTAGTAGTTGAGCCATCTGTCCCTGCTGATTCTGTTCGATCACCAGGATTTGCTCATGATCATCGATGAAAGACTCCACCTCGTCATGGAACGGGAAGGAGCGAAGGCGTAGGTATGAGGGCTTTTGTTCCAGGGAATCGAGGGCTTCTCTCATCGCCATGTCAGTGGTTCCGTATGCGATGACGCCCAGTGTGGTTTCGCCGTCCTGACGGATGGGAGCGGGAAGATCGACCACCATGCCATCGATCTTTCTCGCCAGTCGGTCGAGGTTTTGCGAGTAAACTTCTGGAGACTCGCTGTACTCGGCGTTCTCGTCATGACCTGACCCTCGAGTCAGGTGAGCTGCGTCAGGGTGAAGCGTGACACCGGGAATGGTTCGATAAGGGATTCCATCCCCGTCCACATCTTTGTAGCGGCCCCAGTTGTCGAGTCGAGCGATCACTTCATCGGTGGCGATCTTGCCACGATGGAAGTCATTCTCTGGCTCGGGAAGCGGGTCCGACATCCAACTGTTCATTCCGAGGTCCAGATCGGACAGGAAGATCACGGGAATCTGGTACTTCTCCGCGAGATCATAAGCCTGGCAGGAAAACTGAAACGACTCGATGGGAGAGGCGGGGAGCAGGAACGGGAAGCGAGTATCCCCGTGCGAGTGAAAAGCCACCTGCAGTACATCGCTTTGCTGGGTTCTGGTCGGAAGTCCAGTGGAAGGGCCGACTCGCTGGATGTCGTAGACCACTGTCGGGATCTCGGCGAAGTAGCCGAGGCCCAGGTTTTCTGCCATCAGCGAGATTCCGGGACCACTGGTCGAGGTCATCGATCGAGCTCCAGCCCAACCGGCTCCCAGCGCCATCCCGATGGCTGCCAGTTCATCTTCCGCTTGAATCACCACGAACCTCTTGCCCCCATCCGGGTCCGCTTCGCGGCAGCGACCGATGTGTTTCTCGAGAGCTTCCGCAAGGGAGGAAGCGGGAGTGATGGGGTACCAGGCGACCACCGAGACACCACCCCAGATCGCACCCAGTGCGGCAGCCTCATTTCCGTCGATGAAAATTTGCTCTCCGACCTGGTCGGCAGGAGCATATTTCCACGGATCCTGTTTGGTGAGACTCTCTGCAGCGAAATCAAAACCGATCTGCGCTGCTTCGACATTCAAGTCGACCACCGCTTCCTTGTCGGGGAAGACGGTTTGCAAGGCTCCTCGAATCATCTCCATCGGAATGTCGAACAACTGGGCGACGACTCCGACATAGATCAAGTTCTTGAGGCGAGGTCGCAGTTTGGCATTGCTGATCTTTCGGGCCAGTTGATCGAAGGGGACCGAGTAACGGCAGAGCCCTTCGAATTCGCTGTCGGCGGTTTTCCAGTCACTGTTTTCGATGACCACTGTATTCGGTGCACTCTCTCGAAGATCGCGACCGATGGTGGCTTGATTGAGGGGCAGCAACACCTGCCACTGAGGGTTCATCGTTTGCCAACCGCCAGGGCTGACACGAATCTGAAACCATGTCGGGAGTCCTGCGATGTTGGACGGGAACAGATTCTTGGCGCTGGCGATCAGCCCCATCTGAATCAGCGCTCGCTGAATCACGATGTTAGAAGTCTGGCTCCCGGTACCGTTCGGGGTAGCAATGCGGATCGAAAAATCGTTCACGACCTGATTCATCCGGTTCCTCCCGTCGGGTGGAGTCGTTACTGGTGGCTCCTGACAGGATGAGAGGATCGTGGGATCGGGTTCGGGAATCAAGCCAACCCTGCTGTATTGATCGCTTCTCTCGTGCGAAAGTGGCTCCAGAAGGGTGGTCGCAAGTTGGAATTGGACTGGGCGATATTGGACTGGGCGATCATCGCAGTGGTCGGAGTCGTGGCTGGAACCCTCAATACCCTGGTCGGTGGGGGGACGCTGCTGGTACTGCCGCTTCTGGTGTCGCTGGGGATCGACCCGCTGGTGGCCAATGGCACCAACAGGATCTGCGTGGCCTTCCAGGCGCTGGTCGCCGGATGGACGATGAATCGGGGGCTGGAACGCTCAAGAGGCTCGAAAGCGCAAGAAATGCCCACCATCGGTTGGCGCCCTCTGATGCTGGTGGGAGGGGCTGCGATCCTCGGGGCGCTGGCAGCCATCGAGATCGAGCACCTCGACAAGGCTCTGTTTCGCCAGGTGATGGGCTGGTTGTTGCTGGTGGCGGTCGGGGCATTCCTGTGGCCGCGTCCAGATCCGCCACTGACCGATCCACTGGCCGATCCACTGGCCGATCCACTGACCGATCCACTGACCGATCCACTGACCGATCCACTGACCGATCCACTGGCCGCCACTCCCGGAATCAAATTCTACATCGGTGGTCTGATCTGTGGGTTTTACGGTGGGTTCATCGGAGCCGGGGTCGGAGCGTTGATCGTGTTGCTGTTGACCACTTCGATGCGACTCCCGGTGGTCGAAGCGGTGCGCTGGAAGGTGTGGTGGGTGGTGGCGATGTCCACGGCATCGGGCTTCTTGTACCTCAGTCAGGATGTGTTTGACCTCGCCGTGGCGATCCCGCTGATCCCTTCCTACGGACTCGGGGCGTATCTAGGAGGGAAATTTGCCCTGAAGGGAGGAGAGCGACTGTTGCGACCGATCGTGGCCTTCCTCAGCGCTCTTCTGGCTCTCACTTTCATTCTGCAGGGCGTTTCTAGTGATTAGCCGCTGTATTGTCCCCGTGTCTGTGAAGCCGTGAGAGGTGATTCTCGTCGAATTGAGCAGCAGCGGACTCTCCGACGAATCGGTCCTGTTTCAGTCCTATTGGATCCGTACGACGATATTTGATCCAGATCTATGGTGTTGAACGAATGCATTGAAGGGTAGAATCGAGGTTCCCCGATTGTTCGTATTCAACAGGTCGAGTGGGGGCCAGAGCGAGCGTTCTCGCCAACGACGAGAGGCTCAGCGGATAGCGAAGGTCAGTATCCAGAAGGTCAGTATCCAGAGGGTCATGACGCTCTGAGTACCGATTCTTAGTGAGTAGTTTGATGGCTCCATTGTCGCCGGTCTCATGGAATTCGAAAGCAGAGGAGGATTTACCGTGAAAATGATTGTTCCCCTGTTTCTGCTGCTGACAATTCTGGGCGTGGGGCAACTCCATGCTGCAGACTTCAAGCGTGGAGATGTGAATGAGGACGGAGCATTTGATCTCGCCGATGGCATCACGATGCTGCAGTACATGTTTTCAGAAGGAGTCGCCTACTGTGAAGATGCCTATGACTACGACGATGACGGTGCGGTCAATCTTGCGGACGCCATCGGTGGATTCAGTTACCTGTTCTTGAGTGGCCCCGCTCCGGCAGAACCGTTCGCCGTCTGTGGACCGGATCCAGTCGCCGATAATCTCGAATGCGAGTCCTACGCAGGTTGCTCACTCGGAGGTGCTCTTCAGGGCCTCGATCAGGCGACCTTCGATTCATTTCTTCGTGGCCGAGATCTGATGCACAAGGAGTTCTCTCCCGAAGAGGGACTCGGGCCTTACTACAACGCAATCAGTTGCGTGGCCTGTCACAGCACCCCGGAAGTCGGTGGTTCTTCTCCGCTCTATCGGAACTTTTTCTTCGCAGCAGTCGGGGCACCTGGAAATCAGGGGCCCATCTGGGATCCTGCGGATGTTCCCAGCATCGTGATGCCCTCCTACACCGTCCCCGGTGCCGGCAGTGCCGGCAGTGGCGGCAGACCCTCGATTCCTGAGCCCTCCCAGGTGGGCGGACTTCAGGTCACGGTGGCCCAGAGAAATGCTCCTCCGCAGTTCGGTGTGGGTCTCTTTGAATTGATCTCAAATGGTGAAATCGTCTCCAATGCGGATCCCGATGATTCCAACGGAGATGGCATCAGTGGTCGCTACAACACCGATTCCATGGGAAACATTGGCAGATTCGGATTCAAATCACAGGCCAACTTCCTCGAGGCGTTCCTGCGTGGTGCCCTGAACAATCAGATGGGAATCACCACCAATCCATTCCAGGGGAGCGGTGGTATCGTCAGTGCCGCCATGATGCAGGTCGGTGCAGGACCCGATGATCCGACCCTCGACGGCGATGCCGTCGCGGACCCCGAGATGCCATCCTCGGATCTGGGAGACATCGTTATCTTTAGCAAGTTTCTTGCTCCCGCGCCCCGCCTGCCGATGGGGAGCGAGGAGGTGCTGGGAGAGACCCTATTCTTCCAGATGAATTGTGTAGCCTGCCACATTCCAGATCTGCAATCCTCGGTGGGGCCGGTCAACGCATACACGGACCTGTTGCTTCACGACATGGGGCCAGAACTGGCCGATGGGATTTCGATGGGAGTGCCTCAGTTCAGCGTGATCACCCCACTCATCACCACGGATGAGTTTCGAACTCAACCATTGTGGGGAGTGCGACTCCATGGGCCCTGGCTACATGATGGTAGGGCCGACACCATGCGAGATGCCATCCTGATGCATGGAGGAGAAGGCCAGCAGTCGAGAGACGCCTTCGATGCTCTGATTCCTTCCGATCAAGAAGCTGTGATCCGTTTCCTGGAGGCGATCTGATGAAAAAAACCACATTATTGAATACCGGTTTGCTCGTCTTGTTCTCGATCTTGCTGGTGATCAGTGGCGTCAATGCCGAGATCATCGATGACGACACCCCCGTTCCACCGGTAGGTGCAATGGGCGGTCCCGATCGGGTACTCGATGCCAATGAACTGGAGCAATGGATTCGCGGCCGCAAGGTTTTCGATCGCGATTGGACACAGGCGGAAGGTCTGGGCACTCCCGACCTGAATGCCGATTCATGTCGGTCTTGCCACCAGAAGCCGATCATCGGTGCAGCGGGTGGACTCGATGTGAATGTGATGCGTTTCGGAATGGACAATGACGGTAACGGTCCGTTCCAGGATCTTCCTGGAGGACAGGTGGCGAGTAAACTGCGGCGCCCCGATACACCGGGCCGCGAAGAGTCCAACCCTCAAGCGGATGTCTTCGAGCAGCGTCAGACTCCCACCACTCTTGGGTTGGGAATGATCGACACGATTTCAGATAGCGAAATCCTCTCGAACGAGGATCCCAACGACGTGAATGGAGATGGCTGCCGAGGTGTCGCTCGAATGATCGATGTCGGCGGATTCTTGGAGGTGGGAAAGCTGGGCTGGAAGTCGCAAGTTCCGACCCTCTATGATTTTCTTCGAGACGCTCTGGGCGGCGAGACTGGAATCACGGTGCCTGACGATGGTCGTGGATTCGGATTGTTTACCGATGCCGACCCGGTCGCGGACCCCGAGATCCTTCCTGAGGATTTCGACGATATGTTGTTCTTTGCCCTTCACCTGGCTCCGCCTCCTCGGGGTGGAAACCAGGATCCACAGGTTCTTGTCGGAGAGAGTTTGTTCAACTCGATCGGATGCGCAATTTGTCATATCCCTACCTTGCAAGGTTCGGATGGACCGGTTCCGCTCTACTCCGACCTACTTCTGCACGACATCTATCCGGATGATTTTCGAGGTACCGCCGATCTGGGCACTCCCGCTGGCGTCGGCTACTACAAGACTCCGCCACTGTGGGGAGTTCGGGTCACGGCTCCGTATCTTCACGATGGAAGAGCCTCCACCCTCGAGGATGCGATCTTGCTCCACCAGGATGAGGCGATTCAGGTAACAGATGCCTATCAGGCCCTCGGGGCAGAAGAGCAGGCGGCTTTGTTGCTGTTCCTCTCTGACCTCTAGAATCACTGGATTCATCAGAAAATCGACCGCCCGCTGACCTGTGCCTTGCGCCGGGGCAGCGGGCGGTTTTCCATCTGTCACAGGGAGTCGGCTTCGGTCACGGAATCGGAAGAGTTTGGCTGGGTCCCAGCGAGAGGGGAGATTCGAACTTGGTGCCATCGGCGAAACTACGGTGGTTGTCCCTGGTGAGCGCGCTCTTGCGGTGGGGCTCTGGAGCGGTGAGGGGAAATCTCACCTCTCTACTGCTGTTACCACTGCTGCTGGGCGCCTGTCAACTTGGACAGCACTCACAGCCGGAAGAGTACGGATACGGTGGCGATGCCCTACCTTTCCGATTTTCCATCCTGCACCGCATGGTCGGTACGGATGGAATCATCTGGCGCATGGATCCCACGAATTGCCCCTTTGATCCGCGCCAGGCTGAACAGGTGATCGAGTCGGCTCTGGCAAGTTGGGATCTTCCAGGAACCTGTTCTTTTCGAAAAGCGAAAGAAGGGGATCCTGTCACCTTGACCATCGGCTGGAGAGGTGCAAATCATGGTCACTCCTGTGTTTCCTTTGGCATCTCAACGGAGTTGATCGCCCATATCGCGGCGGCTCCGGAGTCTGGTGATGCCACTGCGTGGTCGATTCATCTCAATACCCAACTGGACTGGACACTCGAGAAATCTCCAACGAAACCGACTCCAGTAGGCCGCGGATTGAGGGTGGTCAGCCGCATCGAACCGCAGCTCGGGAAACTGATCATGCATGAAGCAGGCCACATTCTCGGGCTCGGTCATGTACCTCTGAAGCGCTCGGTGATGCATCCGATTCATTCTGAAGCGGGCTCTGCTCCCTGTGATCTCGATCTCGATGGAATTTACAGTCTGTATGGCAATGATGTGGAGGCGGGACCGGACGATCTGGAGATCTGCTGCGTCGATCCACAGGGTAAGCCACACCTGGCGGCCCCGACCATTCGTGGGATGGCTCCAGCGGGGCGAGTTCGGGTGCACCTGTTCGATATCGATGGCGATGGTAGCGATGAGATGGTGTTACTGGGTGTCGGTAAGCCAACGGATGGTTCAGGACTTCTGGTACTGGATTTTGGATCGGGAGCACTACTGGAAAGGTCGACGGGACCTTTCCCAGGACTTCTGGCGGGACACCTCTCTCTGGCAGTCGGGCGAGTCAGTAACGGGGATCGAGTCCTGGCACAACAGCCGAAGCGGCAGCAGGGGGGCTACCATGCGGTGGTGTATCCGGCCCAGGGGCCGCCGGTGAGGCCACTCGCTCCCGGAGAGAAGTGGCACTCGCTGGCTGGAGGTGGCGGTGATGAAGATGGAGATGGCCAGCTCGACCAGGCGATCGTGGGTGTCCAGGAGGAGGGGTTCGCAGATCTGGATGGAGATGGATTCGACGAACTGGTGAGAAGGGGCTCCGCTGACCGGCAGCCCTAGTCGAAGAGCGCATCGATGAAACGATCGGGGTCAAAGGACTGCAAGTCTTCGATCCCTTCTCCGACACCGATGTACTTCACCGGAAGTCCCATCTCTTTCATGATCGGAAAGATCACTCCTCCACGTGCCGTGCCATCGAGTTTGGTCAATACCAGTCCAGTGACCGGCATCGCCTCGTGGAAAGCCTTGGCTTGCAGGATGGCATTCTGGCCGGTGGTGGCATCGAGCACCTGAAGAACCTCGTGTGGGGCTCCCTCCAGTTGTTTACCGATCACCCGGCCAATCTTGCCCAGTTGATCCATCAGCGGTTTCTCGGTGTGGAGGCGGCCAGCGGTATCGATCAGCAGCACATCTACCTGCTTCTCCTTGGCTGCATGGACCGCATCGAAGACCACTGCAGCGGGATCGCCACCGGCTTTCCCACGAATCATCTCGACACCGAGTCGTTCACTCCAGATACCGAGTTGATCGATGGCGGCGGCACGGAATGTATCTCCCGCTGCCAGTACCACGCTCTTGCCTTCTGACCTCCACTGGTGAGCCAGTTTGGCGATGGAGGTGGTTTTCCCGACCCCATTGACCCCAGCCACCACGATCACCGTGGTTCCCTGTTCGGCCCAGGAGATGGAATGACCATCTCCCAGTCGGTCGCGCAGTTTTCCCTTGAGAAAAGGAACCACTTCATCCGGGGAAAATTCACGGTCGGAATATGCAGCCTCAAGATCATCGCAAAGTTCCATCGCCACCGCGGGGCCGAAGTCTGACTGGATCAAGATGGTTTCGACCTCCTCGAGCAAGTCTGCATCGAGTTTGCGGCCGAGTGAGAAAACGGAAGCGAGAGCTTCTCTGGTTTTTCCCAGTCCTCTGCGAAGGCGAGCGAAGGCCCCCAACTTCTCTTCCTCGGGTGAGTCGTTCGATTCTTTTTTCCCGAACAACTTACCTAGGATCATCTGCTTTCTCCGATTCCTTCAGTAATCTGTCCAGGATGCCATTGACGAAGGAAGCGGAACCCTCGGTCGAAAATCTTCGAACGATTTCGATCGCTTCATCGATGGCCACGCGTGCTGGAACATCTTCAATCCAGCGAAGTTCTGTTGCTGCGATCCGCAGTACATTGCGATCGATCACTGCCATGCGGTTGATTCGCCAGTTCTCACTGGCAGAATCGATCCACTCATCGATTTCGGCAGGTCGGTCCCAGTATGCCGCCAGGATTACACGAGCATGAGGACGAATATCCTCCTCGGCACCGAGGCTGTCCATCACTCCCTCGACGATCTCGAGAGAAGCCTCATGGCCCTGTTGGTCCCACTGGTGAAGGCACTGGAGTGCCAGTTCTCTGGCTTGTCGTCTTGGGCCGGTACTACTGGTCATGACCTTGAACTCCGGATCTTTTTGAGCAACTGAGCCATTTCGATGGCGGATTCAGCACAATCTCTGCCCTTGTGTCCCCGATCGCCACCACTGCGAGCCAGCGCCTGCGCCCGATCATCGGTGGTCAAGACTCCAAAGATGATGGGAGGTTGCTGGAGAGCAGTCGAGGGACTTTCACAACTCTGTAGTTTCATCAGTGCATCGGCACAGGGACCAGCAACGAAATCGAAGTGAGGGGTTTCGCCACGGATGACGCAACCCAGAGTGATGATCGCATCGTATACCCTGGGGCGGCCTCTGCTCAGTTCCGTTGCGACGATGGGAATTTCGAACGCACCGGGAACGGAGGTCACATCGATGTCTTGTTGCGAGGTGCCGAGCTCGAGCAATCGCTCGAGAGCTCCATCGAGCAACCGTTGACATGGTTCTCCACTGAATCGTGAAACGACAATGGCGATCTTTAAACCAGTGCCCTCAAGAGAACCCTGAGAAAGTGCGGTCACAGATTCATTCCAATCCGTCACGGTCATTACCTCTGCCTGATAAGATCATGATGGTTCCGATCACGAGGAGCAGACCGAGGAGGATCAGGAGTATTCCAAATATTGACAAGGGATTATCTCACTCCCATTCGATGGTCGATGGAGGCTTGCTGGAGATGTCGAGAACGACTCTATTGATTCCCTGTACCTCGTTGCAGATCCGGTTTGAAATTCGTGCGAGCACATCTTGCGGGGGAAGCATCCAGTTGGCGGTCATGCCATCGGTGGATTCGACGATTCTCAGGGCCGCAGTACAGTCGTAGGTGCGCTGATCCCCTTGCACTCCCACCGAACGGACCGGCAAGAGCACTGCGAATCCCTGCCAGATGTCACGGTATCGACTCCAGCCACTTAACTCCTCCTGGACGATGGCATCTGCAGCTCGAAGAATCTCCAGGCGATCCCGGGTGACCTCTCCGACGATGCGAATCCCCAGTCCTGGTCCGGGAAATGGCTGGCGCTGGATGATCTCATCGGGCAGGCCCACTTCCTTACCGATCACCCTGGCCTCATCCTTGAACAGGAATCGCAGTGGTTCGATCAACTCGAAGTCGAGATCGTCGGGCAATCCGCCGACATTGTGGTGGCTCTTGATGGTAGCGGACGGACCTTCGAAGGGGCTCACGCTTTCGATCACGTCAGGGTAGAGAGTTCCCTGGGCGAGGAATCGGGCGTCCTTGAACTGCTTGGCCGCCTCACGGAATTCTTCGATGAACTGGTGACCAATTTTCTTTCGTTTCTCCTCGGGATCGGTAACTCCTGAGAGTCGCTCGAGAAATCGATCACTCGCATCGATGAAGCGGAAGTCGAGTCCGAACTGGCTTCCGAAAACCTCGCAAACCTGCTCCGCTTCACCCTGGCGGAGAACGCCATTGTCGATGAAGAAACAAGTCAGCTGATCGCCGATCGCCTTGTGAATCAACATGGCAACCACAGAGGAGTCGACTCCTCCCGAGAGTGCGCAGACCACCTTGTCGGTGCCCACCGTCTCGCGGATCTCCTCGATCGCTCGGGAGACATAGTCCTGGATTTCCCAGTCACCAGAAAAGCGGCAAATGCGGTAGAGGAAGTTGTTGAGGATTTTTCCTTCATCACGGGTGTGGGTCACTTCGGGGTGGAATTGTAGTCCCCAGAATTGCTGAGACTGGTCGTAAACCGCTGCCAGAGGAGTGTTCTCGGTGTGGGCGATGGGGACCAACTTGGAAGAGATCTCGTTGACCCGATCTCCATGGCTCATCCACACCTGCATTCGCTCGTCACAGCCGTGAAAGATGGGATTGCCAGGCTCGTTGAGGAAGATGGTGGTGTCGCCGTACTCTCGCTCTTGGGAGGGAGTGACCTGCCCACCGGATGCCTGGCATGCTACCTGCATGCCGTAGCAAATTCCCAGCACCGGGCAATCCAGTCCGAGGATGGCAGCGTCAAAGGTCGGCGCATCATCATCGTAGACCCCACAAGGGCCTCCACTGAGGATGACTCCCTGAACCCCGAGTGCCTTCAGGTCCTCTGCAGTGGTGGTGCAGGGAAGGATCTCGCAGTAGACGCGATTCTCGCGAACCCGCCGGGCGATCAACTGGCTGTACTGCGATCCAAAATCGAGAATCGCACAGAATTGGTTGCTGATTTCCGAGGCCACTTGGCCTCCTCTCGGATCTCGTGGTTACTCGACACGCTCTCGGGTGCCGAGTGCAGGCTTCTCGTAGGAGTACATATCATGAACGCCACCCTCACGCTGGGCGGATGCCGTTCTGGTTTCAAAGCACAGATCGCCGCTGTTGAGGATCGAGTGCAGTGTGTCGAGGTTCTTGACGCCGATATCCTGGAACGCGTGCTTCAAGCCCTGACACAGGTAAGGGACCAAGTTCCGGATCGAGCCCTTGTCCATCACCATGCCGGAGACGCCTTGAGCCACTCGAACCGGTTCATCTTCGGCGAAGTATCTCTTTCCGCCACCGACATCCATCGCCTCGATCGAGGCCATTCCTCGGTATCGTTTCAGGCGTACGCCATTCTGGTAGAAATACTCACCTGGAGTTTCTGAGGATCCTGAAAACATCAATCCCATCATCACCGCAGAGGCGCCCATCGATAGCGCCTTGACGATATGTCCGATATCGCGCACTCCGCCGTCGGCGATCACCGGAACACCCTGTTCTCTGCAGTGTTGTGAACAGTGATAGACCGCAGCCGCCTGACCGCGACCCACCGCCATCGTTTCCTGGGTGGTGCAGATGGAGCCTGGTCCCATTCCCACGCGGATTCCGTCGGCTCCCGCCTGGATCAGTGCTGCGCACTGGTTCTGAGTGACTACGTTGCCGGCGATCACCTGGAGATCGGAGTAGGTCTCCTTGATATACCTCAGCATCTCGACCTGATAGACCGAGTGGCCCTGGGCACTATCGATCACGACAACATCGACACCCGCCTCGACCAGCGCCTCGAGGCGCTCACGATCCTCGGGGCGGGTGGACAGAGCGGCTCCAACCATCAATTGCTTGTCGATACTCTTCGAAGCGTCGGGAAACTCTCGGTTCTTCATGATGTCGGTGCGGGAAACGAGAGCGGCGAGGTGGCCATTCTCGTCGACGATCGGTAATTTTCCTCGCTTCGACTCGCGCAACACCTGGTTGGCATCCCTGAGAGTCACTCCCTTGGGGGCAGTGATCAGCTGGGTGGTCATCACGTCGCGCAGCAAGGTCGACCGATCCTTCTCGAAATCGACATCCCGGTTGGTGACGATTCCCACCAAC
>Ga0302119_10000284_pt1 | contig 22362 bp, 16 predicted proteins | sample AG5_Tmax_MG_FD_203114 | JGI IMG/M metagenome (GOLD analysis project Ga0302119, IMG submission 203114) | Marine microbial communities from Western Arctic Ocean, Canada - AG5_Tmax | ecosystem: Environmental > Aquatic > Marine > Oceanic | place: Canada: Western Arctic Ocean | collected 2017-10-01 | reverse complement strand
ACCATCCAATCAACGCCTGCTTGCCAAAAAGGTTCGGTAGTAATACCTTTGTTATGTGGTATTGAGTATAGATAATTAATGCCGTTGGCGCTGTCAGCAAATAACCAACCGCCAAACCAAGCCAATAAACAAGCCACAAAGAACACAGCACCAAATAGTAGGATGGTCTTGTTTCTCTCAATAAAAGATAGATCGGCAAAATAATCCGTTTGCTTATTGGCCCATGCTAACGATAATTTATCAAGAACCACGGCTATCACTACAATACAAATGCCCAGTTCAAGCGCCTGACCAACTCGAAGTTGGTTTAGAGCAAGCAATAGATTAAAACCCAAGCCTTTTGCGCCAATTAGAGAGGCAATTACCGCCATTGCTAAGACTTGCATAATCACTTGGTTAACACCAAGTAAGATATCGTATCTTGCTGTTGGTATTAATACTTTAAATAGTAACTGGTAATCCTTACAACCATTCATCATGCCCGCCTCAAGAACTTCGGGCGGCACTTTTTTAAGTCCAAGTATGGTTAAGCGAATCATTGGTGGCGTTGCAAAAATAATAGTTGCAATTGCACCCGCATGGTCGCCAATACCAAAAAATACAACCACTGGCACCAAGTACGAGAAGTGCGGCATGGTTTGGGCTACGTTGAGTAATGGCGTTATTATTTTTTCGACTGAACTGCTCTTATAAGCAAGAACACCCCAAATGACACCCAAGACAACAGAGACCGGAGCAGCAACCAAAACAAAGGACAGCGTTTCCATTGCAGGATTCCATTGACCAAAGACAGCTAAGTAAATACAGCCAAAACCAGCCAATATAGAAAGACCCATGCCTTTAAGCTTATAGCCTAATATAAAGGCACCGGCAGTTAGAACCGTCCAAGGAACGACTGGAATACTGGCATACCACTCACCTTTATTGTCACGCAGCCAATCCCAACCAGATTGATCACTAAAGACATCTGCAAGGGTAACAATGGTGTTAGATCCACCAATTAAAAGCTCACGGATTAAAGTAATAAGGAAAAGCAGGGACTCACCCAGACCTCTGGTAAATAAACGAACCCGACCATAATCTTCAAATTCCTCAATTTCTGGGTCGTATATCGGTGTTAACCAGAAATCAAACATAAGGTATTGAGAAAAGTCATGCAGCAATTTGGGAACTTCCCAAAAAGTACTTCTTGTCACTTCGCCAAAAAACCAGTTGTATAAAGTGGGTAATAACAAAAGACCTACTAGGATACCAACAAAGCCTTTACTAATCAGTTGAGACCAATTTAAACTGAACCATCGCGCTTTATTGGTACTATCTGAGAAGCTTTTGTACAGAAGCCCAGCAGTCACTAGAATAGCTATCAAAATATATGTGGCGGAAGTACTAATGACCGGATGGTAAAAAGTCAATTCTGGAATTCTAATAAGTTGAGGCGGTAATTGACCACTAAAAATCATACTGATGGATTCAAAAAAGCCAACAGTGTCTTGAATGTTACCGCTGTTTACTTCCTTTGCAAAAAAATCACGCTGCACCATCAGGTCGTGGTATTCCCCAGTCATAGACATAAGGATAAAAAATACAATCAGAATAAAGCCTAACTGTATTAGCTTAGGTCGCTCAGTTAAATAATTAAAAAAGTTCATAATTACCTACTTCAACCGTTATTCTCAAGTGAAGAGTTTTCACCAAACAGTACATGGATGATCTTAGAAGAATGAAGCAATCCTATCACAGTATTGTTTTCATCCAAAACAGCAACTGGTTTTTTCTCGCTAAGAACAGCTTCAGCAACAGTTTCGATAATTGCATCTCCCGAAACTTTCAAGTCACTTAAATCTGTTTCATTGCCAACAGGATCCATTACTGATTTAATTTTAAGCACTTTTTCTCTTGGCACTTGTTCGGTAAATTTACGTACGTAATCTGTAGCAGGATTTAGAACAATATTAGCAGGTGTATCAATTTGCTCAATAATGCCATCTTTCATAATTGCAACACGGTCTGCTAGGCGAATCGCCTCATCAAAATCATGTGTTACGAATAAAATTGTTTTATTTAACACCGCCTGTAGACGAAGAAACTCATCTTGCATCTCTTTACGAATAAGCGGGTCAAGAGCCGAAAAAGGCTCATCTAAGAACCAAATATCAGGCTCAACAGCCAATGAACGAGCGATACCAACTCGTTGCTGCTGACCACCTGAAAGTTGTCTTGGAAAATAATTCTCACGTCCGGACAGACCAACAAGCTCAACCATATCCATGGCTCTTTTCATGCTGTCTTTTGTACTATTGCCCTTGACTTGTAGCGGGAAGGCAATATTTTCTAATACGGTTTTATGGGGTAGCAAAGCAAAGCTCTGAAATACCATGCCCATTTTATTACGACGAAGCTCGATAAGCTCCTTATTACTCATGGCTATTAAGTCTTCACCCTCAATATAAATACTGCCTGCAGTGGCGTCAGTTAGACGAGAAATGCAACGCAGAAGGGTTGATTTGCCCGAGCCTGAAAGACCCATAACAACCAACATCTCGCCCTTATGCACTTCAAAAGAGGCGTTATTAACACCAACAACACAACCAGCTTTTTGAAACTCTTCGGCAACGACTTTGCCATTTGCTTCTTGGAGCATTTTATTGGCATTTTCGCCAAATATTTTATAAACCGATTCGCACTTAATAACGGGTAGTTCTTGATTAGACATAATAACTTCCTAAAAAAATCTTTGTTAGAGTTAAGTATCAATAATACTTAATAATATCTAAAAAAATACCCTAATTCCCCCAGAGTGATATTTATCCTCTAAAGGAATAGGGTAATTGATAGGAATTCCTGCACTAAAAAAGTGCAGGAATTAGGAATCACACTTATTTAGTGTAGTGTACCCATCTATCTTCGTGAGCCGCTAACCATGCTGTAGCAGCATCCTTATGACTCATCTTATCAATATCAACCAGAGCAGCCATTTGGCCGATGTCTCTTGTAGAGAATGACATCTTAGAAAACGCAGTGTAAGCCGCTGGGTGAGTCTTAGGGAACTTGTAGTTCGCCGCTTTCTTCAACCAACCCTTTGGTGAGCCACAAGAACCATCGCCACCGTCAGCTTTTCTACAGCCTTCTGTGTACTCAGGGAACTCAATGAACGCAAAACCATCGGCGTCTGTAAAGTTAGGTGACCAGTTAAAGATAATCGTGCCACGACCTTCAGCTTTAGCAGAAGCAAGTTCAGCCCATAATGCATCAGCACCACCAGCAAACTTAACAACGTAATCATCACTAAGACCAAGAGCGTCAATACGGTCAGGCATTAAATCACCGTGCCAGCTTTGTGGACCTTCTAACCAACGACCTTTACCACCTGAGTCTGCAGTTGCAAACACGTCTTTACAGTCTTTCAAAGCTTCCCAAGCAGGAAGTCCTGGGCATAGATTTTCATCAACAACCCATTGTGGAACACCCATTTCTTCAAGTGTTGCAGCTTCATGCGTACCAGCGTCAATTATGCCGCCTTTCGCCATTGCATTGTAGAACGATGCACCAAAGCTTGATTGCCAAACTTCGTGTGAAATCGTTACATCACCATTACGAATAGCTTCATATACGGCTTGAGAGTCAGCAGGAACATAAGAAACATTGTTTCCCATAGACTCAAAAATACCACCAATAACATAGGCCATTACCACTTGGCTTGACCAGTTATGTGTAGGGATTACAATTGGCGCACTCGAGTCAGCAGCAAGTGCTTGACCAGAAACAGAAGCCATTGACATCGTTAAAGCAGCAGCAGCCACTTTTGTCGAAAACTTTTTCATTTATTTCTCCTTTAAAGTTTGTTGTCTTTTCAATATTCTCAAAAGAGAGAAGCTTAACCAAGCCAACTTTATATGTGTTTTGTTTAGTAAAATTACCAAAAAAACACGCCTACAATCATAGATTTAGTTACATCTAAGTTTGTTCGTTTCCTGAGAACTCTACATTCTAACTCGAGTCTTCTCAGGGTCATAAAATGGAAAGCGCACAACTGTAGCTCCTAACCTTTTATGATGTCCATCTAATTTTCCAACTTCAACTTCGCATCCAATCTCGGATGCCGTCATTGACATTCGGCACAGTGCAATGTTCTTTTTAAGTATAGGCGAACGTGTTGCACTTGTAATATGCCCCACCTGTTGCTTTCCTATAAATACACCATCACCTGGCGTTGCAACTTCATTTTTATGTAATTCTAACCCAACAAGAGTCCTTTGTGGAGAATTCTTGCGAAGAATTAATGATTCTTTTCCAGAAAAATCCTCTTCTTTTGTCTTTAAGGGAACAGCAAAACCTATGCCCGCCTCAAATGGATCGGTTTGATCACAGAATTCATAGCCTGCAAAAATTAAACCCGCCTCAATACGCAACATGTCCAAAGCATTGAGTCCAACTGGGCAAATATTAAATTCTTCGCCGGCATCAGCAATTGCGTCCCAAACAGCTTCACAGTCTTTCGGATGAGCAAAAACCTCATAACCCAACTCGCCAGAATAGCCCGTACGAGATAGCATTATTGGAATACCAAATTCTCCACCAATGCGGGCAAAAGTGAAGCGAAACCATTTAAGCTCGTCAACAGTTGTTTGCGTTTTGGCGGTCCAAATGATTTTTCTTAAAGTTTCACGACTCTTGGGGCCTTGTACTGCGACATTCTGCAGTTGATCGGTTGATGATTTAACAAATGCATTCAAACCTTTTTCTTGGGCAATTTTACGCAAGTGTTTACCACCACTGCCACAACCACCTACCCAGCGAAAGTTATTCTCACAAAGTCTAAATAAAGTACCGTCATCAATCATACAACCGTTTTCATAGCACATTGCTGTATAAACGACTTGGCCAATGGCCATTTTACGCACGTCTTTAGTGATCGCGTACTGACACAATACTTCAGCATCAGGGCCGTATATCTCAAACTTTCTTAAGGGTGATAAATCAATCATCGCAACACCTTCACGACACTGCCAATACTCTTTGATTTGACCCAAGTTAGTATAATCGAGAGCCAACCAGTAGCCATTATATTCTGTGAAGTTGCGCGTTAATTTAGATGTGTTGTTGTGAAATCCTGTCTCTTTAGTCATAGTCGGTATTGTTTGTGGATCGGGTCTAAAATCCATGCTTGAAGAAAAATTATTATCCGCATCATAAACTCTAATGTGAATATCTGTTGGGTTCCAGTTATTGGCTGGTGAGGTGTCATCAGGACATGCTGATGATACACAAACTAAATCGGTTACAGCACGAAGTAAAATAAAATCACCAGCTCTAGACCAAGAAACATCTGCATCCAAGGTGTGGCACTCTAAAACCTGTGTATTAAAAAAGAAATTAACAGCAACCCAATTTTTTCGGGCTTTAATACCATGATCATCGAGAGTTTTATTGAAATTTTCTGTGCAACTGATGTGCCCAGGATAACCACGATCATCATAATATTTTGCATTGCAAGCAAGACCAAACGTATCGTGCCTACAAACTGTATCACGAATCACCTCAACATAAGGCTCCGAATTCTGGTTGTAAAATTTATCATGAACACCAGGTGCTGGATAGCTCGACAACATCAAAGATCTTGTAACGGTTGGGTCAAGCATTGACTCGACACCATTCTTTAGCTTGTCAATAGAAAAGGCTTGGAAATCAGAACATTGCTGACCTTGAACATCCATAATTTGAATGTATTGGCCCGCTTTAACTGTATAAGATTTTGCAGAACTATGAGCAATTCTAAAATCTTGAAGTGGTTCAGCCAAAGGCTCAGGTAGGCGGTTATCCTTAGCTTTTGGATTCGCACGTGTGACATTAATAATAATTTCAGTTGGTGCAGATTGTTTGTCAATGGCCATTGGACCGCCTTTTGCATCAAAAACACATAAGGTATCTTGCTCAACATGAAAACTTTGTCTAGATTCAGCTGCACTGAGATTATCGAATAAATCAGCAATAACTGCTGTTGCAATGTCAATTTTATTAAGCTTAAGAATTGCCTTAAGCATGTTTGAAGACTCATCAGCTGATAGTGATGAATCATTTGCGTTCGGTTTGCTTGACCAATTTAGTGATTTGATTGCACATGCACCACTTTTGTCAAAGGCCAAAACACAACATTTTTGATCGCCTTCTACGTCGACAACTTCAACCTGATCTCCATTTTGAAGGTCGATTGAAACTGCTTCTCCACCGTGAATTTGATACGTTTCACACGCATCGGTGTAGGTAATTTCTGATACTCTCATTGTCAATAATTATTAAGGTCGGTAAAAATGATTTATATTTCATATTATTACAGAGACACAGTTTACTTTTATTTTCAACTGGATTTATCTCTTTTTATAGGTTGTTTCTTCTTATTTTTTTTGTTATTTTCATACACTATTGCAAATATTTTTATTATTTACTGTTATGGATTTAAATAAACTATTTAATTGCACGCAATAACAAAGTAAAAAAGTAGTTGTGTAAGCTTTATAGATCTTACATGGATTACATGTTGAATTCAGTAAATGTAAACACTTTTGATCACAATATCTGCACAACATTGCTAGCCCAATAGCAAAAAATATTGAATTTAATATCGGATCATTTCGCGTTTAATACCTACATCTGAAATCAAATATTCCAAACTCTTTGGCGGTAATTAATTTTATAAGAATTATGATTTGATAATGGTGTGTGCCTTAAAGTCCTGTATCTGAAAAATGTCAATCTTTAGGACCCTTAGCAAGAAGAAACACCTTAACAGTTGTATATCTGAGCTAGAGCTAGAACTTACTTGTCTTTGATGCAAAACGAATGTCTAATATGGATAATCTGCAATTGGGATTGAATATTGATGATTTATTAAATAGATTTTTTAGTTATAACAGCATCTCAGGGGGGAAGAGATGCTGCCAAACTAAGGGGATAGGAAGCTACTTAAAACAAGTCAAGTAACTTCCGTATATTCCCTAAAACTTACTTACCTTTAAAACTTACGGTAAGCTGCGTTTAAGTCAACCATTGGATGGTTTTCAGACATTTGGAACTTAATCAACAGTTCGCGTGCAATCATGTCACGCTCTTGTTGGTTATTTGGAAGTGAAATTGTGTCAGGTATTGTAACCCAGCCGTTGACATTTCTATCAAAAACAGCCGCCTGATCGCCTTCATAACCCATGTGAACATCTTCCAACCAGTTAAGGTCTTTCCAACCCATTTTTTCAATATATTCTTGTAAAAATGGCGTGATAAACTTAAGGTCTGGAACTAGGTTTACATCATATCGATAACCGATATGTTGGCCTGTCATCTCTTCATGATCTTTGTTTACAGAGTCAATCTCAATAAACTTTTCTTCAGTATTACTCATGATATCTCCTATCTTAAAAACGTGTCATGTCTGGACGACCAACTGTGTGCTGTGAACCTGCGATAGGTACTTGTGCACAAGCTGAAGCTTCCATTGTTAAAGCAGCTAGATCTTCTGGCTCTAATGAGTGTACATTAGTCTTACCACAAGCACGAGCCATCATTTGACACTCAATTGCTAATGTATGTAAGAAGTTAAATACACGCTCAGCAGCTAGATCTGGGTCTAGACGCTTTCTTAGTTCAGGATCTTGCGTAGCAACACCAACCGTACAACGGCCAGTATGACAGTGATAGCATTCACCAGCTCTAACGCCCATTTCACCTTCGTAATCAGACTCTGCAGTTTCTCTGTTACAGTTAAGTGCCATCAATGCTGAGTGACCAATCGCTACTGCGTCTGCACCTAGTGCAATCGCTTTTGCTACGTCACCACCATTACGGATACCACCAGCGTAGATAAGGGTGATTTCACCACTCATACCAACATCTTCAATTGCCCTTCGTGCTTGACGAATCGCAGCAATACCTGGTATGCCAGTTTCTTCTGTTGCAAGGTGAGGACCCGCACCAGTACCACCTTCCATACCGTCGATGTAAATACTATCACAACCAGTTTTAGCAGCCATACGAACGTCGTCGTATACACGTGCAGCACCAAGTTTTAACTGAATTGGAATTTGACCGTCTGTCGCTTCACGAATTTCTTCGATTTTAAGCGCCAAATCATCCGGACCTAACCAGTCTGGGTGACGTGCTGGAGAGCGCTGGTCAATACCTGCTGGTAATGAACGCATTTCAGCTACTTGATCTGTTACTTTCTGACCCATTAAGTGACCACCAAGACCGACTTTACAACCTTGTCCAATGAAGAACTCGATTGCATCAGCAAGACGCAAGTGATTTGGGTTAAAGCCGTAACGTGATTGAATACACTGGTAGAACCATTTGCTTGAGTAACGACGCTCGTCTGGAATCATACCGCCTTCACCCGAACAAGTCGCTGTACCAGCCATCGTAGCACCACGTGCTAGGGCTGTTTTTGCTTCATAACTCAATGCACCAAAACTCATACCTGTAATATAGACTGGAATATCCAGCTCTAGAGGTACTTTAGCATTGGGGCCAATGATTGTTTTTGTTAAACACTTTTCTCTGTAACCCTCAATAATGAAACGGGTTAGAGTTCCTGGCATAAATGTCAAATCGTCCCAAGTTGGGATCTTTTTGAATAGAGAGAAACCTCTCATTCTGTATCGACCTAAGTCAGACTTGATATGAATATCATTCATGACCTCTTTAGGGAAGATAAAACTTGATCCTAAACGGGCTGTATCATCTACTTGATTGCTCATAATATTTCCTTTTTATAATTTAGTTAGATTAATGATTAAAGAGCGATCTTCTTCTCACTAGGCTCTAACTTATCGTAGTTCCAAAGCATCTTGCCTGAAACGTACTTGTTCATTTTCTCGGCGCCATTAGGAGATTTAATGCCGTACAAATCTAATTTAGAAGATAAGTAACGAACATCAAGCTCAGTCATTTCACCAGGAACACAGTCTATACCCAGCTCTTCAACTTCGCCGCCAACGTAAATTACGCCGTCGTACATTGAGTCACCTAAGTTTCTGCCAGCATCACCACAAACGATCATACGACCACGTTGCATCATGAAGCCAGAGAATGCGCCTGTGTTACCGCCAACGATAATCGTGCCACCTTTTTGGTCAATACCTGTACGTGCGCCAACACTTCCTCTACACACAAGGTCACCACCACGAATAGCAGCACCGAATGTAGAACCAGCATTCATTTCAATAAGAACAGTACCAGCCATCATGTTTTCTGCACACGACCAACCAACACGGCCTTTAATATGAACGTTTGGACCATCAATCAAACCACAACCAAAATAACCTAAGCTATCCGTAAAAGTAAGGTTTAAACGGTTTAGAATGCCAACACCAACACCGTGGCGGGACATTGGGTTGTCAACAGTAATACTGCCAACGCCACTTTCCATTAACTCTCTAATAGCAATATTGATTTCTCTAGGAGTCATCTCTAGTGCATCAATTGTTGCTGTCTTATCGGTATCCACTTCAAACGAGTTGAAATACGTTAAGTTTGAACTTTCGTCAACCGAGAAGAAACGTTGTTGAGTACGTCCTTTTAGAGACTCCTCGTGAAGTCCCATGTTATGAGACTTAGTGTCTTTTAATGTTGCCATACTTTTACCTCTCCATCATAAGGGTCAAATGTGTGAATTTGATGATCAAATAATTTTCTGATTGCAACTTCTTCAGAAGCTAGCGCAATCATATCATCGCCTTCATATACAACCATTGGTTTGGCAGCCATACAATCTTTCGCCATACCCAATTGGTCTTTCGTTGTTACTAAGTAAGTGAAAACACCGTCAAGGAAGTCAATAGAGTCCCTCATAGCTGTTTCCAAATCAACACCATCACTCATTTTATTTGCAAGATATACGGCAATTAATTCTGAGTCACAGTTGGATGAAAAACGGTTGCCTTTACGTTCAAGGTCACGTCTTTTAGTCCAGTAGTTGGTTAACTGACCATTGTGTACTACAGCAATGTCACTAAACGGGTACGCCCAGTATGGGTGAGCTGAACGAATATCAATATCCGACTCAGTCGCCATACGCGTATGGCCAATCGCGTGAGTGCCATCAAAGTTATCTAAACCGTATTGAGCAGATACAACGGATGCATCGCCAAGATCTTTGATTAACTCTAACGTGTTACCAACAGACAATATCTCAACACCTTCGATGTCTTCAATAAAGTCAGCAACTTTTTTCATGTCGCCAGAAAAGTCTATCTCATATCGAAGAGCATACTCGGTGACATTCTCTTTGTTAACAACCTTAACACCAGCTTCAGCTAAACGAGCGTCAACCAATGCAATACGCTCTGCAATTTCAGCATGAATGCTGTAACTGCCTTCCAATTCGATTGCTTCAGCAACCTTAAGACGCATGATTTGGTTTCCGTTGTCTTCACCGTAAACTGCATAACCAGTTGAATCCGGTCCTCTGTGCTTCAAAGCCTGCAACATTGATGTCATTTGTTTACCAATATTTTCAGACGCTCCGCCTTTTTTATGAATAATTCCTGCTATTCCACACATAAATAATACTCCTATGTAAAAATTGCCCGCCTATTGAGACGGGCACTTTAATTTAGTAACCTAAATGGCTCGTGCCCTATGGCAAGCAATCCAAGTAAGTTTCTAAGTCCCAATCTGTAACCGTATGGTTAAAGCGTTCCCACTCGTCTCTCTTGTAGTGTTCAAATACTGTGTACATCTCACCCGGCATTGCAGATTTAACTATTGGATCGTTGGCAAGTTCAGTTAACGCATCACCCAAAGTCATTGGCAATTTCTTAACTTCTTTACCCGCTTCCATCGCAGCATAAATGTTACGTTCTTCAGCTTCACCAGCGTCCATGTCTTTATCGATACCATCGCCCATCGCCATCAATAGTGCAGCACCCATTAAGTATGGGTTAACCATTGAGTCAACTGAGCGGTATTCGAAACGACCTGGCGCAGAAACACGCAAAGCACAAGTACGGTTTTGGTAACCCCAGTCAGCAAAAATTGGCGCCCAAAATCCTGTGTCCCAAAGACGACGGTAAGAGTTTACTGTCGATGAACCGATTGAAGTAAGTGCTGGTAAATGCGCAATAACGCCACCGATAGAGTTAAGGCCAATTGGTCCTGGCATTTTCTCATCAATTGATGGATCTGGCATAAATGTATTTTCACCACCTTCACGGTAAGTGAAACAACCCGGCATACCAGGCAACTCGCCTGTGTCGCCTGCAAGCTCTGGTTTAAATATCTCGTTACCGCCCTTCCATAAAGACATGTTATGGTGACAACCTGAAGCTGACACACCCATAAACGGCTTAGACATGAAGCAAGCGATTAAGCCAAACTCACGTGCAACTTGTGCACAAATTTGACGGTAAGTAGTTAAACGGTCAGCGTTACGTAATACATCGTCGAACTGTGTATTAAGCTCTAACTGGCCTGGAGCGTCTTCATGGTCACCTTGAATAATGTCAAGACCCATCTGCTCTGAATATTCAATTACTTTCATGAATACAGGGCGAAGCTCTTCAAACTGATCAATATGGTAGCAGCTTGGCTTAGTAACACCACCGTTAGGCATGCCATTTTCACCTTTCTTAAGCCACATCATTTCTGGCTCAGTACCGCAACGCATGTCTAGACCATGCTTGTCTTGGAATTCTCTGTGGATTCTGTGTAAGTTACCACGACAGTCTGACGTTAACGCCTGACCTGGGTTCTCACGCTCTTCACGGTTTCTGTAAAGTCTACAGAAGACACGCGCAACCCGTTTGTCCCATGGAAGTTGACAGAAAGTGTCTGGATCTGGAAGACCAACAAGCTCAGAAGCTTCTGGACCATAACCAATGTAGTCGCCGTGGCGGTCAATGTATAAGTTAGCTGTTGAACCGTATACCAACTGAAAACCTTTTTCAGCTAAGCGCTCCCAGTGACGTCCTGGAATACCTTTACCAACAATACGACCAGTAACTGATACAAATTGATAGTAAACGTAAGTAACGCCTAGAGCTTCGATTTTTCTTGCTACTTCTTTAACCAGCTCAGCTCTGCCTGGTTCGTTTACATGAAGTTCTAAATCTGTCATTTAATCTCTCCGAATAAATAAAAAATAATCTTTTACAAGATCAGTGCCCCCTCTGCTTTTATTCGGCCTATTTATTGAAAACAATAGAAAAAACCAAAACCGCATCAGTTAATCTGTAGATTAAAACTTGATACATCGATGAGTTAAAAGCCCATTGTTTGCGCTTACTCGTTGATATTATCTTTACTTCGCACCACAAATTGAAACGCAAGTATACGCTTACCATCATTCCATTGTCAATAAATTTTTTTGATTTTTAAGAAAATAAATGAAAATCAATTATTATTTCTGAAAGGCGCGTGATAACTGTACGAATATTCGCCAATTAATTCATGAAAAAGTTGAAACCACAAACAACGCTTAAACAGTCTCGCTGAAAAATAGAAAAAGCTAACTTAAGAATGACTAGAGCAGATAATCGCTAAGAATTGACACTCTTTGCTAAGAATTTTTTTGGGACCGTGTGGAGTTTCAGAATCAAAATATAAAGAATCCCCTTCTGAGAAATTGAACACCTTGGTTCCATAAAAATATTCCATAGTGCCTTTGAGCATATAAATAAATTCAACGCCATTATGTTGGAATTCTGGGAATTCATAATTACGATTGGTAATAGTAATTAGACAAGGCTCTACTTTTAAAGGACCACCCATTGTGTGTCCAAGTAGTTGGTAATGACGACCATCGTGAGTACCTGCACGCTCAATGGTGAGACCTTCGCCAGACTTGACAAAAGTAGGCTCGACATTTTTATCAAACTGCTTAAACAAAGAACTGATAGAAATATTCAAGGCATGGCAAATAAGTTGGATCGTTTTCAGTGAGGCACTAATTTGACCATTCTCAATTTTCGATAGCATGCTCGCCGAAAGTAAAGATTGCTTAGACAGTTGTTGCAAAGTAACGCCTGCACTTTTACGTACGCTTTTTACTTGTTTGCCAATCGACGCCTCTAATTGCTTATTGCTACCAAAACTAGGTAGCTCCTTGTCAATAATCGATACGCCTTTCTTTGGTGGGCTCATTGAGTTTTTTTTACCTAAAATCAAAAAAAATAACGCTGAGGAATAATGCGTTAACTTTCATCTTAACATATTATTTTAAGAAAAATCGATTACAAATTAAAATAATCTAAATATTTTTTACTGGTATACACAACAAAACAGCAACAACCAACGTAGTGTACAAGTTTGTTCTTTTATGGTGATGTAGATCTAAAGTTGAAAAAAACAGCCTTACCCGCAAAGGAAAGGTGTTGTCTTTATTTATTGTATTGAAACTTACACTCTTGTAAAAACAGGTGGAGTCAATGTTTACCGACCCCGACGCCCTCTTCTTATTTTAACAGGCAAGCTATCATCGCCAGCAAAAATAGCTCTTGAACCAGGGGACATCTCACCAACCGTGGATACAATATCTTGCAAACTAGGCTCGCCATTCTGTATATGTTCGTCCATTGCTTTTCTCATTGCACGGATATGCTCGAAGCTGGTGCCACAACAACCGCCGACTATTTTGGCTCCGGAGTTAAGTGCTAAATGAACATAGTGTGCCATCAATTCTTCGGTGCCAGTGTAGACTATTGAGCCTTCACGGTATTCAGGAATTCCACAATTAGCCTTTGCAATAACTGTTGTGCCTTCACTAACATTTCTATTGATGTCAGTAATCGTTGCCAATAAATCAGGTGCGCCAACACCACAATTTGCACCAAAGCCAACTAAGCCTAACTCTTGGGCGCGTTTGGCAAGATTAGCAGGCGTTATGCCCATCATTGTTTTACCGGCAGTATCAAAACTCATGGTGGCGCATATTGGTAAACCAAAATCTTTAATTGCATCAACAGCAGCCTCCAACTCCTCAATGGCGTACATGGTTTCTAGCCACAGAACATCAACACCTCCCTCAACCAAACCTTCGGCTTGAGCTTTAAAAGCATCCGTTGCCTCACGTGGCGTCATCAGTCCATGAGGCGCAATCATCTCACCTGTAGGCCCCATAGAGCCAGCGACTATCACCAATCTTTCAGCAGCATCTGCCACTTTTCTGCCAATAATTGCAGCAGCATTATTTAGCTCAAAAACTTGATTTTCAAACTTGTGCAATTTCAGACGAAAAGACGTTCCACCAAAACTGTTAGTTAAAAATAGATCCGAGCCCGCATCTACAAAACCCTGATGAAGGCAGCGAATTCTATCGACATGGTGCATGTTCCATGGCTCTGGAGCATCGCCTGTTTCTAGCCCCATGTCAAATAAATTTGTGCCTGTGGCACCATCAGCCAAGATATAGTCATTCTCATCAAGAATTTTTAAGAAGTTGTTCATAAATACTTTCCTAGTAATTACAATGTATGCACAAATCTAACAAAAGATTCGTTTAACTATAGTGCGTAGAAAATATGATACAGTGAAAATCCTTTTGTATCAGTGTTTATCAGTGTTTATCAAATATTGAATTGTGCAATATTTTTCATAAATATTTATCACAATAAAGGTATTTTTTTTCTTAACAGCTATATAATCAGTAACAAATAACCTGCTCACATATTGTGATTTTTTTGAAAACTCTTTTACTGTCTAAAATTCGCCCTAGCTTGGTACGAATTTTCTACAAAGGTTATTTGTCAATAAAACCTGTGTCTCCCAACTTTCTTTCCTCCATATTACTTAAATAATGAACAGCAATTCAAATGCACATCAAGATGTTATAGAGCGCTTTATTGCTTATGGCGAAAACAACTTTGAATCAAGCGCCCAGCACCCAGTTCTGGGCGACAGTCCGCAGCAGCTCGGCGTGCTTCGTTTGATTTATGCATACAGATTTTCTGGCCACCTTAGGGCAAAAATTGACCCTTTAAATCGACCAAGGCACCATTCAACACCACCATTTAAAATAACAGAATTTGGTTTATCAGATTCAGACTTAGACAAATCTTTCAACATGGGCTCTTATCAAGGCTCTAATTGCTTAACATTGCGTCAATTGGTAAATTCCCTAGAGCAAACCTATTGTGGTAGTCTTGGTGTAGAGTACATGCACATCCCCAACCTCAAGGAAAGACGCTGGATTCAACACCGCATTGAAACTTTGGACTCTCATCCAGAAAACAGTTCCCAATTTAAAAAATGGTTACTTCAACGTTTAACTGCTGCCGAAGTTTTTGAAAAGTTCCTTCACAATAAGTATGTTGGCCAAAAACGCTTTTCACTAGAGGGAAGCGATTCTTTAATTCCATTACTCAATGTATTAATTGAACACTCTGGTTCATATTCAATGAAGAGGATTTGTCTTGGTATGGCCCACCGAGGTAGACTTAATGTACTAATTAATATTATGGGTAAGCGTGCTGAGCATTTATATAAAGAATTTTCCGGCGAGCTTGATATCACATCAGACCAAACGGGCGATGTCAAATATCACCAAGGGTTTTCATCAGATATTGGCACATCTCACGATAAAGTTCATCTTGCTTTAATGTTTAACCCATCACATCTAGAATTGGTTAACCCAGTCATTGAAGGCTATACAAGATACTATCAAGAGGTTGCTGATGATATGAAGGGTGAAACAATTCTGCCTGTCCTCATTCACGGTGATGCTGCGTTCTCAGGACAAGGTATTGTGATGGAAACGCTTAATATGTCCCAATCCCGAGGATACAGCACCAAAGGCACTGTTCATATTATTATTAACAACCAAATTGGGTTTACTACTAGTAAGCAATACGATGCAAGGTCAACGGACTATTGTACAGACGTGGTAAAAATGGTTAACGCACCTGTGTTTCATGTCAATGCAGAAGATCTTGAGAAGGTTAGTTTTGTGACCCAGCTCGCACTTGATTATAGAATGCGCTATAAAAAAGATGTTGTTATTGACCTTATGTGTTATCGACGCCATGGCCACAATGAAGCTGACGAACCAGCTGTTACTCAACCCATGATGTATGAAACTATTCGCAATATGCCAACAACACGTGCACACTATGCTGAATCACTCATATCGCAGGGGGTTGTTACAAAAAAAGAAGCTGATGAAATGGTTATCGACTACCGAAAACGCCTGAAAGATGGTGAGCGAGTCGCCTACAATATCATACCACCAAAGCATAAACGCCATTGGAAAATCATCTGGGGGAAGTATTTTGATGCCAAGTGGACTGCGCCCTACGATTCTAAAATAACGCATCAGCAAATAAAGGATTTACACTCGAAACTGAAAGCTTTACCAGATGGTTTTGAGTTGCACCCAAGAGTAAAAAAAGTGATGCAAGATCGCCAAAAAATGGCGGATGGTGAAATTAATGCAGACTGGGGTTTTGCAGAAACTTTGGCCTATGCAAGTCTGGCCGTAACAGGCACTTCAATTCGCCTTTCAGGGCAAGATTGTGGTCGTGGTACTTTCTTCCATCGACACGCTGTACTTCATAATCAACTTTGTATTGAAGAGTACATTCCACTTCAAAATCTTAATGAGGATCAGGGAAGGGTGCAAGTTATTGACTCCATTCTCTCTGAAGAAGCAGCACTTGGTTTCGAATATGGCTATGCGACTGCCAACCCTGAGGCGTTGGTTTTGTGGGAGGCGCAATTTGGTGATTTCGTCAACGGCGCGCAAGCCATTATCGATCAATTTGTTGCCTCAGCCGAAGCTAAGTGGGGTCGCCTTTCAAACCTTGTAATGTTACTTCCTCATGGCCTTGAAGGACAGGGTCCAGAGCACTCATCTGGACGATTAGAGCGCTTTCTACAGCTATGTGCTGGACATAATATGCAGGTTTGCGTGCCAACAACAGCCTCGCAGATTTTCCATCTTTTAAGACGACAAATATTAAGAGAGTTTCGCGCACCACTTATCATTATGACGCCGAAAAGCTTGCTGAGAAATCCACTTGCCGCCTCCCCTATGTATAAACTCACTGAAGAAAAATTTAGGAATGTTTATGAAGAGCAATACGACAACATCAAACCAAAAAAGGTAGATCGAATTGTGATGTGCAGTGGCAAAGTATTTTATGAATTACTAACCCGTCGACAAGATGATCAAATCAATAATGTGGCTATCTTACGATTGGAACAACTCTACCCTTTCCCAGATGAAACACTCCACGCAGAACTTGATAAATTCCCTAACGCAAAAGAGCTGGTATGGTGCCAAGAGGAGCCAATTAATCAGGGCGCTTGGTACACTTCTCGACATAACTTTATGCACTGCACAATGGAAGGGCAAACATTAGATGTTGTCGCAAGAGATCTTTACGCTGCACCCGCTGAGGGCAGTCTTAGACTTCACAATATTAACCAAAACTACGTAATTGAACAAGCTCTGGGTATCTTGCCCATTAAAAAGCGCTAGGAGACAGAAAATGTTAGAAATTAAAGTTCCAGTTTTACCGGAATCTATAAGTGAAGCCACTGTTGCCGTTTGGCATAAACAGCCTGGTGATCTTGTTCAAGTGGATGATGTTATTGTAGAAATTGAAACCGACAAAGTGGTGCTTGAGGTACCAGCTGAAGAGGCAGGTGTGTTCACTAAAATTATTGCGCAAGAGGGTGAAACTGTCGGCGCTCAGCAAGTCCTTGGAACAATGACTGAAGGCTCAGAAATTCAAGACAGTGAGCCCAGTGAATCTGAAACAGAAATAGAATCTGAAACTCAAGAAGACGCCCCGCAGGAATCTGCGCCACAAATTAAAAATGAAACCTCAGAATCTGAGACCGATGAAAAATCACCTGAATCACAACAGTCAACCAATAAAGAAACACTAGCAGCAACCCAAGTCAGCACACAGCAGCAATCAATGAAACCTTCGGGTAATCGAATGGAAGAACGTGTGCAAATGAGTCGCCTACGAAAAACCATTGCCACTAAGCTTCATTCAGCTACGCAAAATACTGCGATGCTTACAACTTTTAACGAAGTTGATATGTCAGCCATCCTCTCGATGAGAAAAAGCTATAAAGAAGCTTTTGAGAAGAAATATGGCGTCAAACTTGGTTTTATGTCATTCTTTGTTAAAGCTGCGGTTGAGGCTTTAAAGAAATATCCAACTGTCAATGCCCACCTTGATGGGGACGATATTGTCTATCACGGTTACTGTGATGTCTCTGTTGCAGTATCTTCAGACAGAGGCTTGGTTGTGCCGGTCTTGCGAGATGCGCATAAAATGGCTATGCACGATATTGAAAAAACCATTATCGATTACGCCGCAAGAGCGCAAGCTGGATCTTTGACCCTTGAAGAAATGATGGGTGGTACATTTACTATTTCTAACGGCGGAGTTTTTGGCTCTCTGTTATCAACACCTATTCTTAATTCACCCCAAAGTGCTATTTTAGGCATGCACAAAACTCAAGAAAGAGCTGTTGTCGTTGATGGTGAAATTATTGTTAGACCCATGATGTATTTGGCCCTATCTTACGATCATCGTATCATCGATGGCAGAGAAGCGGTGCAATTCCTTATCTCAATTAAAGATGCCTTAGAAGACCCCGCAAGACTGTTGCTTAAAGTTTAAAACAGTTTTATAATCCCCTCCAAAGTTCATAGCAACAAGGAGGGGTATGCAAACACTAAAATCTCAATTTGAGGCTGATGGCTTATTCTCACCCTTACGTCTTATGAGTACCGAGAAAGCTTTGTCTTATCGTCAATCACTCGAAAACATAGAGCAAAAGACTGGCTCGCTTCATTATCGATTCAAAATTCATACCGTTTTGTCAATGGCTTACGAGCTGGCAATCAATAAATCCTTACTTGACTGCGTTGAGACTTTATTGGGACCCAATATCCTGCTTTATAACGCCACATTTATTATTAAAGAGCCTCACTCAGATGCGCACGTCAGTTGGCATCAAGATCTCACTTATTGGGGTTTTAATGACGACAAACAAGTCTCTGCTTGGATAGCACTTTCTGATGCCACAGACGAGAACGGTTGCATGCATATGGTGCCGGGAAGTCATCGTAATGGTCAGCTACCTCACAGTATTACAGAAGATAGTAATAACGTGCTTTATCTTGGTCAAAAAGTTGAGGGAATTTCTGACAACCAATCTCGATGTGTATCTTTAAAAGCCGGGGAGGCTTCACTCCATCACGGATGGACGCTTCATACCTCTCATCCCAATAGAAGTGATGAGCGTCGCATTGGCTTAAACTTCAACTACATTAGCACCGATATGTTTCAAACCCAGACCGAAGAAGACTCTGCTACCCTAGTGCGAGGTGTCGATACCTACAACCACTTTAAAATCGATATACCGTCAACCGCTGTTTTTAATGAAAATGCCTGGGAAAAGCTACAAGAATCGAATGAACTCATTCGCCAAACATACAGCAAGATGAATCAAGCTTGAAAAATGATTAGACAATAAAAAAGGGCGGTATTTTCATACCGCCCTTTTTGTTTTACTTGTTACAGTTATTACTTATGATCATTGTAGTGATCTTGCTCGTTTTTAGAGCCAATGGCTAAAATAGCGACACAAACAACAACAGCGATCAGAGTCCATGTACCTTCTGAACCAATGCCAATATACATTGCACCGGTTACATCAGCCCATGAATCAAATGAAAATCCAAACATAATATATTCTCCTATATTAGATTATACGTCTTCAGAAACTGGGCTAGTCATACCTTCAGGGTATGCTTGCGCAGGAACTTTAACAACGTCAAGACCTTTAAGTTGAACTGCATCTGGAACACGTAACATGCCCATAGCTTTCAAAATTGCCGAAACGATGTAACCCGGTACAAGACCAAGCAAGATAAAGACTACAGAACCCACTAGCTGACCAGTAAATGTAATTACTGGTGTGCCTTCAGGTGCGTAAGCATCTAGCGCAGGGTAACCCGTTGCCATAACACCCAACATCAATACACCAAAGATACCAATGGTACCGTGTACTGTCACTGCGCCAACCGCATCATCAATACCTAACTTCTCTACAAAATCAGCACAAGGCTTAAGAATAACACCTGCAAGTGCAGAGATTATAATGATTTGAGATGGGAAGTAAATATCCAGACCAGAAGCAACTGAGATAATACCGGCTAGAGCGCCAGACATCATCCAGAAAGGGTCTCTTGTAAATACCCAAGCGCCGATGATACCGCCAGAAACAGCCAGGACAATACCAAACGCAAGCGCAGATAACGTCATACGAGTACCGTAGATTGATGTACCCGTTCCAGCCCAAGACCATGACTCACCCGGAAGGATGATACAAGCCATAAGGAAGCCGAAGAAACCAACAATGATCAGCATTAAGCCAACTACTGTTAGTGGCATGTTGTGACCAACAATATCATTCGCTGAACCGTCTGCATTAAATTTACCAACACGAGGACCTAGGTTAAATAGGACACCTAAGGCGAAGAAACCAGCAACCGCATGCACAAGGCCTGCAGCACCGAAGTCATGAACACCCCATTCAGTAACCAACCAACCATCGGCATGCCAGCCCCAAGCGGCGGCAACTACCCATGCAAATGAACCCAATACAATAGCACAAACAACAAAACCAACCGTCTGTACACGCTCAATTAAAGCGCCTGACATAATGGATGCTGTTGTAGCTGCGAACAGAGCAAAAGCACCCCAGAATACACCCGATGCATTATCGGCAATATTTGGTCCCATGTACTGTGATGACTCACCCCATGGTAATGCAATAGCATTGGCATACTCAATACCAGAAATGGCCATATAGCCTTCTGATCCTGTGAAGCCAGTTGGTAAGGCCCAGTAGAACCACCAACCAAAGAAATAAAACGTGATGATTGTAAACGCGAACGCTAACAAGTTTTTGATACCTGAAGACAATGTGTTCTTCAAGCGGGTTTGGCCCATTTCATAGGCGAGGAAACCTGCATGAATAATCATCATCAGTGGTATCGTTAAAAAATAGTACGTCTCAGCAAACATCGTGTTTGTGAGTGCTGCCGATTGTGTAACCGCATCTAGATTAGCGGTCAATAGTGCAATTTGTTCTTCCAAAATGCTCTCCTTTAGTATTAAAAAAAATAACTTTTTTTCCTGGTAAGTAAATTTTTATACTCACCGAGCAAAAGTATATAGCATTAAGATCAAAGAAAACACCTTATATTTAACTTTTTTTTAATACAGAAGGTATTGTATGTAGAGTGTTTATTTTCAAGACAAATTTACATTTAACTGTTGATTTATTCGATTTTTAAGTACAAAAGTAGAGTTATCCAGATAAAACTAAAACTGACACTTTCTAAATTCAATTCATAGTCTTTAGGCCACTCTTGATGGCGTTCAGCTAATAAATTAACGCTATCAACAACAAACAACACCTCCTTATCTGTCATTAAATTACTCAAAAAGAATTCTAAATTTAGGTTGTTATCTTACGCTCTAACGCTCTAAAGCCAATCTATATCAGACAATCACTGGCTTGTTTTGCAGTTCATCGCCTTTGCATGGTAAGCAACATGTTCGCCGATAAAGGATGAGATAAAGTGATAACTGTGGTCGTAACCTTCTTGCATTCTTAACTCCAGCGCTTGTGACGACTCTGCACAGGCTTTTGTAAAATTTCCGCTCAGAAGTTGACCTTCGTCATAAAATTCATCGGCAAGCCCTTGATCAATGAGAATATGGTCAATTTTTTGACCCGCCTTAACCAGCGCAGTCGCGTCGTATTTTTGCCATTCATCTTGATTATCGCCAAGATAAGCGCCAAAACAGCCCCGACCCCAATCACACTCCATCGGATTACAGATAGGTGCGAAAGCTGAAACAGAGCTGTATTTATCTGGATTTTTCAACGCACATATAAGTGCGCCATGACCACCCATTGAGTGACCAGAAATCGAGCGAATATTTGCAATTAAAGGCAACTTTGCCTCTAAAAGACTTGGTAGCTCATTAACGACATAGTCATACATTTGATAGTGATTCTTCCATTCACCCTCGGTGGCGTTAACATAAAAGCCAGCGCCTTGCCCTAAATCATAACGCTCGGACACATCTGGCACACTCTCACCTCTCGGGCTTGTATCTGGGAAAACTAAAGCAATTCCATGCTCAGCAGCGTATCGTTGCATGCCTGCTTTTGTACGAACATTGTCATCGCTACAAGTCAACCCTGATAACCAATACAATGTTGGCACTTTTGCGCTCTCGGCTTCTTGCGGTAAAAATACAGAAAAAGTCATCGTGCAGTGGCAAGTGCTAGATTCATGCTCATAACGGTTTAAATAGCCTGAAAATTCTTTTA
>Ga0302119_10000282_pt1 | contig 22380 bp, 46 predicted proteins | sample AG5_Tmax_MG_FD_203114 | JGI IMG/M metagenome (GOLD analysis project Ga0302119, IMG submission 203114) | Marine microbial communities from Western Arctic Ocean, Canada - AG5_Tmax | ecosystem: Environmental > Aquatic > Marine > Oceanic | place: Canada: Western Arctic Ocean | collected 2017-10-01 | reverse complement strand
TCAATATAAATACCCGTTGCCAGTATAGCAATGAAGGAAAATATACCAATCCAAATCACAAAATAAATGTCTCTGAAATCGTCTTTCATATTAGTGGTTTCATTAACGGACGGCGGTTAAATAAAACGCGCCAAACATTAACACAACAACGCTTATAGTTAATAGTAGTTCCATAATTTATCTTTCCATGGGTGGGTTAATCATAAGGTGAAGCAAGACAACGCATCCCACCACGCACCAGATTGTTAATATAATTTTTTCCATGGTCTTAAAGCTTTTGCAAAAAGTGAATCATAATTCCAGTTAATAAACTGCCAATCATAACACCCATGAAAATCCCATGAATAAGAATTTCTTTGTCATGTTCTTTGCGTAGGTTTGCAATTAAGACGTTAATATCTTCTTCCTCTAGTTGTCTCTGTGTTTTCTTCATAATTTAATCCCTGCAACGGTAATCATTGCCATCGTTGTCATCGTACCACCCGATGACAGCCGAGCCATCTTCATCACGCACAACCTCTTTGCCATAAGCAAATTCACGCTCTGGCTTGTGCGCTGGGGCTTTCTCGCTTGCGGTGTAGACATCCAAATCCTCCAAAAAGTCTTGCACCTCATCCAATGACGCATAAAACACGTCCTCAAATATAATGGTTTCGCCATAGCCTTGGCCGTCATAAGTTTCCATCCACACGCCTTGGCACGGCACGATGGTCATTAGCCGCATTGGCTGGCTAGTGTTGGCGTTGATGTAAATCGCTCCGAGGCGAAGGTCATTTGCTTTCTCTCTCATAATCATAATATAATATACCACACAAAACGCGGTTTGTCAAGCGATTTCTTTAACTTTCTCATCCTCCCAGTAATAGCCTTGGGGAGGCATAACGTCGTTGAGCGTTTCGGTAGTTGTTCCGTCGTGACGCGCAACGCTTATGATGTGAGGCTTAATCTCGTTGAGGTCAACGCTGCCCCACTCATTTTCAAAGCCCATCACATAGCCAAAGGCAATGCCGTTTTCATCCGCCTCTTCTAGGTAATACTCCCAAAAGTTCCGAAGGATGATGTGCTGATAGACTGCAAAGGGTTCCGAAGAATCTTCGTTGTTTGCGCTGATGATGTTTCTCGCTTTCATTGTTATAATATACCACACAAACACCCGAAAGTCAAGAGACAATGTGGCACACCTACGTTGGCACGGCACCGGCTGCACGCCCCATGCCAAGAGGCCTACTCGCATCTTTAATCGCGAATAAGCTTTTTGTAAAATCTCCTTGGGTCGTTCCCTTCCGACTCGTCCAATGTATTTGGGGAATATTGGTATGGTTCAGCCTTTTGGCAAACACCGATGCCCCTGTGGGTATCTACAACAATATACTTTGCGCCATCAAACTCAACTTCGTAAATGCTCGTGGCATGGTTAAGCTTCTTTTCTCCCGCCTTTGGGGTAGCGTTTTCTAATTCTCTGTTACACGCATTCGCGCATAGCAACACCGTTACAATCAAAACTATACCAAGGATTGCATAAACGCCGTTGTCATACACTTTTTGTCTTTTTGTTTTCATAATTTTTAGCTTTGGTCTTCTGCCACTTTTTGCAGCCACTTGCCGAATTGGGTTCCGTGGTGCATCTCCCACCGTCTTTCTAGCTCGGTATAAAGGGACTCGGTTGTGCCTCTGTCGTTTGCGTGTTGCAATGCCCGAAACAGTAATTCTGCATCTCGCAGGGTGTCGCATTCAACTGCTGCGGCCAAGTTCTGTGCTTCGTTGGTTGGCACTACGTTTTGTTTTTTTCCGTTTCTGTTCTTTGTCATAATCTTAATCGTTAGGGAAGAAGTCAATATCCAAATCCCAGTTCTGTGGCTCGGTTCCTGCGTCTGAAAAGCAACACCCACTCAAAGAGGCTCCAAGCAACAACATGATAATCATCATCACCGGCCAAAACAGCACTGCCATCAATTCTACGAGGCTAATCTTGTCTTTCATTAGTATAATATACCACACAAACGAGGGTTTGTCAAGGGGTTTCTTCAAAAACTTTCAATTTTACTGTAATCCGGTTTCTCAAAGCCTTCGTCCTCAAATACGGTTGGGTGTTCTTCGTGAATGATTCTCCTACGCAGCCCGTTGCGGGTAAAGGACGGATCTCCCTTTTCGTTTCTAGTTTGTACCTTACAAACCTCTATAATTTGAATCACCTCATTCTTGTATAGGTCAAGGCGAGTGGCTTCAACCAACTCGCGCGCTTGCACCAATGCCTCGTTTGTGCCAACTATTGGGCCAAATGCGGCGACCTTTTCATAATTAGCATGAACTTCATACCAATTTTCTATTGACGAATATGGGGGCTGGTTAAGGCCAGAAATGTGGGTGTCCATTATACTAATTCCTTTGTTGCTGTCGGTTGCTTGCCCTCTCGGACTAGGTTAACGTCGAAACAGACTGCGCTCAATAGTTTGCCCTTGTCTGCGTTTCTGTTGCTCGCAATGATTGCCATTGTGAAGATGAAGTCGATGTATTTTGATTCTTGTTTTGTCATAATTCTTCTTCTTGAATTTTGTGAGACACTTTCTGAAGCTCTTCCATTACTGCTTGCGGGTTGGGTGAATGTCTTAAGAGGTTAACAATGACAGCTAAAGGGGCGTATTCGCGCGGCTCGCATTGTATCCACTTACCAACCTCTTTTGTCCAGATGGCACTTTGCATTGTGCGACTGTTTTGAAAAATTGCGAAATCTGGCGTTTGCTTCTCCATAACAATGATTACACCCATTGACCATTAATCAACGCTGGGCCTTGTGGCAGCTTGAATGTTTGGTTGGTAAACTCGCCACCGAACTCATTACCAGCAACGTGCTTTATCTCTGTCACCGTTAAACCTTTTGGTTCGTCCTCTAGCACCCTCACAAAGTGGGCCATGACTGCTTTTTGTACTTTATCTGACGGACTTGTTATCTCGACTTTCATTACCTTAATATAACCCACAAACACCCAAAAGTCAAGAGACAATATGGCACACCTACGTTGGCACGGAGCCGGCTGCACGTCTCGCGCCAAAAAGAAAGCGCGGGCTAGGAACTAGAGAGAGAGAAACCTAACCCACGCTTTGTGTCGCACCCCAGCACTAAGGGTATTAGCTCGTCGGAGCAAATCCTTGCCGCCAATTCTGTTGCGGCAGAGGTGGAAGGTCGGGAGTGACCTCCGCGCCTTTCAAATACGTCTCCACTTCTTCGTCGGGAAGAAGGTCAAGATTATTGGCTTTGACGGCCTTGAGGTCGTCGCTGTGGGGTTTCGAGACCGCAACAGAAGAGGAATTCAATACTCTCCTTGCTCTGACAATCTCCTGCGTTTCCGTGTCACGGTAGAGCCTACCGTTTCTTATGTTTTTCATTTTCATGATACTATAATTATACTAAATCTTTATTCTGTGTCAACCAAAATCGCTTTCACTTCTTTGCCCATCTCACCACAGCCGAATACAACAACCTTGGCTTTATGTACTGGCTTGCCCGTGTCCACGCGCACAAACGTCTTATACTTGTAAGGGTCGTAGGTGATGGCAACTGTGTTCGGGTCGTTAACGTAGTTACAATCTGGGCCAATGTATTCCCAGCGTTGTTCTTCTTCGTTCCACGCTTCTCTGCCCTGAATATAAGCATGAACATTCTTGCGCCTCTCACCACGCACACGCTCATTGCCTTTATCACTCACCCGAAACACGCAGTCATGCAGCACGAAATGACACAAGTGCTTCTTAACCAAGCCATCGCTACCACGCACACTATACACGGGTTGGTCACCAACTACCTTGGGGTCGATTCCATTGCCGAGTTGACTGCTCAACTTCTTATTCAGATTGCGATATACTTGGACGAAGCCTTTCATAATTTAATCCTCCAATTTCTTCACTTCGTAGTTGTTGCTGTCGGTGTCGGTGTGAGAATAAACAACTTCAAGCTCATCGCCTTCGCCCTGCAAGGCAAGCTCAATTGCTTCCGCTTCGTCTTTTGCTTCGATAGTCCAAACTGCGTAGTGGATTTCGGGGATTTTGATTTCGTATCTCATAATTAGTCTCCAAACGTGTTTTCCCACTCTTCTGGGGTGATGCCCGTCTTAATGAACTCACGCTCATCTGCCGAGACGTTCGGCATAGCGTTTTGAATGAGTTCGCCACCCCGCCAAGCGTTAATCTGCTCTAGGGTAACATGGATGTCCATGCGGTTCTTGTTGCCGCTGAAGGGGGATTCTCTCTCAATAATCATAATATAATATACCACACAATAGGCTGTTTGTCAAGAGGAAACTTGTTCACAAGCAAACTCCACTCTAACCACTAGGCCCAAGTTCATGTTTTGCGCAATGCGCAATGCGTGGGCCTCGTCACACGCTTTGATAGGCATGATGGAGGTTTGTGGGCCGTCCACCATTGTTACTTTGAAGATGCTTTCCGTTCTCATTGTTATAATATAACACACAAACAGGGGTTTGTCAAGGGGTTTTTTGAAAAAAGTTTGGCATGGGCCGTGCAGCCGCCGCCGCGCCAAAGTCAAGAAAAAAACCTCCCGGATCTCTCCGGGAGGCCTTGCACGAGGTCCTGCAATTGGCTACCGACAGGGCTAGCCAAAGTGTCCGGGGCGCATGCGCGCCCTTAATTATTAGCGATTACAACGGCAGTCGCGGGCACAGCCACAAGCTTCTTAAGGCGAGCGGGGTTATCAGCCGCCAGCTTGAAACGCTTGAGCACGTTGGTGGTCGTGCGGTTGGCGTACTCGAAACGCGAGTCAGCCACATCATGCGTCATGTGCTGGGTGATGGCGTTGTTCAGGTTGTAAAGGTTGCGACCTTTGTCCTCCTGATGGGTTGGGTCATTCCAGAGGCAGGCAATCGGCTCGCGAGTCTTCTCTGACAGAATGTTGGTCTTAACCAAGTTCTGTAGAATGTTCAGCCCTTGCTCCTGCGTGATAACCACCTGAGCGAGAGAGCCGTACACGTCAACAGAATTCTGAAGTTTAGCCAAGGCCTTGTCGATAGCGTCAGAGGACAACAGGTCGCCCACGTTAATCTTCTGGGAGTGCTTCTTAACCATGTCCACCTCTCGCTCCATAGTCTGCATACCGTTCAGGCATACGAGGCGGAGAAGACCTAAGGCGTACGACACGCGCAAAGAACGGTCAAAGGAGTTCTGCGCAATCAGGCGGAAGCCCATGATGTCGCCAACCTCTGGAACCTCTGCGGAGAACTGGTCGCCCTGAAGGTCGTAAATGGCGCGCACTTTGGCTCCACCTTCGGTAACGTACACTTTACGCTGGTAGGAGATGCCACGTGCATTTAGAGCTTCGTCAGACTTGCCGAAAACGTCTTCGTTCTGAGCTAAGCCATAGCGGCTGCTGGTGATTCCGAGTACTGATTGGTCATCGTCTCGGACGTTCATGAAGTAGCCTGTTTTACTACCATTGACGGGGTGGGGAACTGCGACTTGCGATACGGTGTAATCCCATCCTGTATCGACTTGTTGGTTTGGTTTCATGCTCATAATGTTTTCTTATCTATCTCTAGTATACTGGGTTTTTATGTTTAGTCAAGGTTTTTCTTTGTAATAAAGTTTTTAGTTCTGTTTGTGGTATGATGGCAACTTGCCCTCGACAATATCCATTCGCGCAACTGTGTTGCCATTACCGTCTTGCGCGGTTGTGAAGTCCCCAACGTCTGCCGCCATAATGCGGTCAGCGTTATCTATTAGCCTTTCAAGGACGTTCCGCATCTCAAATAATCTTTCGGCATCGTTGCTCCCGAATGCCGAGTTGCCCAGTTCAATTTCAATTATCGCTTTCATTGTTATAATATACCACACAAAGGGGTGTTTGTCAAGGGGTTTTTTAACTTTTTTTGTTGGCACGGCGCGGGCTGCAGGGCTCATGCCAAAGTGGACGTGAGGGCCGGAATCGAACCGGCGATAAAGCTTTTGCAGAGCCTTGCCTTACCATTTGGCTACCCCACGCATAACAAAAAAACCTAGCCTCTGAGGCCGCTAGGTAGCCCGTGTTGTGGCTTTTTCATACCGTTATCATACTTATAATATACCACATTTTTGAAATAAGTCAAGAGTTTTTTTAGTTTCTTAAAATCAACGAATTTCGCATCGGGGAAACTCCCTCTCACAAGAAATTTTCAGGCACTTGCCCCCACGAAAACAGTGTTATCCTTCAAAACAATTGCTTCCTTTATCGGTCATTAAAGGGCCTAATTGATTGACGGGTAAGTTTGCCGCTCACGAATGATCGACAAATAAGTTTGACGATCAAAAAAGAGAGAAAATGATCGACAACAAGGTTGGCATGAAGGCAGCAGCCGCCCCCGCGCCAAAGTCAATGAGGCTCTATGAATCCTTCCGCTTTTAGATAATCAATCGCTTTTAATATTTGGCTCTCGGTGGCGTCTGCCGCAAAGATTATATCATAATCATCATAATCAATCACAAGATTAACACCGTTAACCGTCAGGCTTTCCGTATTGGTTAGTTCGTTTTTCATTATTCATTTGTTATTTTTTTATACAAGCAATTAATATTCCTATCATCATCGCAGATAAGAGAATAGTTATGGCGACCATGGTTCCTCCTTTGTTGTATCTTTCATTGTAGCAGGATTTTTTTCTCGTAAAGACTAAAGTGCTTTCGCTTTTCGTTTTAATAGTTGCAACGCTTTACTTGCCGCGCTACCTTTGGGCTGTGTGCCGTGAATCAACAACGCAAAGTTTTCTTTTCCAAATGCTGCGTGGGTGTCATCGTGGTCAATTTCCAAGCCCTTTTCTTCGGCTTCTTCTTCACTATAAACAACAAGAGCTTCTTTCCATCCGTGCAAGTCAATCAGTTCATCATACTTGCCACCACGGGAAGCAGTCAAAACTAAATTGCTAGGCAAAGCAAATTGCTTGAAGAAATGCAAACTTTTGGAATAAGAGTAGAAGATTTTTTCGGGGTTACGCTTGGCAACTTCAATCCACGCTTGCAAATACCGCTTGCTGAAATAGTCGCCGCCAACGTGAACGCGCATAATGTCAAACTTTTTGGGCAAGCTGTTGTGGATGAGGTCGGCGGTGTGCGGCATATTCTCAAATCCAGCTTGAGCGTCTAGCTTCAAAGCATCCTTGAGCAATTCAAAATTGTGCCAAACCATTTTACGCAGCGAGGGATAAACCGCCTCGGCACTTGCGGCAAAGCAACGGAACAACGTGTCAGGCCCATCTTTGATTTTGCCCGTTTCCCTATCCGCACGAGATAAACAATCCTTTGCAGCGGGGCAACTATGCCCAGCGGGAAGGGTAAAGGTTTTAAGTTTGAGACTCAATTTCTTGAGCATCTTTTTGAGCTTCGTGTTAGGTTCGCCGAATTTTAGTAGGTTGTCATTCATTAGTATAATATAGCACAGGTTGGGGTGTTTGTCAAGCCTTTTCTAGTCTACTTCGCTGGTTCGCGGCTCTCGATTTCCACTCCTCTTCATCGAACGCTCCAACCGATGAAGGGTTTTCTCTCGCTTCAATCTTGCCAATAGAATAATCGTACACCATAGGATTGGTGGGAACAAAGCACTCTTGGTTTTCCATTAACTCTGCCAGCCTACGCGCCGCAAGTCTCCTTGCGTCCTCCATCACGCCACCCTTGACGCCTTTGTATGTGTCGGGATACTTGTTCAGGAGTAGGTGTAGCGATGAGTTTAGAAAATACCTTTTGACTCTTTCTTCATTACTAACAACATACCCAAACCCGCCAGACATTTCGTGAAAGTCTGCGCTTGTCGCTCCGTGGTTCCACAAAGACCAAAATTGCCCTTGCCTCTCATCCATATCAAAGGTTTCAATTCCTATCAGCCAAACCGTTCCGAGTTGTTGCAGTATCAATTTCATAATATAATATAGCACACAAAAGGCTACTTGTCAAGCCCTTTCTTGTGCTTGGGTTTACGTTGAAAAGAGCCTTTGCCCTTCTTTACTTTATGCACGCGAGACGCGCTGCCCATGAGGCCGTCTTTGTTCACCCGCGCTTTAACTTGGTTTTCTTTTCTCATCTTTCTAATAATGTTGGGAAGGTCGTGAATCAGCTTCCGTTTGTTCGTGTGACTGATGAACGCAAACCGTCCATCGATAATCACGCGCCACGCAGGGGTTTGTAAATCTGGTTCAATCTCGACAGTATGTCCTTCGATGTTCATTAGTACAATATACCACGCAAATGCCCGAAAGTCAAGAGACAATGTGGCACACCTAAGGTTGGCATGGGGCGTGCAGCAGGTGCCGTGCCAACATCAAGTAACAATAATACAATCAACAGTCCATAGTTATTTAGCAATATTTGCCGTATTTAGACATAACCTGTCAAAGAGTGACTCTATTTCAGATTAATATTATTATACTATTATTTACACTATTTCAAGTTATTAAACGGATATTAATAATCAACCCCCTGTATACCCCATAGGCATGAGTCCGTTTCACACTCTTGTATTAGATCGTCAACACATGAATCGACAGCATAATTAAATTCTATTTCTTTCTGTGTGTGATTATCATTGCCATCACGCGAGCCATTCCAATCATCATCCCAGTAATCAAAATAATTAAAATCAGCTAAATCATCTATTGAGCAATGCAATCTATTATTTACTTTTTTATTAATTGCTATTAAGAAATTATTAAAAGTTAATTTCATGCTATACGTTTCCTCTCTTCTCGATGTCAGCGATTTGTCGCTGGAGTTTTTTAATCTCTTCGGTGTCCTGCGCCTTTATGTCTGCGTCAGTCAACAAGTCTATCCTCTTGAGGTAGGCTTGCCCATCAGTGGTGATGGAGCGTCCACCAGTACCGATGTCCATGAGATTGTGCTTCTGCAAATACAACTCAAAGTCTTGACGTATGCACTGTGCCGTAAGTCCTGTCTTGGCCGACAGGTTCGTGAGACTGCACTCCTTCTTCTCTGCCAAGGCACGGAGAATCTGAATCTCGATACGACTCAAGCCCAAAGGAAGGATGCCAAGCGCATGGCTCAACGCCTCCCAATCCAACCTAGTGAAGCGTTGCGGCACGTTGTTCTTGGCGGCAACAATAGCTGTGATGTAGTTTGCCATCTTCTGTGCAGCACGGGCATTGCCACGCAGCACGGGCGAAATCTCATCAAGGATGCCCTTGTCAAACTCAACGTCAGGAACATTAATCTGGACAATCCGTCCAAGCTCATCGTAAGTATATTCCTCCATGTCAATGCGGTCACAACGGTCAATCAAAGCGTGGAATAGCTTGTGTGCCTCTGTGGTGGCGAACATGAAAGACTGCCTACGGAAATCAAAATCAATCACATAATCCTCATAGGAGAACGTGGTACGATTCTCTTTGTTGGGGTTAAGCATGGTGAGTAGTGCCATAGTCACATCCTTGGGTAGTTCAGATGCCTCATCAAACAGCACGGTACACTCACGCTGGTTCACATGAGGGATAATAACTTGATTGATAAACTGCTTCACGCTCTTGAGAGTAGAACAGTTCAACTCCAAAAAGGGTTTTGGCTTGCCGTTTTGGTCATGCCCAATCAGGTTGCGGGCAGTAGCCTTGGCAAGCGTGGTCTTACCACACCCTTTGGGCGCAATGAACAACAGGTGAGGCAGGATGTTCGTTGCTTTGAAGTTGTCCAGATGGAATCCAAGTCTACGCTTGGCGATGGTTTGCCCGATAATATCGGGAAAGATAGGTTGTTTCTTCATTGTAGGTTTCTTGTTATAGGGTTTCTACCACCGTTGTTCTTCAAGCTCAACAAGGGGTTCTAGTTCTTCTGTCTTAACTTCTACTGGTTGCATTGACTTCTGGTTGGGAGTGCTAGATACAAAAGCGTCTGTATCAAGAACTAATGCCTCCGCAAACCTTCTGCTGACAACAACAATAGCATCTTCTTTAAGTACGCGATTGAGTTCCCGTAGGTTTACTTGAACGAAACTCCCCGCACCTTTTGTTTTTCCTCTCGCCATACATTAATAATAACAGATTTTTAAGAAAAGTCAAGCTAATAATTAATTAATTTTAATCGGACTCTTCAACGATATGTAGCCTACGCTTTACCATATGCACAACTCTATCATTATGTTTCTCGGCGAACCACCCGTTGGGTTCCTGCATACAGAATTGCCGGTGGTCGTAATCAAGTTTATCATATTCTTGAATCCAAATTTGTTTGTGAACTTCCCAGAATTTGGGATGGCTAGGGTACTGATGTTTTGTGTTATTTATCATAATTTAAAATTTACCCGATAATTGAGTCTCTTCCTTTTCCCACTTCTCCGCAAGGCGTGATGCCTCCCGTGCTACCTCGTTTGACACATCCTTATCGCAACGGTCTTCGTATGGAAAATTATTAATAATGATATTCTTCTTCCAGTCGTTTAAACCACTTACGACCTCATTCCACGCCTTCTCATAGAGTTGTGCCATACGTTTGCTCATACCTATATAGTACAGTAATTTTACTTAATGTCAACATCTAAATATCAAAAAAACAATCACCCAAAAATATTAATAATTATTTAAAATTATTCAACATCTTCATAATAACAATCTAATTTTCTAAAAACATCTTTAATCACTTAAAAACGGCGGGGTGCTTATTTAGCAAAAATCCTACATCCTGCAAATTATTAGTTATATTTATTCGCGGGAATATTTACTTTGATGTTCTCTATATTTAGCTTTGAATCGTACATCCTGCAAATTATATTAATATATATTAAGGCGAAAATCGCACATCCTACAAATTATAAATTATTAGTTATATTTATTCGGCGGTATCTACTTGTATTTGCCTTGACTTGAGAGAAAATCTCTGTATAGTTGATATTAATTGGATTGTATATTTAGATTCTAGGGGTAGAAAATATATAAATAAGTGAAAAAAAGTCTTGTATTTAAATAAATAAATGTTATCGACTACCCACATTGACCCATAACGCCACACTTTGGCGCAAGGTAATCAATTAATTTTAATATATATACATTCATTATAGAGCCTTTTCTGATTCTATCTGTCCTTTATCATGTGGTAGCCAATTCCAAAAAACAACCACACTAGGAATATAGTAAAAACAACCATAGTTTATATCCTTTCTTATGTTAGTAAGAGAAGTCATGTAGATAAATAACGTCTCTTTTAAGGTAGGTTGTTTGCTTGACCTCATTGTGCTATAAATTTTCTATCCCAACGACCTTACGGCCATCCCAATCCCAAGTCTCATCGTATTCTTCTAAAATCTTCATTTGCTTATTCATTCTGATATATTTAAACTCTCCCACTACCCCTTTAAAGCATCCAAAATCGGCTATGGGGAGCGTTGCTGTTTTGGGCTTACCACGTTGGTAAGGCTCATTTAAACACGTTAGACAGGCGTGTGTGGCGTGTTTAGGGGGTCTTGGTACATCTACCGCCCAAGGCGGTCTGCCAACTGTCACTACCGTTTTTTTAACAAATCTTGACATCTTAATAAGTCCTTACACGAAATTTAATTTAAAATTATTCAAAAGAGGAAAGAGACTATCGGGTAAAGTAATAAACCCGATAGCCTCCGTTCCTCACTACTCACCAAGGTCTTTCTTGGCTTTTGTATATCCCGCGAACCAACCTTCGTTGTATTCGTCAAGGCTCTCATTGTCCCAATCAACGTATTCCGCATCACCGTAGGTATCCTCCAACGGGGGCGCATCAATAGTCTCATAGACTCCCACTACCTTGTATTTGGCAGTACGGAGCTTTTGGCACTCACAATCATGCGGTACGCTAACCACATCGCGAGGGTCAATCTCCACTACCATCAAGTGACCGCCGCCACTTGCATACCCCTTGGCGTATTCGTAAGAACCCGCATGGAACCCACTTGAGCAACCCATGTTGGCGTCATCGCACACACCATTTCGCCTCATCTCCAAAGTGCTACCCACGGAGTTGTCGAACTTCCCACTATAAAAGTCGGAGAAGTCAGACATCACACCCTTGTAAGCAAGGAAGTTGCCTTCGGGAGTCAGGGGCATATTTTTATGCTCCAAGAACCCGTACAACTCGCCAGTAGCCCGACGAGAGGGGTTTTCTAATAGTTTGCCCAAAAACGCAACCAACGGTTGATAGGGCAGATTTTCCCGCATGAAGTGCAGGAGTCGGTCTACACAGTGATTGTGAATTTCTTCACCATTGTATAGTACCTGACCGTTTTTGACCTCGATGTTTCCATCCGAATAGGCTGGAACCGCTTTAGCCACATCAAACAAGGAATCCAGTTCTTCAACTAGACCGTCTGTCAACGCTTGTTTTGCTAATTCCCATGAAGGATGGTCGCTTGCCATCGTCATGGCCTTGCCGTTAATTACTACGGTCAAGGAATTGTCTGTCAATATATGAGGAATGTTCATAATAGTTTTTTTTCTTTTCTATATCTAGTATAACACTTTTTTAAATAAAGTCAAGTTCTTTTTTAGCTTTTTTAAGTTTTTTTAAGTCACTGATAATCAACTTTACCATGTGCATCATACCTCCATCGTAATCGTCCATGACAAGCATCTTGCGTTCGATTTCTTCGTACTTCTTAATTAGTTTATTCGTAGCTTCCATATCCATTATCCTTTCGTAGTCTTTCTAACATTTCAAGCTCCATCACCATTTTCTTATGGATGGCTTTTTGCATTTTTCTCGTACCTTCAACCGTCTTTGAGTAAGAGCGGTGGATTGCATCGTCTCCCCTCCACTTGTCGCCTTGTGCCTTCCGTAGTTCATCAAACAGGATGGGTATTTGCTCTTGTATGCCGTCTATCTCTACGAGGAACCTTTGGGACAACATGAGGTAGCTCCTCCCCATCTCTATCACCTTGTTTAGCTTATCCCATTGTTCAAGCTCAATAACCCTGTCAAATTCCGTGAAGAACTCCTTTTCCTTTTTAATAATTTCTTTGCCATAAAATTCATAGCTGTCGAAATTTAATTTGATTTGTTCTTTTGTGTTCATAGTTTTTTTATTTTTAAATAAATATTCCGCGCAAGTTAAAGAGCGGCAGAGTGGGGAATACCTACAACCCCACTCTGCCTACCTGCATCAGACAACCTACAAGCTGATGCGGGCTTAATCATTTTGACAAATGTCAATGACGTTGACATAGTTTTGAATAGTTTTCTGTTTCTTGCTGGTGGACTCGTAATCCCAACAGCGATTATTCACCAAAGCAATCATGTCGTATTTATCAAGCACATCTTGGAATAACTTCTTAATGTCGTAGGTTGGCTTTACACCCTTTGGGCAAGAAAACTCTACGTCATACTCTTTTGAGATTGCTTGGATTCCCTTAATTTGCGAGTGAACTTTTTTGTCCTGTTTCATTTCGCTGTGCTTGACAACGAAACCGCTCATCAAGCCAGCTTTATCAGTGAGGTTGAGCTTTTTAAAGCCTTGAATGATGCTCTCTGTGCTTGAGCCGTAGCCACTATCCTCTGGATTTGAGTATCGGTTCAAGTCATCAATCTTTTGAATGTCAATCCACGCTTGATTAAGGTTGTCAAAGGCAATAATCGCTTCCAACTGCTGCTTTGCCCATGTGTTCAACTCAACCCAACCATCCTTACCCTCAATGGTTTTGCGTTGAGCAACTTTGAAAGCATAAATGTGCTTCGGGAACTTTATCCCTGCTTGCTCGATTGTCTCCTTGAGGCTCTTGAGGTTGTAAGGGTCACGATTATGAGAACAACTATCTTTATCCTTCGGAGGTACTTCGATTTGGAATTTGTCGATTATGACATAAACTCCATTTTCATTTTCAATATCAACTTCCGCTATGCTCCAATAATCGGACTTACAAGTGTGGTATCTCCGCATACTATCGGATTTATCAAAATTATACTCAAAGCATTTTGCAGAGTGTTTAGGGTTTGAGTCGTAAGAACTACCCCCTGCGGAGGTCTGGTATCCATCAAACTCGCTCAACTTCTGCTTGGGCAAGGAAGATAGTTTTACCATTGGTGCGTCAAACATACTTTTCTTCATCATGTTTTTCTTCACCTTGCTGCTACCAAACTCTATGAGGTATGGAGTTTTCTTTTCGTTATGTATGAGGGGGAGAATCTTCCCCATCAATCCACGGCGATGTCCCATGTCATTTTCTATGATTACAACATTCTTTTCGCAATCAATGGTAGACGTTTCTTCAGTCTTGTAACGCTGGCTGCGATGAGTTTTCTTGAATTTAGCAATTCTAACCTTTTCGCCAGTGTCGTCATAGGTGCTGTTTGGGGTATATTCGTACAAATCCCAAGAGCCGCTTTTAACTGGCAGCTTGCTGAAAAATAGATGGTCTTTAAGGGTATCCTTGAGTTGATAGAGTGGTGAATCAGTACGAAACGTAGAGCCGAATAGGCACTTCGCATCGTGCAAGGTATTTGCTCCCGCAAATTCTTCTCCAATTTGCTTGCCGATGTCTCTTTGAATTTCTTTTAATTTCTTTACAAGATTCTTTCTTGTGAAGTCGGTGTATTGTAGTGCCTCACGCGATGCAGACATTTCCAAATCTCCAATCGGCAATGTGAGAACGAGATTCTCGCAAAGAAGATTTCGCAGACTATATTCATTGTCGTTGAGATTGAGGGCATCTTCATCAATAGGATAGCCAATGTTCCCCATGATTACGACCGCATCTCCGCGATGGCGACCATAAAAGTTTTCGTTTCTTACCTCCATCCACTTCCAGCCATCGCCAGCGAACAGCACGTTTTCTTTCTTTTCAATAATAGCCTTCCATTCATGGTTGCTTTGCAATCCATGAATAATTGGCTTAACATCGAAATATTTATATAAGTTTAAAGCCTTTTCCTTAAACTCATCAAAATCATTAGAGTGGACGGGAACAACAATCTCTACACCATCTTCTTCATCGGTATCTTCTATGGATAGCTTGGAGATTTGACCAACTTGAGAGGGGTCAATGAAAGCATTGTAAGTGTGTTTTTTCCCGCCAATAAAAGAGTTGATAACAAAGTTATCTCCATAGGCAAATGCTGATTTAGAACCAAGACCAAGTTGACCCGTCTGGTCGTTCGTGTTCCGCTTCGTTGACTCTCCGTAGAAAGCGTAGACATCCTTAATTTCTTCATCATTCAAAGAAGGGCCAAAATCCCTAACCTTGAAAATGGGTTCCAGTCTGTTTGGCAGGGTAACTTCGATGGGCTTGTCCCGCTTTCCCACTTCAACGTGTGCATCTACTGCGTTTGTTGAGTATTCCCTCATTACGGCGAGGATTTTGTCAGAATACAACTGGTTTCGCAGCACATTGAAGATGTGAGCGATTCCAGAATCTTTGATTCCGAATTTTACTGAAGTTTGGATTCCGCTGGATTTCAGCGCGGTTCGATTGATAGGTTGTGGTTTCATAATAGGTTTTTTTCTTTCGTTACTTACAATATAACACAATTTTAAGATTTGTCAAGTTCTTTTTTTAAAAAAGTCTTACCTTGTGTGTTTACCCATGAATGTGCGGGCGGTTTGCCGTCAGATAACGCTCAATACTTTGTTCACCACTTCCATGACCTCTTTTCTGTTTTTAACAGCACCACTAAATTCGACTGACCCATAGATGGGGTCTGTGTCTACACAAACGATGAGCTTTGGGTATTCTGTGCAAGCCTTGTCTGTGTTTTTATGGAGGGAAGTTACTCCATTAAAAAATATATTCATTAATGGATATTCTTTTGAAGTATTCTTCATTCTTACTGTTGCTGTCATCGAGTTGTGTCCTTGGGGGGCCGTTTTCTCAACTATGTCCTCTTTGGAAATTTTTGGATTCTTCTTTACTCGACTATTCGTTTCCCACTTTATGTTGTATTTCATTTTTAAATAAATTTAAATAAATATTCAGCACTCGCATAGACTGTTACACATATTGTAAGCTATGACATATCTTATTCCAACATTATTTTACATTCGGAGCGACCCAAAGGCTACCCTCTCCATCTACAAAATGTTTGCCAGATAAAACTCTGTGTATTTCTGCTTCTGCCTCTTTCTTCCAGTAAAGAGAACTGCCTAAATACCCAATTAGCATACCGCAAACAAAAAAAAGCAGCATGGTTGCGCTCGCGAGTTTGTAGTTTGTGTTTTTAACATTCATCTTCATCATCTTTATAGTCCTTTTCCGTTACGCTTTTATACGCAAGGTTCTTTGTTTCGTCCTCATGCAAAAGGTCGTATGTTTTATTTGAGGCGCAACCAAAAAGCATCAATGCCCAAATCGCGACTATTAAAAACCAAATAACAGCTATTACTGTTAGTTTTATTTTCGGCGGTAGTTTCTTTTTATTCATTGTCCCATTCTCCTAATTCGTTTGTATCCATTTCGGTATAACAAAGTCTACATAGCAATATTTTATCGCCGTTCGTTTTGACAAACCTTAAATCATAAGTTTTCTCTCCACATTCGGGGCAATCAAATGGCTCCTTGTTCTCCCACTTCTCCGCTAACCCAAAAGCAGAATATCCCGTTGTGGTTTGTGAGTATTTGTTAATTCTCATTTTATACGAGTGCGTTAAGGCACTTTTCGTGAATTTCTTGTAGGGTTTCTTTTACGTCAAGCGTGTTATTACCGAAATGAATCTCAATGTATTCATCTCCGTAAGCACTTTTGGTTACTTTGGCAAACTGCACGTTGTCCCAATTTAGCATGACCTCTCTATCGCCAGAGGTTGTTGTTAGTGTTATGTTTTTCATAGTATTTATTTATTCTTAAAAAGAACAGAAAGCACATCCTCTATGAGATGTGGCAGGAGGTACACCAGTAAGACAACTGGTAGTCCCGTAATGATTAATAATATTAGTATGTTCATGTTATTCTCCTTCTTTTAAACTAACCCCGTGAGTGTATTTTTTTAGTTTGATTCCGCTTAAATTGTAAAATATATGATTACCAATTACCGCGCTTGGCTCTTTCCCTCTCATTTTCTTACTGTAATAATGGTCTGCACCATTGGTAGTATCATTGTGTGCTAATAGGGCATCACTTAATATATTTGTGGGGTAATCGCCGCATATAGCTTTAGCTAGTTTTATGGCATAGGGGGCAGACGGCGATTTGTAAAGAGGAGAGGTGTAAAAGACATAAATCAAAAATGCTCCTTCACCAACCTCGTCTTTGCGCTTCCCGTTCCACACGTTAAATTGCTTGGGCTGAAGGCAAACTTCGGCATGACTTAAATTTCGATACCGTACTCTGTTTTGAATAACGTAAGCAATGGCGTCCATAGCCTTTTCTCCCCTCCCCGCTTCTTCAAGGATGGTTATTGCTACTATGCGCTCTCTATAACCTCCGCGCAAGCCTTTGAAGGCTGATTTATCTTCACCACTTGTTTCCCAAGAGCAGAATAGTAAACCAATTAATATGTATGTTATTTTATTCATAATCTCTAATTGCAATTACATAAGGAAAGCGAGGAATACCGTCTGGCGTGAGGTTAAAGTATTTGATTGTTGCTTGCTTGCCAACGAGTTCATCCCCTCGCTCTAGCAATTCTGCCATGTATTCAAACGTGCCTTTTACATTTGAAGAGAAATCTCTCCCGTCTTTATTTTTGAATTTGAAACTTTTTACTGTTCCCGCACGGTTGCCAATACCTTCTTCGTATCCAAGGATAGTATATTCTTCATCAACAAATTCCTTACGCTTGAGCAGGGTTTGTGAGCGTTTATTTTCGTATGGGGCATCAATCCGAATCATTTGACCTTCGTAACCAACCTCAACGTAATCCGCATACAACTCATCAAGATGCTCTCTGCTATTTACCTCGATAGTCTCGACGATAACAAGCGGGTTAGGTTCTCCGTGAAGGGAGCGTCCATCTATCCCTAAATTAGCGAACTGTGCGTCCAATACGGAAGTCCTGTCTGAAAACAAATCCTTCTCTGTCCAACACTTATCCCCTTTTAACACTCCCGCAATCACGGGTGCATCATAAATATGATATTGAATCATTTTCTTACTTTCCATAAGGTGTTCTTCAGTAAGATTCTGCTTGCGAACAAGGTGAATGATTTTGTTGAAGTCATCCTTGAACGCATGGTTATACAACTCGCCATCAAGAGTGGCGTTGGGATACTTCTCAAAGAAGGGTTCTAACGCTTCATGGATATGTGGTACAGCGGTAATGGGCTTGCCAGTGCGAGTAAACAGCCCTTCTCTCATGGCGATACAACGTATGCCATCCAGCTTGGGTTGAGAAAAAATCGGATGGCTCATCTCCCGATGGCCCTCTCCCAAAAAATTCATAACAGTTTGCTTGCGTAATTTGTTTTTAAAGTCTTGCGCCAACATAGGTACATAGAATTTCTTTACATCAATGTTATCAATGTCAAGCCTGTACCCTTTGTCTCGCTTCTTCTGGTGCTTGGCCTCTGCCTCCTTGAGTGCTTGTTCTGCTCCATCGGTAGCGTTTGCCTTGCCTACGTTTTTGCCTTGGCACACCGTCCACTTGTTCGTGATTTTCTTGCCGTCCAACTGTCCAGAAATTGTGCGGAACTTATCTTCCTCGATTTCTATTTTCCAAGACTGCGTTGCGCCCGTAGTTGTTCGTTTGTATAATGTAGGTAGTTTCATATTTTTAAATAATTATTCGTTATCATAAAGAGACATAAGCTCCATTAGTGATTCGTCTACTTCCCTCAATTCGGGGTCTGGAAAGGATGGCACATCGCTATGATATGTGTCCACAAATCGCTTGTAAGCGTCCCAAGACGCAACAACGGAGTCAAGTAGCTCTTTCTCCATGTCGTTTTCTTTTCTATTCATTTCTATAAGAATAACAGGTTTTTAAAGAAAGTCAAGGATTAATTTATGTCCATCGCCTCTTTCACTCTAGTCACGACATTGTGGACATCTTGCCAATCATAATCTTCATCAAGCTCACCGTTGCAACTCATCGTGCCAGTTTTCCAATCGTTTGAGATGTTTACCCTGCAAGTCCACGCGCACTCATAAGTATAATTGTTGTAAGTGTTAGTCCTCTTTTTTGATTTGCCCCTAATATGGATAGTGACGCTGGGAGTCTTGTCGCTCAACCTTTGTACCCTTACCGTTGCTGTATCCGCTGGAAACTCATTCGTTGTGCTTCTCGGAAGAATGTCCTCGTCTTTGATTTTGCCTTGTGCTGCTAGGCTCAAGACCTTGCCATTTTTTTCCCATTTTATCTTCATAATTATTTTCTAATTGGGGTTAAAAACGCGGGAGTATGTTCTCCAACGTATGCGCCAGTTACATTAAATTCAAAAAATTCAACCGCTTCTTCATACGACATATCTTTCATAAGAACCTCAATACACATATCGTAATCATAGGTCGCCTTGGGAACGGAACCCATACTTTGAGTCACACCCATAAACGCCTCTTCAAAGCCGTCAGCGAGAAGGATATTACCTACGTCATGCGGGAAGTATTCTTCAACGTGGTCGGTTATTTTGTTTCTTTCCATGAGGTTAAGCATAACAGGTTTTTTAAGAAAGTCAAGCACTTTTTTTGAGGCTTCTTATTCGTCGGCGGTAACGGTTGCTCATCGTCAGCCCAACTCCAACTCCCGTCCTTCCATAGCCATGTCCCGCTGTTTCCGGTAGGAGTCCAATGCGGCGGCGGCAAATCATTTCTCATTGCTGAAAGTGGTGCTTGCACTTCTTTTTTAATTTTAATTTAAATTTATTCAGCATCTCATACAGAAGGGTTTCTTCTCCTGAATTGTTTTCTATATCAAATTCATCTTTCGCTAGAAAGAATATCTCCGCAAACCTTTCGTCAATATGGTGGTCAAGGGTTCGTTTTCTGTGTTCTTCTTCTCTCGACATATTTAATCCTTCTCTTTAAGTTCTGGTCTGTGTTCCTCAATCATATCTATGATGTCTTGCGTCCGGTAAAGTATCTGGTCAATGGTCGGGAACGGGTATTCTTTGGGATACTTCGCCATGTCGGGGCATCTATCATAAATTGCTTTAATTAGTTCGTAGTTTCTCATAATCATTCTCCTTACGTTTCTTTATGTCTCTCTGGTTGTATCTTGTCTGCACTTCTGACGGCATGGCTTTTCTGACCGCTGCCAACGCCGCTTCACCTTCTTCGTTCGTCATGTTCATATCTGTGCGCCAAGTTTTTGCCCAATTAAATTTGGCGGGAATGATGGGACTTGAACCCACGACCTCTGCCGTGACAGGGCAGCGTTCTAACTCTACTGAACTACATTCCCAAATTGTTTCTTTAAGGTGTTCTTTCATCATCATAATCCAAAGTCCACGCTAGTATAATAAGTGCCGCCACAATAGCTGCCATGTAAATTAGCATTTCCATTTAATTATCTTTCTATCTTTTCAAAGTGTTTATCTAGTTGCTGGTTCTTTATCATAAGCAAATTCAAACTGTTCGTGAGGTTTTACCTCAAGGATTGTGCCGTCCATCGACTTCATACGCGCTTCGTAGCCCTTGAGAACGGCTTGCTTGTTGGCCCATCGACCTCTTGTGAGTTCCCAATGCTCGACTCTATCGCCGTATCTAATTTTCATCCAATACTGATTCATTTTATGCTCCATGATTATGTCTTTCTTCTGGGTTTAGGAGAGGACAACAATTTTAATCTGCGGTTCGGACAGGCCAACTTTCTTTTCTAGTTTGGCAAGACCCTTGCGATACTGTTCTTTGTTCATCCATGTGAAATGTGTAAACTCGGTCGGAATTTTTGATTTTGAATTGTTCTTCATGGTTTTAATATCTTCTATACTTATAGTATAACACCTTTTTTAAGAAAGTCAAGAAGTTTTTTCACTTTCGCTTTATTTTACTCCCATGATTCTTCTGATTCTGCAACTGTATCCCATTCGGAGTCTTCTTGAGCGTCTCTCATTTTTTGGAGACTGTCTCTGATTCCTTCAATAATCCAATTCATGTTTTCTAATTCTGATTTCATTTATATTCCTTCCTTCATTGGCGTAACGTGCCATAAATCGCGAAACCTCATCTTCGGCTTCTTCTTTTGACTTATATGGCCCGTTAACAATAGAGTCGCCTTCCTTAAATAAGAATGTTAATATATATTCTTTCATAATTTAATTCTCCACCGCTATTGAGTTGGGGTCATCAAGCTCCACCAAGTAAAATTCTTTGACCCAGCGACTAACATCGCTAAAGTAATCAAAAATGTATTCGTGGTTGTCGTCAGTTTTATCGTAGACGTACCACATCTGGTCGTCTTTATCGTGTCCTATAATCAATGTAATGGTTTTCATGCTTTGTCTTTCTTTAGTTTTTTTCATAATTTTATCCTTTTGTTTTCGTGGCAACTGTGTGCCAAGATATACATTGTCTACTGGTTTGATTTTCATTTTAGTTTATGCACACGGCATTTACTTTGCCGCCATCTTCTTCAAGGTCGCCTTCTGTCTGCCAATCGTGACCGTCAAAGCGTCCCAAGGCTGCATAGTAGTGAACCTTGCCGAAACTGTTGCCTTCATCATCGCTGGAGCATACCACTTCAACGTCAGGATGTGTTTGTTCGATGTCTTTTAAGACCGTAATGTATTCTTTTAATTTCATAATTTAATCCTCCAACTGTTCTTTCGCGTGTTCTACCCATTCCAAATATCCAATTCGGGTATCATCATTTGCAACTTCATACTGCCAATCTTTAACAGGATATTTTTCGTCTTCGTCCCAATGGCTTGGGGGATTCATCGCTTTAATTTTCATTTCATAATTCTTTGAAAGAAGCTCTACTTCTTCGATAGCCTCCGCTTCCAATGTGTTAAATGGCCGATTATCGGATGGGTTCATATCAAAATTGTCAGCCAAGTCAGCCATGAAGGCCAAGTGGGAGCGAGCCATTTTCAATACAATTTCTAGTGCTTCTGGTGTTTTCATTTAATCCTTCAATTCAAATTCGTAAAGTTCCGTAAACTGTTCGACAATATCCTCGTCGGGCATATTCTTCCAACCAACGCAACCGTCCCAAAGGACTTCACGCAAGTCTCTATCTTTTAGCCCTTCCCATTCGGAATCCGCAAGTTGTTCTCGCATATCGTTGATTTCTTCTTTGGTGTGTTTTTTCATAATTTTTTAGTCCTCTCGAATGTTTCCGTCGTAGTCCATATAAGTTTCTGCAATTTGAATTGCCTCTAGGAGTTCGTCGGGCATATCGCAAGTTTCGGTGCTGTTACTTTTTGCTGCGTTTAGGATTAGCTCAAAGGCTTGTTTGTTAGTCATAATTTAATTTTTAATTAGTTGTTGAAGGTTATGATTTTTGAATTGCAAATTGTTAAACAAAAGGCGACTCAATGTATCAGCAAATCTAGCTGTCTCCGTTTCTGTCTT
>Ga0302119_10000278_pt1 | contig 22534 bp, 21 predicted proteins | sample AG5_Tmax_MG_FD_203114 | JGI IMG/M metagenome (GOLD analysis project Ga0302119, IMG submission 203114) | Marine microbial communities from Western Arctic Ocean, Canada - AG5_Tmax | ecosystem: Environmental > Aquatic > Marine > Oceanic | place: Canada: Western Arctic Ocean | collected 2017-10-01 | reverse complement strand
TTGGAGCAGAAAGTGCAGAGAATCAGAAACCCAACCAATACAGAGCTCTCGATTCTGCGGCCTCGACCACCGATGAATCGAATGACACGTTGATGAGCATTCGCTGGACCGAGGCCTACCATGTGATGAATTGGGCCGAGGTGTCGGTGAAATTCATGATTGGGGACACCGTCTATACGTGTTCGATTTCGGGTGATGATCCGTGTTTGATCTCTCAGGATGGCGATGATGACTCCATTTGGGAGATTGGTGAGTTCCTGACCATCTCCGAGAATGATGCGGACCTAATCTGGTCGGACGGGGGCACAATCGAGATCCGCATCACCTACCGAGGGGAATTGGTCCCCGGCACGAGTTCTGTTCATGCTGTCTGACGACGGGTTGAAGACGGGAAGGCGGCCCCCCTCGCTTCATGGCGATTGAGATGACGGCCGGTCTTCTGCCCCAAGAAGGGCCGGCAGTCAAGCTGCATCATCTGGTCAAAGCGCCTGAGAATGACATCGGTTCCATTCAGATTCGTGAGTCGTGGAATGCCGATGAGCCGGCGGTTGTGTACACGACGCCCGAGATGCTGCCCGATGGCACGCCGTGCACGGCTGCGACGGTGATTCTGCGTACGCGCGGCTGCCAGTGGTGGTGGAAATCGGGTTGTACATTCTGTGGCTATTTCAACGATGTTCGCGACGATGTGACCAGCCTCAATCTCCACGCGCAATGGTTGGCCGCGAAGCATCAATTGAATGATTTCGAAGGCTGTGACATGGTCAAGGTCTACACCTCTGGGACCTTCTTCGAGGATGAGGAGAATCCCGTCGATTGGCAGGAGACTGTACTCACCGAGACCGCGGCGATGGGCAAGCATCTGATCGTCGAGGCCCAAGCCCATCTCTGCCATCCGGAGAAGATGGCGTGGGTGGCTTCCAAGCATCCCGGTTGCACCGTTGCGATCGGTCTTGAGGCGTATGATGACGAGGTGCTGAAATTTCACTGCAACAAGGGCTTCCGCATCAAGACCTGGGAGAAGGCGGTCGATACGCTACACGCGAATGGATTGCGCGCCAAGTCCTACCTGCTGTTCAAGCCACCCTTCATGTCCGAAGGCGATGCCTTGGTTCACACGACGAAGTGGATCTGTGATATCGCGGAGGATAGCGATGAGATCAGTGTCAATCCGATGAACATTCAGAGGCGGACGATCGTCGACCGCATCTTCCGTCACCGTGAGTATCGCCCACCGTGGCTGTGGTCGCTGGTGCAGATGATCCGTGATGTCCATCCGGTGATCCGTCCCGAAGGCTCGGATGCCGTGACGCGATTGATCGTGCATCCGACCGCGGCAGGCTCGATTCGTGGGGCCCACAATTGTGGGGATTGTGACCGAGAGGTCGCAGCTGCAATCGAGCGCTACTCGGTCTCGGGCTCTTTGCTCGAGTTCGAAGGCTTGGCCTGTGAATGTGAGAAAATCTGGGCGACGGAGGTCGCCCTCGACGCCTCGCTGCCGATGCCACTCGGCAGTGGCGTCGACCGCCGCCTCGACCCGATCGAGGCGCTGATGTCGCCCTGATGCATGACCCCCTTCGGGGGTCCCTCAATGCGCCGAACGCTTATGAGCGCCCCGCCGGTCGCCGGGTTGCCCCTTAGGGCAACCCTTGGACAGTGAAGGAAAATGACCACCGGATCTGACCTCCCCGATGTCACGCTTGGCGACGATGAACCCCCGATGGCGCGGGTCCTGCTGGTGCTCAGCATGATCGGCGCATTCGGCCTGTTCATTCTTCACGGTGTTCTGTTCCCCGGCCAAGCTCTACCGGTATTCGGTGACATATTTTCGCTGTTCGGTGGCCTTGCAGACAGTGGCATCTGGTTCTTCCTGATCCCGATTTTTGTGGGATTCGCGATGATGTTGGCGACCCTTGTTGGGGAGGTCCTTGAGGACTGAGGAGGTGTGATGCATGGAAATCGTATCGAATCTTGGGCTCATCTACCTCTCCGTCTTCCTGTTGTGGGCACTCATCAGTCGTGGTGTGCCCGTCTTCCAGGAACTCATCCACGACATGACCGACTTCTTCATGGAGAAGGCGCTTGGACCCGGTGCGGACCTCTTTGAGGGACGCGAAGGCTCAGGCCCCGTCTCGTGGATGATGCACGGCATGCTGTGGTTCTGCATCGGCGCGACCTTCTCTTTCATCGGTTTGTGGATGGCCCATGAGCCCAATGCCATCTCCTCGCTCTCCTCGATCGGCTATGGTCCGAGCGCGGCGACCGTGGCGGCTGTCGGAAAGGCAGCGCTCGGTGGCGGCCTGCTGATGCTTCTCATCGGGGCTGGTCTGCAGATCAACGGCCGATTGTCCGGCTCGGGTGTCGCCAGCGACACCAACGCGATTCTGGTCTCCTGGACCTTCTCTCTGGGCTTGTTGATGGCCTTCATCGCGGGCCACCTCGGCGAATCCGATTTCGCCGGCATCCTCGACACCATCGCGGCCGTGCTCAGCTTCATGCCGATCGTCGCCGTCTTCGCAAATCACCTGCTGACCATCGGCAACCGTGGAGCCAATGCCTTGCAGGCGAGCCAATGGCTGATCATCTTCGGCCTCGGCATGATGATTCTGGCCACCGTGGCCGAGTTCTTCGGTTGCTTGGGCGCCACCACGCTTGAGAGCCTAGAGACCACCGGTATTCTCTCCGCCGCCCTCGCTGTGGCCTTCTACGTGGTGCCGACCGAGGCTGGTGTGCCCCTGTGGAGCCGGTCTCTGGCCGGTGCGACGGTACTGCTGACCTTCATCACCCTCTCTCCCATCGGTGTGGCGGGTGCAGGCTCGGTCACGACGGGTGGTGCAGCGCTCCTGACGGTGATCTACGCCGCCAGCATGATTCCAATCCTCGCCGCGGCGATGAATGTCTTCCAGACGGCGCGCGCCAACTGGAGTGCCGCTGCAGAGAGCCCCGCCTCGAGCGCGGTCATGCTCGGCATGTTCATGCTCGTCGGCGCCGCAATCGGCAGCCTGTTCACCGGCGCGGATGCGCACAGTGATGGCGAGTTGAGCCACCTGGTGACGCCGATGGGCCTGCTGTTCAGCGGCGCCATCAGCCTGATTGCCATCGGTGGTGTGATGCGCTGCTTCCCCAGCGCTTCCGGTCGCAAATTGTTCAGTGAGGAGTCGAGCCGACTGACCGTTTGGATGATTGCGGGTGGTACGACTCTGACCTTCCTCTTCTCGCTCAGTGCAGCGATGCTCAACGCGGCCTTCGATGCAGCCGTCGCCGCCAATGATTGGGATGCGGACCTCATCGATACCGGTGCGGTGAACGAGTTGACCACCTTGGCATCGATCGCCTTCTACTTCGTCGTCATCGCTTCGATTCTGATGATGCTCAACATGATTCGTGGCGTCTTCAACGGCGCAGCCCTCGGCACCGACGGGCCTACGGGCCTCGCGGCGAGGGGCATGGCCCTGACACCTGGCACCACGACCATCCGCCAGCTGCTTTCTGCCGGCGCGGGCGTGGACACCGAGATCGACGTGGTCTGTGACACCTGCGGCGACGAGGAAGAGTGAGCATGCGCATCGGGTTGGTCGGCAAGCCCAACGTGGGCAAATCCACCACCTTCGCCGCGTTGACTGAGAGTGCGGTTGAGATTGCGAATTATCCCTTCACGACCATCGATCCGAATGTCGGTGTAACCTTCTTGCCTGTGGACGCTGATTGTCCATGTCTGATGCTTCGCAAGAAGCGTGAGGAGGATGGTCGCCTTTCGCCAACCGAGGAAGGCGATGCGCGGGAAGGCAGCATCTGTGAGCCCCGCACCGGCTCCTGTATCGGGCACCGCCGCACCGTACCGGTGACTCTGGTCGATGTCGCGGGATTGGTGCCCGGCGCCCACGACGGCAAAGGTCGGGGCAATCAATTCCTCAATGACCTTGCACGCTGCGATGCACTGATCCAAGTGGTCGATGCGTCCGGCGCCACCGATATCGAAGGCAATCCAGTCGGCCCCGGCGCTTGTGACCCTGTGTCCGAGCACGATTTCTTGATCGAGGAATTGGCGATGTGGATCCACGGCATCCTCGATACGGGCTGGGGACGAGGTGTACGCCGGGTTCAGGCGGAGGGCGACAAGGGTCTGATCTCATTCATCACCGACCAGTTGACCGGCATCGGCGGCGCTGAATCGATGGTTCTCAACGCCCTGGATGGCTTCCGCGGCCAACATCCCGACCCCGGTGTGCCATGGGAATGGGTCGAAGAGGTCCGCATTGACCTCGCCCGTGAACTGCGAAAAGCGGTCTTCCCGTTGTGCGTCGCCGCCAACAAGGCCGACGTGGCTGAGGCCGGCGCTTGGGATGCGCTCCAAGTCCAAGTCGAGGCATCTGGCGGCATTCTTCTGCCGACCAGTGCGGACAGCGAATTGGCGCTGCGCCGGGCTGCCAAGGCTGGATTCATCCACTATCCGCCCGGCGCGGTCAATTTCAAGTTGACATCGAAGGGTGAGGACGAGTTGAGCGAGGCGCAGTCAAACGGGCTGGCTGCACTCTCAGAACGCCTCGAACGGCTCGGTGGCACCGGCCTTGTCGAATTGGTGACGCGCATCGTCACCGAACGACTCGATCGCATCGTCGCCTATCCGGTCCAAGATGAGACACATTGGACGGATGGCGATGGTCGCGTGCTCCCCGATGCATTGCTCATCGCCCGCGGCACCACAGCGAAGGGACTGGCCTATGCGGTCCACACCGACCTCGGTGACGGATTCATCCGCGCGGTCGATGCCCGCAGTGGGCGTGTCATCGGTGCCGAGCACGAGCTCGCTGCCGACGATGTCGTGAAGATCGTCGCCAAGACCTAGATCAGCGGTTCCTCATCGGGTGAAGAGAGTGCCGCTGCGGCTTCTGCTGGTGCATTCTCCTCCATGACGATGACTTCGGCCTCGTCGAGTACAGCACCGATCGAATCGAGGAAGGCCTCGTTGTCGGCATCACTGAACTTCTTGTCATCCCTTGCGCGGCCACCACCGAGGTGACCGTAGTCATAGGGCAACACCAGCGTGATGAGTGTACTCTGCTCCATGCCCAACTCTCCGACGGTCTGCAACCTTCGCAACTCCATCAGTTCGGGGTTCTTGGCCAGGGTGTGGGCGGCGTGGCTGAGGTTCTTGACCGCCTCGACCTCACCTTGGGCGCGGATCAGACGGGCACGGCGCTCGCGCTGTGCCTCTGCCTCGCGCGCCATGGCGCGCTGCATGTCGTGCGGAATCACGACGTCGGTGATGTCGACGCGCGTGATGTCGATGCCGAGAGGACGGCTGAATCCATCCAGCAGCTCCTCGAGCCGGTTGGCGATGACCTCGCGCTTCTGCAGCAGTTCATCGAGGGTGAATTCACCGATGACGACCCGCAGATTGGCCATCGTCGCATTGCGGATGATGGCCGCGGGGTTTGCCACGGAGAGCACGGCATTCATCGGTTGGAATACCTTCCAATAGACGACACCATCGACCTTCAAAGAGACATTGTCACGACTGATGCAGACCTGATTCGGGATGTTTTCAGGCCGGTCGCGGATGTCGACGAGCAGGAATTCCTCAAAGATTGGAATCCTGAACGCCAACCCGACCCCGGTTTCGGAGACCGCCCTGCCCATGCGAATGCGCACGGCGCGTTCGTATTGGTCGAGAACTGTGATCACACCGCGGCGCGGCCAGGTGCCGCGCGGGGCGAAGCCGGACGGCGGGCTGCCCGGCGGTGCCATGATGGCCCCGCCGCCGCCCATGATCAGCGACAGGATGGCCATGCCGATCAGGCTTGAGCAGCACAGGATGAAGCAGGACCAGAAGATCTCAGCCATCACTTGCCACCTCCGATCAGTTTGCCGAGCGCGCCTGGACCGAGATCCAACAGCGTGTCGGGCAGCATCATGATGCGCGTCGCGTTGTGCTCGGCACCGACCTCGGTCAGCACCTGCAGGCGGCGCAGTTCCATCAGGGCCGGGAATCGGCTGAACAGCTCTTGGGCTTCAGCCAACTTGGCCGCTGCCTCGCGCTCCGCACTTGCCTTGATGATGCGAGCACGGGCCTCGCGGTCCGCCTCGGCCTCCTTGGCCATGGCGCGGGTGAGATCGTGGGGTAGTTGCAGGTCGGTCAATTCGACATGGCGCACATCGATGCCCCAGGGGTCGGTCGCTTCATCCAGACCCTTGCAGATTCGGGTTGCGACCATCTCACGCTGCTGTAGAACCGTATCCAATTCGATCGAGCCGATCACGTCGCGCAGCGCGCCTTGGGCCGCCATGCCGATCATCGATCGTGCATCCGTCACCTTGTTGACCGCATCCATCGGGCTGCGCACGTTGTAGAATACCACCGCGTCGATGGATAGCGAAATGTTGTCCTTGGTCACCACGGACTGGCCCGGCACGTCATTGATCAACATCCGAACATCCCAGCGAACCAGCCGGTCGACGAATGGGATCACCATGCGGAGGCCCGGTTTCAGGACTCCTTTGCAGACACCGAGACGGAACAATACCGCGCCTTCCCATTGTCGAATGATCTTCAGAAGAAAGCCGAGAAAGATGCTGAGACCGATGATTGCAATCCCGAGTACGATGGCCACTGCGATTTCCATGTCCCCTCGAAGACCGAATCCCCTTGAAAGGGTTCGCCATGCACTCACAGCCCTGTATCGACAACGGCTTTGAGCTTCACTTCGGCGCTGACCAATCGCCAAGTGACCGTGACTTCCTCTCCATTGTCTCGATTCCCAGTCGGGCCGGGAGGTCCACCCGTGTTGACGTCGAGGGTGATTTCAAATTGCCAATCACCGCGACCGCTGCCGTTGTCAGAATTGGCTGCGAGGACATCACTTCGCTTGCCCTCGGTCTCGTAAGTCGTTCCATTGTAGCCATCTATTAGCAGGATTGTCAGCACCTGTTCGCCACAGTCTGAGGTGCTCGAACTGACTGTCTCCCCCTCTTCAAAACCAGAAATTCCGGATAGCATCACATCGATGCTGACCGTGTCGCACTGGTTCTGCCAAGGCGATGGTGCAGGGCCTGGTCCGCCTTCATTTGTTTCTTGATGCGATGTCACAATCTCAAGGTAGGCGAGATTTTTCGAGGTGTCGGTATAGGAAAAATCGAATTCTTCAATGTCGCCATCTCCCATCATGTCAGAAAACTCCCCCCTGACTTCGTCGGTTTCTTCGAAGGAGACCTCCCACTCGCCGGCGATGTCAGCGCCGATGACCGAGCCATCGGGGAGGAAGGCGGCCATGTTGGCGAAGTAGATCGGGAAGATGATGAGGAAGGCGAGGGAGATGGCCCAGGTCACCTTCTGGTCCTGAGTCGAGAACCACTTATCGATGATCGTGTCCAATACCATGTGGTCTCCTCCGAATCGGTCTGTGGGTGCGTGGTTGATGAATCTGCCCTATCGCAGGGCTTCATTCCTCTTCCCTTGTGTCGGGCCACCCTATGGGTGGCCATTCAGCTTCGATGGGCCATGCGGATTTGGCGGTGTCGAAGCCGAAGCGACGGAATTCGCGGCGGCTGCGCCGCCACACGGGCATCAGATAACCGACCACACTGCGCTCATAGAAGCGCCAGCGCCACGGACATCGCGGATGTTTGGCGGCCCAGGCGCGCAGGAGTTGGTGGAGCGGTGGCCCGGTCAGGTGCCCGGGCACGACCCATTCGACCATGGTGATGCCACCCGCGGTGCCACCGACCTCTTGCCAAGCGGAGAGGATGAGGCCTTGGCCCTCGCCGGAGGTGATGGCGAGTCGAAACGAGCGGGTGGTGCGGGCGATCGGCATGATGATCATCCAACGATCGACCAAACGGGTGCCCTCTTCCCGTTCCCAATCCCAACCGGCCTCGGCGGCGATCTCGCGCAGGCTGCGCACCGCCTGGGTCGGCGAGATGCTGACCTCGAGGGTGACGAGGCGAGGCCGGGCCATACATCGAATGCTGACGCGGTTCGGTCATGAGGATGCCGCAGCCCCACGAATCGGGGGCTGGGTGAAAAGTCCACCGCGGAGGGGCGCCGGGCCCGGCATGGCTGGACGAGGCGCGGGTGATTGGCAGCCCCGGCGACCGTCCGACTCTCTCGAGTCAGGCGGCCAGCGTACGCTCGGGGGCGCCCCACCGTGTGGGTTTGAGATCCTGGTTTATTGTCGGTTGTTGCAACTCTGCATCGGGGTTCAGCCGAAGAGGGAACCCAAGCCTTCGAAGCTCGTGTCCTCTTCCTCTTCTTCCTCTTCCTCGGCGGCCTCAGCGGCCGGCGCATCAGAAGCACCACCAGCCGCGGCGGGTGCCGCAGCGGAAGGTGCTGCAATCGCCTGGCTCATGGCCTCACCGATGTCGACGGAAGCGAGGCTTGCGACGAGCGCCTTCACGCGCGCGTCGTCCGCCTTCACACCGGCAGCGTCCAGAACGGAGCTGACAGCCTTCTCATCGATTTTCTTGTCTGCAGAGTGCAGCATCATTGCCGCGTATACGTATTCCATTTTTGTTCACCTTTTTTTTTGTGTTGTTCGGATCATCCGAAGAGATCCCCGAGTCCATCGAACTCGGCTTCCTCATCCTCTCCCTCAGCCTCTTCTGCAGCGGCTTCAGCCGGTGCATCTTTGGTGGGGGCTGCCGCAGCGACCGCGGTCGCTGCGCCGAGCGCACTGGACAGTTCTTCGTCCAATGCAGAGGAATCCATCTGGCCCGCGACTGCGAGCATGCGGGCGTGGGCCCGGCTGATCAGGATCGGCATCGTCTCTTCGTTGTGGACGCCGGCTTCAACCGCCACGGACATTGCTTCACTGGACGCCTTGGCGAGCAGTGCGGGCAGGGTCTCGGGCGTGAACCAGCCGATGTTGCAGGCCAGGTTGAAGGCGCCACTGGTGGCGCTCTTGATGTTGGCCGTGAAGCCATCGAGGTCGAGGTCGAGGTCCGAGGCGGGCAAGACGATGCCGCCTTCGATCGCGCCGGAGAGAATCAGGCCGATCTCGATGGGGTTGATCTCGAGCTTGGCGAGCATCAGGCCCATGTCGGCGGTGATCGGCTCACCCTTTTCGACAGCGGTGACGGTCTTGCTGATCGAGACCTTGCCCTTGTCGATCTTGGCTGGGATGCCGACCGAGTTGAATTCGCCCACGATTGGGCCGGGTGCGAAGGAGGTCGGTCCACTCTGGACGATGATGTCCTCGGGAGCGAGGTCGCCCGCCTTGGCGGCGCGGCCGGTGCGGGTCTTGTCCAGTTCCGCAAAGAGCTGGAAGGCGTTGAGGTCGTCAGAGTGGACCAGCATCGGCTGTTCGACGTCGGACAGGAGCGTGTCGAGTTCATCCTCGGACAGGCCGGCCTTCTTCCAGGCGCGGCGGACGAGGGTCTTCTTCGCCATGGTCAGGACCATCTGGTTGCGCAGGGTGTCGCGCATGCCGAGCATGGCCGTTGCGGGCACACCTGAGACATCGATGATGCCGATGACGCCGTCTTTTTGCAAGAGGTCGGCAAGGACCGTGACACGGTCCCTCTTCCACTGGGCTGCCTTGGGGATCATTCAATCACCTCTACCTTGACGGATGGTCCCATCGAGGTCTTGATGTAGAACGAGCGAATGTTGCCGGGACCGCGCTCGAGCTTGCTCATCACACGCTTCCAGACCTCCATGCCGTTCTCGGTGAGGGCCTCGATGTCCTGGGCTCGCGTACCGATGACGGTGTGGAAGGTGATCTTGTCGCGACTGCGCACGATGGCCACGTTCTGCAGACCAGCCGCGATGGCCGCGGGGTCGGCCACGGGCGGCACGGGGCGCGGCATCTTGCCGCGCGGTCCGAGAACCACACCGAGGAATCGACCGATCGGTCCCATGTGGGGAATCTCGGAGAGGAAGAAGTCGTGCCTGCGCGCCATCTTGCGCGCTTTCTGACGGTTGCCGCCGAGCTCTTCGATCTGACTCGGCTCGATGACCATGATGCCGGCATCCTTGGCCTTGGCCGCCATCTCACCGGTGGCGAACATGGCGATGCTCGGCGTTCGGCCTCGACCGGCGGGGAGACGAATCTCCTCCTGAATGCGGTTCGAGGGGTTCTTCAGGTCGACGTCTTTGATGGTGAAGGCAAACTCCACGGTCTCGACGAATTTGCGCTCAGGCGCCTCAGAGAGGGCCTGTTCAATGGCTTGCTTGATGTTTTTTTCCATTTTTTCTCACCCCTGCGGTCCACGAGGGTCGCCCCTCTCCCGCAACCCGTGATTGTTGTGTTCAATTGAATGCTGAGTCGAAATCTCCTTGCTTGACGGCCGCGATGGCCTCTTTCGGGTGCATGCCCTCGACGTTGATTCGCATCGAGACACAGGTGCCCATGACCTCGAGGGCGCGCGCCTTCTGACTGGCGCCCGTGAGCTTGGCCTTCTTGGTCTCGCTGACGTCGATGACCTGCTGGATGGTGAGGTTCTCTGTGGATGCCTCCCACGAGCCGTTGCACGTCTTCTGACCAAGGGTCTTGAGGATGGTGTGCGGGGTCTCATTTCGTGCGGACATGCTGTTCACTCCCTTTGAGGCGCCCCGGCGACTTTCTTCCTGTATTTAACACGCGCGTGGTGGTCAAAAATTCTCAATCGACGCGCTGCGTGACGCGGACCTGATCTGCGCGGACGGTGATCGGAATCGGCACAGCCGCTTCGAACAGTTCGACGGTGACCTCTTCCTTGGTCTCGGCGATGTTGGTGACACGGGCGCGCTCGCCCTTGAATGCGCCCACACGGATCTCGACGATGTCGCCCTCTTCGATGCCGGCGGTTGCCGCCTTGGGCTCGAGATAGGGGGTGACGTCACCCAGCGGTGCGGCGCCGGGCAGTACGCGGTTGCAGTTCTTCAGCGGCGTCGTACGACCGCCGGCGCGACCGATGAGCTTCTCCACATGGTGGAAAGCGCTGGCCTCGACGAAGATGTATCCGCGCATGAGAGAGGGGTGGAGCACGCCGTAGATCTCGCCTTGGATGTCGGCGAGGGAGCCCGTTCCTGAGAGGCGGGCCTTCATCTCGCGAGCGACCTTCTGCTCCTGGCCGATGGTCGTCTTGACGATGTAGAGATACGCGGCGACATCACCGTACAACTCACCGAGTTGACTGACGTTTTTGCGGGGAATCTTTCGAGTGACCGAACCGTCGTTGTCCTCGGTCCAATCAATGTGGCCCGGGTCGGCCCACTCCGCGTCCTTGTACAGGGTACGGGGCTCGACCTCGGTGCTCTCGGCGACGAATAGCACCGGGGTGACATCGTTCAGTCGGTTGCCGAATTCGACACCGCGGGCGGTGCCGCTGCGAACGTGGGTCAGGTTGGCGGCGGAAATGCCGGTCGCCTCTTCGATTCGGGTGGTGACGGCGTCGAGATCATCGGGGTCACCGATGCCGTAGACGCCATCCCAGGCGCCGGGGAAATCGGCCACACCCTCGGCCCGCTGCATCAGCAGAACCTTGTCTTCGTGGCGAACGAACGCGATGAATGCATCAGACATATCGAATTCCTCCTCAGTAACCGCCGGTCAGCCAGTTGAAGAAAGATGGCAGCACATTGTCCATCAGCACCAACATGACGAATCCGATGAAACCGAGGATAAACATGCCAATGCCACAGACGATGCACGTCTGCTTGAATTCGAGGGACGAAGGCTTGCGAGCCATCTTCAGAATGCGCGCCCACGACCCGGTCTTCAGACCACGGAATCCCGACTCGATGCTGTCCTGCCACTTCTGCACGCGATTCTCAAATGAGTCACGCTGCTCGGTGTCGCCATTGCTCGTCTTGGACATGGGGTAACCTCTGGGATGCCTCGCGACCTGCCTCCCTTTCTTAAACGCACCGAGTCCGACTGAGTCGGTTGACGGCTGGAAGGCGGTCGAGCTCAGTTCACGAACTCGAGTGTGCGGTTGTGCAGGGTGCGGAGTTGCTGGTGAGCGGCCGCTCCAAAGATCTGCTGACTCTTGACACCGGTGAGGACGAGCATGACCCGAATCTCACTGCCCATCGAATCATCGACGGTCGCGCCCCAGATGATGCGGGCGTACGGATTGATGCGCTCGCGGATCATCTGTGCACAGGCTTCGGCTTCTCCCAAGGTGAGGTTGGGACCGCCGACGACATTGACCAGGGCGCCACGGGCGTCCGAGACATCGATGTCGAGCAACGGGCTGTCGAGCGCTTCGAGGGTGGCTTCGATGGCGCGGTCGGGTCCACTCGATTCACCGAGTCCAATCATCGCCATGCCACCGCCGTTGAGCATCACTGCGCGGAGGTCCTCGAAGTCGAGGTTGACGAGCCCTTCCTTGGTCACCAGTTCGGTGACCCCGGCGATGCTTCGCATGAGGAGTTCATCGGCGACGCGGAAGGCCGCTTCGATCGGCAGGTCGCGCACACCCTCGACGGAGAGCAAGCGCTCGTTGGGCAGGACGACGACCGTATCGCAGACCTCGCGCAGTCGCTCAAGGCCCCACTCTGCATTCTGACGTCGCAGCGTGCCTTCGGATTCGAATGGATAGGTGACGACCGCGATGGTCAGGGCACCGGCATCTTTGGCCAGGCGCGCGACCACGTGGGCGCTGCCCGTGCCCGTGCCACCACCGAGTCCGGCGGTGACGAAGGCAAGGTCGCATTCCTCGACCGCCTTCTGGAGGCTTCGCTCGGATTCGAACGCGGCTTTCTCTCCCTTCTCGGGATCGCCGCCCGCACCGCGCCCTCGCGCGGTTCGACCGATGAGCATCTTGTTGCCGACACCGACACGAATCAGATGCTGAGCATCCGTGTTCACAGCGATGCCTCGGACCGAGTCCTCATCGAGAAGCCCAGCCGCGTTCAGGCGGTCGACGGTATTGCCACCGCAGCCGCCACACCCGAATACACGGATTCGTGGTTGGAGGGATTTGAGCAATTCGTGCAGTTCACCGTTGTTCGCGGACACCGAGTCGCAGACGACGGCCTCTTCCGTTTCCTCTTCATCTTCTTGCAATTCCAAAACACGGTCAATGAGATGACGCATGTTCTCAGGCTCGCTGTCGGTATGATAACCATTACCCTCAGAAAAGAACAGAGAATGCGGTTTCAAGACCCCTAAAATTTCCCCGAGCCCCGACCGCAGTGCACCGTTTCCTCATCCACACCCATGGTGGGAAGCCTCAAGATGATGGCCTGAGGTTGGCCACACATGCGCGCGCGGGTCGTATTCGCCCTGCTCGCCCTTCTCGCATTGGTCGCGAGCGCTTGGACCGCCTCCCTCCCGGCCCCCCTCTCGGCCCCCCCGATGGAACTGCCCGAAGAGCCCGAGGCGTCGGGTGTGCAGATGAATCAAGTCCAGCCTTGGAATCAGGCGATTCGCCCGGCCTGGCATTCGGGTTGGACACCCCAACTATGGCAACCCCAACCGACCGGTTCCTTGTGGGAGGTCGACTTTTCTCCCAATGGTGAGTTGATTGCTGCTGTCGATAATTGGGAGAACCTCTTGGTTGTGTGGAATGCGAGCGATGGCCGTACCGTCTTCTATGCTGAATTCGAAAATCCATTGTTTGAGGTGGTCTGGTTGGATGACAGCCATGTGCTCGCTGCGGATGGCAATACCCGCTGGTACAGTTACGAGATCATCGATGACGGCGGCATGTGGCCGATGAATTCCACGGTGGAGCGCACGGGACGCTGGAGTGCGGACCTGAGTGGGGCACATGCGGGTTGGTTGTGGGGCTTGGATATCACCCATGATCGCAGCAAAGTGGTGTTCTGCGGTGACATCGATGACCCGAACATCGGCGGCGAAGTCATCGTGGCGGACGTCGGCTTCTTCATCGACGATGGCCCTTCCAATAGCGCCCATGTCTATCCGACGAACTGGGGAGCGGACTGTGCGATTTCAGCCAACGGGACCTTCGTGGCCGCTTTGAACCGGGTCCAAGAGCCAGGGAACGGACCGTATCGCGATACCGTGACAGGTTGGGAGGTGGCCGGGAATATCCTGGCAGAATCCTGGACGAGAAATGTCGCGGGCGCGGAGGCGATGGCCTGGGCGATCGACTTCTCACCGGGTGGAAATACCTACACGATCGGCTACAACCGCCCCACCGAAGGTGTGGTCGCGGACTTCTTCCAAGAGAATGGCAACATCAACTGGTATTCTCCCTTGCCACAGAATATCTCGAGCGTGCGCTGGGCGCCCGATGGCACGATGGTCGGCGTTGGATTGCACGACCCGGGTCGTTTGTTGACGCTGGATGGTGCTGGAGCGATTCTCTCCGATTATAGCTGGCATGGCACGGTTTGGGCGGGCAAGGCCTATGCCGCTGACATCGCGGCTGTCGCCGTCGATGATGGCAACACCCGCTTCGCCACTGTCGGGCGGTCCGGCACCGTCGAGATCCATACCATCAACCCCCAGACCTCTCAGTTGGACATCCATCGTCGGCTCGGGACGGACTTGATGCGGGAGATCGATGCCCACCCGATCGAGCCCCACATCGCCTTTGCAGAATCCGCCGGGGTGGCGACGGTGCGCGATTACAGATCGGCTCGGATTATCTTCCAATGCTTCCACCCCGATTATGATCAACCGATCGCTGCCTATCCCTATGCCAAGAGCGTCGTCATGCACGACATGCTGACCATCGTCGGCTTTTCCGACGGGACGATCATCGCCTGCAGTGAGGATGGCAAGCAATTGTGGGAATACAGGATCCCATCCAACAATCCAGACTTCGAGGCCTTTGGGCGCATGGACATCCACCCGATGGAAAATTTTCTCGCCATGTCGTGGACGGAAAACATCTCCAATTCAGGATTCGCTGGCAAGGTCAGCATCCTGGACCTTGATCAGATGTCAGAGGTGACCGGTTGGGGCTATGCGACCGAATATTGGACGATGGAGTTCTCTGGTTCGGGCGCATGGTTGGCCAGTGCCGGTCAGGACGGTACGGTGCGCTTGTGGCAGACCGACGACCCGGATCCAGCGTTGTGGTCCGATCAAGGCAGCCCCTATTCGCATGGGAATTATACCGGCGCGGTCGCTTGGCACACTGAATTCAATTTCCTGATGACGGCGGGCTGGGATGGTGAAGCGATTCTGTGGGACGCGGACAATAGCCAACAGATACTGAATTTCCAATTCACCGACGAAGCCTTCGGTGTGGCCTTCATCAGCGGTTCATTCCTCGTCGTCGCAAGTGGAGATTCCTCCGATAGCGCCTCGGGTCAACTGGAATTCTACGATGGTCTGAACATGACCCAGATCGGCAGTTGGCCGGTCGACGGCATCCCACGTGGTCTGGCCTTGCCCAATCAAGGCGGGCTGGTGGTGGCGAATCACACAGGGTCATGGTGGGTCCTAATCCCAGATAGCGATGGGGATGGCATCATCGATGAATTAGATGAATTCCCGAACAATCCGCTGCAGTGGATCGACACGGATGGGGATGGATTCGGCGACAACAATGCGCCCGGTGCGGGTGGCGATGGCTGCATCACCGTGTGGGGTACCTCGACCCTCGACCGCGGCGGTTGTCCAGACACCGACGGGGACGAATGGTCCGACCCAGATGCGGAATGGCCCGTCTGTGTCCTCGGTGTAGGGTACGGCGATGCTTGGCCAGACAATCCAGAGCAATGGTGCGATGCGGATGGGGATGGCCATGGTGACCAGCACCTGTACGAGATTGATTCGAGCAGTGGATTGCGCATGAACGAGCGCGGCGATGCATTCCCCAACGACCCCAGTCAGTGGCGGGACCTGGATGGTGACGGTATTGGCGACAACCACTCCTTCACACTCGGCACCGATGGTCTAAGACAGGACGAGGTCGGGGATGCCTTCCCGACCGACCCCTTGCAGAGCCAAGACACCGATAGCGATGGTTGGGGAGATGCCTACTCGTTCAATCTCGGCATGGATGGCCTGCGCCAAGAGATTGGAGATGCATTCTTCCTCGACCCGCTCGCCTGGTCCGATCTCGATGGCGATGGTTGTCCCACGGCGTCTGACACCGGACTGTCCATCGACAATCATCCCGAAGACCCATCCCGCTGTGATGAGGCACTGGACTTCGATCTGCCCGCGCAGTTCAACATCCACGCCGATGAGGAGGATGACGTATGGACCATCTCATTGGATTGGAAGAGCGCCTCTGAGAACACTGACCGAATCCATCTGTACGGCCTCGGGTGGAATGCGACCGAGGGCATGGAACACCTGATGCTGAACATCGAGCCGCCCGGTGCGCTCCCCTGGCAGGCTTGGGATGATCCGGGCACAGGGGTGGAGACCTTCCAGTTCACGTGGGATCAGACGGGCGACAATGACCGCTTGACCCTGCGATTGATCACTTGGAGCACGGATGGGCAACGCTTGGAATCTTGGGCGAATTTCACCGCCACGGCCGACGAGGAACCCATCGAGCCGCCCGACCCTGTCGACCCGGCCGACCCGGCCGACGAGGGTGATGATCCACCGGTTGAAGTGAATGAGGAATCGACACCCGATGCCGGTTTATCCCCCGTGATGTGGGCCGCGATGCTCATCGGTGCGCTCGCCATCCTGCTGATCGGCGCGATGATTCTGCGTCGCAAGCCCGATGTATTGGGTGAACCACCGAGCGTCAGCAGTGGCATGCACGCCCCGTGTACCGAATGTGGTGGGATGTCGCATGAGACCGTGCACAATGGGGACCGTTGGACCTGGTGTCCAACCTGCAGGAAATGGCTGACTTACCTCGGAAAAGCCTGAGTCAAGACGTGCCACCGCGGCTGTATTCGTGGTAATCCATCGTCGGTTGAAGCGTGTCGATGGCAGCTTGGAGTCGGGCGTTCGCCGCCTGTTGGCCCGCTTCGATCGCCGCCATCTGTCGCTCGATTTCTTTCTTGCAGAGAGACAGGGCCACCGCCGCTTTCGCCGGCAGATGGAGATCGGGTGCAAGCCAAGTCCCGATGTGGGAGAGTAATGGGTCCAATGGCTGTGCATCCACTCCTTCTGGGCTGAGTTGGAAGGCCTCACCTATGCGCGAGACTGGGCCTGCATTTTCGAGCGCCCGGGCCAGACAGAGTCCAACCTTGCCGGCTTTCTTGAGGGAGGATGAAATCATCACATGCGCCTCCAACGGTCTCCATGAGGCCTCGATCAGACCGGGCTGGACCTTGCGGGCGCGTTTGTGATGGGATAGTGCTGCGCGCAGGGCGCCCTCGTGCGCGCGCACGCGACCACGTTGAACTTCATCGGGTGCTTCCATCGCTGCGGCAGCGCGCGAATCGTCGCGCAGGTCATTCTGTTTGAGGAGTCGAACGTACTGGCGGCGCGCCTTGACCAGCATGCCGCCGGCCGCACGACTCTCATCCCACTTCTGGCGAATCTCATCGATGCTCGCAAGGTCGCGAAGTGCGATCACGAGATGGCCCTGCTCGGCGAGGGTGCGATTCTTCTTGGCGAGCAACAGGTCGGAGAGTTCACTCGCCATGACCTCGCTGATCTCGAGACGACCATCCTGCACATAGCGGCGGTATTGGTCGATCACCGTCGCAGGGTCGCCCATTCCGAACAGACGATCACAATCCTGTTCACTTCTTGCGCTTGATAGCCTTGCGCTTGGTCGCCTTCTTGCGCTTGACAGCCTTCTTCTTCGGCGCGGGATCGTCGTCGTCCTCATCGTCCCAATCGTCATCGTCCTCATCATCGAAGTCGTCATCGTCCCCGTCAGAATCCTCAGCCTCGTCTTGGTCAGCTTCCTTCTCGGCAGGGTCCTTCTTCGTGCGGCGCTTGCGATCTCGTCCTTCGGACGCTGCGAATGGATCGTCAGCATCGGCGCGTTCTGTCGCGCCCTCGCTCGCCGTATCCATTTCCTTGCGAACATCTTCGGGTGATTTAGCCGTGTCTTCGTTGTCATCACCGCCGTCGCTCATGAATTCCATCATCCAGTCGTCGTCGTCCTCATCGTCGTCGTCGCCCTTCTTCTTCTTCTTGGATTCACCGCCGATGACCAGACTGATCATGGCCAGCAGAAGCAATACGAAATTGACGATGGCCAGCGCGTAGACCATGAGATAGAGTCCCTCGTAGAAACTCTCCTCGGACTCGGGCGGGGGAACGGGGGGCTCGATGCCGGATTGTCCTGCACAAGCGGTGTCGAAATCGAGTACGGTACGCACGCAGTTGTCGACGGTGAAGGAGGTTTCAAACTCGTCCTGATTGCCAGAGGTATCCGTCACACGAATGTAGACTCGCTGATTCTGGCCCACATCGTGGAAGGTCGCCGCGGGCTCCCACCATTCGAAGACCAGAGTCTGACCATCGCTTGACTCGGGGGTCAGATCGGTCATGTTGGTCCATTCGGTTTGATAGGTCCAGCCTTTGTCATAATACTGGAATTTGATTTCCACAGATGCGATTCCGACATCATCGGTCACCGCGCCGTAGACGTGAATCAATTCGCCGTACAGGTACAGGCTCTGGGAGTTTGGCGCGTAGACCACGATATTGGGGAGTTGAGCGTCAATCGACCAGCCGACGATGTCGGTCAAGCCGATGTTTTGTGATTCATCCCGAATCGTGATGATGGCGCGAATCTCGGAGGTGTCCAATGTATCCGTCACCTCAAAGTCGAATGTGTAGGTAAAGTCCGCATTCGAGACCGGGGTTGCGCGGACGGTCGAGGTCTGGTCGGTGAAGGCGTGTCCGCTCTGGATGATGCCGAATTGATCGACCACGTAATTCGTCGTCGTCAGATTGATGATCGGATATTCTGCGAGCGCCTCGTTGGAGACGATTTTGAGGGTGTATTGGCCGGAGCGCAATGACTCGACTTCCTCGCCCTCATTATTCAGCACCTGTACGCTGATGATCGCGGGTTGGGTGTCTTCAACGACCGACCGAGCATTCATCGCTTTCGAAAATTGTGTGTTGGAATTGCCGTACTGATCGGTGGTTGTCACGGCGTACCAAGTCACTTGGTCAAGGCCCAATTCCAAGGGGATGGCCCGGGTGAAGTCGGGGATCATGTTGTCGTTCGCCGTCACCGGGTCGAGGACGGTCTGCCAGCCAGCATCCTCCATCACATCTCCACTCATGACGGACTCATTTCCACCAAAGGGGTCACCGTGGTGGGCCCAGATCTGGTAGGTCTCATCGGATTCGGTGATGTCGTTCACCCAGCGAAGGAGGGTGATCTTCACGCCGGCCTGGTCGGTCATCGTCGCCGATTGGAGGAAGGGCAGGCTGGGTCGGAGTGTATCCTCGGCGATTGGACCCCAACAATTCTGTTGGAAGCGCAGGTCCTCGTAGGGTTCTGAAGAGTGGGTGTATCTGGCAAGGCTAGAGACACAGTAGTAGGCCGGCTCGTCGACATTATCCTCGACGGGGATGGTCGCGATCTCGACCGAGTCCGGCACCACAGCAATCAGTTCCGCGACCAATTCTAGGTTGGACAAGGATGTCAATCGGACATCCGAACGCCAGATGTGGTAGGTCTCACCTTCGACCCCGAGTTGGTCCGTCCATGTGACGGTTGTTTCGGCCCCACCATCGTAGACGGCGTGGACATTGGTCGGCTCGGCAATCCACGGTGTGAAGGTGTCTTCGTCGACGCCCTCTCCGGCGCCGAGCGCCGCACTCGGTCCGACCGAATCGTTGTGGTTACCATTGACATCTGAACTGGTGACGGCATAGAATGTCTGGCCGAGCATGCCGCGCTCGATCTCGTGGCGGAATACTTCGTACCCCTCGCCGATCGAGCCGATCAATTCGACCCCGGGTGCTGTGGTCAGGTTGATCGGTGAGCCCGAGCGCCACAGATGGTAGGTCTCGTCATCCTCGCCAATGATGTCAGTCCAAGCGATCGTCGTATTGCCCGTGCCGCCGCCCGGTTCGGCTTGGAAGAAGGCCTCAACATCGATGACAGCCGCCGGGGCGACGTTGTCTTCGTGCACAGCGCGGTCCAGTGTATTCGTGCCGAGGAATCGCCGGTCCTCATAGCCCAGATGCTCGTAGGTGACCGAGTAATACATCTCGACGTCGGACTCGGCTGGGACGGTGTAGGTATAGCCGGTCACGACCTGATTGTTATCGTCTGTTGCGTTCATCATGGTGAGCAAATCTTTGTTCAGCATGCCCCAGTTTTCTCTCGTCGCCTGCTCATCGTGCCGGTAGACCTTGACGTAGTAGGCATTGTCGCCTTGGGTGGGCAGTGAATCGGGGACGATCGTGTTGAGATTGACCCAGGTGACATCCGTCACCGAAAGGGCGGGGTCGTAAGCTGCCTGAACGAAGAACGGCGCCGTGATATCATGGGTGTATTCGCTGATGCCCTCGGAGACGTTGGATTCGCCATGCTCGAAGTTGGCCACCACCGTCTGGTTGTTGAGGAAGAGGGAGGTGATGGCGTAGTAGTAGGTCCCATTCGTCCCGGCCGGCAGGGCGTAGGTCGCCTGGAAACTCATCCCGGGGCAATCTCCGATGATCTCATTGACAGGACAAGCGGAGACGTTGGCCCATGGCGCCAGTTGATTTTCCTCGATGATCGATGCATTGAGGGGTCCGCTGTGGCGATAGACGAGATAATTGGTTTGCTGCATTTGTTGCATCAGGGGGAAGTTCGTCGTGTCGATGTTGTACCAGAATACTGTGGTCGATTCTGACTCCTCATCGAACAGGGCGTTGATGGCCTGTGCTTGGAGGTCTGAATCCGGACTTTGGTCGGCGGCGACGGGCGGAACCCAGACCATCAAAGTGCCCAACAAGAGGGCCGTCATCATCAATGGAATACGAGAATTCGTGTTCTGCATGGCTGCGCCTCGGACTCCTGCGTGCATCGACGGCCCATTTTAGGGTGACGCCGAATTAACCCGCCTATAGGCGGGTTGAGAATAGACCGTTCAATTTCCGGCGATGAGTTGTTTCCGGGCGCTTGCAGCGCGGGTCAAGAAGGTCCAGATCCCACCGATGAGCGAGATGACGAGAACCGCTGAAAGCGCGTTGATTTCGTGCAACCCCGTCCACGTTCCGACGATTGTCGGCAGTGCGTAGTCCGCGATTCCTCGGAAAGCCATGGCCGCTCCGATGACCATGCCGACCATCGTCGTGACCAATCGGTCCGCGCGGCTGAATCCACCGTAATTTCGGCCGAGACCCACGGATTGGGCTTGGGTTCCCATGTAGGAGCCGAGCAGGGTCATCGTCGCCGCCGCCCATCCCAGCCAAGGCAGGCTAATCCAGGCAACATTCACGCCGATGGCGATGAGCAGTCCGAGGTCGACGAGTCGATCGATGGTGTGGTCCAGCCAATCACCGTATGTCGAGACTTTTCCATGGGTGCGCGCCACCGCGCCATCCAGAGCATCCAACTCGGCGGCGATGCCGAGCATGGCCAGTGCGCCGATCAGTTGCCAGCCGCCCGCTCCATCGCGTCCGGCGATGGCGAGAAGATAGCAACATCCGGCGGCGAAGAGGACGCTGATCCAGGTCAGCACGGCGGGGTCGACGGAGTGCATTCGGTCGACCAGCGGCTGGAGCATGCGGGTGTGGATTCCGCGGGCTTTCTCAAATGCCATTCAATCACCGTCGTGGATCAGGGCGATCCAGTCAATGGTTGCGTGCGGACGAGATGGCTTGAACCCATCTGCGGTCCAAGCCTTCACCGCATCGATCAGATCGGCGATGGAATCGGCCGAATCCAATTCCAAACAGGGCCGACCCTCACATTCCGCAGCGATCAGACCAATCAGTTCACTCTCGACATTCTGTGTGACTTTGGTTTCAGTGTATCCTCTGGACTCCAATCGTTGTTGCAAGGCTTCGGGATGGCATCGCAACAGCACAATCGCATCGACGGCAAGGAGGTGGGATAGATGCCCGTCAACCCACAGCGGGCTGCCCTCTGGCCATTCGATCCGTTCGTTCAGCAATTCAATGTCGACCGGGGAGGCATCATCCTCGACATCGGACGGGCCCAGACAGTTGTGCTGGGCAGCCAGAGTGGCCACACTGACGGTGGTCGAGGCCAATCCTTCGCACAGTGTCGTCTTGCCGCATCCCGGCGTTCCGGTCACAGCGATGCGGGGCCCGTTCACGGACCTGATCACAGGACTCAGGCTCAAGAACGTGATGCCTTGTCTCATCGTGGGTCGTGACAGATATTATACCGCTTGACGGCTTTCCAACATCGAGGAGAAATTGATGTTACCAGATGCGGACACGGCCACAGCGATTATCCTGATCACGACCGAGCCGGGACAGGAGGCGACCGTCTTCGAGGCGATCACCCACATTCCCGAGGTCGTCGACCAACTCCTCTTGTTCGGTGAGTACGATGTCTATGCGCGCCTCGAATGCGAATCCTTTGGTATTCTCGGCGGTGTCGTGATCAATCGAATCCGCTCGATCGAAGGGGTCGAGTCGACCAAGACCTTGACTGCGGCTCCGATGAGTTGAGCCTTAGGAACGGAAGGCCATCACAAGGCAGGCCGTCCCGGTCAATCCGATGATGACGAGTAGCGGGGTGGATGCCGTGACATCGACCTCGTAGGCAACATCGAATG
>Ga0302119_10000275_pt1 | contig 22599 bp, 13 predicted proteins | sample AG5_Tmax_MG_FD_203114 | JGI IMG/M metagenome (GOLD analysis project Ga0302119, IMG submission 203114) | Marine microbial communities from Western Arctic Ocean, Canada - AG5_Tmax | ecosystem: Environmental > Aquatic > Marine > Oceanic | place: Canada: Western Arctic Ocean | collected 2017-10-01 | reverse complement strand
AACCCGCACTCTGCTTCCTGCACCTTGCCCCCTTCACCCCCACCTTCCCCGGCCCGTGAAGCTCCAGGAAATCAGAGCTGGAAAAGCAATTTCCTAGCAATAATTCGTCCACTTTGACGTTAGATTCAAAATTCAGAAAGACACCCGATGAAACCAACCCACATATTAGCTCTCGCTCTATTCGCAATGTTCTCACCGTCAGCACTAGCGGAAGATTCGCTTCGTCCGCTGGACACGAGAACCCGTTGTATTAGTTTATTCCGAGAATGCCTCGTTCTAATTGAGAAAAAGGACATAGATGGAATTTTCCCCATCATCGCCGACGGCGGCGCGTCAGACTTCAAGATATCTTTCGATCCACCTCCGTTGGAAGGTGCGAAGGACGTAGAAAGTTTTTTTAGGAAGAATTTCAGGATCAACGCATCGACGATCAAAAGCAAGTTCAACGAGATTCTTTTGTCGGAGGCAGTAACCACTGACAAAATATCAATAAAGAACGCAGCCACCGACGAGATCATCGACGGGAAACTGCACTCGATGAAAATCAAACTCCCAGAGTTGGATGGCACCGGCGAATTGCGATTCGTGGAGGTAGCGGGACGGCTTTATTGGGTTCCCTTTGGTTGGTAGCTCAACCGAAACATCTAACAAGTCGTCGCAGATCAACTGCCCTGCCCGCTGCGAGTCGAAATCGCCATGAACATTCAACCCTCAACCCCGATTTCAGAGCGCGCCCTCGGCAGGGCGTGACTGGACTCGAACGTTCGGCTAGGAAATAATTCACAGAGAATTCATCGTGCGTTCACACTGGTTTCACGAACCGACGCAACCATCCTGTAATGAAACAAGCTAACGCATCTCCAGTCACGGGGCAGGAAGAACTTGCCCCTCCACAGCCTAAGTCGCCGCTCCGCAGAATTGTCCTCAAGGTATGCGTCGTCATCCTCGCACTCGCCCTAGTTTATGCACCCCCACCAACCCCGGCCCGTGAAGCTCCAGGAAATCAGAGCTGGAAAAGCAATTTCCTAGCAATAACCTTCCAATCTAGTGCTCTGTGACGCTTCGATTGTGGAGTACGCATCGAAGAAGAAGTGTCCCTAGGAAATGATCGCATCGATGACGTGGGCTTTTTCCACCCCGGTCAGTCTGGTTTCGAGCCCGTTGATGTTGTAGGTGAGCTGTTCGTGATCAATTCCGAGCTGATGGAGAATGGTGGCGTGCAGGTCGTGGATGGAGACCGGATCTACCGCTGCTTCCAGCCCGAGCTCGTCGGTTTCCCCATGACTGACCCCTCCCTTGATGCCGCCTCCCGCGAACCAGGTGGTGAAGGCGTTGGGGTTGTGGTCGCGGCCCGGTTTGGACTCGATCTGGGCGATCGGCAGCCGGCCAAACTCTCCACCGCAGACGACGAGGGTCTCGTCGAGGAGGCCCCGGCGCTTGAGATCCGTCAGTAGCGCGGCAATCGGCTGGTCCGTCTCCGCAGCGAATCCGCGGTGGTTTCCCTCGATGTCGATATGGCCATCCCAGCTCTTCTGATTCTCGGTGCCGCCGCTGTAAAGTTGGACAAAGCGAACGCCGCGTTCCACCAATCTCCTGGCGATCAGACACTGCCGGGCAAAATGTTGGCAGCGTTTGTCGTCGACGCCATAGAGATCCTTGGTGGACTGCTGCTCGCTCTCGAAATCGAAGACTTCGGGGGCGGCGGTCTGCATGCGATAGGCGAGTTCATAGCTTTGGATCCGCGCTGCCAGATCAGCGATGGCCGGATGGGCCTCCTGATGTTGGCGGTTGAGTGAATCGATGAGGCCGAGCTGGCGACGTTGTTGCCGAGCCGACATTTTTCCGTTGCGGGAAAGGTCGTTGATCGCTTGCCCCTGGTTGTTCAGCAGAGTCCCCTGGAATGACCCGGGCAGAAAGCCGGCGCCCCAGTTTTGAGCCTGACCTTTCGGAAGCCCGCGGCCGAGCGGATCGGTCATGACGACAAAGCTGGGGAGATTGTTGTTTGCGCTCCCGAGCCCGAAATTCACCCACGATCCTGCGCACGGATAGCCCATGCGGCTCACTCCGGTATTCAAGGTGAATAGCGCGGGCGAGTGATTGTTGGACTTGCTCTGGCAGGAGTGCACGAACGCGATTTCATCGACGTGGCGGACGGTATGCGGGAAAATCTCGGATACCCATTTCCCGCATTTGCCATGTTGATTGAACGCGAATGGAGAGCGCATGAGCGTGCCGACTTTTTCGGGGAAGAAGCCGACCTCCTTGTCCAGCCCCTCCAGCTTCTTGCCGTGTGACTTGGCGAGCTCGGTTTTGTAGTCCCAGGTGTCGACTTGGCTTTGCCCGCCGTTCATCACCAGCCAGATCACGGATTTCGCCTTGGGGATGATCGAGCGCGACGGGTGGCTCCGAGAAGCAGGATCGCCTGCACTGGCGTTGTCGGAAGTAAGCAGCGACCCCAATGCCAGGGCCCCGAGTCCGTGTCCGCCGATCCCGATAAAGTCCCGCCGCGTGCGCATCGTAGTTTGGTTAGGGTTCATCGCATCAGTGCACGTAGACGAATTCATCGAGCGCGAAGACAGCCTGAGTAAGATCGGTCACAACAGATTTCAGTGCAGTTGGCTGGCCGCTTTCCTGATACTCGATCCGTTGGGCTTCGAGAAACTCGATCGCCGCCCGCCGTTCGGTCTCCGAGGGGTCGCGGTTTAGGGCATGTTGGTAGGCGCGCGTGACCAGCGCCGGCAAGGAGCCGCCGGTCTCTTTAAGAATTCGTTGGGCGAATGCCTCAGCCAGTTCGCGCACTTGCGGATTGTTGATGAGCATCAGGGCTTGGGGGGCGGTGGTCGTCGCCACGCGCTTCCCCTTACTGGAGAGGGCTTCCGGCGCGTCGAAGAGCGTCAGCATCGGGATCAACTTGCTGCGCTTGACGGTGAAGTAGATGCTGCGGCGCTTGTGGCCGGGATGCAGTGTTCCCCTGCCGAACATTGTGGCGTCCAACTGGCCGGACACGGAGAGCATCGAATCGCGTATCGCCTCGGCGTCGAGACGGCGTGGCGGATAGCGCCACAACAGCCGGTTCTCGGGATCTACTTCGGCAGACTGAGCGGGAGGCGCGGAAGAGGAGGCCTGCTGATAGGTCTCACTGGTCATGATCAAGCGATGGATGTGTTTCAGGCTCCAACCACTTCGAATCAACTCACCTGCAAGCCAATCTAGCAGTCGCGGGTGCGACGGCAATGCCCCCTGGGTTCCGAAGTCGTTCGCGGTTTCGACCAGACCACGGCCGAAATGGTGTTGCCAGATCCGATTGACAATCACTCGCGCGAGAAGATCGCCTGCACCGTCCTCGGAATCGGTCATCCATTTGGCCAGCGATTTTCGGCGATAGCTTGTCGGGCTGCCATCCGGAGCTTGCTCGATCCAGTGAGCTTCCTGCTCCAGGTGGTTCATGAGCACCCCAAGGAATCCCTGTGTGGCCAGCGCGATTTTTGTGTTCGGGTTGCCACGCTCAAGGGCGTAAGTCTGCTGGTAGAACTCGGGCCCTTGCACGTTGTAAATCGCAGGCCGGAACCCGGGCCGCCCTTCGGTTGAGACCAGGATTGTTTCCTTGGGATACTGGGGTTTGCGCTGCAGATGGGCTTTCACCCCGGCGGTCAATTCCAGCCACTTGGAATCAAATTGGCGAGACCACTGGAACAGCTCGGCATCCTGTTGGGGTGTTCTTTCCGAAAGCGGGATTCTGGCGATCTTCCGCATCGGATCCGGCAGACCCTGCTGTTTGATCTTGAAGTACAAACCACCTATCCCGGGACCGTTGACGATCTTGACGAGCAGATTGTGTGTGCCGGCCGCGAGCATCACGTGGGCGACGACCTGATCCGGAGCGACAGCGCCCGCCACGATCCGCTGGCCGATGAGTTTGCCATCCAGCCAGACTTTGATCGTATCATCGGCGCCGAGAGAGAAAACGGTCGGAGTGGGGGAAGCCGCTTCGATGGTGCGATGAAAGTAGAGAACCCGATTGGGGTCTTTCAGGGTATGGTTTTTCCCATCGACCAATTCGGGTCTTGGAGTCCAGGTCACCGAAGACGCGGCGGTGGAACCGGCGGATTTCTCGGGTGGGAACACGGTATCGTGCCCCGCTTGGTAACCGGTGGTCTCGAAGGGATCGCTGGATTGCCAGTCCCCGAGGCGCAGCGGAGCGTGGTCGATTTGTTGAAGATCAACATGGCTCGCCGTCTTCTCATAGTTCCGCAATTCAGTGACCAGCTTCTCGTGGTTGCAACGAAAATTCTCCAGCTCCAGATCCACTTTCTCAGATGGCAACTGGACCGTCATCTCCGATCGGATCGTCGTCGTGAAGGTGGAAAGTAGACCGTAGTATTCGTTCGATGTGATCGGATCATATTTGTGATCATGACACCGCGCACATCCGACGGTGAGTCCCAACATGGCGACCGAGGAGGTGGCGAGGATGTCGTCCAGCTCGTCGTAGCGTTCCTTCTCCACCTGGTTCTTGGTGATGACCGCGTTGCGCACCCCGCAACCCAGAAAGCCGGTCGCCTTGAGCGCCTCCGGGTTTTCCGGGGCGATCTCATCTCCGGCAATCTGCCACCGAATGAACTCGTCGTAGGGCAGATCGCCATTGAGCGCCCTGATGACGAAATCGCGATAATGGAACGCGTTCGGCCGGTCGCCATCCAGTTCGAAGCCACCACTTTCGGCGAAGCGCGCGACATCCAGCCAGTGTCGCGCCCAGCGTTCACCGAAGTGACGGTTCGCCAGAACGCGGTCGATCAGACCTTGGTAGGCTTCGTCGGAGGCATCATCCATGAACCGGGAGAACTGTTCCGGTGAAGGCGGCATTCCGATCGCATTGGCAAAAACTCTGCGGATCAATGTGCGCCGGTCCGCCCTGGGCGATGGGGTAATGCCCTGAGAGGTGAGCCGGTCGAGAACGAAGGCGTCGATCGGGTTGGCACCGGCACCGGCAGGCCCTTCCGCTGACGGGATCTCGATGGTCTTCAGAGGGAGAAACGCCCAGTGCTTGTCGACGAAAGTGGCTCCGTCGTTGATCCACAACCGCAACAGATCGATCTCCCGGTTCGAGAGTGCCTTGCCATGCCCTGGCGGCGGCATGCGCTCCCCATCCGTGGCGGTGACACGCGCCATCAAGTCGCTCCCTTCCGCGTCCCCCGGCTTGATCGCGCCGATGTCATCAACCGCCGATTCACGCAGGTCGAGCCGCAGGTCTGTCTTTTGCGCCTCCTTGCTGTTGCGGTCGGGGCCATGGCAGGCGAAACATTTCCTCGCCAGAAGTTGGCGCGCCTCCTGTGCGACATCGTTGGCCTCTGCCTGATGCCCGTACAGAATGGCTCCAAGCATGAGGAAAATAAGCTTTCGGGAGTATGAGCTGTAAGTTCGCACCATGAGATTACTGCCCTTTCTGTTCGGCTAGAAAACGGATCAGGTCACGCAGATCGGCGCGGCTCAGGCCGGCGGTGAGACCGGGTGGCATCAGCGAACCCGCGTCTTGGCGGGCGGCGACTTGTCCGGTTGCGATGGCTTGCGTGGTGCCGGTGGCGGCGTCACGGATCACGATGCGTTGTTTGTTTTCGGTATCGACGTATCCGCCGATCACCTTGCCGTCTTTGGTCGTCAGTGTGGTCGCGGTGTAGCCCTCTTTAATTTGTCGCTTCGGCCACAGCACTGCCTCAATGAGCAACTCGACCGGCACGCCCGCACCGACCGCGGTCAGCTCGGGCCCGAGGACGCCGCCGGCGTCGCCCAGCTTGTGACAGGCGACACAACTGAGGCCGGCGGAGGCGTAGACTTTGGCGCCGTTGGCAGCGTTGCCGCTCGCTTCCACCTCCGAACTCAAGGCGCGGACATAAGCCTCGCTGTATTGGGGGATCCCGACGCTGCCAGCCGCCGCGGCGTCGCGGAGCAGGCGATCGAGCGTTGGATCGTAGCGGCCGGCCGCGCCTAGGACGGCGCGCACTCGGGTCGCCAATTCCGGGCTGATCGGAGCCGTCCCCAAGGCGCCCGCCAGCGCTGCAGCGCCGCCCTTTTGACTCAGGAAAGGGGTGACGACCAGGCGCGTCTGGGCGTCGTCGGTGGCCTTGCGCAACAGAGCGCTGGCCTGCTGCGCCGCTTTGGGTAGGTCGATTTCACAAAGCGCCCGCAGCGCTGCCTGCTGGATCTCGGGTGCGGGATCGGCCACCGCTTTGGAAATCGTATCGAGAGCATCCACACCGCGAAGCTGGCCGAGAGATTCGACCGCTGCGGCGCGCAGTTTGGCGGGGGCATCGACGTCGGAGAGGATCTTGCCGATCCGATCCGTCAATGCGCTAGTCCCCCACTCTCCCGCCAGGCGGATGGCGTGCCTGCGGACGTCCACGTTCTCACTGACCAACATTTGTTCCAGCGGCTCGACCAGCTCGCCGGCTGGCCTGATTCTCCGAACCCGGTTGGCTCCGACGAGCGCGTCGAGCACCGGCGGCTTGTCCGCCGCGCGGTCCAGCACCCAGCGCAGATCGCCTGGGGTGCCGATCTCGACCAGCAGGGTCATCAGACTGGTGGACGCGGCGGGATTCAAATCGTCGCCGCCGAGCAGCCCGCGAACCTGGGCGACGACGTCTTTGCCGCCATAGGCGCGCAGCACGAAGGTCAGGTTTGCCGGGCGCTCGAACTCGATTTTGCCATCCTTCAGGGCGGGCAGCCAATGCGGCACCAGCGCGTGCGCGGTCTGGCTCAGCGCATGATCGGTGAAGCGGTCCATCGGCTTGTCGGTGGCCTTGGCGGCGACCACCATGGCCCCGGCGCTGGGGATGTCGCTGCAGGCCACAATGGCCTCGAGGCGCACGCGGGAATTTTCGTCGCTCACGCTGCGGTCGAGCAACTCGAGCGGTGCCTGCAAGCGATCGCTCCATCGCCCGACGACGCGCGTCGCGTAGGCACGCGCGCGGTAATCTTTCGCGGCCAAAAGCGTTTCGAGTAGCTGGCGGTTGACGACCTCATGCGATTCAAACACGCTCAGGGCTTCGAACAGGTGATGTTCGGTATCCGGTTTTTTCGGATCGAGCGTTGCTATCCACGCCTCCAGCGCTGGAATGACCTGCTTTGCGGGAAGGTCGGCGAGGCGGCGTTTTGCCTGGTAGCGCTGGTAGCGCCAGTCTGATTTTAAGTGCTCGCACAACTCTGGCGCGCCCATGTTTGAAAAATCGGGCGCGTTGGCAAGCGGACGACCCTTGGCGGTGATGCGCCACACGCGCCCGTGTGTTTTGTCGCGGTCCGGGTGCCTGAACGACGCCTGGTAGTGGCCGATGATCGGGTTCATCCAGTCGGCGACGTAGATCGCTCCATCGGGGCCGATGCGGATATCGACCGGCCTGAATGCGCGGTGCGGTGTCTTCAAGAGCGGCGGCTTGTTGGAGAGGCGGTGCCCGGAGCCATCGACCGACCACCCGAGGCGGTCGATGATGTGGCCGAAGTAGCCCGCGATCAGCATATCGTTCTGGATATCATCCGGAAGGTGCGGCGACTCGGCGAACTCGATGATCATCGATTTGATCTGCGTCTTGCCGATGTCCATCTCGCCGCCCCATTGGCTGCCGATGTACTCAGTCTGCACCATGCCCGGCAACAGTTCGGAGACGGCCGCGCCGTTGCTCTTGATGAAGGGCTCGCCCCAGTGGCCGAAGGCGATCCCCCACGGGTTGCCACCGCCGACGGTGCGGCGGTGGGCATGGAGCTGGAGGCGTTTCGGGCGCAATCGCCACGAGCCGTGCTCGTCGAGCCGGCTGATGCCCCACGGCGTCTCGACCCGCGAGAAAGCGTGCAGACCCTGACAGAACAACAATTCACCGCCCGGGCTCCAAGTGAAGGAGTTGATGTTCTGGTGGGTGTCGCCGGTGCCGAATCCGGTGAGCAGCACGAGGCGAGAGTCAGCCTCGTCGTCGCCGTCGGTGTCCGCGAGATGCAGCAGGTCGTTGCCCTCGCCGACGTAGGCTCCGCCGTCGCCGATGGCGAAACCAGTCGGCATGTTGAGGCCGTTGGCGAACACCGTCGTTTTGTCGGCGCGGCCGTCTCCGTCGGTGTCTTCCAAAATTAGAAGCTTGTCGTCCGGCGGATCGGTGGGGATCGCCTGTGGGTAGACCCAAGTGCAAAGCACCCACAACCGGCCGGCCGCGTCCCAACTCATGCACAACGGGTTGGTGATGCCGTCCGTCTCGTCCGCGAAAAGGTTGGCCTCGTATCCCGGTGCGAGCTCGAACGACGCCAGCTCGGCAGCGACCGAATTGTCTTTCTCCGGTGGGGCGACGGACAGTGGATTCTGCGCAGCGGCGTAGAATGACAGTGCGGACCATAGCAGCCCTCCAGTAATGAGATTGGCTAACGATGGTCGCATCACTTGAGGTTCTTTTTCAGTTCAAAAATCTGGGTTTCCGCGGCTTCGATGCGCGGGATGATTGCGTCGACCTCGATCGGGAACCAGCGTGGTTTGCCGGGGCGGTGGTCTTTGCTGCTGGGTTGCGTCTGGCGGTTGCCATAGAGGAAGGCCCAGTTGGTCGGTCGCCAGTGGCGGCGCCACAGGAAATTCTTTTGCCCGATTTGTTTCCGGACAGCGTTCCAGTCGGCCGACAATATCGTGGCCGGTTCGCCGGTGAGTTGCTCGGTGACCAACGACCCCCAACGCTCGTGACCCACCGGGGTGAGTTGCATCCCGTCGATGGTCAACCCGTCCATGTTAAACCCGCTCAGGTCGACTGCGACCCAACCACGGCGCTTCGCGAGCGCCACGATCGCTTGGGCGTAGGCTTCTATAGAGGCGTTGTGCGCCATCAGATCCGGCAGGTGCGGGTTTCCCTCTGCGCGGGCGAAGGGAAACGGCGTGACCAAAACGATCTTCTCGGTGCGCGGCCGAACTTCTTCGTCGAGCAACATTTCGTAGGCGCTGATGAAATCCGGCAAGCGCTGCACACCGTCCATCGCTTCCACCTGCCCGAAAGCTGCCACGCTGACCGTGGCGCCGATCCGATCGAGCATCTCGGAGTGGGTGCCAAAATTGCGCGGGCGCTGCTGGCGATAGACCGTGTCCGCCTGCCAAGAGATGTCGCGGAAGTAGACGCTCCGCTCGCCGGCCGCACGGGTGAGATACGTTTCCAGGGCACCCGACTCGATCTGCTTCACCATCACTGATCCGCCGAGGAAGGCTAGAACATCCCCTTCTTGCAAAGCGAAACCATCGGTGAATTTCGCCACGCGCGTAGCGGATTCCGGTGCCGCAGGGTTCGCCTTTTCTACGACCTTGTTGAGGACGGCCAATGACGCGCCGGGGGCGAAGCGCCACTGGTTGGCCAACGGGATACTTTCCTTTCCCACACGCAGCGAAAGTTCCTCCGGCTTCCCGGCGATGCCACCCGGCCAGCCGTGATCCATCACGCGCACCGCGATGGTATTCTCGCCCGCGCGCAACACGCCGGCGGGGATCGGGTAGTTTCGCACGGTGAAGTGAGCGCCGGGGACTTCATATCCGCCGACGCGTTTGCCATTCACCCAACTCACGTCCATGTCGTCGATCTGCCCGAGGTGGACAGACGCTTTCGCCCCGGCCTGCGCGGCACTGAGATCGACCGTCTTGCGGAACCAGACCACGCCATCGTAATCGGGCAGTCCCGCGTTCTCGAAATGCCCGGGAAGCTTCATCGTCTTCCACGCCTTGTCGTCGAAGTCCTGCTTCGCCCAAGCCTCGCCCTTCGATCCCGGGTCAGCGGCCGCGATCCGTTTTGACCAGTCGATGGCGGCTCCAGTTGCCGGTGCCGCGTCGCCGCGGGCTTTGATCCGAGGCTTTTTCGTGGGCTCTGCGGCCGGCTGCCCGACCACCACCAGTTTCGCGTCCAATTCGGCTTCGCCCAACCCGACCAGTTGCACCGGTGGATTGTGGGTTAGCGTCGGCTTTCGGTAGTGCACCGTCTGTGGTGGCCCGCTGTGAATCTGTAGCGCGATCTGCCCTGAGCGCTCGCCTTCGTGATCGCGAATCGCGACGCAGAGCGTGCCATTGATCGCCGTCCAGATGCGGTCGCCGACCGCGAGGATTTCGTAACGGTTCCACTCGCCTGGCTTCACGGCCCCGGCAGCGTGGTTATTCCAGTCCAACTTCCCGCGACCGTGCTCGTGGTAGAGCTTGCCCCACACCCCGGCGCCGACGTCCGCTTGGTATCCGTGCGCCTGGCCGTGCTCGTTGATCGGCTTCGAGCGGAACTGGATCCCCGCGTTGCGCTGGTCCGGAGTCAGCTTCACATCCACCGAGAGGTGGAAATCGCCAACGGGAACCGCCGACCAGATGAACTCGTTCTTCTCCACCGGTTTGTCGGAGCGCCCCACGATGGCGCCGTCCTTCACCGTCCAGAACCCCTCGTTGCCCTTCCAGCCGGTCAGGTCCTCGCCATTGAAGAAGCCGGACTCGCTCCGGGGCGGAAGATAGCGCAAGGCTGGGTCATTGCTCTTCCGCATCTCCGCCAGGATCTTCTCGTGCAGATCGGCGACCACGACCTTGTGTTCCGGACTTCCGATCACGTTCCGCGTTTCTCCCGGATCATTTTTCAGATCGTAGAGTTCATCGAGGTGTGGATTCCGGAAATCCCGCACCAACTTCCAGCGATCGGTGCGCCACATGCGCAGCTCGCCGATGAAGATGCGGGCGTAGTCTTCGTAAAAGGAAAGGAAGGAAAAGACGCCATCCCTCTCCGTGTCTTCAGCCTTCCCGGTCAAGAGTGGCACCAAATTCTCTCCACGAATCTCCACGCCCTGCGGCTGCTCGACTCCGGCCATGGCAAGAATCGTCGGAAACCAGTCCAGATTGGTAGTATCCGCCTCGATTCGGATCCCCGGCTTGATGTGGGTCGGCCAGCGCACAAAGGAAGGAACGCGAATCGAGTTCTCCCACATGTTGGGCCGCTGGTTCGCGCCGATGTTCCCTTTGCGGGGAACGGGATGATTCAGAATCCAGTGTCCGTTGCCTTTGTGCCAGATACCGTGATGCCCCATGTTGTAACCGTGATCCGAGGTGAAGATGACCACGGTGTTTTCATCCAGGCCGTTCTTCTTGAGCGCCTCCATGACGCGGCCGAGGTTCCGGTCCACACTGCGGGTCGATGCTAGGTATTCCTTCATCCACCGATCGACCTTCTCGCGATTGAGATCCGGAAAATCGGGCACGTCGGCCCTGAAGCCCGGCTTGTCGTAAGGAGCCATGTCCTCCGGCGCCACCGGCAGCCACTGCTTGTGCGGCGCCCGGGTATGCCAAGCGATGAAAAACGGGCGCTTTTGCCCGTCGCCCGCATGGGCATGCACCCGCGAGATCACGTCGTCGGCCAGAATGTCCGCGGTCAATCCCTCGAATTTAATCGGCTTCCCATTACGTTGGAAAGTCGGATCGTTGACCGCGAAGCCACCCTGAATGTGCCCCATGAAGTAGTCGAAGCCATGATTGTTAGGATGGTGCTTCGTCTCTTCCCCCAGATGCCACTTTCCAATCAGCGAGGTCGAATAGCCACCTTGCTTGAGCAACTCCGCGCTCGTCACGGATTTGGGATCGATGCCCTGCCCATTCGCCGCCTTGCCAAACTGCACCCAGTTGCGCACCCCGGCTTCGTACCCGTAGCGTCCCGTCAAGGTCGCGGCGCGGGAAGGCGAACACACCGGTGTCGATACAAACGAATTCACAAGGTAGGCCCCCTGGGAGACCAAGTGATCCATGTGCGGGGTAATTGCCTGCTTGTTGCCAGACGCTCCCAAGGCCCAAGGCGCTTGGTCATCGGTGCAGATAAATAGAATATTCGGCCGTGATTTGCCCGCAGTCTGCGGCACGGCTGGCTGCTTCGGCTTCCTCGACGCGGCTTTGGCGTTTAACCATCCTCCGGGCTGCGGCGTCGCCGTTTTTTGCGTTTCTGCATACCAGTCCTTCACTTGCTTCAACATGGCGGCGGCCCGGTCGGGTTCCTGCGCCGCGAGATCCGTCGTTTCACCCGGATCCTTGTCGAGCCGGTAGAGTTCCACCCTTTCATTGTCGAAGGTGCCGGGCTTGGCCTTGGGATGCTGAACCACCAACTTCCAAGGGCCGTGCCGCAGCGCCTCGCTGCGGGCACCGCCGTTGGAGAGCGAGCCCCAGAAGAGCGGGCGCTCTGCCGGAGTTTTCTTCTCCAACAACACCGGCGAAAGGTCCACTCCGTCCAGCGTTCGTCCAGCGAGCGCATTGATCCCCGCCACCGAAAGAATCGTCGGCATGATGTCGAGAGTGATGGACAATGCGTCGGTGGAAGCGCCGGGCTCGATCTTTCCGGGCCACCAGGCGATGGCGGGGACGCGGGTTCCGCCCTCGTAAACGGATCCTTTGTGACCGCGGTGCGTCGGATGGCCGGTGGCCGTGCCCGGGGAATCACCGTTGTCGGAGAAAAACAGGAACAACGTGTTCTTTTCGAGGCCTAGCTCCACGAGTTTGGCTCTGACCAGTTCGACGCCCTTGTCCATCTCGAGGATCATCTGCTTCATCGCCTCGGCGTGAGGCGTGGTTCGTTTCTTCGCCCCGGGACCGCGCTGGACGGGATCGTCCGGTCCCTGGACCGGGGAGTGCGGCGACTCGTGGGCGACGTAGAGACAGAAGGGCTCGTCTTTGTTCTGTTCGATGAACTCCAGTGCGTACTGGTTGATCAGGTGCGTGGTGTAACCGGCTTCCACGGTTTCCTTACGACCGTGCCACCAGTCGTGCTCCATGTGGTCGCCCCAGTGATTGATGTAATCGATGTTGCCGCTGTGGTAGCCTTTGAAATAGTCGAATCCGTGATTCTGCGGGTGAAATTCGGGGTTCTCCTTCGCGTAGCCGAGATGCCACTTGCCGACGATCCCGGTGGCGTAACCCGCGTCCTTGAACAACTCCGCAAACGTCACCTCTGACTCGTGCAGCCCCTTGCGGTGTTCCGGATGATCGGCGTGCGGGTGGATCACGGCCTCGACTCCGACACGCTGCTGATAGCGTCCGGTTAAAAGCCCCGCGCGGGTTGGCGAGCAGACGGTTCCCGACGAATGAAAATCGGTGAAGCGCATCCCTTCCGCCGCGAGCCGATCCATTCCCGGCGTTTTGTAATGCGGGTTGCCGTAAGGCGCGCAACTCGGTCCGGCAAAACCCATGTCATCGACCATCATGACGATGATGTTGGGGCGTGCATCCTTTGCGGAGGCGAATGATTGGAGACACGCAAATAGGAAGCTGTATGTCAGAAGGTATCTCATTGAATCGTAGCTGGTTGAAAGTGAGCGGATTGATCGGGACACCTTTTTTGGGCCAGTTGGAATGTTAGGTTCCGGGGACTGGTTCTAGTTGCGCCATGATTCTGGCAAAGACGTCGGGGCTCTGGAAGCCCAATCCGCTGTGCGGGTGGACGCGGTTGTAGAAGCTCCTCCATTCCTCGATCACCACCCGGGCCTCTGTCACGCCGAGGAACACCTCCTGGTTGAGGCATTCATCGCGCAGCCGGTTGTGGAAGCTTTGATGCTCTCCTCCGGTCGCACTCCTTCGGAGCACGTCGCCTTCGGCTCCTGTCTATCTCGCTCCGCTCGGTTCCACGTGTCCGTTTTGCCACGGACTGCCCGGATCGATGTAGATGGTGCAGATGCCCATCTCCTCGAGCCAGTCCTGGACGTCCCGGGCGATGAACTCGGGACCGTTGTCGCTACGGATGTGGTGAGGCACGCCCCGCTCGGCCATGGCCCCCGCCAGGGCGTCGAGGACGTCCTTGCTCTTGAGCTTACGGCCCACTTCGATCCTGAGGCACTGCCGGCTGTATTCGTCAATGAGGGTCAGCATCTTCAGGGGCACTCCGTTATCAGTGCGGTCGTGCACGAAATCCCAACTCCAGACTTCGTTCAGCCGCATTGCTCGTGTGGGTGACGCCGTCGATCTGCCCCGGCGCCGTTGGCGCGGGCCTCGACCCCTGATTCCAAGCCCCTCAAGTCTTCGGATGCGCTGCACAAACTTGCGTCCCGCTTTCCATCCTTCCCGCATCAGCAAGGCTCGGATTCGCCGGTAGCCGTAGCGCGGATCCTTCCGGCTCAGCCACACGATGCGCTTGACCAGCTTTTGAGTCTCTGCCAGCGCCTCCTGCGCGCGGTATCGGCAACTGGAGCGGTGCAGTCCGAGGTAGCGGCATGCTCGGCGCTCCGAGCAAACCCCTTCCTCCACCACCCGCTTCACCGCCTGCCGTTTCGCGGAGGCGCTCACCACTTTTTTTCCAGTGTCGCTTTCAGCACCCGGCTCTTGAGCATTTCATCCGCCAGCATCTTCTTGAGCTCGGAGTTCTCGGTCTCAAGTTCCTTGAAGCGCTTGGCATCCGCCATTTCCATCCGTCCATACTTCCTCCTCCACCGATAGAAGGTCTGCTCGCTGATGTTCACTTCCCGGCAGACCTCCTCCACCGTTTGGCCCTCATCCGCCTTGCGTAGAATTCGGATGATTTCTTCCGTCGTGTGTCTCTTTTTCTTCATTCTTGGTTCTGAGTTATCCTCAGAACCTCTCATTCACAATGGCCCAGTTTAGGGGGACCAGATCAATCCCCCTAGCGCCTCTGAAACAGGTCCGAAAGGACTAGGCCCCGGATCAGGTCCTGCAGGCGGTATCCCCCGGGCTTGGCCGATGAGACAATGTTATGAATCTCCTCCCTATCGTCCACCGTGACGAGCCGCCTCAGGGCATAGGCTGCCAGTTGTTCGACGAAGGCCTTTGCCAGACGTTCGTCGTCCTGTGCCAGTAATGCCTTGAACTCGGCAGCCCCGGAAAAGGCCTTTCCTTCGGGCAGTTTCCCCGAGGCGTCGACCGGAGGATCCTCACCCGTTCCTCCCTCGATCCTCTCGGTTTCTCTCCACCTGCCAATGGCATCAAAATTCTCAAAGGCCAGCCCCAGTGGATCGATCTTGGCGTGACAGGAGACACAGGCTGCCTGGGTGGCGTGGGATTCAAGCTGGGAGCGGATGGTGGTCTTGGGCTGGTCGGATGCAACCGGCTCAAGTGGCTCCACGTTGGGTGGCGGCGGTGGCGGAGTACGAGCGAGGATGGTCTCGGAAAGCCAGGCGCCACGATGGACCGGTCGATGCCGTGTGCCGTCAGAGGTCAGTGAAAGAATCGAGGCATGCGTCAGAATGCCGCCCCGTCCTGACCCAGGTTTCAGCGTCACTCGGGTAAGCTCCAGATCCTGAGACGCCGGCAGTCCATAGTGGGCAGCCAACCGGGCATTAAGCATGGTCCAGTCGGAATCCACCGCTTCGTGCAGGGGCAGGTTCTTGCGGAACATTTCCGCGAAGTAGGCCTTCGTTTCCAGGAGCATGCTTTCCTCCAGCCACGGACCGTATTCCGGGTAGATATTCGGGTCGGGTTGAAACATGCCTACGCGATGCAGCTGTAACCACTGGTGCGGAAAGGAATTCAGGAAGCGATCGATCTTGGAATCGGCAATCATCCGGTCGAACGCCTTTGCCAGTTGCCCCGGCTTGTGCAGTTCGCCGTTACGCGCGGCCGCAAATAGCTCCTCATCCGGCATCGAGCTCCAGAGAAAGTAGGAGAGGCGGCTGGCCAGTTCAAAATCGTTCACCTGCTGGCGATTCTCTCCCGGGGATCCTTCCTCGAGATTAAAAAAACTACGGGCGACCAGCATGCCCGACAGGGCTGACTTGTAGGCGGATTGAAACGATTCGCCTGCTTCCTTTTCAGCCGTAATAAACTGGATATACGGATCGATCTCGGCATCGGCTACTGGTCGGCGCCACGCTCGTTCCACAAAGCGCTTCAAGGAGGTATGCACCTCTTCCGGATCATCCTTTCCCGGCATCAGTCCCTTTCTATTGGCCCGAACGGTCTCCGTCATCAATGGCCCCTCGATCTCCACCCAGTCAATCAGCAAGGTCGGCATCACGGGACGTCCCCGTTCATCGACGATCTTCGTTTTATCGGATTTAAACCCCCCTCTCAAACTTGCCAGTGGCTGGGAGGCATCGATCTCTTCATGCCGGAATCTCTGGATCCCCCCGTTGGGATGCTTTTGGGTCCGGGCATAATTGGTAAGCATGTATCCGCCTTGATTGAATAGCATCTCGAATTCAATCGTCTCGGGCTTGCTCTCGTCAGCCACGAGATACATTCCCCAGACGGGTTTCTTGTGTTCAATGTGCCACAGTGCCAGCCTCGGTGCCCGGCCGGTAAATGCAGGCAGGCTGCTCAAGCGCATCCTTACCCGGTAGCGCCCGGGCTTGCGCACGTGAAAACAAAACCAGCCTTCACCTGGTTGAGCGAGGAAGCGTTTCCCTTCCCCGACGGTTTTCCGCTGAACCCTTGATGGCGGTCCGCCCTCAAGGGAAGCGAGTTCGATGACGGTGTCCGCAGCTTTGAGATACCGGTCAATATGGGAAGGCGCCGTAGCCAGCATCGATCCAATACGATCAAATCCATGCCAGCGTGGATCTTCATTAAAAGCGCCCGGCGCCTCGACGTCATAGACCACCCCGAGCAGGTCGTAGACCGTGTGGGCGTATTCTTCGCGGCTCAGCCGGTAGTGTTCCAGCAAACCACGTCGTGCCATGCGGGATGCTGCCCCCTCACGAATTTTTCCCGTGAGGTATTCCGCCATGCGACCAATCTCCTGAGCGGATGGCTGAGGCTCATCCTCAGGGGGCATCTCGGCCGCATTGATGCGGAAGACCACTTCACTCCACTTTTCGGCAACCTGCGGATCGGTGAAGTCGGTTGAGAGGTTGTCCAGGCGAAACTTGCCCTTCTGTTTCTTAGCGTCATGGCACTTGATACAACGCGATTTAATGAATTTCTGCGCGTCCTCGTCCAATGGGCCGGCAGCTGTCGCGCTTTGTAAGGCCACGGCGAATGCGGCCATGATAAGAACTATCCTGGCCAGCATCATGGCAGGATCATTTTCCTGGATTTTTCATAGGCCTCGGCGTCCTTGATATGCTCATCCCAGGGGAGCAGGACGTAGATCCAGGGGCCTTTAACGCGGACGACCCAGCCGGGACGGAACCCATCCAGCATCTGTGTGACTTTCAACCGCACCTGCAAACCGCTGCTGCCCAGCGGTGGATCCTTGATCTCCTTTTTCTCAAGAACGGTCGCAGGCGAGGCATGCTCCTGATGATAGTTCCAACTGCGCAAGGTGGTTTCCGCATTGCAGATCTTGAGGCTCTTACTTTTGCGGAGGTCATCATAAAGCTCCTGGTCCATGCCCCCGAAAAAGGTGACCGTCACTTCTCCGCCGCCGGTATCGTTGTTTTTGACCTCATCAACCCAACCCGGGAGGAAGCGCGAGCGAATCATTCGCAGATGGCGCTGCCGTTGTATTTCCCTGTTGGCTTTCAAGCTGGTTTCGTCCAGCCAGACATCCATGGTCGCGAGGCTGTCGAAGGGCCCCCAGGTCAGGTTGACCTGGACGTCCATGCCTTCCTTGATCTGGTCCTTGTTGACCAGTTGCCGGTCTTTCCACACCCGGGTGGAATCATCGATGTCAAAGAGCGCGGCCTTGTTGATGCCGCCCTCAATTTCCGGTCCGACCGGCTCGACGGAGAGCTTGAGGCGGGGGGCGGGACCGCCGCCCTGCTCAAAGCCAAGGACTTTCCACGACCGCCCTCGCCGCGAATAGAAGCTGACATCGTCCTCCAGCAGGATGGCGTGATTGTAGCGGTGATTTTCATGGTTCTTGAGCAGCTTCTCTGTCAGCGGAATCGTTTCCTCTTCACCTTCCATCGGCAGCAGGAACCGGCCATGCATGTGAATACCAGGCGGCAGATCCCGAATGTCCGCCGGTGCCCCGTGATACCAGACCATGCCATAGGGGAGCATCGCGAAATAGTGCCGCGGACTGTGACGCTTTTCGCGCAGGGCGCCCCGGCGATTGACCGGATCGCTGATGACGAGGTCACCGTGCGCATGAATACCGGCTCCTTCCTCCGGGAAGACGCCCCGCTTGGGGCCGCCGGTGATGATTACCTGCGGTTGCGTCGGGGCCGCGACCGGATTCTTCGCTTTGGGCACGGCCGGCTTGTTCGCCTTGGCCTGGACTGGTTTTGCCGGTTTGGCCTTGGCTTCTTTTGGTTCAGGGCGGGTCGCAACCGGATTGGGATATGGGACCTTTGCTACATCCAGTTTGGCGCTGTCCTCAACTGGCTTGAACGATGCGACCTTCACGACCTCCGGGGCGAAGCCGGACACCGCCAGCCAGGCGTAACCTTTGCCAATTGGGTTGTTGTCACCGTCCACTACCTCCAAGTGCACGCTTCTGCCCTTGATGCCAGAGAGGTTCCACTCGAACCGCTGCGCTACATCAGCGCTCGGCGGGTAGACGCGGTGCAGTTCCTTGCCGGTTTTTGCGTCCACCAGTCGAACGAAATTGTTCTCGTGAATAAATTTCTCAGGGTAAGCGGGATGCCCCCGGTGGCCGATCAGCCAGAAACTCAACGTTTCCGGAGCCGCAAACGGCTTGCTACGCAGCACACCGGTGAGCTTCTCTCTCGCACTGCTGGAAATGAATTTCGGCCACTCGCCATCGCTGCACTTGTGACCCTTGATGAACCAGGGCGATGCTCCCTTGGGATCAGAAGGATGCGCAAAGACCGTCCACTGCGTGCCGGTTTTTTCGTCCGCATGTGCCGCAGTTTGATCCATCACTGGAAGAATGATGCCAACGACCATCACGGCGAGGGTGTGGGAAATGACCTGTTTCATGTCCGCTTGCTTATTGATGGGTTTGATTGTGGTGACCTTGCCTGTGGCCCTTCACGCAAGGATTTCCGAAACCACCCCGTTGGAATCGGCGAAGGCATCGCTTTCCACTCCCATCTTCTGCGCCATGGTCAGCAGGAGGTTGCTGAAATGCGCCTTGGCATTCACCGGGCTGTGGTAAACCCCGATGCCCTGGCCGTAACCGCCGAAGCCCTTGACCTGCCGGTTGTAATCCACATGGCTGCCATGCTTCATTCCAAGGCCGGACCCTCCTGCCACGACCAGTGGCAGGCTGGTGGTCCCGTGACTGTTACCGTAGGAAAGCCCGCTCCCGTAGAGGGCCATGGTTGAGTCGAGCAGCGCCCCCTCGCCATCCTTCACCTCCGAAAGCCGGTCCAGGAAATAGGCAAACTGCAGGACGTTGAACTCGTCACTGCGGCTCAACTGCTCGAGGGCCTCCCTGTTTCCGTTGTGATGGGAGAGCGAGTGGCGGTCACGCTTGACGCCGATTTCCGGAACGGCAGGCCCGGTTCCCTCGTTTCCGGTATTGAACGTCACCACCCGGGTCATGTCGGTTTCAAAGGCCAGCACCACGATGTCATACATGGTTCGCAGGTATTCCCCGAGCCGTTCCAGCGGCACGTTGCGGTTGAGTTTTCCCGCAATACCGGGATCGATCTTGGGCCTGGGTGTTTCGAGCCATGCCTCCGCCCGCTTGGTGCGGATTTCCACCTCGCGCACCGCGGTCAGGTACTGGTCAAGTCGTCCCTGGTCATCCTTGCCCAGCTTGCCGGAAAGCGACTTGGCGTCATCGAGGACCAGGTCGAGCAAGCTTTCCTTTCGGTTAAGCCCTCGACGCTGCTTGTCGACTCCACCGGCAGGTTCCGTGAACAACTCCTTGAAGACCTCCGCCGGGTTTTTCTGGGCGGGAAGCTTGATCCCATCCGCGCTCACCGCCAGCCGGTGCCCCTGGTTGCTCAGCTCAAGGGAGGGGAAGCGCGTTTTTGGACCGGTGACCTGTGCCATCAGTTGATCAACGGAAATGGTATTGCGGTCGGTAGGGCCGTGCTTTGCACCGGTTAGCCAGGTCTGGGTTGCCTTGTGTGCAATACCAAAGGAATTAGGATGATACAGTCCGCTTACCGGCGTGATATTGGCTCGGTGTTTTTCAAGCGGGGAAAGGATCCGGGACAACTTATAATCGGCACCTGTCTCGTTGATCGCGTAGTCATTTGTGTTCACCCCGTTGGGGAGGTAGATGAAAATGCTTCGTCTGGGGCGTGATGCCTTGTTGGCGGCCCGCAAAGGCTGCATGCAGTCCAGCAACGGAAGGGCCATGGATACGCCGAGTCCCCGCAGGACATGCCGACGGCTCATGTGCCACTTCTGGGAAAGAAATTGAGCCATCTTTAAGTCCTTTTAATCTTCTGGTTGGAATAGATTGATCCCAGACGCGTTTCCGGGGCTATGGAATCTCTCTTATCTATCTTGAATACGCTCCGATCACTATACGCATTTCGCCCGTTTGCACCCCCACCTACCCCGGCTCCTAGGACTCCAGTAAATCAGGGCTGAAAAAGGAAATTCCTAGCAATCAATCCCACTCGACGATCTGAGTGATGGCTGCTAGGGGTGCGGTGGTGAACAGAGGTGTCCCCATTTCACGACGACCGCGGGTCGCTCTCGTGGCCATGCTTCATGCCTGCTTCTGCATGGTGCAGACCGGGGCGCAGGATCTTCCCCACGACATCGATATCGGCGCTGCCCCGGAAGGAATCGTGGCCATGCCCAAGGGACTTCCGAGGGCATTCCGGCGGTTTAACCGCTACACGAAGGTCATCACCGCTAACGGGAAGGCGATCCACATCATCGCCCAGTCGCGGATCAGCGAGGGACAGATCGTGCGGGCCCGGGAGGTCCTGAGGATGTTCCTCACTGATGTGCCGGGTTCCGAGTTTGGCGCTGCCAAGGCCGCGTTGGGGAACCGGATGGCTGCCAACGAGGCCATGTTGATGCTGGTCAACGGGACCCACTCGGAGGGCAATGAACCCAACCTTCCGGCCCAGCCACTCTACCAGAACGAGATGCAGGTCGAGGGACACCGGTGGCACATCGAACAGGACTACGATCATTGCACCCCTACCTTCCCCGGCCCGTGAAGCTCCAGGAAATCAGAGCTGGAAAAGCAATTTCCTAGCAATCACCGCTTGTTAGATACCCTTTCACATGCCCACCTTCTTTAGCTCTTGAAGAAGACTACTTATCGGCCGCGTGTCCGCCCCCTCAAATCGCAAGCGCACCTCGCGCTCGTCCAGGGTGCGAACCGTGATGTAGAAATCTTCGAGTTCCATATCTCGATGCAGGGTAGTCCGAATGACTTCGAGCTCCGGATTACCCTCGATCTGTCCGAGGACTTGGTTGAACTTTCCGTAGTATCCGAACGGGAGGCCTAGGTTCGGCCCGAAGCCAATAGCACTCAAGCCGCCGAGGAGTAGGATTGAAAGCGAAGCAGCAAGCGTTGCTAGACCGAGCCAAAGTTTCATTTTTCTTTTCATATCATTTTCCAAGCCAAGGTTTGAGGAATGGCGCCGCCTACCCGGGCCGCATCTTCGACAGCAGGTTAAAGCTTGTAGTTACGGAAATCATTCAAAATCCCGGGGGGTAAGGCGGTTGTCGGATGCAGTGACTTATTCGGCTTAATATTCAGATCAGGCTTATGAATGCTTTTTGCGTGAAAATAGGCGGATCGCACCAGCTACAATTCCGCTAAGGAAACACAGAACTCCAACGCACACTGCTCCGAAACCAATCATATTGTGCAAGGACACATGCGCCGCTTCAGCAGGCGAATCATCCGGGCCGGGTATGCCTCCGACGAACCCTGCGTAGAGGAATCCGGCCACGGAGAGTAGAATGCCAAGTGCAACAACAATCAACGGGAAGTATTGTTTCATAGCTGCTAGGAATTTATTGCTAGGAATTTGCTTTTTGCGTGAGGCGCTTGAGGGCGCCGTTGAAGGGATCGAAGAGGGGGAGAAGATTAGTTGGGAAGAAAGAGGGCAACTTACCCTAACACCACCACCCCACAGCGCACAAGGGCACAAGGGCACAAGGGCACAAGGGCACAAGGGCACAAGGGCGGGTGGCTTAGTGGTTCAGGGTTGGGGGTTGGTGGTAGCTGATTGGTTGGGGTGGTTGAAAGATCCACACTTCAATCACTGGCCTCTTCCATCGTCTCAACCTCTTCGCCTTTGCTGTTCCACCACTTTTCGGAAACCTGTTTGCCGTCTTTGAAGGTTTGTTCGCGCCACTTCTCGCCGTTCTCGTGCCACGCCGTTATGAGGCCATCCATTTTGCCGTCTTTGAAGGTTGCTTCGCGCTTCTTCTGGCCGTTCTCGCGCCACTCCGTCATGAGGCCATCCAGTTCGCCGTCTTTGAACTGAGCCAAGCCCTGCACTTGCCCCGAATCACGCATCGACTTTACCCACCCGCTGTATGGTTCCGATTCGTTGGTCTGGTAATAGAGGTCATTCCGCTCTTCGAGTGAGTCGAAGTCGACAGCCTCTTTCAGGAGTCGCTCAACGTCGGCATCACTCAGCGAGTTCGGGGTTTCGCTAGGTTCTTCACTGGGGGACTCTGCGACAGGTGTCTCTGCGGGGGGCGGTTTCGGGGTATCGGCAGAAGACTCTCCGCTTTCACTCGACGGCGTTGGGTTTCCACTGGCCGACTCCAAACCTTCGGATGACGACTTCTCACCACAACCGATGAGGAGTAGACAACTGAGCAGTGGAAGCAGTAGCGGGTATAAGAACATCCTCATCCCCGCAACC
>Ga0302119_10000274_pt1 | contig 22607 bp, 20 predicted proteins | sample AG5_Tmax_MG_FD_203114 | JGI IMG/M metagenome (GOLD analysis project Ga0302119, IMG submission 203114) | Marine microbial communities from Western Arctic Ocean, Canada - AG5_Tmax | ecosystem: Environmental > Aquatic > Marine > Oceanic | place: Canada: Western Arctic Ocean | collected 2017-10-01 | reverse complement strand
TTCAATAAACGCCTTGAGCAAATCTGGTATCTCTGTGAACTGGGGATTCATTGCATTTTCATTGTAGACCTTGCGTCACTTCCATTGTGCCCCAGCCCGACGGAAGCCGAGTGGGCTAGGGACAGAGAAAAAGAAGAAGGACTAATCCAAATCAAAGGAAATCCCCTGGGCCAACGGCAACTCCGTCCCCCAGTTGATCGTATTCGTCTGACGCCTCATATAAGCCTTCCAAGCATCCGACCCAGACTCACGTCCACCACCCGTCTCCTTTTCACCACCAAAAGCACCGCCAATTTCAGCACCAGAAGTTCCCAAGTTCACATTCGCAATTCCACAATCCGAACCAGCCGCAGAAACGAAACGCTCTGCATGCCGCATGTTGCTTGTGAAAATACAAGAACTCAAACCCTGCGGAACATCATTGTGCTTGGCAATCGCATCATCCAAATCCTCCACTTCAATAATATAAAGCAAAGGACCAAAGGTCTCATCCTGCACCACTTGCCATTCATTTTGCACTTCGGCAATACACGGCGTCATATAAGTCCCGCCTTCGCAACCTTCCGGATGCACTTGCTCACCGCCGCATAAAATCTTTCCGCCGGCAGATTTCACGTTTTCAATGGACGCCAAAACATCATCCACCGCACCTTGATCAATCAACGGCCCCATCAAGGTGCCGTCGGCTAAGGGATTGCCGATGGGGACTTTCCCGTAGAACTCCACCAGTTTGGAAACGAATTCATCTTTGATGCTCTTTTGAATCAAGATGCGCCGAGTAGAAGTACAGCGCTGGCCGGCCGTACCCACGGCGCCAAACAAGGTGGAACGAAACGCCATCTCTAAATCCGCGTCTTCCAAAATCACCGCCGCGTTATTGCCGCCTAATTCCAAAATGGTTCGGCCGTAACGAGAAGCCAACTTCTCAGCCACATGCTTCCCCATGGCGCAAGAACCTGTGGCGGAAACCAACGGAACGCGCTTGTCATCCAACATCAACGCGCCCACCTCTGAACCACGCCCTACCACCAAACCAATCAACGCGCCCCAACCTTCGGGCTCCAGCACTTTGGCAGCCACCTTCGTCATGGCAATGGCCGTCAATGGCGTTTTGGAGCTTGGCTTCCACAAACAGGAATCTCCACAAATCAAAGCCAACATGGAATTCCACGCCCAAACCGCCGAAGGGAAGTTAAACGCGGAGATGACCCCCACCACACCCAAGGGATGCCACTGCTCGCGCATGGCATGTTGCGGGCGCTCACTGTGCATGGACAATCCATACATCATTCGGGATTGACCCACAGAAAAATCAGCAATGTCAATAGCCTCTTGCACCTCGCCTAATCCTTCCTGCAAAATCTTGCCCATTTCCCAGGACACAATCTTTCCGAGTGCTTCTTTGTGCTTGCGCATTTCTTCACCAATCCGACGCACGTATTCCCCGCGAATGGGTGCGGGCACTTCCCGCCACCGCAAAAATGCTTCCTGCGCGGCCGAGGCCACCTTTTCATAATCCTCTGCATTCGCTTGCTGAATCACGCCAATCTCCGAGCCATCGGCGGGGGAATTCACGGTTAATTCGGAACCGTTGCAGCTCAGCCAAGAACCGTTGTAGGCGCCAGACAAAGTGCCCTCAAGGCCCAATTCGGCCAAAAAGGAAAGATCAACTGTGGATGTGGAAGTCGTCATGGAAACAGCATTCTACTCCCGCCCCGCGCCCCTATCCTTAGCCCCGTGAAAGTTATCTCCTGGAATGTAAACTCCATCCGCACTCGTCTTGAGCGTGTGCTCGGCGTCCTAGAACGCCACCAACCCGACCTCCTCTGCCTGCAGGAAACCAAGGTGACGGATGAGGATTTTCCGCACACCGCCTTGGCTAACGCCGGCTGGCATGCGCATGTGCATGGGCAAAAAACCTACAACGGGGTGGCCATGATTTCTCGTGAGCCTCTGGAAGAGGTGGTGTGCAACTTTGACGACAACCCCGTGCCGGAAGAAGCCCGCATAATTCGTGCCACTTGCCAAGGCGTGCGCGTTCTCAATGCTTACGTCATCAACGGCAAGGAAGTCGGCTGCGACAAATACGTGCGGAAGTTGGCGTGGCTGGATGCGCTCACCCAAACTATGAAGGCAGAGCTCGCCGAGCCCCGCCCCACCGTGATGCTGGGGGATTTCAATATCGTCACGGATGACCGAGACATCTATGACGCTGATGGCTGGCGCGGGAAAATTCTTTGCTCGGATGAGGAACGCGCGCGTCTTCAAAGTTTTCTGTCTCTTGGCATGGTAGACCTTCACCGCGAACAAACCAGCGAGGCGGGCATCTTCACTTGGTGGGATTACCGAGGCGGTGCTTTCCCACGCAACATGGGCATGCGCATTGATCTTGCGCTGGGAAATCCTTCGGCGGCGGGAATTTGCACCGACGTAGGCGTGGATCGCGATGAGCGAAAAAAGGGGGACTGGGAAGCAAAACCAAGCGACCATGCTCCTCTCGTTGTAGTATTGAAGACATCATGATGTTGGCTCTTGCACTTTCACTTGCCGTGTTTCAAGACACGCCCATCCATTCTCCCGTGGAAGAATGGGAACTTTGCCAGAGTGGTGCTGGAAGCCATTTAAATTATGGAAGTTTGGTCAAGGAGCAGGGCGTCACCCCTGAAGCCTTGCCAGCTATCAGCAACATGACTTTGAAATTTTCAGGGGAAACGCCGGATGATTTTGATTCCGATGCTGGAAATATTCATTTCATCATCGGAAAGGAATTCACGCATATGATTTCTGATTTTCCGGAGGCCACCGTCTCAGGCACGGTGCTTTTCGGAGGCGAAAACGGTTTTCCCTGTACGACTTCAGCACTATCCACCGATGATATTCCGGTCCAGCAATCCGTCGTTGGCTTGATGACTTCGGAAAAGTGCAATGCCATTGCCAATCCAGACCTAGGACTCATGATGATTTTCCCCGAGGGCGCGTTAGATTTTTCTGCGTGGAAAGAAGGTGGATTCATCACGACTCACTTCACCATGCCTCACGGCCTGGCCTTGCGCGTGGAGCCCCTCCCTGAGGGCGTCGGTGAGATGAGTGAACTCACCCAAGAATTGCGCGTGCGCGCCATCAGCGCTCCATTGCCTAAAAACGTCGGACCTACCATCCACAACACGCGCGTGGAGGCTGGGGAGTCCACTGCAACCTTTGATCTGCTCCAGCTCACCAACCCCGGCAAGGAACCCTATACCTTCTCGGTAAAGTTCTCCGACCTCGGCTGGGATCGGCCAAAACGGTGGCGTTTGGCGGCCAATTGGGATGTCCCAGAACTTTTAGGCGGGTTCCGTCGAACATTCATTCAAACCGTACCGGGGAAAACGACAACGACTTTTGTCTTGCGGCCAGAAATGCCACGTGGGGTTTTTGCGGCCTCCTCCAGCCCATTCAGCCAAAGGGTGCTTCCTTGGATTTGGCACAGCCAGTCAGCCTCTTTGAGCGGTTCGTCGGCGTTGACTATGAGTTTTGAGGCCAACCGAAAAAATTCAGCCACTTGGGTCATGCTTTCCATGGCAGATCAGGGCAAAACGCCACCCTTTGAAGTGGGTGAGGTTTTGGACGAAAAGGACCGCCCTCTCCCCTTTCACCAAGTCGGCGCGGCCATCTTGATTCAGGGTATGAAGCCTTCTGGCGACCATAGATTGCTCAAAATCCGGACAATTGGCCGGCTTTCTGGCAATAACTAAGATATTTCTCTTAAGAAAAAAGCGTCAAACTCCGAAATAGAGGGGACCCCTCCTTAGATTCCTTTTACCCGGAGAACCTCATGAAACTGAAACAACGCGCCCAAGCGGGCTTTACCATCATCGAAATGCTCATCGTGGTCACTATTTTGGCCATGTTAACCGGCATTTTAGTTCCTGTGCTTGAAGACACCCAAAAAGCTGCTCGAGACGCACGACGCAGTGCCGACCTCAAGGCCGTCCAGACATCCCTGGAAGCCTACAAGAGAGTCAATGGCGTCTACCCCAACACAAGCGGCGCTTGGCAAGGCGATGCACCTTCCTTTGGTGGACTTGGCTACGACGCCGCCGGATACATCCCCGGGCTTGTGCCGAACTTCATGCAGGCACTTCCAAAAGATCCAGACTCCTCCATCCCTGTGGATGACCGCGGATACTTCTACCGCTCCGATGGCATCGACTACAAATTTGGCGCCCATAAGACTCCAGAAAGTTTTGATGCTGGCAACCCCTTCATTGATCCTTCCCGCCCAACCACCTCTTGGATGGTGTCCACACCCGGCGCCTACAACTGGTAATCCATAAGGACTCTTCGGAGCCCTGACAAAGGGGGAACGCTGACTGCTAACGCGGTCGGCGTTTTTCTTATGCTAGGCCGTGCGTTTTTTGATCATCGCCCTTCTTTGCGGACTCCTTGGTGAGGATCCCCCGCAAGACACGGTTACCCTCACACGGGGCAAACCGCTCAAAGGGGTGATTTTGCGCCATGATGCGGGCGGGCTTTGGCTCGCCAAGAAAACGCGCATCAAACACTATCCGTTAGAGGAGGTCGTCAATACCGAAGGCCCCCGTACTGTTCGGCAGGAGTATTTGAAGAAATTAAAGACGGCATTTTCCGAAGTTCCGGATGCCGACACCTCTTTTGCGCTGTCGCAATGGTGCCAAAAAAATGAGCTTCTCCGCGAGGTCAACCTCCACCTCTGGCGCGCTCTCTTAATTGACCCCAAGCATGAAGCCGCCCATAAGGCGTTAGATCACAAACGCTGGCGAGGGCTTTGGCGCATTCCCACCCAGGGCAGAGGAAAAATCTCTCTCGGTGATTTACGAGAATACCGACGCACCGACTTCAGCCATGCCTGGAAGTTCACCACGACGCACTTTGACATTCGTTGCGCAGGTGATTTACCCGACCTCGTTCGGTTATGCGCAGACCTGGAGTTTTTGTATGACGCGTACTACAGCACATTCCAGGAAATCATCGGCTTTTGGGAAGCGCAACAGCCTATTTTAATCCATATTTATCCGGATAAGGCTTCCATGCCGAACTTAGCCAACACGGTGGACGCTTACTATCACAAGGCTTCACGCACCGTGCACACCTATTTCCATGACGGCATCGCGAAAGAGTTGATTCATGAAACGACGCATGCTCTTCTTGCGCAAAGTATCCGAGAGTTCGCGCGCAATGACCCAGCAATTCCAGGTTGGCTGAATGAAGGCTTGGCGGAATACATGGAAGTGTCCTTTGCCGGGAGTCCGGGCAAGCCGGATTACGAAGCGGGTCGGGAAAACCCAAAGCATTTTGAAGTGCACGCCAAGCACAAACGAGCGGATAGCATTCAACGCGTTCTTACTTATGACAGTGGTGAATTCATGGCATCCACGGATCAGAGTTTGAAGTATGCCCAGTCTTATAATCTGGTTCAGTACTTGCTGCATGGCGCGGAGGAGGAACGAAAGGAAGGGTTTCTTCGGTTTCTTCAATCCGTTTACGAACGGAAAGGCTCCTCCTCTCACTTCAAGAAGGCTCTGGGGCTAAAAGACTGGGACGATTTTGAGGAAGATTGGATGAAATGGCTCCGTACCCAAATAGAATAGTGATATTAAAACTAGGAACGACGTCGATGCGGATGATGGTTTTGGGTTTTCTGGCTTCTTGCACCTCTTCGGTTGCCACGGTAGTTTGGCCGGAGGGTGGACCGCCTTTAAATGATTACTTCAGCATGGAAGTGCATGTGGCGGATGAGACGGTGACGGATTTGGCAGTGGATGCGGACATGCCCAGTCATGGTCATGGCATGATTACGCGACCGGTGGTGGAACAGATCCGGCCGAGCGTTTGGCGGGTAGACGGCATGATGTTTCATATGCCTGGTTTCTGGGAGCTCTATCTTGACCTCAAGCGTGGCCAAGAGGTCACTCGGCAAACCCACGATGTCACGCTAGAGCACAGTCGCTGATGTTGCCGCTCTTGCTGTTCGCCTTGCAAGCAGAGGTCACGACGCCTCCTGCCCGACCTCCGCATTTCACAAGCGATGACCTCCGCCTGCTCGCTACCTTTTCCCCACCTCCCGACTTACCCGATTCCCCCACCAATGCTGTAGCGAACTCCCCCTTGGCAGCAGAACTGGGCCATGCACTCTTTTTTGACACAGGCCTTTCTGCCAACGGCCGCGTTTCTTGCGCCACATGCCATGACCCGAAAAAAGGCTGGGGCGACGGAAGGACTCTCTCTCAAGGACTCTCCATTCTTGAGAAAAATGCGCCAACGATTTTGGGCGCTGGCCATAACCGATGGCAATTTTGGGATGGTCGCGCAGACTCTCTTTGGTCTCAAGCGCTTCAGCCCATCGAACATCCTGATGAAATGGGTGGCAATCGCTTAGCGGTGGCCCACCATCTCCAAGCCGATGAGGCCCTCCGTTCCCATTATGAGGCCATCTTCGGGCTTCTTCCTGATTTCACCGATCGAACTCATTACCCTGAAAATGCCCTGCCCCCCCCAGTCAATCTCGTATTCGGATTCCTTCCTGACGAAACACAAACGGAATCCTCTGATCCACGCCATATTGCCTGGGAAAAAATGACATCGGTGGACCAGCTCATTGTTAACACGGTATTTGCGAATGTCGGCAAAGCGCTCGAAGCTTTTGAGCGGAAGATTCAAACCGGTGAAGCAAGACTTGACCAGTTTCTGACTGATCTTCAAGAGGGTAATGAAAAATCCTTAGCACTTTCTCTGCCAGAACAACGCGGACTGGCATTGTTCATGGGTCGTGCTGCGTGCAATCTCTGCCACTTTGGGCCGCGGCTCACAGACAGAGAATTCCACAACATTGGGCTTGGTGTTGAAGAAGGGAAAAACTTTGATGACGGACGACCGGCTGGCATTGAAATACTCCGCCTGGACCCTTTTAACGGACGAGGATTGTTCAGCGACTCCACCCAATGGAAAGACAATATAAAATTGCGCTACTTGTTCTATGACCATCATACTTATGGCGCTTATAAAACGCCTTCCCTGAGAGACGTGGGCCGAACCGCTCCCTATATGCACGACGGTCGGTTTGCGACCTTGGAAGAAGTGCTGGACCATTATTCCGAACTCCCCGGGGGGCCACCCGTCGGCCACCGCGAAGAAACAATGATCCCTTTACGGTTCAATGCCCAAGAGAAGGCGGACCTTGCGGCGTTTTTGCGCTCGTTGAATGGGGCTCCTGTTCCGGAACGTTGGCGCACTCCACCTGCCGAAAAACTGCGGACGAAACGCTAAGCAATGGCCAACATGCGCGCCAAAGACTTTTGCGCGCCTTCCATGAGGTCCTCGGGAACTGTAATCTGTGGCCCTCGCGTTTGCAAAGCTTGCCAAAGTTTTTCCGGTGTATTCTTCTGCATATAAGGACAGAGATTACAGGCGCAAGAGGCACCAGGTGCTGGAATGTACGTATTCTGCGGCGCCTCTTTTTCAAAGCGGTAAATCATGTTGCCCTCTGTGCCCACGATGAACGTCTTCCCATGAGCCTCTTTCACCATCTTCAGCATTCCCGCCGTACCAAGAATGTAATCACTGGCATCGCGAACCCTCTTAGGGCATTCTGGATGACTGATGGTCACGGAACCGGGATTTTTCACTTGGATTTTTTCTAATTCGTCCACGCTAAATAGTTCGTGCACTTCACACGCTCCATTCCATAACGTCATGTCCCGCCCAGTCGTTTCATTCAACCATCCACCTAAGTGCATATCTGGCACAAAAAGGATGGGCAGGCTTTCGGGGAAACTGCTGATCACCTTCTCCGCATTTCCGCTGGTGCAAATAATGTCGGAAGCCGCTTTCACGGCCGCAGTGCAATTCACATAAGAAACAGTCACCGGCCGCTGGCCATTTTTCTTTTCCAGGTGATCTTGATATTTCTTCAAGTCCTCAACTTTACAGGAATCAGCCAAAGAACACCCCGCTTCCATATCCGGCACAAAAACATCCGCATCTGGACACAAGACCTTGGCCGTTTCCGCCATAAAGTGAACGCCGCAAAAACAAATGGCGTCGGGCTGCTCTTCTGCCGCTTTGCGCGCCAACTCAAGGCTATCTCCCACAAAATGCGCCGCTTCTTGTAAAAAACCATCTTGATAGCTATGAGCAAGAATCAAAATGCCATGTTCGGTGGCCCACTGCTTGATGGCCGCCGGTTCCGGCACGTCCACGGACTGCGTTTGAGGGGATTCAGGAGTCATGGTCCATCGACATTCTACGGTAGCCGCCCCTACCTAAGAAGCGGGTGGCGGTGCAAGATAAATATCAAATCGCGTGCTCTTCCCCGTTTTCACATAAGACACCCCTGACGCCAAAGCCTCACCTTGCCTAGGTCGCTTCACAACGACCTTCGGAGTCAAAGCCTTTGCAAGGGGCAACAGGTCCATTGCATCCGAATCTTCACCGACCAAGGCACGAAAGATACGCATCTCCTTTTTCACGAGTGCACTTTTTGTTCGCGTGGGATGCATCGGGTCCAAATAAACAACATCTGGGGAACGGCCGCTCCAATCCGTCATCACCGTTTGCGCATCCGCACAAATCCAATGAAGCCGGTCTCCAATTTTCTCCCGAACCTCCTCGTCCGCGCAGGCTCGACACCAGCCGTCCAACAACAAAGCATGCACGGCTGGATTCCGCTCCACGGCGACTACAGTACATCCTAGCCAAGCCAGTAAAAACGCGTCGCGCCCTAATCCAGCCGTTGCATCCAAAACCAAAGGCCCGGAGTCTCCGACCTTTGCTAAACCGACGGCCTTCGCCACCGCATTTCCCCGGACACCCCCTTGACGAAGTCGGTAGGCAAAGCCCTCGGACAAAAAGTCAACCGTCATCAAACCTAAATCTTTATGGTTTAAAAACAGTTGGTCTGCTTCTTGTTGCCAAGAAAAACCTGAGGGCAAAGAGGGCAGGATCACGACGCGAAAGTAAAAGCTGAGCGCGCAAGTTCCTGGGCGCGCTCCAAGCCTTTCTGGTCATGCACTAGGGTTACTAATGGTTGTCCAACACAAACCGCATCGCCGACTTTGGCATGCACGCGCAAGCCCACGCCGAAATGCACCCGCTCTCCGGCGCGTGAACGACCCGCGCCTAAATCAAAGGCAGCCTGCCCCAACAAGCCGGCATCACAAGAAGAAAGTGTGCCGTCGGCGGTGGATTCCAAAACCCACTCGGAACAACCGCCACCCTTGCGTGGTGCGCACGGCTGTCCTCCCTGCGCCTCAACCATGGCTACCCATTTTTCAAAGGCACGCCCCGAATCCAATGCAGCTTCCGCACGCGCACCCTCACCCGAAAGAGCCACCACAAGATCTCGGAAATCTTGAGGTCCCTCGCCCTGCAAACACGCAACCGCTTCTTCTACTTCCAATGCATTCCCAACGGCCTCGCCAAGCGGCTGCATCATGGGAGTCAACTGTGCCGTGGTCTCCACGCCGGCACCCGCACCGACAGCCACCAAGGAATCCGCCAAATCCTGTGCGTCTTTTTTTGTTTTCATAAACGCACCGGTTCCATACTTCACATCCAACACCAAACGATCCAAACCTTCCACTAACTTCTTGGACAAGATAGAAGCCGTAATCAATGGAATCGAAGGCACGGTTCCAGTTTCATCCCGCAGCGCGTACAGAATACGATCCGCAGGAGCAATGTCCTCCGTTTGCCCCACGATGAAACAACCCACATCCGCCAAGATCCTGTGTAAGTCTTCCGAAGCCACCGACGTGCGATAACCCGGAATACTTTCTAACTTGTCCAAGGTGCCACCGGTGATGCCCAAGCCTCGTCCTGAAAGCATCGGAACTCGAAAATCCAAGGAAGCCCAAAGAGGTGCCAATGCCAAGGAAACTTTGTCGCCCACACCACCCGTGGAATGCTTGTCCACAAAAGGGCCAGAGATTCCTGGCCACGAAAGAGACGTTCCACTTTGAGTCATAGCTTCGGTCAACGCCAAAGTCTCTTTTTCCGTCATGCCACGCGTGAGCACAAAGGCCAACCATGCCGCAGATTGTGCCGACGTGATTTCTTCCCGAACAACCGCGTTCACAAACGCATGAATATTTTCCGGCGTTTGCTCCACGCCATCTCGACGCTCTTGCAGCCAACGCTGAATAGGAATGCTCAAGGAAGCGGCTCCAAGGTGACGGAAATCATAGCTTCCCCTGGGGTCACTTCTAACTCTTTGCGACCCAAAGGAGACTCTAAGGTTAATAGAAAAGGCACAGAAGCCAAGTCAACCAAGGACAAGTTCCCATCAGTATCGGTCATGGTTTCGGATAAACCGAACTCCTCTTCCGGCGTCGGCAAGACAAAAAATGCCGCTGCATCTTTTTTGGAGAACTTTCGACGCACCGTAGCACGCACACCCAATGCAGGAGATCCGTCTGGAGCAAAAACTTGAGCGTGTAACTCCTTACCTTTTTCAAGGACAATATCCAACGACACGCCGGGCTTCAATAACCAAGCTCCTGTAGCGGCATAACCTTCTTTATAAAAGAGAAGGACGGCATCAGGGTCCTCGGGGACGCCCACGAAAGCGAAGTCTCCATTCCTGCGCGTCTTTCCTTTCTTGCGGATCTTCCCGACCATACGCACCTTCACTTGCTTAACTGGAGCATCTTGTTCGTCCGTAATCACCCCGCGCAGGGTTTGCCCCGGCTCCATATCGACCCGCACGACAGGTTGATCCGCCTCGATGTGACCATACCAAGACAAGTGGCTCTCTTGGCGTAGGTTTAAATTCCATTTTTCGCCATCAGGAACTTTTTTCAGTAAAAAGCTCCCATCCTCTTCCACTTCTTGAATCAATTGAGCCGCGGGGTAATAAAATACACGGTCATTCACCGTATCCCGAATATCCGCTCTTCGCCCTGGAGAGCCAGCAATCACCACTGCATCCATCAAAGGTTGCGCGTCGGCTCCGTAGACCTCTCCAAAAACTTCGTGTGCCGAAGTCATCAACAGTTCAATGCCTTCATGCGTTTGGCCGAATTCAACCAACCCTCCCGCGCGTTGCACACAAACCATCTCTGGGGTTTGCGCCGTCACTGTAAAAAAACCACCAGGCAGCCCACCGACTCGAAACAAACCGCTGCCGTCGGAATTACCACGAGAAATAGGAGACAGTTCCTTGAGGTCTTCCGTCGCCCAACGCTCATCGGCCCAAATCAAGATCTCGGCGCCAGCCACCGGGTTGCCATCAATGTCTTGCACTTTCCCCGCCAAAATACCCGCAGGTTTCACATGAATGACGCGCCTTTCATTTTCCCCTAAAGGAATAATTTCATTGATGGCAAGACTGACGGGCGCCGTAAATGGCGTGCCATCGACATCTAAATGCGTCCCAAAAGTTCGTGCCGGTACTGGAATCCTTGCCAAACCATCGGCATGAGTCATGGTATTAAAACGACCCGTTTCTTCATCGCCCCGCCGCCAATAGAGATGGACGCCGACGCCTTCTAAGGGTTGGCCATCGGCCTCGCGGAGCACCTGCACCCAGAGCCTCCCCTGTGTTTTAGAGTCAAACGTCTCGGAAGGACTTTGCGGGTTCGTCAAGAGCCCTAGGCCTGGCAAGGCCACCGCTGGTTGAGGACTTTCCACCGCAAGTGGCGTGACGTCCGTCGGCGATTCCGAAGAACCGCACGCCGTGAACAGAGCAAGAATGACAAAACTGAGGGCCCGAAGTTGCATAGGGAAAGGATACCTCAACCAAGAACACGGGATAAGATGGAGCCTTCATTCTTCTGATTTCGCATGCATCCCCTCGCCATACTCACCGCCACGCTCTGCCTTCCCCTCCCCACCTTTGCCCAAGATTGGGATTGGCTAGCTCGCCCTGAAGCAGGGAGCATCGGAGATACAGCAAAGGCCGGCTATGGTTGGGCCATTGAAGGCGTAGGCGACATCAACGCCGACGGGTTCGCGGATTACGCCACCAGTGCCCGCGGTGCAAGCTCTGTCGGAGGCCCCGGAAGTGGGGTCATCTCCATGATTTCGGGCGCCGACGGCACCCTTCTCAGCGAATTCGCAGGCCAGGATCGTTATGAAGGCGCAGGATATTCCCTAGCCTACTTGGGGGTGCAGTCCATCGGCATGGGCACCGCCCCACTTCTTGCCATCGGTTCCCCGTTTACCTCAAACATCTCCAATGGCCTTTGGTCCGGCCGCACTTATTTGATCAACGCGGCCGACGGCACGCTCTTGGATTCTATCGAGGGTTTTGGCGGAGTCACGCTCCACGGTGCCAATGTTTGTGCTGTAGATTTTGATGGAGACGGAGACCAAGAATTAGCCGTTTCTTCCGTCGGAATCCTTTCTCTCACCGGCGAAGTTGAAGTCTATGACTGGGACGGAACCGCGCTCACCTTGTTGAATTCTTTTTTGGGGAGCACCCCTTTTGAAGTTTTTGGTTATTCCATGAGTTCTATCGGCAACCATGATGGCTCAGGAGACGGATCCGAGGAACTCATCATTGGTGCGCCTTATGCCTCGGCGAATGGCTTTTCCAGAGCCGGCCGTCTTGCCGGTTCCGACGGCTTTGTCCTGTCCACCGACGCCGCATCGGGCATGTTGGGCTGGAGCATCAGCACGGTAGATTTCAATGGAGATGGAGCGGTGGACTTAATCGCAGGCGCCCCCAAGGCCAATGAAGTGCACTACTGGAATGGTGCCACCCTTTCCAGTGGGCGGAGCCCCAACTTCACCTTCACCGGCGCTTATGCAAATTCTCGCTTTGGGCATTCCGTGGCTTGGATTGGGGACACCAACTTTGATGGCATCCATGAACTTGCCATCGGCGCACCTTATGCCGGAATCAATGAAGGCGGGCAAGTGGTCCTTGCCGATTTGGCCGCCAGCGGTGGCGCCACTATTCTCACCAATATTTCGGAAGCGCTTTACGGCAATGCCGGAACCCGGACAGGACTCAGCGTGGCGGGAATCGGCGACACCAACGGCACCGGTAATCCTGACCTAGCATTTGGGGCGCCTAAATTTGGCACCACAAGTTATGGCGCCGTCAGCGTTTGGGCATCCCCTGATGAAAACGTCGGCGCCATCCTCTTGACCCCAAGTAGTATGGCTGGCTCCTATGAGCCAAATACCGATGTTCGCCTTGACGTGGGCAATCTAAAATCAAGTAGTCAAACTGCGGTGTATGTAGGCACGGGGCAAGCGGCAACCGGCGACCTTGTGACCTTTGATGGAGAAGACTTTCAACTGAACCTCACCGGTTCACTCTTGGCCGGTTCGGACCTAAACACCTCTGGCGCCACCTCTCTTTTTTACACAATTGACCCTCTTGCCCCCAATGGTTTGGAACTCTTTTTTCAAACCGTAGAAAAGAGCGGGGACTATCTCCGAATCGGTACTGTGGAGTCCATCACGATTGTTGTAACTCAGCCATTCACTTTAACTTTGGATGTGGCCACCATTGAGGTTACCGTTCCATTCACGTTGACCGCATCCGGCGGGTTCGCCAGTAAAAGAACCTTCTTCTATTACTCCACCGATGGCTTCGGATCAGACAGTGCACTCACTAATATGGCCAGCAATAACTTCACTATCAATGACACGGGGCTCCAAAACCCACAAGACTTCAGCGTGTTTGGAAGATTGAATGGCAACACGGCCGACGGAAACGGGGATGCCACCTACACCATGACATTGCCTGCGGGCGCCGGCATTGAAGGACTGAATTTTTGGTTCTCCGCGATTTCGGTCGATGCAACTGGAAGCGGTACCGAACGGATGGATGCTTTAAACGCTGGAATCATTGGCGTTCAGCCCTAACCCTTGCCTAAGCAAAAGTATTCATTAAAACGCTTTCTAGCGTTCTTGAGAGAAAGTACCTGAACCGTCTGCGGCATCAGGACTGCCGGTGGCAATATCAAATGGAATCACTGTCAGCAAAAAGCCAAAGACAAGTACCACTACGCCAATGGCGATCAGGGCTACAATCGGGCGCTCATTTTGAGTGCGCATGAGAATGGTCTGGAGGGGATGAGGGGAGAAGCTAGGAAATAGCCTCGTCATCAAATATACACCAACATCCTAACTCGACAAGGAAATTACTTGTTTTACGTCCCTAATAAGGACAAAAACTCCGAACGCGTCCGAGAGTCCGATCGAAAAAGGCCCAACATGCATGATGCCGTCGCCGAAGAGTTTTGCTTCTGGACTCCGCGCATCATCATGCATAAATGAGAGGCTTCAGAGACCACCGCAACTCCTTTCGGGTTTAAGGCCGTTTGAACCGCTTCGGCAATCTGCCTTGTCATGCGCTCTTGGACCTGGAAGCGCTTGGAAAACATATCCACAATACGTGGGAGCTTGCTCAAGCCGATGATTTTCCCGTCTGGGATGTACGCCACGTGCACCTTTCCGTAAAACGGCAGAATATGGTGTTCACAGAGAGAATAAAATTCAATATCCTTGACCAGCACCATTTCGTCGACTTTCTCATGAAAAATAGCATCATTCAGGACTTCAGGCAAGGAGAGGTGATACCCCGAAGTCAAATCCTCCAAACTCTTTTGAACTCTGGTCGGCGTTTTTAAAAGGCCTTCCCGCGAAGGGTCCTCCCCCAACTCAGACAAAAGAGTCTGAATTAACGGTGCAATCTTTCTGGATGCTGGGTGAGTCATGAAGAAGGACCATCATAAACGACCGCGTAATCTTGACTTTCCTGAAGACGAAGAGAACAAAGGGTGATTCCAGCGGGAAGGACAGCGGCAAGTCGCGGCCAAAAAGCGGCACAAAGATTTTCCGACGTCGGGTTGACGCCTTGCAGAAAATCCACTTCAATACAAAGGTTCTTGTGATCCAAGGGTTGAATAATCTGCTCTTGCACCATCGTTGCCAACGCCACATAGTCCATCAGCATGCCCGTGGTGTCTTGAACCGTACCGCCGACCTCCACGATGAGCTGGAAAGTGTGGCCGTGATAATGCGGACTGAAGCATGGGCCGTACGTGGCCTGATTCTCTGCCTCGGATAAATGAGGGCTGGAGAGGCGATATGCCGCAGAAAATTCTGTCTTGTATTGGATGCGTGTGGACAAAAGAAGGTCTCCTTTTCCCCTATTGTACCCGCGAAAAAAAAGAATGGAAAAATTAGCGAAATGCCGTTTTTCGGGGGATTCTTGCTGTGGGGTAATTCCCCACACCCTTTCGGGTGAGAAAAGTGGTTGTGATTCTGGGGTGAGCTGATTCGTCAGTTCACCCTTTTTCTTTTGCCTTTCTAAAACTACGCCACCTTTAGAATAGGAGTATGCCGAACCCAGCCCGCCTATTCGTCTACGGCCTCCTCACGGGGGCTGGGGTTACAGGTTTGGGATTCCTGATTGCACAATCCTTTTTAGGCCCCTTGCTCGACCGTTCCTTCCTCACACAAGAAGAACAAGTTCTGAGCTCCGTCCACCGCTATCTCACGGAAGATTATGTGGAATTGCGAGACTCTCAAGCATTACTGCAAGCGGGAGTCATTGGAATGGTGAAAACACTTCAAGATCCCTACACACAATGGATCGGGCCCGATGGCCTTCAGCAGTTTGAAGAAACCACCTCCGGAGAGCGCGTCGGAATTGGTGTCCAGATGAATGAAGATGGGCGGGTCTATTTCCCCTACCCAGATAGCCCAGCGGCCCAAGCCGGTATTCTTCCGGGTGACTTACTTTTGGAAGTTGATGGCCAGGCCGATGGGTACTTGGGAGTTTTTGGAAGATTTTGGCCTGCCCTCAAAGGGAAGTCCGGGACCTTCGTTTCTTTAGACTTCCAAAGGCCCGACAAAACGAAATACAACGTCAACATCAAGCGACAGCCTCTTTCCTCTTCTACGGTTGGCAAAGTCACCCTCCTCGACATAGAAAAAGGGATTGGACTCCTTCACATTCGGTCATTCGCAAAATCTACGCCCAGAGAACTGGATACGGCTTTGGCCGCTCTCAAGGCCAAGGGTCTCAAAGCCCTTGTGTTGGATTTGCGTTTCAACACAGGCGGACTACTCGACACGGCCGTTGCTGTCACAGGACGTTTTATTCGGGGAGGAGTGGTTTGCACGCTCAAAGGAAGAAATGTCGACCGCCGAGTCCGGAAAGCCGACCCCTCCGTTTTTTTTGGAGAAGAACTCCCCTTAGTCGTGCTCATCAATCGATATAGTGCCTCAGGAAGCGAAGTTTTGGCCAGTTGTCTTCGAGACCGAGGGGCTGCCATTTTGGTCGGCGAACGCTCTTTCGGCAAGGGGGTCTTTCAAAAAGTTCAGCAGTACCCAGACAAGAAAGGGATTTTAAAATTCACCGCCGGCTATTTCCTTTCCCCTCAGGGAAAAATCCTAGAAGGTCATATTCAAAGTGACTTCCCTGGAGGGCTTGAACCGGATGTACACACGGCAAGCCCATTGGATCTTATTGCATTGCGTTCTTGGCTTCGGACAGATCTTCCGCCCCTGCAGTACCGCGCTGCAATCCAAAAATATTTTCCGAACCGGCCCCTTTCAGAGCCTCCTCACGATCCCGCTCTCCTGCATTCCATTCAACTCTTGCAAAAAAGTTTGCAAGAAATCACATGACATCGGCGGGCACTGGACTGATTTTGGGGATTGAATCCTCTTGTGACGAAACAGCGGTGGCTTTAGTGCAACAAGGAAGGACCGTCTTAGCCGATGTCGTCTTGAGCCAAGCGAATGAGCATGCTGCATGGGGTGGTGTGGTTCCAGAAATTGCCGGACGAGGTCACCTCAGAGACATCTTGCCCGCCATTAAATCTTGTCTGCAAAAATCAGAGGTGGCCCCCGCTGACCTCGACGCCATTGCGGTCACAGCCCGACCCGGCTTAATGGGTTCTCTCTTGGTGGGCGTCACAGCAGCAAAAGCCTTGGCCTGGAGCTGGAATAAACCGCTGGTTGATGTGCACCATATTCAAGCCCACGCTTATGCTGCATTAATGGCACTTCCAGATTGGAACTTCCCTTACATCACTCTCATTGCATCTGGAGGACATACGTCCCTCTACCAAACAGATTCCCCTCTCTCACATACACTTTTGGGCTGCACACGAGACGATGCCGCAGGAGAAGCCCTAGACAAAGCCGCTGCCATGCTTGATTTGGACTACCCAGGAGGCCCATCTATTGAAAAAGCAGCCGCCGACGGAAACCCAAAGACCTTTCATTTCAAGCGCCCCCTCCTTGCCCCCGATTCCCTCGAATTCTCCTTTTCTGGATTAAAAACGGCTTTGCTCTACAAACTCAAAGGCCCAGGAGGAAAGCGAAAAGACCCCACCCAGTTAGAACCCGGTTACCTCGCCGACCTATCTGCTAGCTTTGAACAAGCTGTCATGGAAACCCTTGCAAAAAAGTGCCTCCGCGCCTGCCAACAAACGGGGATTCAACAAATCTTAGTCGGTGGCGGTGTAGCCCGAAATCAACGACTCCGACGCATTCTTCCAGAGTTTGCAACTCCAGAAGGTATTACCACAACATTTGCTGCTCCAGAAGCTTGCACGGATAACGCCACAATGATTGCCGGCTTAGGCTATGCCTTATTCCAATCCGGACACCAAGCCGATTTACATTTAGACGTATCGGCAGGCGGGTAAAGAATCGTGTGGCTTCTTCTTCCCCTTCTTGTGCAAGCGCCGATGACTTCGGCTATCTTAAATGACGGCACGCGGGTGCAATGCATGCAAGCACAAGTCGGTGATGTGCGCATTGAAACGCCGTGGGGACGTCGAGTGGATTTAAGTACTCCTGTTCTTGCCGTGGAAGACTTGAATAATGAAACGCTTGTCCTGACTATTTTAAAGCAAAACGACTATGCCCTTTGGGTTAAGCACGCTTCAGAACGGGGTATGATTTCTGTGCTTCTTGAAGCTGTGGAACAAGAGGTCGACACAGAAAAAAAGATTCAGGCCCAATACAAAGCCCTCAATCTTTTGGAAACGTGGGGACGACGGTTAGACCCACTTCCGGAGCGCACGCCTGCAAAGAAACGATTAGATGCTCTTTGGAAAAAGCTGTCTTCAGCATCCATCGGTGAGGCCGCGCTTCTTTCCGGCCGTTTGCAGTTTCTCATTGACGGCCCTAGTGCCACGCCGATGCAGCGAATTGGCTTGGCGGATCTCCGCCGGGGCTTACGTCATCGCCAAGCAGGACCTCGATGGTCTTCGGTAAGTTTGGGAAGTTGGCAACAAGAAGAAGATTTATGGTGGCTGACCGGAGAAACGAGCCTCAAAGATGACAGCTTCCTTGTAGCCCAACGCGCTGCCGAAGCCCTCCTTGCGCTCGGCACCTCGGAAGCGGAAGATCGCTGGGGCCGTGCCCTGTGGCGAGAGTCATCGATGGCGGCTCGTCTGATGGCGGCCAAGCACCTTGGCCGTTTTGGAAGAAACAAAGCTATTGATTTCTTGATTTACCCCCTTGCCGCCTCTATCCAAAAATCGGGAGGGCATTCGGTGTTTTTTGGCAATCGAGTTTCCGTAGTTCAAGGGTTTGACGTTGAGGTGGCGCAAGGCGCTTCCATTGCTCGCCCCCGTGTGAGTGTGCTTCAGGACGGGTCATCCCTCCAAGTCCGTGTCGTTTCCGTGCAACTTACCCGCCAATTAATGACCAGCTTAAAGCAACTCACCGGTGCTGACCCAGGGCCAGCTCCGCAAGACTGGCTTCGATGGTATGAGAGTCGCTAAACTAGAGGCAATGGCCGTACCCTCCCCCGCCATCTTGGTTCTTGAAGACGGAACCGTTTTCCATGGTCAATCCGTCGGCGCCTCTGGAGAGCGTGCTTTTGAATTGGTATTCAACACGGCGCTCACAGGTTACCAAGAGATTCTGACGGACCCGTCTTACCGAGGCCAAGGCGTCTTGATGACCAACCCGCAAATCGGAAACTACGGCGTTTGTTTAGAAGATGAAGAGTCTTCACGCTGCTGGGCCGAGGCCCTGCTCATGCGCCAAATGTCCCCTATTGCATCAAATTGGCGTGCAGACATGACTCTTGGGGAATACCTTCTTCAGAAAAATGTTTTAGCCATGGAGGGTTTGGACACGCGTGCGCTGACATTGAAATTGCGGGAGCAAGGCGCATTGCGCGCAGTCCTGTCCACAACTTGTTTTGATGAGGAGCTTTTACAGAAAAAATCCCAAAGCCACCCTTCTCTGGAAGGGAAAGATCTTACCGGCGACGTTACGTGTCAAGAGCCTTACTCATGGACCGAAGCGCTTGCGGATGAGCCTGTGTCCACAGAAAAAACGCTGTCTGTCGTTTGTATGGACTTCGGAATCAAGCGGAATATCCTGAGGTGCCTTGTTTCTGCCGGTTTTGAATTAACGGTGGTTCCTGGAAATACGTCGGCCGACGACATCCTCTCGATGAATCCTGACGGTGTCTTTCTTTCCAACGGCCCAGGGGATCCATCGGCCGTAACGGGGGCTCATGAAAACGTGCGAAAATTAGCGGATGCTTCGGTTCCTATTTTTGGGATTTGTCTGGGCCATCAAATCATTGCGCATGTATTTGGCGCAAAGACGTTCAAAATGCGCTTCGGACACCACGGCGCCAATCACCCCGTGATTGAAGATTCTACGGGGAAGATTGACATTGCCAGTCACAACCACGGCTTTTCTGTAAACCCTGATTCACTCTCTGGAACGGGTTTAGAGATGACCCACCTCAATGGCAACGATGGCACCGTCGCCGGAATGAAGCACGAAGAAAAGCCCATCTTCTCTGTGCAATATCACCCGGAAGCGGCCCCCGGCCCGCATGACTCTTTTCACTTGTTTGCACGGTTTCGCGCCATGATAGAAGAAGCGGGGGCGAAGAAGAAAGTTTTTCACGGAACCTGATTTCAGTATCTGGGTTAAGAGTCCGTCTAGAATAAAGCCATGCTCCAAACCCTTTTCCTCCTCCTGCCCGCCTTTGCCCTGCAAGACCCGGCACCCGAAGTACCGGCGCCGGTCACGAAAGAGCCCGTCGAAGTACCGGTTGAAGATGCGTCTACACCCGAAGAAGCTCTCGAGTTGTTATCCGAAGCTTATAAAAGCCGTCAAGCGGACCTCATTATTTTTGCTATTGAAGATGTCGGACAAGTCAAGGACAAGAAAGTTGTGAAATCAGTTTCCTCTGGTCTCAAGCACAAAGAAGAAGATGTGCGTATGGCGGCCCTTGAAGCCTTGCGCTGGAATGAAGACCCGGAAGCCTTAAAAGTCCTCCTGAAAGAGAAAAAGAACAAGAAGATTTTTGACGCCGATGTTACGGAAGAAGCTTACTACTTAGCACTCGGTCAAAAATCGAGCGAGAAGTGCTTGAAGGTGCTTACCGACAACTTGCATACCACGACGAAGAACGATAAAGGAGTCCAGGCTAAAATATTAGCGCTTGGAAGAATTCGCGAAATAGATTCCGTAAAAGCACTCATGGGTTTCATGACTTCCGGCGGTGGTCGCCGTGGGAATAACCGGGGCGGAAAAATGACCGCGATTGTTTCCACGTCGCTGGAAGTCCTCACCGGTGAAAATTTCGGTGGCAACGTCACAGAATGGATTGGCTGGTGGAATGACAATAAAAAAAATCTCAAGATTTCCAAGGATGAGTGGCAGCCAAAAAATAAGCGCTTGGCCACAGAATGGAAACTAATGTGGACCCATCCCGACGAGCGTGAACTCCTCAAAAAAGCGCTGCGAAAAGGGACCGACGCCGTTCTTAATGCGGATGATGATGACATCGAACGCCTCCGGAAAAAAGCCGAAGAACGCAAAGAAAAAGATTTGGAGAAGGACGAAGAGTTTTAAATATAGCCTAATTCCTTTAAGCGCTGAAAAATTTCGCCATCATCGTTGGAGTTGATGATATCCGTAAGCTGGCTGGCTTCTGCGGGGAGATGCCGCTTTCCATAATCCTTGATGCTTCGGATAGGATGCTCTCCCTGGAAATCCTCGGTAAACAGGGCTTCAGGGACAGAACCAACCATCGCTTCTGAGATTGGTAGGCCAGAAAGATGAAGGACTAAGGGCGCCACATCATAGATACTGCAATCCTCAATTTGTGCGCCAGCTTTAATTCCTGGCCCATTCACAACGAGGATTCCATTCGTTCGGTGATTTCCAGAATAATCCGTATGGTCCGCCTGCCCCCCGATCAAGGAGGTCACTACCTGCACTAGGCCGAGGTTTTCTTGCTCTATCCAGGCGCCAGCACCGTGGTCAGAGCACATGACAATCGTCGTATTTTCATCGACATGCTCAAGGATTTCTCCAAGCCATGCGTCCACCATTTCATAGGTCTTTGGAATGATGTCCCCACAGCGAGCCACGGACTGGGGGTCCACGTTAGAAAAGGCCTCTGGCTGGAAGTACTTCCAAAACCAATGCTGCACAGTGTCCGTGGTTTGGTAATAAAAAGTGGTCAGCTTCGGGTAAGCCGCACCATTTTTTTTCCTCTCATTCAATAGTTGAATGGCACTTTCAAAATAAAAGATGTCACGGGAAATCTCTGAACACTGATTACGTACCAAATGATTTTCCCAAAACTGCGGGTCATTCTCCGAAAACTTCTCCTTGTAATCTGCCACAAATTCATAACCCATATATTGACGTGCGTACTCAGGGTACTCTTTGCCATTCATTGCACGCTCTTTGATGGCCCGCATATTTTCATAAATGGCATGTTGCTCCTGGAATTCTTCGGCCTGCTCGTCGGGATTAAAGTGAGCCCGGTAATCAGGGTTAAACACCAATCCTTCTCGTGCAGCGAATTCGGGAAAACGCGTGTAAAACCAACCGATCTCCCGATCTAAGGATTCCGGGTAACACAAAAAACGATCGTTGCGGTGCGTGCGATCACTCACTATTGTGGCACCGCCTACTTGAAAAGCGGGCCACGTATCCACCATGCCAAGGACCATCGTTTCCCATCCAAAATCCTCGTAAAATTCCCAAAAACGTTTTTCCTGTCCGTCGGTACTGTAGGTAGTATCAAACTCAAACAAGCCGAGGCGGTAGAAAATCCTTGGGAGAGGAAGTCGGAATGGGAGATTGGTTTTCATGCCGGCGATACGCGTGGACATAAAATCCCAGACTCGATGCTCTTTCGGATGGTGGCCGGTGTAAATAGTTTCCCAAATCACAGGGGTCCGCATGCCTTTACTGGCACTATTTGCCATGGGCTGATTGACAGCAGGATCAGATTGCAAAACAGCGCGTGCTCCTCCTTTGACAATTTTCTCAAAGTTTGGAAGCCGGCCCGCTGCAATCAAAGGATCCAAAATGTCGAAAGTGGCGCCGTCCACCCCGATGAACACAATGCGGTGATCCGGGCGGTCATCGGGAGTAATCGTGGTGACATCCACTGCTTCACGGTTTTCGTTGGCCATGGGCGCCCAAAAAGCTGGAATCAACAGAAAGAGGCCGACCATGGGGAAGCATTTTGATTCTCCCGAAAGGATTCCCTGGAAAAAGGGCCGTGCCAAGGAAACGCGAACCAACAAAGCCGCGCCGACAACCGCCGCGACTACGGCCACCAGATGCGAGGGAAAGCCAGGCCAGAAAGGACGTAGCGAAACCACCGTCAC
>Ga0302119_10000272_pt1 | contig 22621 bp, 16 predicted proteins | sample AG5_Tmax_MG_FD_203114 | JGI IMG/M metagenome (GOLD analysis project Ga0302119, IMG submission 203114) | Marine microbial communities from Western Arctic Ocean, Canada - AG5_Tmax | ecosystem: Environmental > Aquatic > Marine > Oceanic | place: Canada: Western Arctic Ocean | collected 2017-10-01 | reverse complement strand
TTGGACTGATCTCAGAAGCAGATGTGCTCGATTTGAATCAGCCAGATGAGCCTTTAGAGCAACATAAACTCTCGCTAATACAGCCATATGTCACCAGATACCAGCACATTTTTGACGTAATCAAAATGATGTCTGAACTTGACCTTTCATTACTTCCCGTAGTAGATGAGAATAAGTATTTGGGCATCATACCTCTACACCATTTATTTTTGTCCTTTTCGAAAATATCCTCCATTGCGGAAAATGGTGGCCTTATTGTTCTGGAACTAAACATCAATGATTATTCACTTTCAGAAGTTGGACAAATTGTAGAGAGCAACGATTCAAAGGTGTTAAGTTCTTATGTAACCTCGCACACAGACTCTACTAAACTGGAGCTGACCATCAAGATCAACAAGACCAATATTGCTGACATTATTCAAACATTCAACAGATATGGGTATACAATAAAGGCCTCCTTTCAGGATTCAGACTATGCTGATAACATGAAAGAAAGGCTAGATTACCTAATGAACTATCTAAAAATATAAATTGCGTTTCATGCAAGTCGCTATTTACGGTAAAGTAATTACAGACGAGAATATTCCATATCTCAAAAATCTATTTGAAAAGCTTCAAAACGAGGGCATCAAATATTTGATCCATAGCCCATTTGCCGAACACCTTCGAGGATCAAAAATAGAGATCATGCCAGTAGGTGAATTTTCATCTTATGAAGACATGGACAAATCTTCAGACTTTATGATAAGTATTGGAGGGGATGGAACATTCCTCGATACCATTACCTTCATACGGGACTCAGGGATGCCTGTTGTAGGGATCAATGCCGGAACATTGGGATTTCTCTCCAACATCTCAAAAGATGAAATTGAGTATGCTATTGATGAAATTATTGCCGGCAATTTCACACTAGATAAGAGGGCAATGCTCACGATTGAAACAAAAATGAACCTCTTTAAAGACGCTAATGTTGCCTTGAATGACCTGACCATCCACAAATACGACTCGTCTTCGATGATCACTATTCACGTATATCTGAATGATGAATTCCTGAATTCCTACTGGTCTGATGGCTTGATTGTCTCCACCCCCACTGGGTCAACAGCGTATTCCCTGAGTTGTGGAGGGCCTATCATAACACCAGGTTCGGGTAATTTTGTCATCAATCCCGTTGCGCCCCACAACCTGAATGTACGCCCGGTTGTGATACCAGATGACAATACCATAACCATCAAGGTAGAAGGGCGTAGTGGCAAATTCCTGGTTTCATTAGATTCAAAGTATGAAACTGTATCAGATTCAACCACAATATCTATCAAGAAAGCTGATTTCCACCTGAATCTGATCAGGCTCAATAGTCAAAATTTCCTGTCTACATTGAGAAATAAGCTAATGTGGGGACTCGACAAGAGAAATTGACGTAACTATTCTCCCACTTACGCGTATTATATTACAGAACTACCCTACTGCGCGACGAAAAAAGCAGCGTTTAACGTTGCAATGTTGGATGTTTTTTCATGTCTAAGCACTAACTATTGCTATTGCTATGAAGAAATTCACGATAATACTCTTGTTACTGGGTCTGTTATTCCCAGAAACTTCAGAAGCACAAAGGTGGAAGCGCATGCGCTACGAGCTGAATGGGGGTCTCGGCGCAAGCAACTTTCTGGGAGAACTTGGAGGGTCAGATCAGATAGGCACCGACCTCATGAAGGATCTGGATTTTATGATGACACGATATGTCATAAGTGGTGGACTTCGTTACAAATTATCAAAACGCTTTGCAACAAAAGCCTCTTTGCAAATTGGGATGCTTCGCGGAGACGATGCCCAAACTCAAGAATTCAGCAGAAACTACAGGAACTTAAGCTTCAGAAGCCCACTTTACGAGTTTTCGATTCAGTTTGAAGCTTCAATTACTAAAGAACAGGTGGGGACCCGTTATAGATTAAGAGGCATAAAAGGGCGTAGTTGGCTGCCTGTAAACATCTATCCATTTGTCGGCATTGCTGGTTTCTACATGAATCCAAAAGCTAAATATAATGGAAAATGGCACGCACTGCGTCCGCTTGCCACAGAAGGACAAGGATACTTTTCAACAAGACCTCAGTATTCGCGATTTCAACTTGCTATCCCGGTTGGAATCGGGTTCAAGTACAGTTTTACACGACGATGGTCCATTTCCCTGGAATATGGAATAAGAAAGACATTCACGGACTATATAGATGACGTAAGCACAACTTATATCAATAAAGACCACCTGATGGCAGCCGCTTCTGATGCAGAAATGGCAGTTGTTCTTGCAGATAGGGCAGATGGAGGATTGGGTCAGGACGGATCATTACCATTCAAGACTGAACCAGGAGCACAAAGAGGAAATCCTATGAACGACGATTCCTATATGTTTGCCATAGTCTCACTCAACTACAAGTTCAGAAAACTTGTCAACCAAAATAGAGGCAAACCTAAATTATAGGCAGCATCTCATAAGCACGGACCACTACTTTTTAGTCAGGCAGCCAACCCACAACACAAGGTGATCGCCGCAACATGCTCCAATAGCACACTCAGCCCGCAGGACACGGTGAGAGTTCCAAAAAGATTTCAACACTATGAGTCTCAGCAATTACGACGAGGCATTTTGCAACTTGGCTATCGGGAACTTACGGCTCTTGAATGGCCAGAATTAGGCTCCCAGTTTGTGCAATGGAACACTTAATCAATAAGTGTTGTTGAAAACATTCTTCACTAAAAAAATGTCACGTTCATAATAATTCTTACTTTCGCGTTTTTATTTTCAAAAATGCAGGTATTAGCAAGAACGTTCACACTCATTTTTCTAGGCATTATCCTCTTTTCAGGCATTGCTGAAGCACAGAGGTGGAAGCGCATGCGCTATGAGGCGTGTTACGGGCTTGGGGCGAGTAATTTCCTGGGAGAGTTGGGCGGTGCGGATCAAATTGGCACGCATCTCATGCGGGATTTAGACTTTGCCATGACCCGTTATGTACTGAGTGGTGGCTTGCGCTACAAGTTTACAAAATGGCTGTCAGGGAAAGGCTCGATGCAAATTGGGATGATACGAGGAGACGATGATCAAACTTTAGAACCCAGCCGCAACTACAGGAACTTGAGCTTTAGGAGTCCAATTTATGAATTTGCGTTTCAATTAGAAGCTTCAATTATTAAAGAACAAGAAGGGGCGCGATTTAGATTGAGGGGGGTGAAAGGGCGAAAATGGGTGACCATAAACACTTATCCATTCGTGGGTATTGCCGGTTTTTACATGAACCCAAAAGCGCAATACAATGGAGTGTGGTACGCGCTGCAACCACTAACTACAGAAGGGCAGGGCCAATTTCCAACAAGGCCAAAGAAGTATTCCAGGTTTCAGCTTGCAGTCCCCATTGGCCTGGGCTTTAAGTATGGATTCAGCAGACGATGGTCAGTGTCGCTTGAATACGGAGTGAGAAAAACATTCACGGACTATATTGATGATGTAAGCACAACATATGTGCACCAAAAATACGTATCAGCAGGAGCCTCCAATGTACAAACAGCGGTTGAGCTAGCTGACAGAGCTGATGGAGGGTTAGGTCAGACGGGGTCCGCCCCAAACAAAACAGCCCCTGGCCAGCAGAGAGGCAATCCTCATAAAAATGACGCCTATATGTTTGCCATCTTCTCACTGAACTACAAGTTTAGACAACTCAGAAATCGACGTCGCAGCAGACCGAAATTCTAGTACTCCTTCATCATCTGCAATAAGTTGTTGATTTATGAGTTATCACTCTGGTAATTAGCTTATGAAAACGCTGTATACCATATTACTGTTTTCAACAATTGTATCTCAGTTATCTGCCCAACGCACATCAGAGGTCGGGCCCTTTGCCGGTGTGTCGTACTATCTGGGAGACCTAAACCTCAGCAGGCACTTCTACTTCAGTAAGCCAGCGGGAGGAGTTGTTCATCGTTATATACTGAATTCCCACTTCGCCATTAAGAACAGTTTCTTATATGGCATGGTGTATGCTGAAGATTCCAAATCTAACAACCCTGTACAGATCAATAGGAATTTGCACTTCAGATCATCCATCATGGATATTGCCACGCAAATAGAATTCAACTTCCTTCCATTTGATGGGCCGGAATCAGAAAGGGTTAGATCGCGAAGTAATGAGTATTATTTCTCCCCATATATTTTCACAGGAATTTCACTCTTTTCATTTAATCCACAGGGCAGCTACAATGGCACCTGGTATGATTTGCAACCACTAGGAACAGAAGGACAAGGGACAATTACTTATTTAGATAAAAAAAAGTACTCCTTGTCACAGCTATCAATCCCTATTGGTGGCGGAATCAAATATGACATTAGCAAGAAGGTGAACTTCGCTGTAGAATGGGGCATCAGGAAGACATTTACGGATTACATAGATGATGTAAGTACTACATACGCAAACCCCATCGCTATAAGCTCTGAAAAAGGACCTGTAGCAAGCCGTATGTCTGACCAATCTCTTGACCTGGATACAAAATACGGCAACGTAGACAGGCAACGAGGGAATTCTAAGAACAAGGATTTTTATGCCTTTGCTGGCGTCATGCTTACCTTCAAATTATCGAGCAGATATCAGAAGCAGAAATGTTATGGTATTGACAAATAATGTTGTGCCGGTATTGATACAAAGCCATACCTTTGCATCCGCCTGTAGGTAAGGCACGCAGGAATTTTTTAATATGGCACTCAAAGATCAAATCAACGTAAGCAATTTACCCCGCCACATTGCCATCATTATGGATGGTAATGGACGCTGGGCTAAGAAACAGGGTAAGCTGCGCGTGGTTGGACACAAGAATGGAGTAATTGCAGTTCGGGACACTGTTGAAGCAGCTGCAGAACTGGGAATTGAATACCTCACACTCTACGCATTCTCCACCGAAAACTGGAATCGTCCTAAAATTGAAATTGTTGCTCTGATGAAGTTGCTGGTGTCAACAATACATAAGGAGACAAAGACACTAATGAAGAATAATATCCGTTTATCCGCTACTGGTGACTTAAAAGCCCTGCCGGCAGAATGCTACAAGGAACTAAAAGAGACAATGAGAAGCACAGCTAATAACAATCGTATGCAGCTGAATCTTGCCTTGAGTTACAGCTCAAGATGGGAAATTATTGAAGCTGTAAAAGACATTGCAGAAAAAGTCAAAAAAGGCTCCCAAAACCTTGAAGACATAGATGAAAAACTATTTTCAAATCACCTTCAATCAGCGTCATCACCAGATCCTGAGCTACTGATTCGGACTAGCGGAGAACATCGGATCAGCAATTTTCTGCTCTGGCAAATTGCATATACTGAGCTATATTTTACTGATACTCTGTGGCCAGACTTCAGAGAAGAAGAGCTATACAAGGCTATCATAGAATATCAAAGCCGTGAGCGCCGATTTGGCAAAACCAGTGAACAATTAGAAAAAGCTTAATCGGTGGGTTTAACATATAAGAATCAAGCTTTCGTCCTCACATCCCTGCTAGTGATAGCTATACTCATAGGGACTGGAATGCATAGCAAGGCACAGACAGATAACCTGGATGGACTGAGCTATAGCACACCCAAAGAATATGAAATAGGCGGCATAACTGTATCAGGCACTAAGCACCTAGATAGGAAAGTGCTAATTATGCTCTCTGGACTATCAGTCGGCGATAAGATTACGCTTCCTGGTGACCAAACGGGGGCAGCTATTAAGAAGCTTTGGAACCAGGGCCTATTCTCTGATATTAGCATCTCTGCCACCAGGATACAGGGAGAGTTGGTATTCCTAAATTTCCACTTTCAAGAACGCCCCCGGCTATCAAAATTCTCTTTCCCAAAAATCAAAAAGGGTGAGGCTGATGATCTCCGTGAGAAGATCAAATTGAGCAAAGGGAAAGTATTAACAGAGCATCTGAAAATCACTACCAGAGCCAAGGTGCTGGATTACTACCGTGATAAAGGCTACCTCAACACGACAGTAGAACTCTCACAAAAGGTGGACAGCTCACTAAAAAATTCTGTTATGCTCATTATCTTGATCGACAAGAAGGAAAAAGTAAAGATCAATGAGATTAAAATTGCCGGTAACGAAGCGTTCACTGAGAAGAAGGTACGCCGCATGCTGAAGGATACCAAGCAGAAAACACCATTCAACATTTTTGCTAATTCAAAATTTCTGGAAGAATCATATGAAGCAGACAAACTGAAAGTGATTGAACAATATAATGACAAAGGGTATAGAGATACAAAAATCGTAAGCGACACCATCTATAAACATGATGAAAAAACCATTAACATTGAGTTGACTATTAATGAAGGGTATCAGTATTATTTCAGACATATTACCTGGACAGGAAACACAAAATATACCTCTAGGCAGTTAAATGATATCCTGGCCATTCAGAAAGGTGATGTTTACAATCAAACTACCCTAAACACGCACTTGTACATGAACCCCAAAGGGGGTGATGTTAGCTCCTTGTATTTGGATGATGGCTACCTTTTCTTTTCGATTACGCCAATTGAAACCAATATTGAAGGAGACTCGATTGACATGGAGATGCAAATCTATGAAGGGAAACAAGCACGAATAAACAAGATCACCATTACGGGCAACACTAAAACCAATGACCATGTAATAATGCGTGAAATACGCACTAAGCCAGGGCAGTTGTTTAGCCGGGCTGACATCATTAGATCTCAGCGTGAACTGGCCCAACTAGGTTATTTTGATCCGGAACAACTCGATGTTAAACCAATGCCCAATGCCACAGATGGGACAGTTGATATTGAATATGTTTTGGTAGAAAAATCTTCTGATCAAATCGAACTTTCAGGAGGTTGGGGCGGTTACGGTGGCATAGTTGGTTCGCTAGGAGTCATATTCACGAACTTTTCGGCTAAGAGCATGTTCAAGAAAGGTACGTGGAGACCATTGCCCGCAGGCGACGGACAGCGATTGTCCATACGCGCGCAATCCAATGGGACCTGGTTCCAATCCTACAACTTCTCGTTTACCGAGCCGTGGCTAGGTGGTGAAAAGCCCAGATCTTTTAGCATATCTGCGTATAATTCTATGAGAACCAACGGGATCAAAAAGAATGAAGCCGGAAGAGCACATTTCAAGACTACAGGTGCATCTGTAGGCCTGGGGCTCCGCCTCAAAAAGCCTGATGACTTTTTCACCCTATTCACCCAGCTCGGCTATCAGCATTATGATCTTGAGAACTGGTCATCTACTTTTGCTTTCAACGACGGCACCTCTAATACACTCAGCGCAACTGTTACATTCGCCAGGAACTCCATAGACCAGCCCATATACCCAAGAAGTGGAGCCAACATCTCTCTTACTACACAAGCCACATTACCACATTCCTTGTGGGATGGGATTGACGATTACTCGGGACTGACCTCAGAAGAAATTTTTGCATGGAATGAGTTCCACAAATGGAACTTCAAACTTTCATGGTTTACCCGTTTAGTTGAGAACCTTGTAATCAACACCAGGGTGCAATTTGGATTCCTCGGCAGGTATAATAAAAAACTGGAGGTTACGCCATTTGAAAGATTCTCCGTTGGAGGTAGCGGACTATCAGGATTCACTTTATATGGCACACAGGTTGTTGCATTAAGAGGGTATCCGGACAACTCGCTGTCGCCGTCTGCCAATGGTGGAAGTACCATCTATGATAAGTTCACTTTTGAATTGCGTTACCCCCTATCCCTGAATCCTTCGGCTACAATTTATGGACTGGCTTTTCTGGAGGCGGGAAATGCTTGGAATAAGATCGACAACTTTGAACCTTTCGATGTCCGAAGGTCTGCTGGAGTCGGCGTCAGGATATTCTTACCCATGTTTGGATTGTTGGGCTTTGACTATGCATATGGCTTTGATCTTGCTGACGTACCAGGTTTTGGACCTCAATCATCACAATGGCAGCCACACTTCATCATTGGCTACTCAGTTGAATAATATTCAAATTGCAAGACCATCACTTCCAACTCAGAGGCTGCATCAATTTCTGCCGAAATATCACTACTTTCGCGATTCATTTTGGTACGATATATGTATTAGATGCTCCTAAAAGGAAATTATGAAACGAGCCAAATACAATAGTTTATCGCGAAAATTGAATATGACACATATGAGACGACATCTGCATAAATACATGCTATTGCCATTAATTGGCTTAGGATTGGCCCTGTCATGCCTGCCAAAAGAATCGTTGGGCCAGAAATTCGCATATGTTGACACCAAATATATACTGGACAATATCTCAGAATACAAGGCGGCACAGGAAGAACTTGACAAAGTATCAGTTGAATGGCAAAAAGAAATTGAAGCACAATATTCAGAAATAGACAAACTATACAAGTCTTTCCAGGCCGAACAGATTCTACTCACCGCTGAAATGAAGAGAAAGAGAGAGGACGAAATCATCCGGAAAGAAAAGGAAGCCAAGGGATTGCAAAAGAAACGCTTCGGTGTGGATGGTGATTTATACAAGAAACGCCAGGAATTAATTAAACCTATTCAGGATAAAGTGTATGCGGCCATTAAGGAAGTTGCCACAATAGGAAATTACGCTTTGATGCTGGACAAAGCCGGAGATCTCAATATCCTCTATTCAGATGCCAAGTACGACAAAAGTGAAGAGGTGCTAAATAAGATGGGCTATAAAGCTGCTAAATAATTTTTAATCAATAAAGACCTAAAACAAAACTGCTAAAATGAAAAAAATCGCAACCCCTATACTGATTGCTGCCTTTCTACTGACAGCTGCCGGATATAACAGCATCCAGGCACAATCTAAAATCGCACACATTAATTCGAATGAATTACTTGAGTCAATGCCTGAAAAGACACAACTAACAGCCCAAATCCAGGAATATGCTACGAAGCTGGAAAAGCAGTTGCTGGCCATGGAGAATGAGTACAGACTCAAGGTAGAAAGCTTCCAGCAGCAACAGGGGGTGATGACTGATGCTATCCAACAAGCGAAGGTCAAGGAGATTACTGACTTAGAGGCCAGGATACAAGAGTTTCGCATGAATGCCCAACAGGATCTCCAAAAAGAAGAAGCTAAGATTCTTCAGCCATTGATTGACCGGCTAAGAAAAGCAATTGATGATGTAGCAAAGGAGAAAGACTACGATTACGTGCTTGATACTAGTTTAGGTGTTGTGCTTTATTCCGAAGGAGGAATAGATATCATGACTATGGTAAAGAAGAAATTAGATACTCAATAATGCTAACCATACCATTTAAGGGAAGCCACTCATTAAGAGTGGCTTTTTTTATTTTTAGACCCTGATGGCAAGTAGAACCAACAACAATCAACCGATTGGAATCTTCGACTCTGGTATTGGCGGCTTGACCGTTGCCAATGCGATAAATACAATTCTTCCGAATGAACAATTGGTTTACTTTGGTGATACCGCACATCTCCCCTACGGCGATAAATCAGCAGAATCCATAAAACATTATTCGGAAAAAATAACCGATTTCTTATTAGCCCTAGATTGCAAAATGGTCATTATTGCGTGCAACACAGCATCATCTGTTGCATTCAAGAATGTTGTTGAGCATACTAAAGGAAAGGCAATCGCAGTTAATGTGATTGACCCTGTTGTCGAATATGTGGCCTCGAGTTTTAGCAATGGAAAAGTGGGCGTAATTGGAACTAAAGGCACTATCAACTCCCGTGTATATGCCCGAAAGATTCAAAGCCTGAACAAGACCATTAAGGTAACCTCCCTGGCTACCCCTTTGTTGGCACCAATGGTGGAAGAAGGATATTACAATAATTACATCAGCCAAACCATCATCAATTCATACCTTTCAAAGAAGTCTTTATTAAATATCAAAGCGTTAATACTGGCATGTACCCACTATCCTCTGATCAAACCTGAAGTAGAGTCCTACTATGAAAATAAAGTGAGCATCATCGATTCCGCAGAAATCGTGGCCAGGTATGTAAAGAAGCGGCTACGTGGGAAGATGGCACCCTCATCTGGCAGAAGGAAAAAACATCGTTTTTACGTATCAGATTTTACAGGGTCATTTGAAAAAAGCACACAGATATTCTTTAAGAATAAGCTCCATCTAGATGAAGCACGCATCTGGGATTGACCTACCTGTACCACGAGGCGTATTGTAGATAGTTTTTCGCAATTCGCTCAATTTCTCCCTCCAATAGCTTGCTGTCCAAATCCTTGATCCTCTTTGCCGGGGTACCCGCATAGACACCACCGCTCTTTAATACAGCGTTTTCTGGAACTACAGCACCTGCTGCAACAACCACTTCTGATTCAACTACGGAGTTATCCATTATTATTGCACCCATTCCTATTAGTACTTTCTCGCTTATTTCACAGCCATGTATAATAGCATTGTGGCCAATTGACACCTCAGAACCAATAACAGTTACTGACTTCTCAAATGTACAATGAACAACTACCCCGTCTTGAATATTCACTTTCTCACCGATAACGATCGAATTCACATCCCCCCGAATGACAGTATTGAACCAGATACTGGAGTACCTACCTATCTTAACATCTCCTATCACCGTTGCATTCTCAGCCAGATAGGTGCTTTCGTGGATAATAGGGGTCTTCCCCCGAACAGTTTTTATTAAAGCCATATAATATTATATAGATATGCATTGGTGAAAATGTGATTTCTGATACGCTATTTGTAAATTTACACCTCAGAAACTACAAACATAATGGAAACTACTCAAGAAATGCCCTTTTCAATATATGCTGAAAACACACCCAATCCGAATTCGATGAAGTTTGTGGCCAATAAGATGCTCAACCAATCCGATCCAATCGAGTATCTAAAAAGCAACCCTTCCGTAAGCTCTCCCCTTGCCCTGAAATTGTTTCAAATGCCCTTTATCACAGGCATATTTGTTGCGGGCAACTATATCACAATCAACAAGAATGACACAATTGAGTGGCCTGATGTGGTTATGGAGCTTAGGATCCTGATCACGGAATTTCTAAATGAAGGAGGTGTTGTTCTCCATCAATCTGTCAATATCACGAGTGATCCGACGCCTGAAACAGCGACATCATTAGACGGGAACAAAGAACTGAATGAGATGGATCTGAAGATAACCGATATTCTAAATGAATATATCAGGCCTGGGGTGGAGCAAGATGGTGGTTCGATAAACTACCATTCTTTTAATGAAGGAATAGTAACAGTCAACTTACGGGGAGCCTGCAGTGGTTGCCCCTCAGCTGCCCTAACCCTAAAGTCGGGCATAGAAACAGTCCTCAAGAGATTGGTGCCTGAAGTGCGTGAAGTGGTTGCTTTAGAGTTGTGAACAATATACCTGTTAATTGCTTCGGTGGACAAATTGTACTGTATTCGAAAAATTTGTTTTAATTTGTGGTATTCGGTTCCAATTGCACAGCCCATATGTTGCTAACACCAGAGAATACGCTCAGACTTATGAAACGGCTTTCCACACTCTACCTCCTACTCATCCTTACTATGACTACGGAGATATACGCCCAGGACGGTATGTCAAAAGGCCAGATGAATGCAGATGCGGAGTTTTACTTTAAGGGAGAAAACTATCTGGCAGCCTTGCCGCTCTACAAAGCGCTTGACTCACTGAACCCTGGCATAGACTTGAAGTACAAGCTGGGTATTTGCTACCTGCACAAAACTGATGAAATCAAGAAGTCTATTGAACTATTGGGCATGGTGCTCGAAAAAGACTCTAAAAAGGAAAATCTACATTATTACCTTGGGCGCGCCTATGCGGTGAATTACAAATTCGATGAAGCTATAGCCTATTATAATCAAGCACTCACTAAGAAAACTTCCAAGGACAAGATCGAGTCCATCCCAAGGTATATTGAGTATTGCGAGAACGGCAAGAAGTTAGTAGAAAATCCTATTGATGTCACCATTGAGAACGTTGGAAAACCGATAAATACCCGGTATTCGCAGTATGTGCCTGTAATTTCTGCTGATGAGTCAGTAATGATTTATACCTATCGCGGTGATAAGAGCACGGGAGGGCGTCAGAATGAATACGCTGAGCCAGACCCCAAGGGGCGTTATTATGAGGATGTATTTCAATCCGTCAAGTTAGGTGGGGAAACCTGGTCTGAGCCTGAGAGAATTGGGGAAAACATCAACACGCATGGGCATGATGCAAGTCTGGCGCTTTCCGCCAATGGACAAAAACTATTTGTATATAAGGACACTGAGGGTTCTTCAGGGGATTTATATGTCAGCGAACTTGAAGGGTACACATGGTCGGTACCTGTAGCACTTGACAGCACAATCAACACCGGCGCATGGGAAGGCGGAGTGAGCTTATCTGCCGATGAGAACAACCTCTATTTTTCAAGTGAAAGAGAGGGGGGAATTGGTGGCCGGGACCTTTACAAATCAATTCGAAAAGATGACGGATCATGGGGAGAGGCCGTAAATTTAGGAACTACGATCAACACCCCATACGACGATGAATCCCCATTCATTCACCCAGACGGAAAGACATTGTTCTTTAGTTCAAAAGGGCATCAAAGCATTGGTGGGTACGATATTTTTAGAACATTAGCGATTTCAGATACCAGCTGGACAACTCCTGAAAATATCGGTTATCCGGTGAATACTACGGGAGATGATAGGTATTATGTGGTCTCTGCTGATGGGGAAAGGGGCTATTACTCCTCACAAAAGATAGGTGGTTATGGCGAGCACGACATTTATGTAGTACACTTAGGGGAAGCCGCAAGGAAACATGCGCTGGTGCTGATAAAAGGTGTGGTGACAGCCAATGACACACCTGCAGATGCGAAAATTCTAGTGGAATATGCTAAAACAAGATTGCCATATGAAGGGTACTTCAAATCTAACTCAGCAACAGGAAAGTACATAGTTATACTGCCAGGTGAAAACGATTACAATCTTACATTTAATGTAGATGGGTTCCAACCACACGTTGAAAATATTGATGCAACAGAGATCTCCAAATACACAGAGATCGTTCGGGATGTGCATATTTATTCCAGCGACTATGAGCGCTCAGTAGACATCTCAGGTAAACTACAGATTGGAGATAACCTGACACCAGGTTCAATGGTCACCATTTATATCGTCAATGAAGAGCAAGCATTGGAGATGCAAACCACAACGGACGAAAACGGGGCATTTACTTTCAACAATGTACCTACGGGATATACATATACTTTCTCCCTGGCTGAAAGCGCTGAGTTCAAGAGGGCATTGGTTACTGGAATCATGAGCTCTGGAGGAGCTCCAAAATCAAATATTCATTTCAATCTGAAGGGTGGTAACGAAACTCATACGCTGAAAGATGGCTCCTTTGAACTGGAGATACTGCAAGATACCCCTAAAGATTGCGAATATCCCCTCAAGCACCTTAAACCGTTTGCTGGTGGCTCTACGTTTCCAGATTTATCTGATGAAATATACAAGAAAATTATGGACAAATACGGCACTTGCATCGCAGATGGTTTGGTTTTTAAAGTGCAAATCGGTGCCTATTTTACGCCCGAAAACTTCAATTATGCTTACTTCAACAATTTGGGCAATGTTTCCCAAACTTTACTAAAGGATGGAATTACCAGATTCGTGATGGGGAGATATAAGAAGATGAGCGAAGCGGAAAACCTGAAGAATAAAGCGGTTAAGATAGGAGATCGCGACGCGTTCATTGTAATTTACTACAAGGGTGAACGCATGATGGTCGATGAGGCAATCAAGGCAGAGTTCTAGATGCAGCTCACACACCGCCTTAGTCGCAGTTGGATAGCAAAGCACTTCTGATCACCTACTACCTTACTCTATCTACGTGGATCGCTGGCCTTGTGGCAGAGCGCAAAATTTCATGGATTGGTAACATTCATCTTACAATAACGTACTAAAACTCCTGTAGATGAGAATTTTGCAGATATTAGATTTTAATAAAACCAGAATATTCATTAAATTGTATCCGTACAATTACCTCTGTTCAGAACTGCTGAAACCCTTTTTAAGTTATCGTATTAACTTGCCATTGATTTATCTCAAATGAGTAAGTACCGCTTGGCAGGTAGAAGCAACACAGAAGGTGTCGAATTAAAAAATACCAGTTGGAATTCAAAAATTCACTATCATCTCAGCTAAACAAATAATTTAACAACAAAGCCATAATGAGTTTAACAGACAATTACAAGTTGGCACTGCTCATAGTAGCAGGTATCTTTATGGGTCACGGCACATGGGCCCAGAACAACAATGTGGGTATTGGGACCAATAGCCCTGATGCTTCCGCCATATTGGAACTTCAAGCTACCGATAAAGGTATTCTAATTCCCCGTACAGACACCAATTTGATCGTTTCTCCAGCAACAGGTCTGCTGATTTACGAGAATGCCGACAATACCTTTTATTATTTTGACGGAACTTTCTGGGTGCCGTTCGGCAGTGGCACTCCAGGACCTCCGGGGCCGCAAGGGCCTCCAGGTGCTGATGGTGCATTGAATGCCTGGTCATTGACAGGCAATGCAGGCACATCACCTCCAACCAACTTTATCGGAACCACTGATGCGAACGACTGGGTTATTCAAACCAATGGCAGCGAAAGAGTAAGAGTGATGTCAGGTGGCAGAATAGGAATCAACATGAGTGCTCCAGTGTATCAGCTGGATGTTTCCACAGGAGCTTTGGGTATTCGCTCGCAGATAACAGATTTTTCCAGCACCGCAATTTATGGCTACAATACCAGTGGCACCGGTGGATTCGGCGTAGTGGGGCAATCGGACGGTAACACTCCTGGATGGGCAGGAGTAAGAGCCGTAGCAGAGAATGGCAGTGATGCACTCATAACTGATGGGCCATCACATTTCAATATAGATGGACAAGATTTCGACATACAAGTGGAAGGATCAACAGACGCCAATTTATTGTATAGTGACGCTGGAAACGACAGAATTGGTATAGGAACGGCTTCTCCAGGCGCAAAACTGGAAGTTACCGGTCAGGTTAAAATTACTGGCGGTGCTCCTGGTATCGGAAAGGTACTGACTTCTGATGGTGTAGGTTTAGCGACCTGGGCTACCCCGCCTGCAGGGTCTGTGGGGTGTACCGCAGCCAACATGGTCATTAAGTCAGATGGCTCCTCACCGGTATGCAGCCAGATATATGATGATGGAAGTAACGTAAGCATAGGAACAACTACACCAATTGGGGTGGATCTATTTTCCGTTTATGGAAATGCAGGGGATTGGCCAATAAATGGATATTCCTCTTTGAATACAGCTGGAGTGTACGGCAGAAATACTGATGATGGCTCTGGTGCTTATGGAGAAGCTACAGGAACTAATGGTACTGGAGTTACAGGAGTTGCAAGTGGAGGTGGGCTGAATGTTGGTGTCGCGGGTTTTGGCGCTGATGTAACAGATGGTAATGGAGTTATAGGCGCTGGAAACGGCGTTATAGCAGCAGTTTTTGCGGGTGGTTCAGGTGGGTCTTTTGTTGCTGAGAACAATGGGGTTTTTGCCAAATATAACACAGCGGGTGTAGGACAAGGAATTGTCGTTCAAGATGATTTTGGAGCCCAATGGTTAGTAGGTTCATGGGATGGTATTGCTTATGATAAAATTTCTGGACCGGGAGGCATGGGAACTATTGTGAAGGACTTGGCTGGCAATAGGGTTAAACTAATTGCGACAGAATCGCCAGAATACCTTTTTGAAGATTATGGGGAGGGTACACTCAATAATGGTTCTGCCCATATTGAAATTGATCCAATTTTTTCAAAAAATATTTTAGTAAATGACCATCATCCTTTGAGGGTACTTATTCAGTTAGAAGGTGACTGCAATGGGGTGTATGTTACGAATAAAGACAAATACGGTTTTGATGTACGTGAAATAAGTGGTGGCAAGTCAAACACTAAATTCACGTACCACATAATTGCAAACCGGGCAGATGAAGATTATGGGGCTGATAGGGTTGCAAGATATGCAAAGAATAGATTTGCTAAAGCAGTGGACATTTATGAAGTAAATGAATTAAATCGAGGCCCAACACCCGAACAAAATAAAGTTAAGTTAAAAGGCAAGGCGACAAATAAATGAAGCTGACACCCATCTTATTATTATTATTATTATTTCAGTTAACCGCAACAGCGCAGTTGGTGACCAATGATGGTGCGGCCATATTCTCCAGTTCCGGCGCACTGATCTTTGTCGATGGCGAGATGGTCAATCAGGGCCTGGGGACTTATGATCACAGCGGAACCATAGAGCTTACCGGAGATTGGACCAATAATGCGGGCAATGCAGCTTTTGTGGGTGGGAGCCCGGGTACAGTGAATATGACAGGAGGTACCCAAACAATAAAGGGTACGGATCCTACGCTCTTCTACGACCTGTTCCTTACAGGGTCAGGTGACAAAGCCCAGCAGGTAAATGCAACAGTCACGGATTCGCTGGCACTCAATGATAAGGAGCTGGCTACGGACACGTTCATCATGCATGTTACGAACACCAGCACAACTTCCATTACTCGAACAACGGGTTTTGTAAGTAGTATTGACACCGGTGGATTGGCCAGGGATATGGCCAATACTGCAACTTATTTATTCCCTGTGGGGTCAAGTGTAGGCACACAAAGGTACCGGCCTGTGGAAGTAACCCCCACTGTCGCTACTGCGCATACCTATAAGGTAAGAATGGCCAATGTAGATGCAACCACAGAAGGCTATGACCGAAGTATCAACGATTCTACATTTTGTGTCACCAATCCGGTCTACTACCACAGGATCTATCAAACGAGTGGCGTATCAGCCGCCGACATCACCATTTACTATGACGATGCCCTAGACAATGCATATCAGGCAATTGCTCATTGGCAGAATGCGCCCAGATGGGAGGACATAAGTCCGGTAACCAACACAATCAATGTTAGCCCAACCCTGAGTTTTATGACCAAGACAGCCTGGAATGACTTTTTACTTCCGCCATACGTGCTGGCCACAACTTCCCCAATAGTCACGTTGAGTGCCAATGACACCAGCGTTTGTCAGGGTGACACAATCACTCTAAGTGCTTCTTCAGGGTTCTCCAATTATGAATTTTTCAATAATTCTGTATCTGTGCAGAACGGGGCGGCCAACACTTATATCGTCACCGGCTTAACAACAGGAGATACTATTTCGGTCACGGCCACTGAACTTGGATGTATAGCCTTCAGCTCCCAAACGATCGTGACTGTCAATCCCCTGCCTATCATTGATACGTCACTTATCTTGATAACACCCGAGAATTGCGGCGCAAATGACGGATCCATCACCGGCATCTTTGCCAGCGGCGGCACACTTCCATTAACCTACGAATGGATAAACAGCTCATCGGTCGTAGTCGGTGGTGACTCTGCCAATGTCATGAATATTCCTACTGATGATTATGTCCTTACCGTAACCGATAGTAATGCATGTGCGGCGTCTACCGATATCCACACTGTTCCTGGAGGCCCGGCACCGTCCCTAGACATTTCGGCAATGGCTCTGGTGCAACCCTCTTGCGGAAATTCGAATGGCTCAATTACGGGCATTACTGCCAGCGGAGGTTCTGGCCCATTGACTTATGATTGGGTGGATGGACTATCAGCGAGCGTTGGTTCATCGCTGGATTTAATAGGAATGGGAGCAGGCAGCTATACTTTAACAGTGACCGATTCACTCGGTTGTACAGCCACTACCGGGCCTCATGTATTGACAGACCAGGCAGGGCCTGTCCTGGATACAGCGGGATTCACCATCACTATGAGTACTTGCGGTGCCAGTGATGGTGCCATAACAGGAATCTCTGTTAGCGGTGGTACAGGCACACTGACTTTTGATTGGCAGAACTCAACGCCGACATCGGTGGGGAGCACCATTGACTTGAATTTGGCACCTGCTGATTCCTACACCTTAACTGTTACGGACTCCAATGGGTGTACTGATACATCGGGCCCGCATGCAGTCAATGACCTGGGAGCACCGACCATTGATGTCTCGTTACTGGTGATAGACTCCAGCAGATGTGATATGCCAACAGGCGCAATTACCGGACTAACAGTCATTGGCGGAACTGCTCCACTGACATTTGAATGGGATGATCCAAGCCTGCAAAGCACGGAAGATGCGACTGGACTTGACTGTGATTCCTATAGCTTCCAGGTCACAGATGGGAGTGGATGTATTGCAAATTCAGGACCTCATGTGGTACCATGCTTTAGCGCTCCCCTAGCACCATCAGCACCGTCGCCATCAGCATACTGCCAGGGAGATGTAATTGCGGACCTAACAGCCACGGTAAATATTGGAACCATTATATGGTACTCAGATGCTCCCCTGCTGGATTCCATAGGCACAGGCAGTCCATTTGCCAGTGGGTCGACATCTGATACCTCTTTCTGGGTTGCTGGCACCAACAATGGCTGTATCGGCCCTTCAACACAGATAGATATTGTGATCACCACTACCCCAGCGGCGCCATTTGCCGGGGATGACACATCATTTTGCGAGGTAGCAGGGTTGACAGATACGCTGATCGCTACCGGTGGAACGGGAACCGAATGGTGGGATGACAACACGCTTGCCACTTTACTGGGCACAGGAGATTCCCTGCCAATCGCTCCAGGAGTGGGGCAAAATGTGTACTTCGCAACCCAATCCATTGGGGCGTGTCAGAGTCCATACGACTCTGTGATCGTAACCATTGATGTGCCGATCTCATTAACAATAGCCGGAGATACCAGTATATGCGAAGGTGATTCGACCGTCCTAACAGCGAGTGGTGGAATTTCTTACTTATGGAATACCTCAGATACCACTCCTTCGATAACTGTCTACCCTCCTACCGGCCAAACGGTTTACTCTGTAGCTACTACAGCGGGAGCATGCACCGCTTCCGACACAGTTACGGTAACCGTGAACAGTTTACCAGTGGCGAGTATAACAGGATTGAATACACTGTGTGCAGGGGAGACTGTTACACTCACTGCAGGCATAGAACAGAGTTACTCCTGGAACACCAGTCCGGTTTCAACGTCGCAGATAATCACGGTAACACCACCTGCGGGTACGGTTACCACCTATATGTTGACGGTTACCAACAGTTGCGGGTCCGATAGCATTAGCCACATGGTATCTGTGGAAGAAGTTATTTATGCAGGCCCCGATATCGATCTCTGTACAAACACAGACCCTATTGGCTATGGTGCCACAAGTTCCGCAACCCCCATTGGAGGTGCCTGGTCATCACCTGACACACTGGTCTTTCCTGACAATATGCAAACCGATGGGTTCATAGACCATGTCTCCATTCCCTGGGGCAGCGGATATGAAATTGTGTATACATCTGCCTCGGGAAATTGCAGTGACACATTGTTATTGGAAGTTACAGGCGCTGAAGCAGGAGCGGACACCTCAGTATGTAATGGAAGGGGTTCTTTCTTCCTGCCTGTTGGCATGCCACCTGGTGGTACATGGAGCTCAACAGACCCTGATGCGGACATGAACACGGATCCATTAACTGGTGAAGTCATCACTGATGGTTTGGCTGGTGAGTACGTATTTGTGTATGAAACACAGGGGGGCAGTAAAGGCTGCCCGGATTCTGTGACCATTAAACTCTGTGGAGATAACGACATCTGGGTGCCAAATATCTTCTCCCCTAATGGAGATGGGGAGAATGATATCATGTTTGTGCGCGGCATAGCGGTAGATTGGGTGCTCGTTAAGATATATGACAGATGGGGCGAATTGGTCTTTGACTCCAGTACGGATGGCGACGCCATGCTCCAGGGATGGGACGGTACCTACAAGGGCAAAGAGCTCACACCTCAGGTGTTTGTATATTACATGGAAGGCGCCTTCCTGGACGGAGAAGAATTTGATGAAGAAGTCAAACAGGGTAACATCACCCTGGTAAAATAAGTAGTTATGCGGCCCAAAAACATATCAATCGCGGTAGTAATATTGAGCATAGGTATTGCAGATAACCTTGCGGCCCAGGACATCCATTTCTCTCAGTTTACCGCGTCACCTGCTACCCTGAACCCTGGTGCTACAGGAGCTTTCGATGGCGAACTCAGGGTTGTTGGTAATATCAGGGAACAATGGAAAAATGTCGGAGACTTTTCCACCTATGCCGGATCGTTTGACATGCCTATTATGAAGGATGTGATCACCGATGGTGCTTTAGCGTTTGGAGTGAACTTTTATAGTGATCAATCTGGAGATCTGGACTTTTCAACAACCCTGGCCAATTTATCTGTCGCTGCTAATAAGTCTATCGATAAGAAAAATAATTTCTCCCTGGGAATACAAGGGGGATTCGGTCAACGGGGTGTACAAGGTGGTGCCGACAAGCAAGAGTGGGACAACCAATACGACCTTGATTACGGTTTTGATCCAAGTATGCCCAATCAAGAACCTGGAGCTGTTGAAAATTTCACATTTGGCGATTTCTCCGGGGGCCTTTTGTGGAGGCACGAATCAGAAAAAGCTGATTTCCATGCAGGTGCCTCTTTGTTCCACCTTAACCAGGCGAAACAAAAATTTCTGCTAGCTAACGGAAAGCAATTCATGGAAATGGCAATGCACGCAGGTTCCCACATCAAAATTAAGGATCAACCAGTTTCTTTCTTGCCCCAGGTGCTGTTTCTGAAAAATAGCACTCAAATAGAAGCAAGTGTAGGTATGCTTGTTAAGATGATGCTGAGGGAAGGCTCCAAATATGCTGATGGGAACGCGGAGACTTCAGTTTACGCGGGAGGTTATTATAGAATGGGAGATGCCGCTATCGCCATGGTCAAAATGGATTACATGAACTTCTCTGTAGGATTCAGCTATGATTTCAATATTTCCGCTTATAACACTGTGTCATCTGGTAAAGGAGGTTTTGAACTATCAATCATCTATATCAAGCCATGGTTGACCACCAGAAAGAAGAAGCGTTCACTATTATAACGAATAACATAGTATTCCAACAATTTGGTTATCTTAGCTAGGCAAGAGCCTTAAATGAATCTTAACAAAACATATTGCAGTAAGTGGCTGGTACTGATTTTTATACTTAGTATTAGCATTACTGAGCTAAAATCGCAGGATATTCACTTTTCCCAGTTTTCATCCTCTCCCTTAACCCTAAACCCCGGAAGTACGGGAGCTTTTGACGGAGACCTGAGAGCCGCAATGAACTTTAAGGATCAGTGGAAAACTATAGCCAACCCGTACAGAACCCTCTCATTTTCTGTAGATGCTCCGGTGTTGAAAGATGTAATAACCAATGGGGCGCTATCAGCTGGCCTGGCTGTATTATCGGATAAAGCTGGAGATTTAGATGTAGGGACCACCCAGATCAACCTATTTATAGCAGCCAATAAATCCTTGGACAAAGAAAATAATATCTCGATCGGTATCTCAGGAGGATTTGCTCAGTGGGCGATTGGTGGTGATGCACAAGCCCAGCAGTGGGACAGTGAATACGACCCAGGTGCCACAAGCGGTTATTCGAACAACGGTATTGGCGGCACCTCACTGGAGAATTTCAGCTACGGAGATTTCTCAACAGGTGTTCTCTGGAATTACAGAGGTAATATTAAGGCGCATGCCGGGCTTTCTCTTTTTCACTTGAATAAACCCACTATGTCCTTTGTAAATGAAGCAGAACAGCTCAATTCAAAAATGGCTTTCCATGGAGGGGCAGAAATATTTGTGAAAGATGAAACAGTCTCGGTACTACCACAAATGCTGTTTCTCAAGCAAGGGCCACAAACAGAATTTAATATTGGTGGCCTTGTGAAATACCGATTGAGGGAGGGGTCAAAGTATACCGGTGAAATTGAAGAAACTGCCGTCTATTTAGGAGGGTGGTACCGCTTTGCAGATGCTTTTATCATCAACGCCAGGTTTGACTATATGCAGTTCGCCCTGGGTGTTAGCTATGATATAAACATATCGAATATCAATGTCGCTACGGCCAGCAAAGGCGGCCTTGAAATATCATTACTGTTCGCAACTCCTAATCCTGTTAAGAGAAGAACTGCATCGCCCTTGATGTAGCTTTGCGATACGCCAGTACCCATAGTGCCTATCTTGTATTTCTGCATATTCAGCATTGTAAACAGGCCCATTTTAACTCTATCCATTAGCACCTTACTGCAGGATGATGTAACTTTTCGATTGTGCTGATATACTATTCACATGAGTATGAGTGATAGCAAACAACTACAAAGGCGTTTCCTAGAACTGTATGAGCCCATTCATGCACAGTTCCACCGATACTGTGAAGTAATGGTTAAGAACCCTGAAATGGCGAAAGACCTGCAAGGCGATGTTATTCTGGCGGCCTATGAGAGCTTCAACACCCTTAGAAATCCAGCATCCTTTAAGTACTTTCTGTTCGGCATCGCCAGAAACACCTTCAGGAAAAATCTAAAACGTAACAAAGTACACGCTAAATATGAAATGAACAATAATGAACCACAAGCCCATGACGGTGCGTCTATAGAAACCAACGTTGATGTGGGATTATTGTATGATAAGTTA
>Ga0302119_10000271_pt1 | contig 22627 bp, 22 predicted proteins | sample AG5_Tmax_MG_FD_203114 | JGI IMG/M metagenome (GOLD analysis project Ga0302119, IMG submission 203114) | Marine microbial communities from Western Arctic Ocean, Canada - AG5_Tmax | ecosystem: Environmental > Aquatic > Marine > Oceanic | place: Canada: Western Arctic Ocean | collected 2017-10-01 | reverse complement strand
GCCCGCCGAACGGTACCAACCGGCTGACGGCGGGTTCGGCCACGGCTCGGCCTCCGAGTAGCCCCCGGGGCGGCCCATGGGGGAACATGGGCGTGTTCTGACGGTCAAGGCAGGAGACACCCAGATGCCATCCCTGAAGCCCGGAAGCCGGTTCACCAGCAGCGTCTGCACCACCCAGGTGATCGTCGTGAAGGGTGTAGGCGAGGTCGACCTGCGGTGTGGCGGTGCGCCCATGCTCGCTCCCGGTGCAGCGGGCGACGCCGGCCTGCCCGCCGAGGGGACATCGGGCGGGACCCTCATGGGTAAGCGTTACGTGGATCCGGACGAGACGGTCGAAGTGCTCTGCACCAAGCCGGGGGACGGATCACTGGGCATCGGCGATGCCCTGCTGGACCTGAAGGAAGCCAAGCCCCTGCCGGCCTCGGACTGACCCGATCCGGCAGCCCACGACAAGGTAGGGCGACGACGTGAACCTCATGATGCTGCTGGAGATGGCAGCGGACGGTTTCGGAGACCGGGTCGCCCTCGGACCGGCTGACGGCGGCCTCACCTACCGGGACCTCTACGACTCCGCCGGTGCGGCCTCCGTACGGTTCCGCGCCGATGGCGGCTCGCACGTGGCCATGGCCGACCTGTCCTCGGTCGCCATGCCGATATCGCTCTTCGGAGCGGCCTGGGCCGACCTGCCCTTCGTGCCCCTCAACTACCGGTTGACCGACGGCGAGCTGGCCGCGCTGGCCTCCAGGATCTCCCCGGCGATCATCGTCGTGGACCCCGAATCCCCCAACCGCCTGACCGGCATCGACGGCATCGGGCTCCTGTCGCGCCACGGGCTGATGGACCTCGTCGACGGTGCCGAACCACCGGAACCCGAATGGGACATGACCGGCGAGGGAACCGCCATCGAGTTGTTCACCAGCGGCACAACCGGCGAGCCCAAGGCCGCTGTACTGCGCCACCGGCACCTCGTGTCGTACGTCCTCGGATCGGTGGAGTTCATGGGCGCCAACGAGGACGAGGCCGCCCTCGTGAGCGTGCCGCCGTACCACGTGGCCGGCATCGCAGCGATCCTCTCCAACGTCTTCGCTGGACGCCGGGTCGTCCAACTGCCCACCTTCGATGCCGACGACTGGGTCGCGCTCGTCCGGGCCGAATCGGTCACCAGCGCCATGGTGGTGCCCACGATGCTGACACGCATCGTCGAGGTGCTGGATGCCGAAGGCTCCGACGGACCGGGACTACCCACCCTGCGATCTCTCTCCTACGGCGGCGGCCGGATGCCTTCGCCCACTATCCAGCGGGCCCTTGAGCTACTTCCGAACACCGCATTCGTGAACGCCTACGGGCTCACCGAGACCAGCTCGACCGTGGCCCTGCTGGGGCCCGACGAGCACCGGGAGGCCATGGCGAGCGCCGATCCGGCGATCCGGGCACGCCTCGGATCAGCGGGGCGGCCGCTACCCACCATCGAGGTCACGATCCGGGACGATCTTGGAGACGAGGTGGCAGTGGGCCAGCCCGGGGAGATCTGGGTCCGGGGAGAACAGGTCTCAGGCGAATACCGGGGGTCGGCCCCACGCCTGACCGCCGACGGCTGGTTCCCCACCCATGACGGTGGCTGGATGGACACCGACGGGTACCTCCACGTCACGGGCCGAATCGACGACGTCATCGTGAAAGGCGGCCAGAACGTCTCCCCCGGCGAGATCGAGGAGGTCCTGGTCTGTCACCCGGCGGTGGCCGACGCCGCAGCCATCGGCCTACCCGACATGCAGTGGGGGGAACGGATCATCGCCGCCGTGGTCCTCCACCCGGGCGCCTCGGCCAGCCCGGAGCAACTACGCGACGCCGTACGTGACCGGCTGCGATCCAACCGCACGCCCGACCACGTGGAGTTCGTGGCGTCGCTCCCCTACAACGACACCGGAAAGCTGCTCAGGCGGGTGCTGCGCTCGGACCTCGCCCACCTCGGCGACGGTTCTCCGGGCTGACGACGGTCCGGGCAACGAGCAGACTGGGCAGGTGGCCAACGCAGTTCCGAACCGTGTCCTGTCCGTGGACGAGGCGACGACACGTCTGACGACGCCGACGGCGGACCTCGACATCGGCGTCCTTCGTGACCTGACACTGCTGATCGTCGACGATGCCCACCTGCTTCCGCCGGAGGCCGCCGCATCACTGGCCCGGCTACCCATCGTCTCCATCGGGCTGGCCGCCCCGGGCACAGCCCCCGCCTTCGACATGCTGGTCGAGGATGCCGTCGATGCCGTCCGGATCGCCGACGGAGTGGCCGGCACCCCCCGGGCGGCACTGGCCTGCTGTCAGGTCCTTCGCCACGGGGAGGGCCTGGATACGCCGGCCGGCCTCCTGCTGGAGTCCACGGCCTACGGCACGCTGCAGGCAGGCGTCGAGTTCGCAGGGTGGCTGGAGGGTCGCGGGCGGAGGGTCAGGCCCGTCGAGCCGGACCCTCCCGTTCTGGTGGACGCCGACGACGACACCGTGACGCTGACGTTGAACCGACCGCGACTACGCAACGCCTTCTCCGCAGCGATGCGCGATGCGCTGGTCGAGGCACTCCGCCCGCTGGTGGCACCGGACGACAGGCGTCAGGTCCTGCTGACCGGCAGGGGGCCGGCATTCTGCTGTGGTGGCGATCCGGCCGAGTTCGGCACGGTCGCCGATCCGGTGGCGGCTCACCTGATCCGGTCCTCGGCCAACGCCGCTCCCTGGCTGGACCTGCTGGCCGACCGGCTCACCGTCCGGGTGCATGGTCCAGCCGTCGGTGCCGGAGTCGAGTTGGCTGCATTCGCCGGACGCCTGGAGGCCACCGGCTCGGCGACGTTCTGCCTGCCGGAGGTATCCATGGGCCTCATACCGGGCGCTGGAGGCACGGTCAGCATCCCACGGCGTATCGGGCGCCAGCAGACGGCCCGGATGTGCCTGACCGGCGCCACCATCGACGCCACCACCGCGTTGGGGTGGGGCCTCGTCGACGCGATCGTGGATTGATCCACCCGACCTGAGCCGCGTCCGACCTACCCCGGAGCAAATCGCCGGGCGGCCGGGCGGTCAGAGGCGCTCGAGGATGGTCACGTTCGCCTGGCCGCCGCCCTCGCACATCGTCTGGAGCCCGAAGCGCCCGCCCGTGCGTTCCAACTCGTTCAGCAGCGTGGTCATGAGCTTGGCACCGCTACAGCCCAGCGGATGGCCCAGGGCGATCGCCCCGCCGTTCACGTTGACCTTCTCGTGGGGCACCCTGTGCTCGGCCATCCACGCGAGCGGCACGGGGGCGAAGGCCTCGTTGCACTCGAATAGGTCGATGTCGTCGATCGACATCCCGGACTTCTCCAGCGCGTAGGTGGTCGCCGCAATGGGCCCGGAGAGCATGTAGATCGGGTCATCACCACGCACGCTGATGTGGTGGATCCTGGCCCGCGGGGTGAGGCCGTGGTCTTCGATGGCCCGCTCCGAGGCCACGAGGATGGCCGCTGCGCCGTCACTCACCTGGCTGGCCAGGGCGGCCGTGATCCGGCCTCCGTCGACCAGGGGTGCCAGCTGGGCCATCTTCTCGATGCTGCCGCCCCGTCGGGGACCCTCGTCCACCTCGACTCCAGCCAGCGGGGCGACCTCCCGCTCGAAGCGCCCCTCGTCGATGGCGGTGATGGCCCGCTCGTGGCTCGTGAAGGCGAACGCCTCCATCTCCTCGCGACTGATGTTCCACTTCTCGGCAATCAGCTCGGCACCCCGGAACTGGGACACCTCCTGGGTTCCATAGCGCGCCACCCAGCCGGTGGACCCGGAGAACGGATCCTCGTGCCCGAAGGGCCGGGCGGCCTCGAGGGCCAGGCCGATGGGGATCATGCTCATGTTCTGCACACCGCCGGCGACCACCAGGTCCTGCAGGCCGGACATGACGCCCATGGCGGCGAAGCTCACGGCCTGCTGCCCGGAACCGCACTGGCGGTCGATGGTCGTACCCGGGATCGCCTCCGGCAGGCCAGCGGCCAACCACGCCGTGCGGGCGATGTCGCCAGCCTGGGGACCGAGGGTGTCAACGCATCCGAACACCACGTCCTCGACGGCCATGGGGTCCACGTCGTTGCGCGCCAGGACCTCGTTGATCACGTGGGCGCCCATGTCGGCGGGATGCACCTGTGACAGGCCGCCGCCCCGCTTGCCCGTGGGCGTCCGGACGGCATCGACGATGTAGGCCTCGGTCATGGAATCTCCTGGTGGATCTGGGACACGTGGATCTGGTTGAAAATTCTACGGGGCGGAGCGGCCGATGACCGCTACCGGGGCTCGCGGGGAAGGCCCAGCACCCGTTCACCGATGACGTTTCGCTGGACCTGGTTGGAGCCGCCGTAGATGGTGTGCGCCCGGCTGTAGAGGAAGGTCCGCTGGAGCGGGTCGAGGCGGTAGCCGATACCCAACGGATCCCCGAGAGGCGCTGTGGCGTCGATCCCCACCATGGCACTCGTCCCGCGGACCCGCATCCCAAGCTCGCCGAGCCTTCGGTGCCACGACGCCCAGTAGAGCTTGCCAATGGACATCTCGGGGCCCGGCACAGCGTCGGCCACGAGCGCCGTGAGCATCCTGAGCTGGTTGTAGCGGAGTATCTCCAGCTCCGAGTAGGAGCGCATCAGGTCCTGACGGAGCGAAGGGTCGTCAATGGATCCGTTGGCCCGGGCCAGCTCCAGAAGGGAATCCAGTTCCCGGCGGTAGCCGGTCTGCTGGCCGAGGGTGGACGCCCCCCGCTCGAAACCGAGGGTCCCCATCGCCACGGCCCAACCGTTGCCGGCCCCGCCGACGACCATCCCCGCATCGGTAACGGCATCGTCGAAGAAGACCTCGTTGAACTCCGAACCGCCCGTCACCTGCACTATCTGTCGAACCTCCACCCCCTGCTGGTCCATCGGGACCAGCAGGTAGGAGAGGCCGGCGTGGCGTTCGCTGGTCGAGTCGGTCCGGCACAGCACGAACGCCCACTGGGCGTACTGGGCAAGCGAGGTCCACGTCTTCTGGCCCGTCACGAGCCATCTGTCGCCGGAGAGGCGAGCCCGGGTGGAGACGTTGGCGAGGTCCGATCCGGCATCCGGCTCCGAGTACCCCTGGCACCAGTGCTCGGTGCCGGAGATGATCGGCGGGATGAACCGCTCCTGGAGTTCGGGGGTGCCGAAGGCGACCAGCGTCGGACCCAGGAGCGTCAGGCCGATGTTGGGAATCCGGCCGGGCGCCCTGGCCTCCACGTACGTCTGGTGGAAGACCACCTGTTCAGAGAGGGAGGCATCACGGCCGCCCAGGTGGACGGGGTAGTCGAGGCCCAGCCATCCACCCGTGGCCAGCTCGCGTTCCCACTCCAGCAGGCGCTCCGGTTCCACGTCCTCCTGGCCCACGCCGCCCCTGCCGCGTAGATCGGAGTTGGCTCCCCCGAGGTGCGCCTCCAGCCAGGTCCGGACCTCGTCGGCGAAGGCATCCTCGGCAGCGGTGCGGGCGAACTCCATGGTTCCTGACGGTAACCGGGTCGGCTCAGTGCTTCGGCACCAGCAACCTGGCCATGGTTGCGCAGATGCCGTCGAGACGGTCGGCGCAGCGCCTGTAGGACTCCAACGACTCCCCGTAGGGATCGGAAACCTCATCAGCCACCCGACCGGTCGTGAAATGGCCTCCCCTGGCGCCGTCCATGGCCCTCACCCATGCTGCCATCCCGCCCTCTCCGACCGGCCCCACGCCCGCGCCCAGGCGTGCCACCTCACCGGCCAGGAAGGTGCGCGACCGGGCCTCCGGAACCATTGCCGTCACCGCTGCCTCATGCCTACGTGTCATGGCCACGATGAGCTCGGCGTCAGCCACCAACTCCGTCGTCAACGCTCTGCTTCGATGCTCCCCCAGGTCGATGCCCCGGGCCGCCAGCACATCCACGGCCTTGTCGGTGGCCGGAGAACTCCCGCCCTCGGTACCCGCCGAGGCCACGACAGAGAGATCCGGACCCATCTGCCGGAGAGCGTGGCCGAGCAACGCCTCCGCCATGGCGGACCGGCATGTGTTGCCGGTGCAGACGAAGAGAATCATCATCCCGACCGTACCCGAGGACGGGTTCGTCACCGGAGGCACCCGCGGGCCTAACGTCGCCGGAGCAACCCCGATGCACCCCTATGAGAACAGGATGGAGGACGCCCTGATGGCAGGACCGATGGCCGGCGTGAAGGTCGTTGAGCTTGGCGTGTGGATCGCCGGGCCCGCCGCCGGCGGCATCCTCGCCGACTGGGGAGCCGACGTGGTCAAGCTGGAACCACCATCAGGCGATCCCTGCCGGATGTTCCAGCGCATGCTCGGTGGTGACCTTCCCACCAATCCGGTCTTCGAGATGGACAACCGCTCCAAGCGCAGCATCGCGGTCGACCTCACGACCGCCGACGGCCTGGCGGTGGCGCTGGACCTCCTGGCCGACGCCGACGTATTCATCACGAACCTGCGCGTCGGCGCCCTCGAGCGTCTGGGTCTGGACCACGAGTCGATCGCCGATCGGTTCCCGAGGCTGGTCTACGGGCAGGTCACCGGCTACGGCCGTGAGGGAGAGGACGCCGACCGGGCCGCCTATGACATCGCCGCCTTCTGGGCACGCTCTGGCCTGGCCTCCCTGCTGACGGTTCCCGGTGGTGATCCGCCTTTCCAACGCGGCGGCATGGGCGACCACTCCACGGGAATGTCGGCCGCCGCTGCTATCTCGGCCGCCCTCTTCGACCGGGAACGATCCGGTCGGGGGCAACTGGTGGAAACCTCGCTGATGCGCCAGGGCGCCTACACGATCAGCTTCGACCTGAACATCCTGCTGATGTGGGGAGCGACGCTGGACGTGGGCGTGCGCTCCACGATGGGCAATCCGGCCATGAACAACTACACGGCCGGCTGTGGCCGACGGTTCTGGATCGTGGGCCTCGATGGCGAACGCCACTGGCCGCCGCTGGCACGCGCCGTGGGACATCCGGAGTGGCTCACCGACGAGCGCTTCGCCCGCCCGGGCAACCGGGCCGCCAACGCCGCCGAGCTGATCGCCATGCTGGACTCGATATTCGCCACCCGCACGCTCGACGAATGGTCCGAGGTGTTCGGGGGTGAGTCCGACTTCTTCTGGGCGCCGATCAACACGCCCGACGACCTCCTGGCCGATCCGGCCTTCCACTCGTCGGGTGCGCTGGTGGACGTGCCGGACGACGTGGCGTCCACCACGATGGTCGCCTCCCCTGTCGACTTCCACGGCACGCCGTGGGAGGCCAGGTCCACGGCACCCGGACTGGGCCAGCACACCCGGGAGGTCCTGGGCGAGTTGGGTCGTACCGACGCCGAGATCGCATCGATGGTCGCCACCGGGGTGGTCCACCTTCCCGTCGACGGCTCCTAGGCGGACTGCTCTACCAGCTGGTTACGAGGCCGGGCCGGCCAGGTCCGCCATGGCTACGGCGATGGCCGCTATGTCGGTATCCCGGGCCGCGCCGCTGGATTCCACGGCAGGCGCGAAGTGCCAGTAGCCGTGGACCTGATCATCGTGTCGACACAGGGTGACGGGCACCCCGGCCCCAGCCAGCGTCGCGGCGTATCCGAGTCCCTCGTCGCGAAGCGGATCGAAGCCGGCCACGCTGACGTGGGCCGGGGGTAGGCCGGCGTGGTCGGCGGCCCCGATCGGTGCAGCCAGTGGATCTCCGGCCAGTTGGCCGATATCGCCGTAGCAGTCGGCGAACCAGCGCATCGTCTCGAGGTGCAGGAAGTATCCGGTGGCGTTCTCCTCCAACGACGGCCAACGACCCGAGTCGTAGTCGAAGTCCACAGCCGGATAGATGAGCACCTGGAGGGCAATGGCCGGCCCAGAGCGGTCCCTGGCCATCAGTGACACCACCGCGGCGAGGTTCCCGCCGGCACTGTCGCCAGCCACCACCAGTCGCTCCACATCGACGCCAAGCTCGTCGGCGTTGTCGGCAACGAAGCAGACAGCCGCGTAGGCGTCGTCGAGAGCATCCGGGAACCGGTGCTCAGGGGCGAGCCTGTAGTCGACGGATATGACAACGGCACCGGTTCCGGCAGCCAACGCCCTGCAGGGCTCGTCATGGGTTTCAAGGTCGCCAATGGTCCACCCGCCCCCGTGCAGGTACACGATCACCGGGGGCCGCTCCGCTGCTCCAAGTGGCCGGTAGGACCGGATGGGCAGGTCGCCGCCCGGTCCCGGGATGACCCTGTCGAGCACCTCGGCCATCTCCGCACCACCCGGGGAAGCCATGGCTGAGTAGCCGGCGCGCATGGACTCGGGCGTCACCTCGTCCATGGGCAGGCGGGCAGCGTCGGCGAGCGCCAGTAGGGCTATGAGGTCACCAGCTACCGGCATGGTTGGTTCAGCCTCCGGCGGCCAGCCGGTCGGACTCGTACTGGTACTGGGGGGTGTCGAGGCGTTGGTTTCGATCGTCGCGGCCATCGCCGGTTCCCACGCCTGTCGATGTGGCGAACCGCTTCCATGAGCCGTCGCCGTCCCAGGCGACCCCCAGGTCGGTGATCGTGCCTGGCTCGTCCATCGCCTCGGCTGCAGCGAACGCCCTCCGAAGGAGGTCGCGCTGGAACTCCGGGTCATGGGGCCGGCCGGCCGTGTTGCCCAGCGGCAGGTCCACGAAGGTTGCCCGGGGCGGGTTCACCGATGCCGTGATGCTGTAGGCGGCGGTGAGGCAGATCGTCGGCACCCCCGCCTCCTCCAACGCCCTCGCTACCAGACCCACGGTCTGGTGGCAGACCGGTCAGACGGGCACCAGCAGCGCCACGTCGGCCTCACCGGCGTCACGCATGGCCAGCACCTCGGCGACGATGGCCGGGGCCAGTTCCTCGACCGTCCGTCGAGCCGAGTAGATGCCTCCCATGCAGCCGATGGCCGTCGGCGCCAACCCACCGATGACGCCTTCGTCCACCAGCTCGCGGAGGCGGTCCACCGGGAAGACGATGTTGGCGTCCTCGCGAGCCGGTACCAGGTCGTAGGCGAAGTGGGTGACCCGGATGTCGGTCGCCGGTTCCGACGTCGGGATGCGACGGATGCCGGTGTCGTCCTTCCAGTGGAACGCCACCTGGCCACTCAGGTAGGCGCCACCGGATCCGATGAGGGCCACCTTGGACTCGGCCAGGGGCGCCCGCAGCGGGGTCCATGGCGGGGTGTCGGGCCGCTCGGCCCACTGGTACGGCGGATAGCCCAGCTCGTCGTACTGGGCTCGGGTGAGGGCGATGTAATCGACCGGAGTGCTGGCGTCCACGGTCCAATGGTGCCACGGCACCCGCATGCGTCTTGGGTCAGGCACGAGATCGGCTCGCTCGACCGGTCAGTGGACTGACCATGAGAGGATGGACACTGAGAGTTGTCACTCCTACAATCATCGGATGGCCGCAGCTACAGGACTCCCCGGCGGCGATCCGCTGACCGTCGAGCCGTTGACCGTCGACCGGGTGGCCGCCATCAGCGGCCTCGGCGTGGACACCATCCGCTACTACCAGCGCCTCGGCCTCCTGGAAGCCCCAGCCAGGAAGGGACGCCGGGCCCTCTACTCCCAGGCCCACCTGGAGAGGCTGGCCGAGATCCGCCACCTCGCCGACGAGGGCTTCTCCCTATCCCAGATCGCCACCCTGGACGCATCCTCCCGGAGCGGCACCCTCGGCCGCCTCGCCGATGCGACCAGTTCCAACAGGCTGACCCGCCACGAGGTGGCAGACCTGGCCTGTGTGCCGGAGGGACTCGTCTCGCTGCTGAGCGACAACGGGATCCTCGAGCCGATCACCGTCGACGGCGAACCGCTCTACGACGAGAGCGCCGTCCCGATGGTCAGGGCCGGCCTGGCCATCAGCGCCGCCGGCGTACCCCTCGACGAGCTGGTCGCCCTGGCAGCCGACCACAGTGCCAACGTGGACCAGGTCGTGGACCGTGCAATAGCCCTGTTCGAGGACCACATCACGGTCGGCACCGACGGCTCGGACGACGCCCTCGTCGACGTGGTCCGATCCCTGCTCCCGGCCGTGACCCGCCTGGTCGCCCAGCACTTCAACCGGACGCTGGTGAACCGGGCACTGGACCGGGTGGCTGACAGCGACCGACGGACCCTTGCAGATGCCCTGGCCGCCGCCGACGCCGACCGTCTGGAGGTGATCTGCCGATGGCCCTGAACGAGATGGTTCCGAAACCCGCACGGCCCATGTCGGCAACGATCACCGAGGTCCGCAACGGACCGGCGCTGGATCCACTGGCGTGGCTCGCCACGACACCACACACCGACGAGCGCTGGTACTGGGAGGTCCCCGAGGACGACACAGCCTGGGTGGGCATCGGCAGCGCCGCAACCATCGCGACATCCGGTCCCGGTCGCTTCGACGAGGCGGCAGACCAGGCCGACCGGCTCCTCGACCTACTCCGGGTGACCGGACCCGCCGACGCTCCGCTCCCCCGTCTCGCCGCCGGCTTCGCCTTCGACGACACTGCACAGTCCGGGCCGTGGGCGCCCTTCGGCGACGGACGACTGGTCCTTCCCGCCGTCCAGGTGCTCCGCCGGTCTGGGCGGACCTGGGTGATCCGCATCGATGGGCATGACCGACCAACGCCGGTCGTGGTGGCACCCGGTCCGGCGGAACCCGTCGAGGTCGACGCCGCCGACTGGGCTGACGAGACCTCACGGTCCCACTACCGGCACCTCGTGGAGCTGGCCCTGGAGGCCATCGACCGCGGCGAGCTGGTGAAAGCGGTGCCATGCCGATCCCTGCGCCTGGAGCGTCGCCCCGACGTGGCCCGCCTACTCGCCACCCTGCGCCACACCTATCCGGCGTGCGCAACCGTCGGCGTGTCGATCGGCGCAACCTCCTTCGTGGCGGCCACCCCGGAACGCCTCGTAGCCGTCCAGGGCGATCGCCTCCACACCGCTGCACTGGCCGGCTCCGCTCCACGCCACGCCGACCCGGCCATCGACGCCGCCCTCGGACAGGGTCTCCTGACGAGCCCCAAGGAACGCTCCGAACATGCGGTCGTCGTCGACGCCATCGATCACGCACTCAGGGAACTCGGCGTCGTCGACCGCCACCCCGCCGACCCGACACTCCTACGCCTTCACGGCATCCAGCACCTCCACACCCCGATCGAAGCCGAGATGCCCCGGGGAATTGGACTCTTCGACGTGGTCGACGGCCTGCATCCGACACCTGCGGTGGCGGGTCACCCGGGCGGCAGGTCCGCAGAACTGCGCTCAACGCATGAGGGCATGGACAGGGGCTGGTTCGCCAGCCCGGTCGGCTGGTTGGACTCCTCGGGAGACGGCGAGTTCAGGGTGGCGCTGCGATCCGCCCTGATCACCGACGTCGACACCACCCTCTACGCCGGGGCCGGCGTCGTGCGTGGCTCGGACCCGTCACGCGAGCTGCTCGAGACCGACGTGAAGCTCGGGGCGCTGCTCGGCCCCGTTGTAGCCACGTCGAAGAACCCGTGAGCACCACCACGCTGCCAGCATCGGACCCGATGGCCACGCAGGCCTGGTGCCGGGCGTTCCTCGCCCAACTGGTGGCCTGCGGCGTGCAGCATGTAGCCGTGTCGCCGGGCTCGCGCTCCACGCCGATGACCGTCGCCGCCGATCGCACCGATGGCCTGGAGCTCACCATGCATCTGGACGAACGGTCCGGAGGGTTCTTCGCCCTGGGCCTGGCCCGGGCGACGCGACGCCCCGTAGCGGTGTTGTGCACATCCGGAACCGCCGCTGCCAACTACCTGCCGGCGGTCATCGAGGCATTCCACTCGGGCGTGCCGCTTCTGGTGCTCACGACGGACCGCCCTCCTGAACTACTCGGAGTCGGTGCCCCCCAGGCCATTGACCAGGTCGCCCTCTACGGCACCCACACCCGGTGGGCCGCCAACGTCGCCACAGCCGGGAGCGAGGCCCCGGGCGAGGCAGCCTCGCTGGCACACCAGGCGGTGGTGCGTGCCACCCGCCAGGCACCGGGCCCGGTACACGTCAACATCGGTCTGCGGGAGCCACTCGAGCCCCCGACCCAGGACCCGCCTCCGGTCGGCCTGCTTCCCATGCCGCCGGAGCACGCCACGGTCGAGCCGGGACCGCTCCCCGGGCTACTGGACACCGAGCGGGGCCTGCTGGTCGCCGGATCCATGGATCTCGATGATCGGGGCGTGGAAGCCATTGCCGAACTCTCACGCCGTACCGGCTGGCCGATACTCGCAGACCCGGCATCCGGGTTGCGCCGCGGCCCGCACACTTCGCAGACCCCGGTGGTGGCCGGAGGCGACCACCTTCTGCGTTCCACCTGGGCGGACGAGCAGCGTCCCGAGGTGGTCGTCCAGATGGGAGCCATGCCCACCAGCAAGGGCTACCGCCTGTGGCTGGACCGGGTCGGAACCGACCGGCTCGTGGCCGTAGACCACCTGAGCCGTTTCCCGGACGCCGCCCACCGGGTCACCGACCGGGTGGCGGCCGAACCGGGACGCCTGGCAGCCGGGCTCCTCGACCACCTCGAAGGCCCCGGACGCAACGGACCGTGGACGACCACGTGGACCGACGCCGACTCGGTCGCCATGTCGAGCGCGCAGGCGATTGCCGACGACGGGCCCTTCGACGAACCGGGAGTCGTTGCCGTCCTGCACCGGAGCCTTCCCGCCGGGGCGAACCTGGTGGTGGCCAACTCCATGCCGATCCGTGACCTGGACGCGTTCCTCCCGACCGACGAACGCCCGCTCCGGATACTCGCCAACCGGGGAGCCAACGGAATAGACGGCATGGCGTCCACCGCCCTCGGCGTGGCAGCAGGCTCGTCTGGACCGACCGTCCTGTTCACCGGCGACCTGGCCCTCCTCCATGACCTGGGTGGGCTGCTGGCCGCCCGCCGTCTGGGACTGGACCTGACGGTCGTGCTGGTCGACAACGACGGTGGCGGGATCTTCTCGTTCCTGCCCATCGCCGAGAGCGGCCACGTCGACCACCATCGCCTGTTCCACACGCCGCACGGGCTGGACCTGGGTGGCATCGCAGCGCTCGCCGGGGGGCGTCTCCACGAACCCACCACTGCGACCACCCTGGAGGAGGCCCTCGGTTCGGCCCTGGGTAGCCCCGGTCTGGACCTCATACGCATCGCCGTGGACGCCACGACCAACGTGGGGCTCCATCGCTCTGCTGCTGCCGCCGTGCAGCTTGCCCTGGTCGGTAGCGGGGCCTGACGTGGCACCCGAACGGTCCAAGGACCTGCACGTCGAGATGGACGGTGACGGACCAGCGCTGCTCCTTTTGCACGGTTTCACGGGTGGAGCGCGGACCATGGAACCCCTGGGCCGGAGGCTCGCCGACGTCCGCCAGGTCGCCTCTGTGGACCTCCCCGGACACGGACGCAGCGGTATGCCGGCTGACCCTCAACTGTTCGGCTTCGAGGAGACCGTTGATGCACTGGCGCGCCTGCTGGACAAACGCGACCACGTGCCAGCCGATGTCGTCGGCTATTCCATGGGCGGGCGGCTCGCCCTGGGCCTGGCAGTACGCCACCCGGAGCATGTGGCCTCCCTTTCGCTCATCGGTGCCTCGGCCGGCATCTCCGATCCGGTCGAACGTTCAGCCCGACGCCGCTCCGACGATGACCTGGCCGAGGACCTCCTGGACCACGGGCTGGAAATGTTCGTGGACCGCTGGATGGCCAGCCCCCTCTTCGCCTCCCAGGTGCGCCTGGGTCCCGATGCACTGGCCGATTCCCGCGCCCAGCGCATGGACAACGACCCGGAGGGCCTCGCCGGCAGCCTCCGCGGCACCGGGTCGGGCAGGCAGCCGTCGTACTGGCAGGACCTGGGCGGGGTGGAGGTGCCGACTCTGCTGGTGGTGGGCGACGAGGATTCGAAGTTCAGGGCCATCGCAATGCGCATGGCGGCGGGGCTACCGGATTCCACGATCTCAGTCGTGGCGGAAGCCGGACACGCCCCTCACCTGGAGAACCTGGACAGCACCGCGGATGTGATCCTCGGGTTCCTCGCCGACCTGGACGAGGACCGGCAGGCCGCTGACGGCCGGGGGTGGAGCCGGTGAGGATCGTCGAGGCCAGGGTGGAACGCCGCCTACTTCGCTACCACTCCCCGATCACCACGGCCCACGGCACCATCGCCGACCGCTGGATGGTCCTGCTGACCCTCGTCGACGAGGACGGCAACATCGGACTGGGTGAAGCCGCACCGCTGGCCGGCTTCACGTCCGACACCGTCGAGATAGCCGAGAGCGCGCTGCGCCGGTGGGCTGCGGACCAGGCCGGCGGCGGCGACCCGCCCGCCTCGGTGACAGCCAGGGCCGCCGTCGACTCGGCCCTACTGGACCTTGCAGCCCGGATCGCCGCCACGTCCGTCCACTGGCTCCTCGCCCCCGGGAGTCCCGACCGCCTGGCCGTCTCAGCCCTCGCCACCGGCGCATCGGTCGAAGCCATCGCCGCATCAGCGGCCGCTGCCGTCGCCTCCGGCCACGGCACGGTCAAGATCAAGGTCGGAACCCATGGGATGAACGGCGACCTCGACCGGGTGTCGGCGGTGCGATCCCGTATAGGCCCGGACGTGCGGCTGAGGCTGGACGCCAACGGCGCATGGGGAGTCCCCGAGGCCCTCCGGCACCTGGACCGGCTGGCCGAGTTCGACATCGAGTTCCTGGAGGAGCCGGTGGCGGGCATCGAGAATCTGGCTTTGGTGCGTATCTCTTCACCGGTGCCCATCGCCGTGGACGAGTCAGCCCCAACGGTCGAAGACATCAGCCGTGCCGTCGAGACGGGCGCCGCCGACCTGGTCGTCCTGAAGCCTTCGGCGATCGGCGGGCCGTCCGAGGCCGCCAGGGCTGCTGCCATAGTCCGCGACGCCGGAATGAACGTCGTGGTGACGTCGCTGCTGGAGAGCTCTGTCGGCATCCGTGCCGCCGCCCACCTGGCATCCGCCATCGGCGCCGTGGACCCCGCCCCCGGGCTGGCCACGGCTTCCCTGCTGGCCGTCGACGTGGCCACACCGTTCCTGCCGGTCAACGGCGAACTACTGCTGGGCTGAGCCCTATCCCAGCGACCCGCTGATCGAGGTCCCCAGGTTGTCACCGGAGACCTCCCCGCCGAACGCCGCCTCGGACTCCCGGGCTGCGGCCGCGAAGATCCCCTTCGACATGAGGGATCGTTCGGCGGCCCGACGAAGCCAGTAGACCTCGGCCCGGGCACGCTGGGCGCCCTCGTGCATTGGCTCGGCAGATGCCGCCATCTCCACCAGGTGGCATGCGAGGCGCAGGTCGCCCGCCTCGGCCAACTCCCTGGCACGGTCGGTCAACGCCTCGACGGAGCCGGCCAACGCCACCACCTCGGAGGCCAGTTCCGACTCACGTGCTGGCTTCAGGTTGGCCGCGTTGCCGTCCCACCAGCCGCCGAACTGCCGGTACACGTTGCGCACCACGAACTCCGGCTCGTCGTACTGCGGAGCCAGCCATGGACGGTCCGCCAGGTGCTCGGGTACGCGCACCTCGTGGATGATCGTGTCGATGGTGGCACCCTCGTTCATGAGCTCAAGGGTCCGTCCGGCCAGGTGCTCCAGGGCCTCGGCGATGTCGCCCAGCACCACCTCGACACGCTGGCGGCCGACGATCGGCAGGCCGTGGGCCGGGTAGACCCGCTCGACGCCCAGAGCCAGCATCTCGCGCATTGCCGCCGCCCACTCGATCGGGTAGCGCTGGACCTTCTGGGGGTTGCCGGCATTGGGGAATATCCATGAGGTGAAATCACCGGTGAAGGCGGCCCGGTTCTCAGCGTCCCAGCCCCAGGCGTGGTCATCGGTCTCGCCGCGGGCGTGCCGGAGCTGGATTGTCCGCCCACCGACCTCCAACGTCATCTTGTCCCTGAACACCTGGTCGGGTTCCGCCACGTCGTCAGGCAGGAACTTCGGACCGTTCCCGGCAATGCCGAGGTCCTGACGGTTGCGGACCCCACCGAACTGCCGGCGGTTGATCATGATATTCCAGTCGCTGGTGGTCCTGTAACGCTCGAAGCGGGCCGGCAACGCCTCATGCGCCAGAAACCTGGGAGCAGCGTGGCCCCTGTCGGCGGCATCGGCCACGAAGGCGCCACTACCACCGACATGGTCGAGGTGACCGTGGGTGTAGACGAGGCTGTGGATCGGCTGGTCGCTCCAGGACCTGAGGGCCGCCACCACGTCGGCGCCATGTCTCACCCCGCCGGCGTCAAAACAGACCAGGCCCTCGTCGGTCCTGATTATCCAGCAGTGGGAGAACGACTCGACCACCGCCAGGTCGTCGTCGATGACCGACAGCTGGTGGGTGACACGGTTGTGCGGTGCCTCTGCCACACCCGAGTCGATGACCCGGTTAGCTACGTCCACTGGATGCATCGATGGTCCACTCATGGTGCTTCCCTCATCTCAGGAATGTGTTTCGAAGTATTGCGACCACCCGCGTCATTGCAGGTACCCGAGCGCCCGCAGGTTGCCGTCCACCAGCCTGACCGCCCTGTCGGTGTCTTCGAACAGGCAGAAGTGGCCGCCCTCCACCAGTTGGAGGTCCACACCCAGGGCACCGGCCTGGGCCACGAACCACGACGGGTCCAGGTCGGTGTGGGTTCCGGCCATCACCGCCGCCGGGCTGGTCACACGGTGCAGCGCCTCGAAGGCCTCGACCGGACCGTGGGAGCGTTCCGAACCGAAGATGAGCGCCTCGGTCTCGGGCCGACACGCCAGCTCGACCACTCCGTCGTCGGTGTCCCGAAAACCCCATCGCACGTAGCCGGCGAGGGCCTCCGGATCCAGCGCATCCATGGGCGGCCGCGAACCGTAGGAGGCCAGCACCGCCGCCCGGTCGTCCCACACGTCGCGGCGGCGGCGGGCGCCGATGGCCAGCGGGTGGTCGTCTCCGGCGGCACCGAAATGCTGCTCCTCGCGGGCCCCGGCCTCGATGGCGATGGCCTCGCAGAGCACCAGGGCTCCAACGCGTTCCGGTGCTGCGACAGCGACCTCGATACCCACGGCCCCACCGAACGACACCCCCAGGATGGCGAATCGGTCCATGCCGAGATGGTCGGCAACGGCCAGCACATCCATGGCTATGGCGTCATTGCCGAGGAGACCGGAATCCGTGATGTCGTCGCTGCTGCCGTGCCCGCGGAGGTCGACGCCGACAACCCTGCAACGGCCGACCAGCCCACGGGCCAGAGGGTCGTACACGCCGGCGCAGAACCCGTTCGGATGCAGCAGGAGGAGCGGTGGGCCCGTACCGCCCCAGTCCAGGTAGGCGATACCCAGGCCGTCGCTGGCAACCCGCCCGGCGATGGGCGAATCGGTCACCGGTGGCACGTCCTACGATCATCGGGGGGGCACGGGGTTGCCATGGGCGGCAGTCTCGCTGACCACCCGGCCCTGTGACGAGACGAGAAGTCGGCACCCATGCACGAGAAGCCATTCCGAGGAAGGCACCCGGCGTGGGCTGTGCTGGCCCTCTGCCTGCTGCTGGGGGCCTGTGGTGGCAGAGAGGCCGATCCGGCACCGGCCGCGGTCCGACAGTTGGTGGCGCGTGTGGTTGCCACCCACCCGCATGACCCCGCTGCCTTCACCCAGGGTCTGGAACTGGTTGGAGGTCGGCTCTACGAGACCACCGGCCTGAATGCGGCCTCAGGCATCAGGGAGGTGGACAGGGCCACGGGCCGTGTCCTGAGGTCAGCTCCGTTGGACGACACCTGGTTCGGGGAGGGTTTCACGTCGATGGGTGACGGTAGGGCCGTGCAGCTCACCTGGAAGTCCGGTCGGGCGGTCGTCTGGGACCTCGCCACCTTCGACGTTGTCGGCACCTTCGCATACGGCGGGCAGGGCTGGGGGCTCTGCCTCCTCGACGCCGAGACCCTCGTGATGTCCGATGGCACAGACACCCTGACCCTGCGGGAGCCCGCGGGATTCCAGCGCCTGGAGCGAATACGGGTGACGCTCGACGGGGAACCTGTCGAGCGCCTCAACGAGCTGGAATGCGTGGACGGCACCGTCTGGGCCAATGTCTGGCAGACCGACCGGATCGTGGCGATCGACCCCACCACCGGCCTTGTCGTCGCCGTGGTGGATGCCTCCGGGCTGGTAACCGACCGGTCGGGATTCAGGAAAGGCGATGTGCTGAACGGCATCGCCCATGACCCGGACTCGGGCCGTTTCCTGCTCACCGGCAAGCGGTGGCCGGTGCTCTTCGAAGTGGTGTTCGAACCCGCCCCGACCGACTGATCAGCCCGGTAGTCGCGACCGGTCAGGCGAACCTGGCCTCGATCTCGTCCTGCGTCCAGAACCCGACTGAGGGCCTGTCCGGTGACGTCCCGGCATAGTGGCGCAGCCGCACCAGCGCCTCGTCGTCGAACATCTCCACAGCGTCGAAGAAGCCGCTGCCGCCGGCGGCCCGCAGAGCCCGGTCGCCCTCGGCGCCCTTCTTCGGCAGGCGCGGGGTGAGGATCAGGAGTCGGGGCCGGTCCCGCTGCTCGTCCCCGGCGTGGCCGGTGGCCAGAACGTGGGCCCTGCCGAGGGTCCGCCAGAGCACGTCGGTCCGGCGCATGCCCGGACGGGCATTGGTGAACGCCCCGGCCACGTCCACGTACCACTGCCGACCCATGGCGGCATCCGTGACCAGGAACGGGAACTGCAGGCCCAGGTCACGTCGGGCCACGCCTGCCTTCACCACCTCGAAGCCGGCCTCCACGAGCAGCGCCTCGGCAATGTCGGCCACCTTCTTGCCCGATGCCGTGGCACGGGTGAGCACGTGGTCCATGGCCCGCTGCCCCTCGCCGGTGGGGCCCTCCATGGTCTCGAACAGGCCGCCCTGGGTTGCCGAGTCGCCGGTCAGGTCGCGGCGTCGCCACGCCTCCGGCTGGACCTCCTCGAGGCGGCGGCGTTCCTCCTCGACGCGCTGCTTGGCCAACGTCACGTACGTGGGGTCGAGGTCGTAACCGACCCCTCTGCGACCCGCCCTCTGTGCGGCCACGAGCGTCGTGCCGGAACCCAGGAACGGATCCAGGACCATGTCGTCGCGGTAGGTGTAGAGGTCGATCAGCCTGCGGGGCAGCTCCACCGGGAACGGCGCGGGATGACCCACCCTGGAGGCCTGTTCGGCGTCGATGCGCCAGACATCGAGGGTGGCCTCCATGAACTCGTCGGTGGTGATCGTGCTCTCCGAGGGGAGGCCGTCGGAGAGTCGCTGTGCCGGGGTGCGTGCACGGTCGAATCGACCCTTGCTGGCGATGATGACCCTCTCGGTCATATCTCGTAGCACGGGGTTGGCGGCCCGCCGGAATGATCCCCACGCCACCGATCCGGTGGCGCCCTCCGCCTTCTGCCAGACGACCTCTCCGCGTAGCAGCAGGCCCAGCTCGTCCTGGAGGATCCGGATGACGTCGGCGGACAGGCTTCGGTACGGCTTGCGACCCAGGTTCGCCACGTTCACGGCAATGCGGCCCCCCGGCTCCAGGACCCGCACGCATTCGGCAAATACGTCGCGGAGCATCTCGAGGTATTCGAGGTACGACGTGGGCACGCCGTCGCGTTCCATCTCCAACTCGTAGTCCTTGCCAACGAAGTACGGGGGCGAGGTGACGACCAGGGCCACCGAGGAGTCCGGCAGCTGGTGCATGTCCCTGGCGTCGCCGTTCAGGCATCCGTCGCCCAGATCCGGGGCCTGGACCACGAGATCGTCGTCGGAGAGGACCGGAGCGGTGAAGCGGGAATAGAAGGATGAGGAGTCGTGGTTCTCGCGTCGCCCCACGCCGAACGCCGTGGTAGAGGTCGCGCCGCGCCGTTGAGTCATGTGGTCACCCCCGCTCCGCCCGGGCGCCCCGGATGAACGGCGCCACCCCTCCATGGTAGGGGGCCCGCGCGCGCTGGCCAATTGCACGTGTTTCGGACCCGGCGTCGGCTACTGGTTCCGGGCAGCAGTCCGGGCCCGGCGTGCCCGGGGTCGCGTTGTCACCGGAGGCTGGCAGGATCGGTTCGGAACAGAATCGCGACCGGCTCCCGGACGCCGCACCCACCCACCTTCGGGAGCAACAGTGCGTCCGTCAATCCGGCCATCCGTCCACCCCCTCCATGAGCGACTCGACCATCTCCTCGAAGACCCGAACATCCGGGTTCCCACCCTGGTGGGTCTGGTCATGCGGTATCGGAGGGTCCGTCCCGTGCTCAGGCCGCTCACCTCGATCGACGACCTCGACCTGTCTCCGGTGCCGCTCTGCTGGCGGGCGGTCGGACTTCTTGTGGACGTCGGGGTAACCCGCTCTGAAACCGCTCTCGACGGCCGGATGCTCCACCTGGTAGGACGCGACGGGCGCCACGTCACCCGGCTGTCCCTGGAAGGTGGCCCACCGTTCTCAGCCTTCGACAGCCAGGGGCCGCTTTACGACCTCTGCTGCCGGCTCCTCGGGCTCAGTGACCCGCCGCACCGACCGTAGAACCAGCCATGAGATCGGCCAAAAGACTGCGCGACCTGGAACCCATGGTCGCCCAGTCGTAGATGGAACCACCCACCGCCCCCTCGGCTACCAGCGCCGCGACGAACGGCGCCAGGTCGTCGATGGTCGCCAACGGCTCGCCGGGATCCACAATGGCGGAACCGTCAGCCGCACCGATACCGCCTATGGCATGCACCATCGCCTCCGGATCACCCAGGTTGGCCCGGAGGCGTCGGATGTTCTGGGAAACGTAGAATCCAGGCTCGGCATGCTCCTCGGTACGGAACGACCAGTAGGCCATCGGCAACCAGACGTCGTACAGCGGCGCCAGCTCCGCCCACGGGAAACCGGGCCAGAAGGCGAGGTTGATCTCGTCGGTTATGACCGGTGGCATCACGATGGCCCCCAGCGGATCATCACCCACGGTCCTCCGCATGCGATCGGAGAGGTTCACGAGGCGGCGTGAACGCTCGATGGCGCCCAGACCGTCCCGGTTCCACTCGATGTCCATGGCCAGGCCGTCGAAGCGCCGGCCCAGAACCGAGAAGCGGTCGATAGCCAGGAGGCGATCCAGGTCCTCGTCGTCGTCGGTCCACTTCGGCAGGTACCAGGCAACCACCGCCAGGCCGGTCCGGTCGGCAGCCAGGAGGAACTCGGCCAGTAGCCACGGATCCGACACGAGGCCGGTTGCTCGACGATCCGAGCGGGAGGACTGGATGAACACCGTCCGCACGCCATGGTCGGCCATGTCGACCAGGTCGGCCGGCGCCACGGTGATGCCGCCGGGGACGTAGGCAGGGTCGAAGTCGTAGGAGTCCACCCAGGTTCCCAGCCCCCGGTATGGATCCAGCGTCCGGGACACCGGTGCATCGACCATGAGACGGACCTCGACGGAGGCCAGGGGTTCACCGACGACGCGAAGCACGTACCGGTCCGGGGTGTCGGAGACGACGACACCGAGAACGCCGAGGAGCAGCACAGATCCAGCGAGGATCATGACGTTACGGGATCGTCCCAGTGGCACGGGCCAACGGTAGCCAGTAGTGGAGATCCGGCCGGGGCGGCCCGGCGCCGGGGCCCGCTACCCCACCACTAGCGTCCGCCACGATGGACGAATCGACTATCGGCGAGGGCGACCCGACCGACACCCCGCCGCCCGACGGTCCCGGGCCCGCCAACCACGACGAACCCACGTCCGTCGATACCGGGGGGCAGGGCTCCACGGTGCAGCGTCTCCCCGACGACCTCGAGCCCTCAGCCGTGTCGAGGCGGCGCTTCGTCCTGGGCCTGGGCTTCGGCGCAGCCACGATCGCCTTTCTGCGGCGCCTCCCGACCACTGGTGGAACTGCGGGTACGGAAGGCCCGACGACGCTGCCGGCCGTTCCGCGGTCCAGCACCGCGCCGCCGACCCCGACGACGGGCGTGTCGGCCGTCCAGCCGTCCCTGGACCGGTCCGTCGTGGCACCCGACGACCGTGTCCACGACGTCGTCGTGGCAGGCGGACGGGTCATCGACCCGGAGACCGGCTTCGACGCAGTGGCCCACGTCGGAATCGACGGCGACACCGTCAGCCGCATCAGCCTGGACCCCCTGGTCGGCTCCACGACGCTGGACGCGAGGGGCCTGGTCGTGGCCCCGGGCTTCATCGACGTCCTCTCGTATCCCCCGAACGGCTACGGCGAGTGGCACAAGGTCGCCGACGGGGTCACCACCAACCTGTGCATGCACGGCATCGACGATTCGATGGGCCGGTTCCTGAGCCGGATGGCCGAGCTCCGGCCCCCGGTCAACTACGGCGGAGCCACCGACCAGTCCAGCCACCGAATCGCCCTCGGCGTAGGCATCGACTACGCCAGCGACCCGCAGATCGCTGAGCTGGTGCGCCTCGCCGACGTGGACCTCCGGGCCGGCGCCCTGGGCATCCACCAGCAGCCCGAGTACAACATCGGCGTCACCCTCAACGAGATGCTCCGTCACGGCGAGCTGGCAGCGACCCACGGGGTCCCGCTGTGCCTCCACCTGCGATATTCGGAGAACCTCGCCCCCGGCACCCAGGAGGAAGCCGTCGCCGAGGCGATCTCGGTGGCCCGCCGGACCGGCTGCGGCGTGCATGTGGAGCACATCAACTCCACCGGTGGGACGGGACGAATGGGCG
>Ga0302119_10000270_pt1 | contig 22662 bp, 20 predicted proteins | sample AG5_Tmax_MG_FD_203114 | JGI IMG/M metagenome (GOLD analysis project Ga0302119, IMG submission 203114) | Marine microbial communities from Western Arctic Ocean, Canada - AG5_Tmax | ecosystem: Environmental > Aquatic > Marine > Oceanic | place: Canada: Western Arctic Ocean | collected 2017-10-01 | reverse complement strand
GGCACTCATAAAGCACTCGATTCAGGTTATTCATTGTGTTGTTTTATCGGTGAAGTCTGTTGTCGGTAAATTTGTCCGCGGGGATGGTATTTAGTCTTGTGACTGCTTACCGGTCTAGCGGGTGTTGGTTGCCATTGAACGACTTTTCGTTAGCGTTCTTTACGATGCTGTCGAAGTCATCGAGACAACGCACATTTACGGTATATCGACTCGGGTCCATTCGTGGCCTGCCGAAAGTATGGATGCCGCAGTTATTGCAGAACCAGTGACTCGCTTCGTGTGTGCCGAATTGGTAAAGAGAAAGGTTCTCCCTGCCTTCTAGTAGCGTGAAGTGTTTGTCCTGGACGGGGTAATGCAGAATGCCTTTCTTGCAGCATATCGAGCAGTCGCAAACGGATACCTGGTCGATCTCGGCTTCGATCTGGAATACGACACTGCCGCAGTGGCAGCTTCCTCTGTAGGTCTGCATGAGATGTTCCTTTGTTCATCGCCTCGACTTAGTGGTCTGTGCTATTTGCCTATTTATTCAACCAGGTGGGTTTTTCCGGTCGCACCTTTTAATAGCTCGAACTCGCCTTCATCGATCAACTCGAATGTAGCCCGAAATCGAAGCTGGTGATGGATGGCATTGCCGAGATCACCCGCAAGCGCCTGTTTTGTTTGATCGGGCAAGCCAGCTTTGACTTCGACTTTTACCAGTACCGGTGCCGGTACTACCGGACCTGGGCCGGATTTGACGATACGAATATTGCCGGTTGTAAGGTCTGAGGTTTTATTGATGACATCGCGAACGGCGTTTGGAAATACGTTGACACCCTTAACCAGCAGCATGTCGTCGACACGGCCCTTGAACAGCATACGGGGTCCAGGTCGACCGCAACGGCATGGTTCGGTAGTCACCTGAATGATATCTTTGTCTCGCCAGCGGATCAGCGGTCCGCACTCCCGCTCTAGACCCGTAAACACGATCTCTCCTTCAACACCATCCTCAATGGGGAGGGACTGAAGCGATTCAGGGTCGCAGATCTCGAACATGGCATTGTCTTCGGCATAGAAATGAATACCGTTGTGCTCTTCGCAGGAAATGCCGGTCGGGCTGTGGCAACCGGTTGCACCCATGATGTCGTGCACCATCGCACCGCCAAACCTTTTTTCCAGAGGCTCGTAGATCTCCGGTATTGAGCCGCCCGGTTCCCCAAAAACCACGACTTTTTCAAGACCAAGTGTCGCGGGATCAATACCGGTGCGCTCTTCCATGTGTTTGGCCAGATACTGGGCAAAGGAAACCGTGCATTTGATAGATTTGGGCCGGGTATCGCGAGCGATCTGCGCGACCCGTTCCACACCACTGAGGGCACCCACTGGTACCAGGCAAACGCCATAGGCCATCATTGAATCAACACCTGGGATACCGGCGATCCACATCGAGAGCACACTGGCGTGCATGACCACATCACCGGGCACTATGCCGAGGCGAACCAGGGCACGGGCCTGGTTGTCATTGGTGATTTCACGATCTTTCAGGGTAAAGCCGCTGTAAGTTGGTGAACCGGTGGTTCCGGAGGAAGATGACACGCGGTTGACAGATCTTGGATTGCAGGTGATGTGCAGACCGAACGTGTGTCGTGCTGTCTCCCTGGAAGCCTCCTGGCTGGCACGCTCTTCGTCTTTATCGAAAAACGGATACTCCTGGTAGTGCTCCAGGCTTTTCAGGTTCTGCGGATTGACACCGGCTCTATCGAACTTATCCCGATAATAGGGTGATTGTTCATAGACCCGATTGAGGAGGGACTTAAGCTTGATAAGCTGTAGTGCCCGCGTTTCCGAGCGCGACATCAGTTCCTTTTCTGGATTCCACAGGCGCGGACTCATGGGTTTAGGTATTCCCGTGTTTCAGCCAGTGATCAAGATACCCGGTATCTCGATCGTAATCCAGGGTCGTCGATAAGGTGGAATGATATTCTTCCCGTTAACCAGAGGCACTTCAGAAGGGGCGAAGCTGATGAGCGATAACAGCATGACGGGTCAGGTGGCCATAGTGACGGGGGCTGCCAGAGGCTTCGGGTTGGCGATTTCCGAGCGTTTAATGCAACGCGGTGTTCGCGTGTTTGGTTGGGATCAGGAACCGTCCCCAATCGGGGGTGACAAAAGGTTTCTTGGGGTTGAACGGATCGACGTCACCGACCGGGATGCGATTCAATCAGCTGTCGAGTCGGCACAGGCAACGGCGGGGCAGATCCATATACTGGTCAACAATGCGGGAATCAACGGTCCCCAGGTGCCAGTTGAGGACTATCCACTGGAAAACTGGGAGAGAGTAATTGCGGTCGATCTGACTGCAGTCTTTCTATGTACGCGTGCCATCGTGCCACATATGAAACAAGCTGGATACGGACGTATTGTCAGCATTGCCAGCCAGGCCGGTAAAGAAGGGATCGCCAATGTCAGTGCCTATAATGCAGCCAAGGCCGGTGTCATTGGATTTATGAAGGGCATTTCTGGCGAGTTGGCATCATTTGGTATCACTGCCAACAGTATTACCCCGACGCTTGCCGAAACTGATTTGATGAAAGAGATGAGTGACGACTATATCGCCGGGATTAAGGAAAGGACCCTGATGGGTCGTCTATGCCAGGTCGAAGAGGTGGCCGACATGGTGGCCTTCGTGGCGAGTCCAGCCTGCAGTTATTCGTCCGGTGCCTGTTTTGATGTATCAGGCGGTAGAGCCCAATACTAGAGATTCGTTATAGTGTCTGAAACGCTACGATCGTTTGATGACAGTCTGTTGCGATGATCTTCTGGGTTAGCTCGATAACCTTATACTTCCTCACGTTAGTAAACCATTCACTACATATATCAGTGATGTGCGGTTTGATAGATAACAGCAATCAAATCATTAAACTAAAGCATTATACAAATGATCAAAGCTAGTCTGAAATGGTAGGCAGCAAGAAAGCGATGCAGCCCCAATATTCGGGAAATTGTTTTTGCGCGAAACTTGTTTAGATTCATCAACCGGAGGACTTATGAGTTACTTAAAGAAACCGATGTTAGCTATTGGCGTAGGTGCCGCAATGCTGTGTGCGACCGCCATACAACCGGCAGTTGCCGAAGTAGGTTTCGGCAAGCCAGGCGAAGCTGTTAATCTGGTGGTAGGTTATCAACCCTACTATACAGAGTCGTGGTCTGGTGTCGTCATTAATGGTCAGCAGTCATGGAAGAAATATCTGCCGGCCGGTTCCGACGTGAAATTTGAAATCGGACTTCAGGGTTCGGTCATCGTAGGTAAGATGCTGGGTGAGAAGAATCACTTGGGTTATATGGGCGACATGCCTGCAATCGTGTCAACCACCAAGCAGGATAAAGTTGATATTCGGATGATTGCGGTGTTGGGTACTTCGCGCCAACAATGTAACGTGTTTCTAGTTCGCAACGATGCGCCTCAATTTAAAAATGGATTCGAAGCCGTCAAGTGGATGGATGGGAAATTGGTCGCAGCACCCCATGGTGCATGTACTGACCGGTTTGCACGCTGGGCTTTTGAGCAAGCGGGTATAAAACCCAGAAAGTACCTCAACATGAATATCGAAGTCATTACTTCTAGTTTTAAAAACAACAAGCTCGATGCGGCGGTTATCTGGGAGCCTACAGCCTCCAAGATTCAGTTGCAGGGGATTGCCCGTCGTGCGGCTTCGGGTGAGAGTTTCGAGGGTGTAGAAGGCGGCGATGCCGGGTTCCTCGCGATGCTCTACGAAATCATTCGTGATCGTCCCGATGTACAGCGTGGTTGGCTGGAGGCGGAACTCGATGCGCAGTTGTTTCTCAAGGATCTAGGGAATGCTACAGCTGTCTCTAAAATGGCAGATGACCAGACTGAAGGTATGGATCGTCGCACTCTCTGGGCCTCGCTGTACGGTCAGAATCCTGAAGCGATTGGTGGTGGTAAAGAGAAACTGACTCTGCGTTATGTATTTGACGATACAGCGCGACAGTTGGTAACCGCAGCCACAAGGTTCCTCCATGGTCGAAAGGTGGTACCGGATGCGATACTGCGACCAGAAGCCATCATGGATGATGTAGCAAAGGCAGTGCTGACATCACGAGGTTTGTCGGCGCCCATCGGATTTGTGGGTGAACAACCGGACTCTGCATACGAATAAAAGCACGAGTAGTTCGCAACAATTCAATTAAATCACGGGCCCCGTTCTTTCGGGGCCCGTTTTTGATTTCAACGTCGTTTAAGAGTTAAAGTAACCAGATTCGATATTCTTCTTTCAGGAACCGCCTTGAAAGAAACAGCCGACGGCTTATCGGGTACTGGATCGTACAAGTGCATGGGTATAAGTAATGAGGAGCGTTGTCGATGAGCGATCAGGGTGTTACCGGGCAAGGACCATCAGGTCTTTACCTCTTTTTTTATAAAACGAAAAAGTCGCTCAAGACACCTATGCCATACCTGGCTTTCGTGGGTATTGGCTTGTGGTTGTTAACTTACTTTCTTTTGAATGAGTATTGGAAAGTATTCCCGTTCTATAAGCTGCCAGGCCCTGTTGAGGTTGTCACGGAGTGGATTAGTTCGGACCCAATATGGGGCACCTCGCTCTTCACTGAAGATTACTACATCAATATTTGGGTCAGTTGCCGGCGAATCTTTTTTTCATTCGTTCTTGCAACAGGACTGGGTGTTCCGTTAGGGCTTTTTATGGGTTGGTCGAGGAAGTTCAAGGACTACACCTTTCCAGTGCTTGAGACTCTCCGGCCAATTCCCATTCTGGCCTGGGTACCTCTTGCCATCGTGATGTTTGCTGGCTTTGAGACACCGATAATATTTCTCGCCACACTTGCTTCGTTTTTTGTGACTGCTCTCAATACGATGCTGGGTGTTGAATCCATAGACGAATCCTACTTTCGGGCTGCGGGGTGTTTGGGGTCTAAGCGGCGCCATGTTTTTATCCATGTGGTCGTACCTGGGTCACTACCTTTTATTTTTACCGGTTTACAGATCAGTATTGGTGTGGGGTGGTTTTCACTGGTTGCCGCTGAGATGATCTCTGGAGACTTCGGCCTTGGCTACATGATCATGGCTTCGTATATGGTGAATAAATACACCACGATGGTGATGGCGATGCTGACGCTAGGTTTTGTCGGCTGGATCACGTCGGCCATGGTGCGTGCTGCGGGTAACCGCATGATGCAGTGGCGCGAAAAGGCCCTGGGTCAGGGAGGCGCATAAATGAACACAGCATCCGCACCATCTGTGCCTAACCCGCTAGCCGGCGCCATGACCACAGGGGCGATTAGTATTCGGAACGTGACCAAAGTCTATGACCCAGGCGGCGTAAATGTACTCGCTGTAGAAGACTGTTCTTTGGAGATTGCCCCGGGTGAGGTGTGTATGATTGTGGGGCCTTCGGGTTGTGGCAAAACCACACTCTTAAATGCAATCGCCGGATTTCATTCGATCACCTCTGGTCAGATAGATCTCGACGGGGAGATGCTTTGTGGACCAAGCAAACCCCTTGCTGACCAAGGCGCCGACCGGGTTGTCGTATTCCAGAATGGCGCTTTATTTCCCTGGAAGACACTCGTGGATAACGTTGCGTACGGGCCGGTCGTGCAGGGTACTATGACGAAGACGGAGGCACGCGACAAAGCAGTAGAGATGCTGGTAGAGGCGGGGCTATCGAATGTTGCAGGAAAATATCCCGGCGAGGTTTCGTCAGGTATGGCACGACGGGCGGAAATCGTTCGTGCACTGATTAATAACCCGAAGGTACTGTTGCTCGACGAGCCCTATAGGGCAATGGACGGACTGACCAAGTCAATCATGCACGAATCGTTGCTAGAGGTATATGACCGAACAAAGGTCACCATCTTTTTTATCACTCACGATCTGGAAGAGGCAATATTCCTCGGTGACCGTGTGATCGTAATGACCACACGCCCGGCAAGGACGAAAAAGATAGTCGACGTGAAAATCGAGCGGCCAAGGGACTATCGATTGTTGTCTTCTGAAGAGTTTCGTGTGTTGGTAGAGGAAACCAAGGAAGCAGTGCATGAAGAGGCTGTTAAGGCCTTTGAGGCTGGCGAACGAGAACTTGCTTAAAAGCAAATTTTAGAAACAGTAGGATTAGGAAACAGGCGATGGCACAAGCGGTAGTCAAAACAGGAAAACAAAAGTCCAAAATTGTCAAACTCTTTTTCGATTTGACATTCTGGCGAGGTGTTGTCGCCATAATTGTTTTTCTAGTGTTGTGGGAGATAGGAGCGCAAGCTAAAAACTGGTTCGGGTTCATGGTGCCGTTTGTGGGCAAGGTAGCGCCACCAACGGATGTCATGGTCCGCTGGGTGGAGGTTGCCGGGTGGCCAGGATATTGGGAGAGTTGGTATCTGAGTACTGGGCGGGTATTTCTGGGCTTCATTGCTGCACAGGTGGTTGGTATACCGTTTGGTCTGGCGATGGCCGTCAACAAATACTTTCGCGGTATGTTTTTCCCGCCGTTTGAGATTTTGCGACCGATACCACCACTGGCATGGGTGCCGGCATCTATTATTTTCTGGCCAACCACAGAACTGTCAATTATGTTTGTAACTTTCCTCGGTGCTTTCTACACCATCGTGATTAACGTGCTCGGTGGCGCCCGCTCAATAGATATTCAGTATCTGCGAGCAGCACAGTCCATGGGAGCGTCCCAGTGGGATCTTTTCTACAAAATAATCCTGCCTGGCACTTTGCCCTCAATATTTGTTGGTGCAGCGGTTGGGATGGGCATCACCTGGGAAGTGGTGCTGGCAGGGGAGATGATATCAGGAGGTGGGCAGCAAGGTGGTGGTGGCCTGGGTTTCTTTATCTGGAGTTCATATATGGGCGGGGTAATGGATCAGGTAATAGTCGGCATGATCAGCATTGGTTTGGCTGGATACATCTCGAGTAGTCTTATAAGATACGTTGGTCATGCTTGTATGCCTTGGCGCCGTATGTTCTAGAAAAATTGGGAACGCAGATGGATCAAAACAGGAAACATTCTTCAGGCCAATATGGAAAGCGATATGCGGTGGGCGAGCGATGACAGAAACATCTAACTTGATGGAAGTGAGAAACGTCTCGAAAGCTTTCGGTGAAGACTGGGAGCGCGAACAAGTGGTTGAAAATCTGAGTCTAAATATCAAACGTAACCAACTGACCGCGATCGTTGGTCCCTCGGGTTGTGGAAAATCGACGGTCGTCAATCTATTGGCGGGATTCGAATCTCCAGATAGCGGACAGATCTTGCTGGAAGGTGAGACAGTGTCGGGACCCAGTAAAGATAGACTGGTCGTATTTCAGGAAACTGCTCTGATGCCGTGGTTAAATACTTATCAGAACGTTACATTTGGTCCGAAATTACGAGGTGATATGTCAGCGAGGGAATTAAAAATCGCTGCTGACCGAATTATTGATACAGTGGGTCTGCGCGAGTTCAAAGACAAGTATCCACTGCAGTTATCTGGTGGTATGCAGCGTCGCGCTGAATTGGCTCGGGCGCTCATAAATCAGCCGCTGGTTATGATCATGGATGAGCCATTCCGTGGATTGGATGCTATGACACGCCAGTTGATGCAGGAGTTTTACCTGCGCTTATGCGAAGAAGAAGAACGGACCAATGTATTTGTTACTTCAGAACTTGAAGAAGCAATAATTCTGGCAGACAGTCTTGTGGTGCTGTCCAACCGACCGACTACTGTGCGAGAGGTTGTCCAAATTGATTTGCCGCGGCCTAGAAATCTGGATATGCTGAGTTCGCCAGAGGCCTACGATTACAAACGTCATGCTATGGAAATGCTTCATGAAGAGGCACTAAAGAGTTTCAGTGGAACCGAATCTGGATCAGAATTTCTGAAAAGCTATACGCAACACGCCTAGTAATCCTTGTGGTAGTGTTGAGTTACAGTGCATTGTTGTGGAACAAGTTGTGGATGACTGGAGATTTCTCCTATACAGGCCGGCCATTGTCTTTCTTGCTGTCAGTGGTGCGTTAATTGCCAGCCTGGGCCCTTATTTACTAAAAAAGTTCGGACTTACCTCCCCTAGACTGGCACGAGTGATAACACGCACCGGTTACGCACTTTCGTGGATCAGTGTGGGCTTATTCATTGTGGCAGGCTTTATTGGTAATCGCTGATCTGATTCGCCAGTCGCACAGAGTTAGACTTGAACTTGAAAGTCACTAAGAGATAAGTATCGCCGTGCTCCAGATTGAGAAACTCTCTAAACGATTTGGCGATGTGCTGGCTGTTGACGAGATTTCGCTAAATCTTCCTCAAGGCTCAGTCGTCGGATTTCTCGGGCCGAACGGTGCAGGCAAGTCCACAACAATGCGGATGGTGTCAGGATATCTTTTCCCCGATAGTGGTACGGTCAGGATTTGTGGTTGGGATATTGTCCGGGATCGGCAAAAAGCTCAGGCTTGCTTGGGCTATCTGCCCGAGGCACCAAACGGGTTTTCTCGATTGACTGTGCATGAGTTCCTGTCTTTTTGTGGACAAGCACGAGGTCTTGATATGAAATCTTTAGGCCTGGCAATCGATCAGGCCTGCCAACGGATAGATCTTGGTCCGGCATTGCGGCGGCCTCTAGGGGAACTTTCGAAGGGCTGGCGCCAACGTGCCTGGTTGGCTCAGGCAATTCTGCATGAGCCGCCGGTGCTCGTGTTGGATGAGCCAACTGATGGTCTGGATCCCAATCAGAAAGAAGTAGTGCGCCGCTTGGTTCGAGAAATGTCGGCCGACAGGACTATCGTTCTGTCAACACACATCCTGGAAGAGGCGGAGGAACTGTGTGACCACGTGGTCGTAATGGCCAATGGTTGCTTAGTTGCTGATGATCCGGTAAGTAATCTCCTAGATAACTCAGGTCGTCTGGGAGCAGCATTCGCTCGCCTGACATCCAACGATGGACCAGTCATACAGCATCATAGCCAGGATTTCCCGAGCTAAGCGTGTGGGGAATCTAGCCCAAAGTTTGTTAGGGTTTTCCGCTGTGTTTCGTCACGAGTTGCGCATGTTGTTCTTCGCTCCGCTGAGCTACCTTTTCCAGATCGCGTTTTTGCTGGGCCTATCTACCTGTGTGTTCCTAGTCACTGACTTCTACGCGACCGATGAAGCGACCATACGCCTGTTGCTGGTTTTTATCCCCTGGATCTCGTTGATTCTGATTCCTTCCCTTGCTATGTCTTCCTGGATAGATAGCCAGGCAGATCGAGAGCTTGAACTGATATTTACGTTGCCAGTTGGCCTGGCCGCTGTTGTGTTGGGAAAATTTGCAGCAGGTTATGTTCTATTGTTGCTGACACTTAGCCTGACGTTTCCTTTTGTTTTAACGCTTGGTTACCTCGGTGATCCAGATCCAGGAGTCATAGTCTCAGGTTACCTTGCATGTGCTTTGTTGATGGGTGTGTGCTTTTCGCTGGCGTTATTCGCTGCTGCAGTGGTTCGAGAACCGGTCGGTAGTTTTGTGACCGGAGTCGCTCTTTTGTTTTTCATTATGCTGTGTGGCTGGGATGTTTTCGGTCGTCTGTTGCGCACGACCTTGCCGCAGTGGGCTTGGGAATCGTTAGCCGCCTATAGCCCGGTGACTTGGTTGAGTAGCCTTGGGGCTGGTGTTCTGTACGCCCAGGGGTTGTTCTATTTTCTTGCGACCATAGCTATTTCACTGATTGCTACGCTATGGATTGTTCGATGTCATCGAGCTGGCGGCGTCCGTCGTCAGGTTACGCGCAGGCAGATCGTAATGGCGCTAGCACTTGGTGTTTTATGGCTGCTTGGGATACCGCTATCATCTTATGTACCCGGCCAGGTAGACCTGACAGCGCAGAGTGAATTTAGTCTGCACGCAGGTACCAGGACAGTGCTCGATAGGCTACCGCAGGGCGTTCGCGTGACTTTTTACTGGAGTGACAGTGAAGACACGGTACCCGTCTTGATAAAGTCACACGCGCGACGTATTGAGCGTTTACTGTCGACGATGGCGGCATCATCCCATGTGAGATTAGTACGGGTGGACCCGCGGCCGGATACCCAGGAGGAGTTGCAAGCTCTTTCGCAAGGGATTCATCGTGTGCCAATGTCCTCAGGAGACCACTTCTTCCTTGGATTGACGGTCGAGCATGAAGATCGGGTAGGGCACATAGCTTATCTGGATATACGGCGCGACAGCCTGTTGGAGTACGACATCGCTTTAGCCTTGAATGGTCTGACACGCGAGCAAACACCAAAAATTGCAGTAATCAGTCCTCTTCTGCCTTCAACATCTGCAATGTTTGAGCGCGAAGGCCTCTCGTTCATGGCTGAGCTTAAGCGGGCTTATGATGTTGCGGTTGTACCATTTTTCAAGACTCACCTCCCTGATGATCTCGACGCCGTGTTGCTGATCGGCGCAGATATCCTGCATAAAGACATGCTCTATGAAATCGATCAGTACGTCATGTCAGGAGGGAGCTTGATTGTCATGATTGACCCCTACACACGAGTTAAGCCTGCAAATAACGTAACCAACGCCCAGCCATCGGTGGACATTAACGACATTTCCGACCTGCTTCAACGGTATGGTGTGACCTATCAGGGTAAGTCGGTGATTGGCGATGCAAACCTCGCGTCGGTCGTGTCTGATGATCAGCAGGGCCGTTTGAGCTATCCGTTCTGGCTTCGGGTCCGAGAATCCGGACTGTCATCCACACACCCGGCAACTGCCAACCTTAACGAAGTATTAATGGTAGAGCCCGGTGCACTACTACTAGCAGCCTCAAAAGGGAATACCCCTTTAGTTGTGACAACGCCTAAGGCCGGCAGTTATTCGCTTGAAGGTTTTGATGGGAAAACGCCTAGAAAACTTGCCTTAGATTTCGTTGCTAAAGGTGGTGAGAGAGTTCTAGCAGCCGCGATCAAAGCACCATTTAAAAGCGCATTTGCGGATGCGCCGGATGGATTTCCCAACGGCTTACATCTAGGGACGTCAGATGGCGCATCAACGGTTTTTATTGTTGCGGATGTGGACTGGTTATTTGATCCATTTTCACTGCAAAAGACCCAGCTGGAAGGAGAGACCGCCGTAAGACCCTTAAACGATAATCTTGCCTTCCTACTCAACATGGTGGAGTACGCCACTGGGGATCAAGCACTGATGGAAATTCGTTCCCGTGGTCAACTACAAAGACCGTTTACTCGGATTGCTGCGCTTTTTCGGAATGCACAATCGCGACTCAAGGATGAGGAAGCGGATCTCACTCGTGAGATTGCTGAGCTTGAGACCAAGATTGGTGCAGTATCGAAAGGACTGGGAGACATAGAATTTGAGCAGCTGCCAGAGAATATAAAAAAGCAGTTACGCGAGTTTGAACCAAAACTTCTTAGTGCAAGGCGCAATTTGCGACAGATCCGAGCTGGTATTCGCGCCGAAGTCGATAGCCTTACCCGAAACCTTACCCTTTTTAACTTGTTGTGTGGTCCATTGATTGTGCTCATCCTGGCATGGGCAGTGTTTCGCAGACGCAGGGCACAATCACTCCGTTTTCAGACACCAATTTAGAGATTGTACAGTTGGTGGCGGCAGGGTCCCCTGCCGAAACCAGATGTAATTAGCCGAAATCTCAGGCTACAGTTTTCGTGCCGACTGACTGATTGACTGACATCTCAAGACTCGCAGATATGTCGTCACTCGAGGCGATGAGTAGATCCGCAAATGCCTGCGCCATGGGCAACGGTGGGGTAACTTTCTCCCAGACTAATCCAACTGGTTTGCTGATTACTGGATCAGTCAGGTGAATTTCCCGCGTGCCGGGGAATGCATCGTTTGCGCGACTGAAACCGCTGGGCACAATGGTTGCGAGAGTGCCCTGCATGACATGAAATGCCAGTTGAAAAATTGAATTGCATTCAAGCTTGGGCGACGGATTACAGTCAACAAGGGAAAAAGCCTCGTCCATCACCTGGCGTTCTTTCATATACGGCGATAAAAGGCACAGGGGAAGTTCTGCAACTTCTTTCCAGGTGATAGTTTTCTTTCGTGTCGACAGCATTGATTCATGCACCATGAGGCTCAACTGTTCCTCATAGAGAGTTGCCCCATTCATCTTATCAAGTGCTTGATCTTCCATGTAGGTAATACCGACATCGAGCTCAAAATTGTGTAAATCATTGACTAATTTGTCTGAGCCAACAAACTGTATGTCTACTTGTACGGAAGGGTACTTCTCGGAGAATAACTGGTTGACCAACGGCAGCACCGGTGAACTCATTGGCATGGCGCCGATACGTATTTTGCCTCGGAGATTGCGGCGCATAATGGCGAGATCTTCTAGCAAACTTTTTTTGTCTGCTAGTAAGCGTTTGGCCCATCCGACTACACGCTCTCCTTCGGGTGTAAAACCTTGATATCGCTGATGACGCAAAATGATAGGCACGTCCAGTTCGCTTTCTAGTTGCTGCAGTGCACTGGAAAGGCTGGGTTGCGAGACGTGGCAGGCGTCTGCCGCACGACCAAAGTGCCGCTCTTTCTCAAGTGCGACCAGGTATTCAAATTGGCGAAGAAACATCGAACCCCCTATAGCGCCAGCAAAGACTTAAGGCCCTACTGGGTAAAGTAGTGATAGGATTAAACTATTATTTTACATCTTTCTAACGATCTATCTATCTAAAGGTTTAATTCGATGAAAAGCTTAAACCCTACAAAAGGTAATCATTAGCATGCCTGGCGTGTATTCGCTGCTGACTCCGGCGCTGGATTTAACCAAAATGAATAAACTGACATCTCTTTGTGATGCATTGACTGACCTTAGTTGGCTAGCCTTTCTTCACCAGATGTTTAAGTGACCGAGTTAGGTCGTGTTCACGAAGAGGTCACTCACTATAAATTGCCGTCGAGAGCGGTCAGATAGGCTCCAATGCTGCTTAGCGGTAGAGTGTCAAGGCCTTCTGATTAATAGCCATTTCCAGACAGGGCCTAACTTGTGCTGACAACCATCACATTAATTCTGACTACTTTAGTAGCGGTAATTGTCGGTGTCATGATCGGTGCCATTGGTATCGGGGGCGTTTTGCTGGTTCCAACGCTCACCTATATTTTAGGGTTGGGAATTCACGTAGCGATTGCTACAGCGATGTTCACATATTTATTCAGTGGTGCAGTCGGCGCTTTTGAGTATGCACGTCAGGATTCCATCCACTGGTCAATGGCATTGTGGCTTTGCTTAGGTGGTATGCCAGGCGCCTATTTGGGTGCCGCTATGACCTGGGTAACACCAGGGGTAATACTGGAAGGACTCATCGGCCTACTGGTCTTATTATCTGGTTTGCAAGCTTTGCGTAGACCGTCAGGTACGGCAGAGTCAGTAGCCAGTCTGAGTCCGATACCTTTGGTCGTTATTGGATTGGTCACAGGTTTTGGCTCCTCTATCTCAGGTACGGGTGGACCTTTGGTGCTGATTCCGATATTAATCTGGATGCAAGTGCCCATCCTCACTGCGGTCGGTCTAAGTCAGGTTATACAGATTCCGATTGCACTGTTAGCGACGACCGGAAACTTGATGTTCGGTCGTATCGAATGGCTTATCGGCTTCGGGGTCGCGGTACTGTTGATGCTGGGTGTAATTGTAGGCGCCCGCATTGCACACCGGGTATCACGCGTTACCTTAAAGCGATTTATCGCTGTTGCTCTGTTACTAGTGGGCACATCCATGTTAGTACGAACAATAACTACCTTAGTCTGATTAGAGCTATTCATCTGATGAGGCCATTAGATAAGTGGCGAGACGATCCAGGCAATCCTTGGACTGAGGCGATCCAATGTCGACAACAGGCGGCGCTTTTTGACTTTTCTTTTATGTCGACGGTCCGCGTGAGTGGTGTCGGTGCTCAGCAGTTGGTGAATGGTTTTGTCTCCCGGGATGTGTCTGCTTTACCGGAGAACTGCGTATTTTATTGCCTACGGCTAAGTCGAAAAGGTTATGTCAAAAGTGATTTAACGGTGTGGAAACTTGCGGAAGGTGCCTACGAGGTGATGAGCGGTGACAGCGAAGACATAACGGAATTAATGTTACAGCAGGGCCCTGATTGCAGCATTGAGAATATGTCAGATTCGCACAGTATTTTTGCGATTCAGGGGCCGGAGTCCCTATTACGTCTTGCAGAGTTGTGCAATATTAATCGTCTTGCACGACTTGACTATTTTCAGTTTTGTGATGTTGATGTTGCGAATGTTCCAGTTCGCGTGGCACGTCTGGGCTATACCGGAGAACGGGGATTTGAGTTAATTGCTAGACGCGCCGATGCTCAAGCTCTGTGGCACTCACTGGCCAGAGTATTTCCTGTGGCTGGGTTTGGAGCGCTGAATACACTGCGCATCGAGGCGGGTTTTATTCTTTACTGTAATGAGTGTCCGATTGGTGCGGCACCCACCGAGATGGGCCTTTCACAGTTTGCTGTCCAGAATACAGACCGTGACGTGAACTCGGGATTGAAACTTGTATGTTTTACAGCGCAACGTAATGAGCTTCCCGTATTATGGCAACATCCGGTGTCACACCCCGCTCACCCGACCCGTGGGCAGATGGTCGTGACTTCGGCCTGTTTCAGCCCGTTGTCCCAAACGATTCTTGGGTTGGGTTATATCAATTCACAAGATATCGCGGCTGCGGAACCTTTAGTTGACCCGTTGGGAGAATTCGAGCAGATTGCACTTTGCAGACGACCATTGTTCGACCCATCCAAACGGATCGCTCGTGGTCACTGGTCTGGGGAATTTCGGCCGGTCTATTGACGCGGAGTAAGGAAGAATCCAATCGCATGATGGCATTGGTTATGCCAGAATCCGGACCAACGCAAGCCTTGCTCTATCGATTGATAAACCAATACTTTTGACCAGATTTCGTAGCCTGTCTACTATGAACTTTTCGACTCTACACCAGGTTGTCAGCGTTATAGAGGTACGTTTGGCAGCTGTCATATACCAACACCAAAGGAGCTAATAATGGCTGACGCCAAGCCCAGACGAAAGGTCACGATAAACCAACTGAAACGCAAAATGAGAGAGGGCGAGCAGATCGTCCAGATGGCAATCTACGATTACCGCAGTGCAGTCATTGCGGACCGACTCGGAATCGATATTCTCTGTGTCTCTGACACAGGCGGTATGATTCTTTTCGGGCACAAAAGTACTGTAACAGTCACCTTTGACGAGGTCATGATGATGGCTAAGGGCATTGATCGTGGCAGTGAATATGGTTTGCGTATGGTGGATATGCCGTACTGGAGTTTCCATATATCACCAGAACAGGCTGTAGAAAATGCTGGACGATTTGTGCATGAAGCGAATGCTGAGGTCATGAAGTGTGAAGGAAATAAATATCACGCCAGAAATATTGAGGCTATCAATCGAGCAGGTATACCGGTTCAAGGACATATCGGAATAACTCCCATGCGTATGCCTCAGTTGGGTGGGTTTTTCGCTCAAGGGAAGACTGCCGTGCGAGCTAAAGAACTGGTGGACGATGCTCAGTCCATGGTGGATGCCGGATGCTTCTCGATTATGTGCGAGGTGACCAGTCAAGAGGTGAATGAATACCTGGCGCAGGTTCTCCCGGTACCAGTGATCAGCCTTGGGGCAGGCCTTGGCGCGCATGGAGTGCACATCATCACCTCAGACCTCATGCATTTATATGAAGAACATACTCCTAGACACTCCAAGGTTTATACCGATCTGATTCCAATTATGGAAGACGTGTTTATCCGTTATCGCGATGAAGTTAAAGCGCAGATTTATCCTGGTCCAGAACACACGGTGTATATGAGTGATGAAGAGGCGTTGAAATTCGCTAAAGAAATGAAGTGGGATTACAAGCTTGCACAGCTTGATGCCAAGGCCAGTGCAGCAGGGAAAAAGAAGACTCGCAAGAAGACTTCATTACCAGCGAAAAAGCCCGCCGCCAAGAAAACTGCAAAGAAAAAGGCGAAGAAGAAATAAGCCTAAAGAACTCGGCAGTGGGGTTCGCAACCACGGGTTGTAGCTACCGATGACGTCAGGTATTTAATGGTTGGGTGGGCCACTAAGAAGGTTAGCCAAGCCGGCCCCTTTTGCCTAGTTTTGAACAAACAGAACCTTGTTCTACCCTATAAATACAGTATCCAACAGTGTTTTCGCCAACCCGATCTGCGGTAATTGCCTAGGACTATCAAACTATTGGTTTGAATGATTTTACAAATGGGGTTTCTCTCTCTTTAATGAGGATAGTTGACTGATCGGCCATCCAGCAGGACAGTGGTCGGTTCACCCAATAACAACAAGGGAATGAAAACTCATGCCAGCTAGAAATGGAAAGCAGTGGGCTAACGTGCCTGGGAAACTTGCCTCGGGGGAGTATGTTGACAGTCGCATCTATTCGGATCATGCAATCTTCGAAGAAGAGATAAGCAAGATCTTCCGCAAGGTCTGGATGCCGGTTTGCCATGAGTCTGAATTACCTGATCCGTATTGTTTCAGGACGACTACAGTCGCTCGTGAGCCAATAATGGTTGTACGTGGCGGTGATAACGTCGTGCGAGCTTTTCTGAATGTCTGTCCGCATCGGGGTAACATGATCGAGAATCGGCCTTCGGGCTCTTTCGAAGAAGGATCTCCTTCAGGTGCTCCCAAGCATATGACGTGCATGTTTCATGCCTGGCAGTTTGATATGAAAGGTAACTGCGTTCATATCTCTCGCGCAACAGAGGGTTACCAGGATCGGTTGGCGTGTAGCGATGTTGGTTTACGACGGTTGCGATGTGAGGTTAAGTACGGTGGATTTGTCTGGGTAACGCTCGACGATGGTATTGATCAGTCGGTAGAAGAGTGGGCCAACGGCGCTTTTGACTGTATGCAAAAATCGTTAGATTCAGAGCCGCTTGAAGTATTCCATTATCACAAGGCTATCATTCCCTGTAACTACAAGTTGTGGCATGACACTAACTCTGAGTTCTATCACGACTATTTGCACTACCATAACCGTATTACCGGCTTTAACGATTCGTATTTTGCCCGCAAAAATATTGGTTTTGGTAACGGACATGTCAACGTAGGTTCTTTCGAAGTGCAATATGACCAGTACGAGGGCTTCGAATCTCGTGAAGAGTTGTCGTTTCCCCATCTTCCGACAAATCACTGGGAAATGATCGACTTTTTCCCTGGTGTAAATTTTAATCTGAGAGGATCCGCACTGCGCTGTGACATCATGACACCGCTCGGTCCCGACAAGGTGATGATTGAGTTCCGTGGTTTAGGACTCAAGAGCGATACGCCCGAGCAGCGGTTAACTCGCCAGAGGCACCACAATTCTATCTGGGGCCCATTTGGGCGAAATCTTCATGAAGACCTGCTAGCGGTTTCTACCCAGCAAGCAACGATGAGTGAGTGGGCTGAAAAACGGAGAATTCTTCATGGACGCCATGAAGAAGACGCAGATGGTGATCCCACGATTCATGATGAAGCAGGTATGCGCCATTTTTATAACGAATGGGGCAGACGAATGGACCGATGGCCCGGGAACCCTGAAATGTCGTACGAACAGGGGCAGGAAAAGGCAGCCTGAGAGTTCATAAAGATTGCAGTAACGCACTCCGCTGGCTGTAGTCTTAACAAGGGTAGCTCGACGACGCATCGGCCTGTGTCACGCTAGGTTAGCCAGCAAGACCTAAATTTTGCATTTGATTGAGAATGTTATGACTGATCAGTTAGTTGTCGAGGATATTAAGAACACTATATACCGGGCGAGTCTTTACCTTGATGAATCCCGTTGGACAGAATGGCTAGACCTGTGTCATGAAGACTTCTATTACGCGATTCGAGCCTTCAGCCCGGAAATTAACTACAACATGACCTATCTAGATGGTCACCGCCACGATTTAGCCAGTATGACTGAGATGTTACCGAAGCATAATTCGGATCACTCGCCGCTTGCTCGACATACCGTGGTATATACCGTTGATGTAGATGAGGCGCAGGCAACTGCGTCATCTGTCTCGTCTTTCGCGGTATACCAGACGCAACTAGATGGTATTAACTCTCATGTGCTCGCGGGGGAATCGAATATTTTCCTGGTCGGTAAATACCGCGACGTTTTCAAAATTGGAAGTGGCAAACCTCTATTTTTAGAGCGGGTTGTTCAGTTGGATACTCGACGTCTGGACAAGGGGAGTCACTGGCCTATCTAGAGTCAGGTCGTTGGCCTTAAGGCTGACGGAATCAACTGCCGAATGACTTGCATCGGAATGGCGGAGTCTACGCTCGAGGTAACCTACCTGGAATTACACAATGTCGGAATCTAATGAAGATGATTGGTATCCATTATGCGGCATCGATGATCTTGCTGAGGGTGCCCTCAAAAAATTTGAGGTCAATGATATCGCCCTGGTTGCAGTTAGAATTGGTGATGAACATCGGGCATTTCCGCCGTTTTGTCCGCACATGTCTGAGCCTCTGCATGAATCAGGAATCTGTGCGGGTGCAGTGCTTACATGCAGCAAGCATCTGTGGCAGTGGAATTTGCTTACCGGTGAGCAGCAAGGACCTGCGGAAAAGGCGCTACTAATGTACGAGACATCCGTACGGCAGGCAAAAGTCTGGGTTCGCGTTGGAAAAGAATTGGTCTATGACTACCAAGAGGAAGACGAAGAAGACGATTTCGAGTGGTAGCGTAAGTAAGCTAAAGATTGTTGATGTTGTCACATGAAACCCCCTAATGAACGTTACTTTTCTCAATAAGCAAGGGCGAGTAAACGTAGAGTGCCGAGAAGGGGAAACCCTTTTGCAAGCAGGTCTGAGGCACGGTGTGCCCTTGCCCTATAGTTGTGGTGCGGGTGTTTGTTCCACGTGTATTGCCCGCTCAAAGCCAGGCACAGTGACTAGCATGTGGCCGCAGGCGCCTGGTGCGCAGAACCTTAACTCTGCCAAGGGTGAATGCCTTCTGTGCCAGTGCGTACCCGTTTCAAATTGCGAGATTCTAGTGCCTGGGAAAGTAGTCCTCACTGAGAATTCTGGCGTATCGCCACAGCACCAATTTGGTCAGTTGGTAAACTTAGAGGTGGTAGCTCCCAGTGTTGCTACATTCGAATTGGAGCTTGACCAGTCAATAACTTTTCTCGCAGGTCAGTATCTTTTGTTGCGCTTGCCGGCGATGGAGGGATACCGGCCTTACTCGATGACTAGCTTCTCCATCTGTTCGCAGAACCCGACTTTTGTGATCAAATGCGTGCCGGGCGGGCGGTTCTCAGAAACATTATTCAACGATAAATTCAAAGCAGCGCGGGTCGATGTGTTCGGTCCAATGGGAAAAGCAACTTTTGATCCAGCCGAAGAAAGGGATCTCACTTGTATGGTAGGTGGTTCGGGAATCGCAGGAATAATGTCCATCCTGCGTCAGTCCAGGGATATTAATTATTTTTCTGAACACAAGCTGACTATGGTATTTGGTGTGCGCAAACCTGAGGATTTTTTCTTTCTGGATGAACTTCGGGAAATTCAGGAAAGTGTGCCCGCAAATATTAATATCCATCTTGCCGTTTCGGACTCGTCTGATTCAAATAGCGTGCCAGCAGAATTAGCGGGCCTGCCTATATGGAGAGGGTTCGTTCATGAGGTGGCCGAGCGTGTCATGGCTAAGGATTTATCTGGTCGGCTCGGACTCCTGGGAGGACCACCCGCTATGCTGGATGGATCCTTACGTTTGTTGCTCAGTGCAGGAGTGCCTGTGCACGATATCCGGTACGACAAGTTTGGTTAGTAACCGATTACCTATTAATCGGTTCATCCCGTCTCTTTAGACCATCCAAGAACAGACAAGACTCGGCTCTTTCCTTGCCGACTTGGGTGAAAATCAAAATATCGACTACCGGTTTGAGGATTATCGTTATTTTCAGGCTATTAGCCGGGTCCTAACATTTAGATATAAGGAAGGCGTTTATACGTTAATATTTGTCATATTCGACCGTTGTTTAGCGACTAATTGGGACCACTCGTATGCTAAAACTATTTATTTCGCACGGCAGTATCTCGCTTGCCTCGCTTATCCTGCTTGAAGAAGTTGGTGCCAGTTACGAGGCTATTTGTGTCGACTTTTCATGCAATGAACAGCAGCAAGATGCCTACCTTAAGATCAACCCCAAGGGTCGTGTTCCATCGTTGGTTACTGAAAATGGAATACTGACCGAAACTTGTGCGATTCTGGTCTACATCGCACAACGCTTCGGTCCTGAGCATTTGGTGAGTATGGACGACGCTTTTCTGTTCAGTCGTATTCAAGAGTTCAATAGTTATTTGGCTTCAACCGTACATGTGGCCCATGCCCATCGTTTTCGGGGTAAGCGTTGGGTGAGTGATCAAGCGGCCCTGGATGCAATGAAGCAAAAAGTACCCGAAACTATGACTCAGGTGGTAACACTGATTGAAGATGAATTACTTCAGGGGCCCTGGGTTATGGGTGATACTTACACCGTCTGCGATCCCTATCTATTTACGATAGGTCGTTGGCTGGAAGATGATGGTGTCGATATGAAAAGGATCCCACGAATCCTTGAACATCGTCGCTGCATGATTGATCGGCCAGCTACGCAGTCTGCACTTTCACAGTCAAGCTGACGTTATAGACGACAAGAATCGAGAATAAGTGGATTATCATTACCAGTACGACTTCTAGCACCTCGCATCAACGAACCAGTGTTCGTGAGAATTACGGTTGTTTTGCTCAACGCGACCTCGTTGGGTCTTGTTGTTAACGTGGGCATGTCTTAATGAGGACCTGATCGTGGGGAATGGCCTGGAAAAGCTCGAAAAACTGCCTCGTGTAATTCTGGCCCATACGCCAACGCCTATAGAGCATCTTCCGAACCTAAGTGTGAAAATCGGAGGTGCGGCGCTGTATGTTAAGCGTGATGATTGCACTGGTCTTGCTCTTGGCGGTAACAAGGCACGCCAACTCGAGTACTACGTTGGTGATGCGCTTTCACAAGATGCCGATACGATTCTGATTACTGGTGCAGTGCAATCGAACTTCGTACGTGCGGCGGCAGCAGCAGCAGCTCGATATGGGCTGACCTGCCACATTCAGCTCGAAGAACGGGTAAAGAGTGCGGATGCTCTATATCGGAATTCAGGAAACGTTCTTCTCAATCAGTTGCTTGGTGCAACTATTCACAGTTATCCAGATGGTGAGGACGAGTCAGGCGCCGACCTGAGACTTCACGAGATCGCAGATGTTCTCAGGGCTCAGGGGTGTCGACCATATGTTATTCCTCTGGCCCCTGGTCATCCGCCACTTGGTGCGTTGGGTTATGTGGTTGCGGCACAGGAAATAGTCTCGCAACTGAATGTGATGGAGCAGTCAATCAGTGAGATCGTAGTGGCATCCGGTAGCGGACACACACATGCTGGCTTGCTGTTTGGGTTGCGGATGCTGGGATCGTCGATTCGCGTGCTGGGAATCTGTGTACGCCGAGATTCCGGTGCCCAGGCACTTAGAATTCGAGCGCGATGCCGCGAGATCTCAGAACTTCTGGAAGTACAGTCCCGGGTCACAGACGCAGATATTAATCTACGGGACGAATTTCTTGGGCCTGGTTACGGCCAGTTGAATTCCCCGACCCGTGAGGCGATCAAGCTGGCAGCGCACCACGAAGCACTCCTGCTCGACCCTGTTTATACTGGAAAAGCGTTCGCTGGTTGTTTGCAACGAGCACAGGAGCTTGATTCCCAGGATACTCTTCTGTTTGTTCATACTGGCGGGACCCCGGGAATCTTTGCTTATGGTGCACAGCTGTTGGAGGGACAATAACGGTGCTTACGGATCTGGAAAGGCTTACCCGCACCCCTGAGGGGACTAGGACATTTATTGAACGGCCTGACGGTACCCGTCTGCATTGTATTGCAGTGGGAGAGGGACCAGTGGTGGTGCTGGCCCACGGAATCTTTAATGAACTGCGGTGCTTTAACCTTGTGCTCGAGAAACTGCTCACCAGACATCTTCGAATCATTCTTTTTGATCAGCGGGGGCACGGGCAGTCGAGCATTGGTGGCGATGGTCTCGGGTCGCTTCAGATGGCAGGTGACTATAGAGCGGTACTTGAATATTTCGACATTACCGACGGCATACTGGTGGGACACTCGATGGGCGCTTTTCTGGCCGTGGTACTGGCTGAATACTATCCACAGGTGGTGGAGGCAAGACTGCGGGCAATGTTGCTGGTCAGTGGGCATGCGGGGATCGCTGCTAAGGGCAGTCTTCAGAACCAACTGCAGATTCCGTTGATCAGGGTCGGGCTGATGCCGTTGATCCTGTCTTCGAAGTGGTTGGGACGGTTATTCATTCGTACGCTCTTTGGAAAAGTTGCCCAGGAAGAACATATTGAAGTCACCCGCGCGATACTGGCTGCAAATAGCACAAAGGACCGGGTATCGCTGGTTGATTTTCAGATCAGGGAGGATCATTACCCGGCTTTACGGCAGATTAAAGTGCCGACAATCGTTGTTTGTGGTGAGCGGGATAGAACCTGTCCACGGTGGCATTCGGAAAGACTGGGTGCTGAGATTTCAGATGCCCGGAATGTTTGGTTGCCTGACGTAGGGCATGCAGTGGTCTACGAGGCACCGGAGATCATTGACCGGGA
>Ga0302119_10000267_pt1 | contig 22688 bp, 22 predicted proteins | sample AG5_Tmax_MG_FD_203114 | JGI IMG/M metagenome (GOLD analysis project Ga0302119, IMG submission 203114) | Marine microbial communities from Western Arctic Ocean, Canada - AG5_Tmax | ecosystem: Environmental > Aquatic > Marine > Oceanic | place: Canada: Western Arctic Ocean | collected 2017-10-01 | reverse complement strand
TTGATGAGGTCGGGTCAGGCGAGGAAGAAGCTGAAGAGTCAGCAGAAGACAACCAATGGACCGATGAGGAATTGCTGAGTGCCGGATGGACACCAGAACAAATCGCTGCACGTCACAATCAGTGAAGAATTGTAATTGTCTCTTGTTGCCGTAATATCAACACTTCTATCCAACTCATTAGAAGCCCTATGTTCAAAAGCGTCCGGCTAAGAGGGGAGGATGACGGATACCATGGGCGCCGACAATAGCCGCAGAAAGCGAAGACCGCAGAGCGGTAATAAGAAACGAGGAACGAGCAGATATGGCGGCGCTCCTCGCACCGCTCTGCTTGAGAGATATGCTGAATATGATGCGGAGGCTTGTGCCGCCGCCATCGCTCGTTTTACTCGCAAACCCCTACCTATGGCCTTTCCCGACAACCTGACTCCACAGCGCCATGACCTGAATTGGAACAATTCTCCAGTTCCCTTGGCCGATGAGGAGGCCGCTTCCAAAGTCGTAATCGAGAGGGGTGAGTTCGGCTTTCTCCCCGATTCCCAGGTCGAACATATTGCTCACGCTCTGAAAGGAAATAAAATCAATACCGACCAGGCACTTTCGCTACGCTCAGCCCTATTGCAGGAGAAGACGGTCTACGGCCATCACCGACTACAGCGCCAAGCCAAAGATATCTTGCGACTTTACCAAGAAGGAATTGGGATTCTCGATCTTTCGCAAAGATTCGACGCCCCTCCGGTGAATACCTTCCGGGCGATTCTCTCAGCCCGTGGATGGTCGAAGTCAAAAATCAAAGATTCCCTAAAAGCCCCAGAGAAAAAATTGTCCAAACGAGATATTGAAGAATTCACCAAGGCCGAGGAAGCCGACCGAGTCTCGAATGTAGACCAGAGCGAAACACACGACCGAGCCGAACTGTTCGAGGATATCCTCTGCGATTGGTTCAGTGAGAACGGGGTACAATTTCGTCGCCAGAGCGAGATGGTCAAAGAGCAAACCAGTACACATGGACGCCCAATCCGCACACCCGACCTTCTAATTCTTGATGATGTACGTATCAACGGCCAACCGGTAGCTTGGATTGATGCAAAGCATTTCTATGGTGCCGATGTCTCTTTCCAGCGCAAGAAAACCGGCAAGCAGACTGCACGTTATGTTGAGGAATGGGGGCAGGGAGCAATCGTTTATCGGCACGGTTTCTGCGAGAATATCCACATTCCGGGAACTGTATTACTCGATTCCAGCCCACTCGACCTGTCGCGGCTTTTCGAGGCTTGAATAACTCATTCCAGTTTGATGGTGACCTGCTGGCCATCGACAAATATATGGTTTTGATAATCTTCGACCACTACTCCATCTACAGTCATTGTAATCGACTCACCTTGACCAACGGTAGCCTCCATCAACTGAGTTTCACTCAATGGCTGATCCCAGATTGTAAAGAAGTGTTCAATGCGCGCTTCCATATCTCCTGGCGTCTCAATATGCAGGGTACCATCATCACCATGGGTATGGATGCCACTCATACAGGTCGAAGTTACTCCAGTACTTGTCGGGATTATTCGGTTCTCGCCACGAATACTGATCTCAAGATTTGCGTGGTAGTGGGTCATGTCATGGGAATGTGATTGTAGACAGACATCGAGAATGCGGTTATCTTCATCACTCCCTATATCTCCACTATCCTCTACATCCCCCTCTTCATCTTCTTGCGACGACAATTGTGCGCCAGCGATAATGAGTGCTAGGCCGACCATTGTTACGATCAGTATCCAACCCATATTCGCCATGGCGTGCCGACCTCGCCACCATGAATAATATCATCCACTCAAATATTTGTTCTCAGATAGTTCAAACCTAATGCATCCAACTGTGTGGTAATACATCGGACATCGGATTCACTTGGACTCATCTCAAGTGATAACGGGAGGATAGCAACGCTGGTGCCGAGCATGCATAATCGCGCCACATAACCTTCGGACTGGCCACTCAGAACGATAACTTCCTCAACTTTGTTCAACAATCTTTGCCGGGTATCCTCGCCATGCAAGCCCGATATCTCTGCAAAGATTGCTGATTCATGCAGTAGTTCCGGCCACTTGTTCTGATTCCATTCGCCCTGCCGTAAACGGCTGACTGCATCCTCACCGGCGGCTGAGATTCTTACTTTCCAACCCGCATCATCAATATAATCCCCGGTATGTTTACCCACCTCACCCCATACCAAAATTGGTGATAGCGCAGCATCAAATCCAACCACCCGGCCATACTCACCCGGTGCCCCGGGCTCGAGTCGAAGTTCAATCCCCCCCGCTGATAACGCTAGAACATCGCCCAGACCCGAAGATAATCGACGCTCGGTACGATGGGCAACTAGGTTCGCAAGGTCGAACTCTGTCGGCGGGTTTTCGGCGGTGTTCGCTAGGCCATCTCCACTAACCGGTTCGTATTTTTCTGCCGCTCCAATCAACGCCTGCGCCGCCGCCAACAGACCTGCGGCCGACATCCCGAATCCTTGACTACGCGGTAGTTCCAACATCACCTTCAGTTCGATATTGTGGCCAGAAACGGAAAATCGCCCGCTAGATTGTAACTCTTCTAATAACACCAGATAAGGTTCAAAGCATTCAATCGGTGCGATGGAGCCATCGTAATCGAATACCGCGATGTCAACCAACGGTTCATCAAGGCGCTCACCACCTAATGGCAGGTCGATGGTAGCGCTGACCTCGGCGCCTTGTCGGAGACAGAAGCCGGCACCGCGACTACCTTGGGCATCAAGATTCGTATCATCATCATGGATACTGAAAATAAGTGTAACATGCCCACCGGCACGCGCTACCACTTTGGTCACTCATCCCCACCTGTCGGATGGTTTGTGCTGAGAATACTAGGACTTACCGACCTTAGAATGCCCGAGAAGGTAGGTCTAGGGTGGAAAGTGTTCAAGCCAATGCGAGGTCAAGTTCGTCAGATATTCGGTCGAAGCGGTCAGAGAGTTCCTCACAAGCTCGGTTGAATACCTCTTCGGGTTTGAGGGCGCCATCGGTTTCGTAGGTGAAAACGAATTCACCGGCAATTTCATCCAATACGATGGCATTGTCAAAATCTAGGTCGCGGTTGGTACCGCGGCTGACGTGCGCCAAGGCGCGGCGAATTTCCTCGACGGTATCGATATCATCAACCACTCCGTCCTTGCCGAATAATTTTGCATCGACTGCCCGCCCATCTGCGATGGTAAGGTCAAGGTCGAAAAGCACCTTTGACTTCTTACCCTTAGTCACTAACCGGGCAACTTCACGCTGATAGAAGGTGACGCCGGAGGCAGGGATGAACTTGGCGTGCTCACTCCCACGACCGATTACCGCATAGGCGTAGAATTCCAGATATTGGCCACGAATTACGGTGGTCAAAGGGATGCCCTTGTACTGTTCGGGAATCTGCAGGTCGGCCTCGCCGAGAACATTGAGGTCCCCCGCTCGCACAACAATAAATTCTTCTTCGCTGTCTTTGGGGGGTCCACGCACACTGCAGTGGTAAATTATCTGCGAGGCAGGACTACCCCACTGGTCCTCGGGTAGGCCTTCGTTGGCTGGGTCTTCATCAGGGAAACAGAAGCGATCGTAGTAGGTTGGAATAGGTAGCATCGCCAGACGATGGGCAATAACTTCGTCCGGAAGAACGTTGACCGACTCATAACTCTCACCATTATCATCGATCAATCCCATCTCAAAGCGGACTCGGCTGATGGCCATCTTTGGCACATCCGTGAGAATGGTGCGGCGCAGTGCGTTGACCTCTGAGGTTTTAGCATCCTTAAGGAGGAGCTGAATCTGATTGCCTTCGTTCTTGATAATCTCTGCCTTCATCAATAATTCCTCCACTTAAACACGGCGACCACGGCGGCCACCCTTCTTCTTCGTACCATCGTGTGGTATAGGAGTTACGTCTTCGATTCTGGTAATCGACATACCAGCACGGGTCATGGCTCGTATCGCCGCTTGGGCACCAGGTCCAGTATTTGGCGACTTGTTGCCACCAGGAGCCCTGTACTTGACGATTACTTGGGTAAAATCGCGCTCTTTGAGCATGTCAGCGAGACGCTCGGCGGCACGAGTGGCGGCGAACTGGCCACCGCTGTCCTTGCCGCTCTTGACCATCTGTCCACCACTACACTTAGCGATGGTTTCAGCACCGGTCAAGTCGGTAGCGGTCATCAATACGTTGTTGTACGAACTGAAGATGTTGACTATCGCTTTACGTGACATCACTTTTCACCTCCTTCTGAAACTGGTTCAGCGGCTGGTTCAGCGGCTGGTTCAGCGGCTGGTTCAGCAACTGGATTAGCAGCAGCGGCTGGCTTAGCAGGTATGGTGCTCTCGGCAGATGGTGCGTCGGCGGCACGCTCGGCGATGACTTCGGTATCAGTCTTGACGAATACCTCGCCCATCTCAACCGGTTCATCTTCGCTATATTCAACGGTCGAGCGCAGGGTCTCGATATCTTGACGAATACTATGATTGGGATTAGATAATACCGAGCGTCCGACGTAGATGATTTCCTCCTCCTCTTCGCGGCTGACTGGATAGGCTGGGATGGTGACCTTCTGCTCACCGATGGCGATATGGCCGTGGGTGATTAGTTGGCGTGCCTGCTTATGCGAGACTGCCATTCCTTTCAATCGCACCAAAGTCTGAAGGCGACGACCAAGCATGTCTTCAACCGACAACTCTAGAATATTATCCATAGTTGCACCGTCTGGAATCAGTCCCTTGTTGTACAACGAACGAAGTAAGTCTTCGTTCTCGCGTATCAAGTGCGGCTCGGTCGAGGCGGCGCGGCTGATGAGTTTCATCGCTTGATGGCGGTGACGGCGAAGAGCGGAAGTGGCCTTCCATATCTCACGGACGTTCTTCAGTCCATGATTGGCCTTGATGGCGTGCTCTTCCTTAATGCGAGCACTCTTCCAAGGATGAGTTGGTGAATCGTACTTCTTACGAGAAAACTTTGGATGACCCATTTATCTCACCTCACTTACTTCTCTGCACACCGAGGGTAAGGCCGCTGCGGCCATTACTACGGCCGCGCTGACCGCGTACCTTGTTGCCACTAGCGTGGCGCACACCTCGATAAGCCTTGGTTGCTCGTAGACGTCCAATATCATCACCGGTGGTCAACTTGACATCGATGCCGAAGAGATGGTAGTCATCCCCGGTCTCAATATCACGCTGCCGGTTGAGCATCCAGTTTGGAGTATTCTCTGCATATGATTCGATGACATTGCGAAGCGTCTCCTGTTCGTCAGACGATAGATGTCCAGCCAACTTCTTTGGGTTCAGCCCGGTGATGCCACAGATTGTTGATGCGGTGCGGATGCCGACACCCCTTACAGAAGTCAGCGCCACAGCCAAGGTTTTCAGGCCGTCCACATCGCTATCTGCGATTCTAATAATGTAGGAGAAATCGTCTCCCAACTCGGTATCTTGCTTCTTTGACAACTCTATTACCTCGGACTTTGCGGTGATGAATGCGACCTACGGACTACGTCCGGCCATCCGCCCGACTAAAACCCCCTATATCAAGACCGCGATGTGCAAATGCGATGCCGTGGTGAGGAAGGGCGCTCAGTGGACATTTTTCTCACTGTTGCGCCAGCACTCATTCACGACAGATGAAAAGCCGTGAGGATGATGGGTCGCTGATCACAAATCCTGCCCTTGCCCCGCCCTTACCACGCAACATTCTGTGTAGGGCAGCTTGGACAAGTGGCTGAATATCGGGGTCTAGTTGAGCCCGAATGGTCATCGATTCCAACTTGTTCTCAACTCCTATTTCAGCGAGCAATGGGACGTTTTCAAGATTTATCTCCATGCTGATTATTGCAACAATCTGCCCGGTGGTCTGCACCAGTAGTGTTTCACCATCGGTTTCAATCTGCAGACTCTTTGGATGGACAATTACAGGTCGTCGTCCCTCTCTCTCCAACCACCTGAAACTCTCTTTCTGCGCCAATACAGAATCTAACCATGCCACGGCTAATCCACTTGAGACCAAGGCTGCATCGAGAATTGTTAGGTATTCTCCGACCCGGGCAAGCGAACGCGCCGGAGGCGCGGAAGGTGATTTTTCTCCGGTGACGATTATCGCCGATTGTTGATTAGTTGGTGGTATCCTGACGTAGCGAATCTCAACCTCTGGGCTTGCAGCGGAGCCGAGCCACAATGACAGGCGGTCAATTCTCCCCCCACCACGCGATGTCCATTCCCAGGTTCTCGCCACTCCCGGCCACTGAGCCTCGACCAAGGTCTCGACCTCAGAGCATTGTGAAGCCGATAATCTAGGCGATAGGTCAAGCAATATCGCTGGGCCCCGTTCGGTAACTGCAAGGTGTTCGGCCCAGGCGCTGAAGACCTCGTCGAGTTTCGGGGACATTTCATCCAATCCGTGGGTGCGACTATTCTGTGGCCGCGCTGGGTCGAGTTGCAGCATGCCGATCACCACATCTCCCGCCGCGGCCATCGCCCCTCTAGCATCGATACCATCACCAATAACTACCTGCGATGATTTGAGCCACGGCGCTTCTTCACTACGCTCAAATGTCCCAACCTGCCACAGATTGGCTGCGGCCGAGTGTGCCACCTCCTCATCTGACTCTATGCCAAACCCAGCCCGTTGTGTCGCCACCATATGGGCGGCCAATTGAATCCCTGAGCCACAAGCGGCATCGAGTATCACTCCTTCTGGTAATTCCAGTTTGGCTAGCCGGCTCGCCCGCTCGAGCGCTATCTGCCAAGGAGTGGCTAGACGCATTGCATCTGGATGGAAGTGAAATTTCAGCCCCCCCTTTACTTTGTCAACTGCCACCAGTGAACCCGCCACCTCGCCTCCATGCTGAGGAGAAATCGCTCGGTGAGTCATCGAATCACTCAGCAATATCGGAAAGTAAGATTAACGCCTCAAAGGGAATTCCCGCGGCAGCGAATGTTTCGGCTCCCCCTTCCTCGCGGTCGACGACCGTGATTACTGCGATGACTTCGCATGGGGTGGTCTGATGTATTTGCTCGACCGCTTTCAGGGCCGAGCCACCGGTAGTTGTAACGTCCTCAAGCACGACTACTTTCCCACCACCCATTATTCCACAGCCCTCTATCCCAGGGGGATTATTGGTCTTCCTCCCGCCTCGCCCCTTGGGTTCTTTACGTACCATGAAACCGAGGCGCTTGCAATCCTCTCCCGCCGTAGCCACGGCTATGGCGGTCAACGGTACCGCACCCAGTTCAAGGCCGCCGACGAAATCAGGTGCCAATGAATCGAGACGAAGGTTGAGTAATTCACCCAATAGAACACTACCCTCCGGGTGCATCATTAGTGGTTTCAAGTCGAAGAAATGCGGCGATTGTCGCCCACTTGCGAGGGTGAATAACTCGTTATCGGAACGCATGTAGGAGAATTCCTTGACGTATTCTACCAATCGCTGCCAACTTGGCTCGCGACGCAAACCATCCTCTACTCCCATGGCTCTCCCAACCCCGGTATTGTGGGGTGGTGAATGAACCTTATCGCCAAGGCAGTTGCCGAGACTGGACGTCCTGATGGCCGCTACGTGGGGTGTAGTGAACGACGTAGGGATGATAAACGGCCGTCGGTGAACACTTGAAGAAAGGCTCGGAGAGATTCAATGTCGGGACGTGATGAGTTGCTGGCCCGAGAAGGGGAGCGCTTAGAAAAAGAGATTGAAAACTATCAAACATCGCTTGATGAGCACGCTGAAGAATGCTATCAATTGGCGCAAAGAGCCCGCGCGAAAGGACTAGATCACACATTGGAGGTTGAGATACCGCGCACCTCTGACCTTGCCAGCCGCACCGAGAAACTGCTCATCAATCACCTCGATGGAGTCAAGATTGCCGCTGATATACGCACCATGCTCGATCTGCATGACCGTGAGACTACGGCAATAACCATGGCTCAGAAAGTGGCTCGCCATTTCCGCGATGAAGGATTTGATACCGTCAAGTCAATCGATGTCGGACTGAGGGTTGGCTTGGCCATTCTGACCGAAGCGGTACTGGTCGCACCTCTAGAGGGAATAAGTGAAGTCCGGCTCCTGCCCAATGTCGATGGCTCACAATTTCTCAGTCTACATTTTGCCGGCCCGATACGTGCAGCCGGTGGTACTGCCCAAGCTCTAGCCGTACTCATCGGTGATATGATTCGCCGGGATCTGGGCATCGGCCCCTACATTCCGACCACCCCCGAGGTCGAACGGGTCAAGGAGGAATTCGGCCTCTACCGGGGAAATCTGCAATATCGCCCACCACCTGATGAGGTCGACACCATCATTCGAGCCTGCCCGGTAATGATTAATGGTGAATCGACAGAATCGATTGAATGCAGTGGTTATGGCGAATGTAGAAATATCGACGAGGCAAGGATTCGCGGCGGTGTCCTGCTGGTTATCGGCGAGGGTCTTTGCCTCAAGGCACCTAAGATCCAAAAGCATACCGAGCGCTTGAGGGTTCCTGGATGGGAATTCATTTCGGCTTTCGCTGCCAAGGGTGACGAAGATTCTAGCAACGGTATTCGGGCACGCCGCCAAATCGAGCCGGTGCGCAAATTCATGAACGATATCATCGCTGGCCGGCCAGTATTCGGCGAGCCCTCAAATCCCGGAGGATTTCGCCTCAGGTATGGCCGGCCAAGAACCTCTGGGCTGGCGGCGGGATCGCTTAACCCAGTCAGTATGCGGGCAATGGACGATTTCCTCGCGGTCGGTACGCAGATGAAGATAGAACGCCCCGGAAAAGCCTGTGCGGTAACCCCGTGCGATGAGGCTGAAGGGCCTTGGTTGCTGCTCGAGGATGGCAAGTTCCTACGCGTCGACGACCAAACGACCTGGGAGCAAGTGAAGGAGGAAGTCCTGTCGATTTGGGATAATGGCGAGTTAGTACTCGGTTTCGGTGAATTCCTTGAGAACAACAAGAAATTGGTTCCTTCGGCGTATAGCAATGATTGGTGGGCGAGCGACCTATTGGATTCCTTGGATGACAAAGGTTTGCAGGACTTCGTCGACATCACTGGTCTCTCCCGAAGTGAATTACCAGATGGCGCCCCGGCCAGCCCTTCAAGTGAAGATGTCGAGATTACTCGTAGAACTTGGCATCGATTCCTACGGGCGCTGACCTTGAACTGGCCTCAAGCCGAGGCAATCGCCCATAGATTCGGCACATCTCTACCCCCGCCGCACAATCCCTGGTGGGCCGACCTGCCGCTGGAATGGGTTGAACCGATGTTGGTGATACTACAGAACTCGCAGGTCGAAGATGGTGCTCTGCGAATCGCTGAGGGTGTGAAAAGTTGGGACCCTGCGCCATTACAACAATTTCAATTTGAGGATTTCCAAGGTCAAACCCCTGGCCCTGAATTCAACTTGAGCGAACCACTGCTTGACAACGAAATATCCGAGATGGAGACCCTGAGAATACACGGATTACCCAAGGCAATGGCGATGGTTCTAGGTCTTGCCCACCACCATGACGGTGATGACTTGCTTATCACTTCGGGATGGGAAGCGATGCTGGAAGGGCTTGGACTTGGGCCACAAAAGGGTCGGGTTGAGAAGATTGTTGATGCCCGAATCCACCTGCAGGCGCGCAGTGAAAAACTGTCTCATATCGCCTCATTGCTAAAGCGAGAAAAGGAGCGCCGGAATGCCCTCGATGCAATGAAATCTCAGATTCGAATCGCTGCAGAAACCGATGCCCGACAAAAAGGCTACAATATCAAGGACACCGAACAAATGGGTAAGCAAGCAATGGATGAAGTCCTTGACCAGGGGCCAGAAAACCCTGTCTTGCTCGATGAATCTATTGCTCTAGAAGATGAACATCGAGTCGATGGTTCGTTGTGGTTGGTTCGAAAAACCAGCGACCTACGCTGGGAGCATTCGGCGCCGGTGCGCATCGGCACTAGGATGGCGCGGCCGGAAAAAGCGGCTCCACGTGAAATGCGCCCAGCGGTACATTCTCTCTTTCCTATTGGCATGGCCGGAGGGCCGCAGCGGCGACTTTCTGTCGCCGCTGAGAAAGGCTCTCTTCGAATTCAGGTACGCAAGCGATTCTGCGTGAAATGTGGCACCGGGTCGGGAATGCTTACCTGTATATCCCTAACCGATGCAGGAGAGGTCTGCGGCGGACGATGCGAGCCGCGCAAAGAGGCGGAAAACAGTTCCGCCAGAAGGATGGGTGTGATGCAGACACTGCCGATTCAGAAGATGATCGATGCGGCGAGAAACAATCTCGACATCCGTATGCCACAAATCGTCAAATGCGTCAAGGGATTGATGTCCAAAGGTCAGACTCCCGAGGCTCTTGAGAAAGGTATCCTGCGCGCCGCACACCAACTCCCGGTATTTCGTGACGGCACTATTAGATTCGATATGTCCGATGTTCCGATAACCCATTTCAGACCACGAGAAATTGGCGTCGGCGTCGAGCGATTACACCAATTGGGCTATTCCATCGATATCGATGGAAATGAACTCAGTGATGGTGAGCAGATGGTCGAACTCTACCCGCAAGATTTCATCGTCAGTAGGCGCGCCGAAGATTTCCTCCTGCGCACAACCCAATTCATCGACGACCTTTTGGTGCGATTCTATGGACTTGAGCCATTTTACAATTGCCAGACCGCCGACGACCTAGTCGGCCATCTGACCATCGCCTTAGCGCCACACACAAGCGGCGGTGTTCTGTCTCGCATCATCGGTTGGAGCAATTGTAGCGGTGGTTATGCCCACCCGTTATTCCATGCCTCAAAACGCAGAAATTGTGACGGTGATGAGGATGCGATTATGATGCTACTCGATGGTCTGCTCAATTTCAGCCGCGATATTCTCCCTGCCAACCGAGGCGGCCAGATGGATGCGCCTCTGGTTCTTACAACCCGTATCAACCCGACAGAAGTCGATAAGGAAGCACTCAATGTTGATTGTTCGTGGTACTACCCCAGTGCATTCTACGAGGCCACCCTATCCCAACCCCAACCAAAGGAGGTTCTCGATCTGGTTGACATTGTCGATATGCGAATTGATACGCCACTAAGTCTGCGTGGTTATGGCTACACCCATGAATGCAACTCATTGGATGCCGGCCCAGCACTATCAGCCTACAAGACCCTTGAGACCATGGTCGACAAGATGAACGGTCAGTTGGAGATTGGCCGTAAACTTCGCGCCGTCGATGTGCGCACAGTGGCCAGCAGTGTGGTTCGCTCGCATTTCCTTCCAGACCTGCGTGGTAATCTCGTCGCCTTCACCAGACAGAAGATTCGCTGCATGAAATGCGCCCACTCGTATCGCCGCTTTCCGTTGGCAGGGAAATGTATCCAAACCAAGAAGGGTGGTGAAGCGACTTCAGGCAGTACGCTTGGAATTGAGGTTGACGAAAACCGCCAATGCGGGGGAAATCTTGCCCTTACCGTTACCGAAGGTGCGGTGCGAAAATACATTGACGTTACCGGGCACGTCGTCAAAACCTATGGGGTGGATGATTATACCAAACAGAATATCGAATGGTTGGCAAAATCTGTCGAGAGCCTGTTCAACAATGACCGGGCGAGGCAAGCATCACTGTTCGATTTCATCTAACCACTCAGTCCTTCGCATGAGTTTCCCAAACCACAAGTTGGCCCGACAATCCATCCCTTTCGCTAATCGTCCATCAGGTCGTAGATGTCGCCCACCCGTTTGATTCTCTCATCTCTCTCTACCGGACCACGCAGACCTTGCATCGTGCCTTTCGCCATCTCATCCAAAGCATCCCTCTCCCCCTCTTCAAGTTCAATTTCAGCGGTTTGGTCGTATTCGGACAGCGCTGGTATATTCTTTGCGTCCTGTGATTCATCTTCTGGTTGGTCGGAGAAACCTGTGAAACTCATCTCAGTGACCTCGGCTTGAATTCGGTCACCTTCCTCCATCTCGGAATGGACTTGCTCCCACACTCCTTTCTGGGAGATTTTGTGCTGGTCTGTCGGCTCGTTCAGTGCTTTGATTTTCTTTCTTGCCCGCCAGATGCCATCTCCGCCCAACAATATCGCGATAATAAATCCAATAACATGGCCCTCAAATGAAAGCGACTTCCATACTTTGAGGTGGAGATTCTGTTCGAAATCGGCGCCGCTATCCTCGGATGTGAGAATCTTGTAATCTCCAGGGGGCAAGGATAGATCAAATCCCCCACAGTCCCCACCTGACATTCCATTCCAATCAACCACAACCCGGCCACTTTCATCGTATAGTGCCCACCAGATATCGTCACTGGAATTACCTTGCCCTATTACATTTGAACAAGTGAAGGAAACCTGCATCGATTTTCCTGTTGCAGTGATATCGGGAACTTCGAAAAAATGACTGCTGTGAAAGGGCGAATCGAGGTTGTTAACCTCGCGTGTCGCCGACTGAGAGATGACTAACATCCAGCCCGCTTGTAGACCGATGAGCAGGAAGATTGCGGAAAAGGTCGCTCTCCGCAAACGCTTCTGCGCCACGGCCAACTCTTCGACTTTTTCACTGTCCGCCATCACCAAACCCCATATGGTCGAGTATCTTAGCCATCCACCCCAATTTGCGTCGCTTGATGGGCTCATCCGTGACTCCCGACCAGCGACCGAGTGTGTGCTCATCATAGCCAACAAGGATCAAACGTTCAGGGGACACTCCCATGGACAATAGCAGACAGATTGCCCGGTCACCATCGGTGAAACCCCCAGGGTTGTAGATTCCTTCCAAGTCTGATGTGGTCTGGTGGGTGAGAAATATTGGTGGTGGGTTTTCTTCACTCCACCTCAGCAGGGTAGCCTCCACCTGAGCACGGTTATCGCCGTGCGCATGGAGGGCAATGGGAACTTCTCGCTCAACCGCTGATTGCAGATGCGGCCAACCGTCGGCATCGCTGACCACCAAGGCCAATCTCTCCCAATGGGCTCCGCCCGCACCATCACTATCATCACCGCCCACAGGGTTACCCGTCGGATCGAGTTCAGCGAGGACGCCGACACTACCATCGGCGGCGACGAGATGAGGGTCAAGGTCAAGCAATACGTCAAGGTCTTCCGCTTCGACCGCGGCTCCGAGAACGGCCACTGGTCGTTGGTCATCAAGCAATGATGCCCGCACCACATTTAGAGTATTCAGGCGATTATCTGCAGACCACATTGGGTAGCTCTCTGCTGCCTCACACACCGCCACAGCACTGGCGAGGTCGTCGGCCTCAGGCCATCCGAAATCAGCGCGAATCTCCTCTTGCACCGAGACTAGCCAAGCCGAAAACGGGGCGAGCATACCTGCGCGAGTCGCGCATCCCTCATCATCAGTACTACGGCGATGCTTCAAGAACCTTCGATTCCTTTGCCCCTTCATGCCAATGCCACTGCAGGTGCCGGTCATCGAAGATGCCGTCATCTTGGCGCGCTATCCATTCCTGCCGCAATCCAGCGATTACCAACGCCAACTAGCAGTAGATAATGACATCACTCTCGAAGTCCTACTAGACTCGGAAAGAATGGATGAAACCCGTACCAGAGGAAGATTACGATTGGTTGAGTCAATCAGCAACAAGGGCGGAGTTGACGCTATGGCGATGCGTGATATCCACACAGAAGAGGGGCGATTACTGGAATCATTCTCCTACTCATTTGCGCGACTAGTTGTATGCGCATCCGAACAGGAGGTGTTGATTTCCCGCTGGGCACAAGCCGAGGCTGAGCGCGCCGAGAGGTTGCTTTGCGTTGATGATGTGGCATTACCGATAATTGCCCGCACCTACCTCTCACAAATCGAAAGAGTCACCGCCAAAACCCCGGCCACCAACCTGCCCTCGCCAACCACAGGCACCTCCCGCCAAGCCAAGCCAGGAGGAAGGGGTGGGCTAAGCGATGAGATATGGGAGGTTGGACTTTCCGATTTCATTGAAATCTGCCCGCGTATTACCGGCGAGCGCTGGCGCCTCATCAACCACGAAGTCAATGATGGCAAAGTGGTCTTAGGCGACCGGCGAATGGGTAGCCAACAACAACTCGCCCGCCTGTTGCGCGAACGCATCAAGGAACAGATAATGGCCGACGCGCTACTGCGGATGACTGAGGTCACCGATGAACTAGCAGTGCGACTCGCAGAAGCCGTGGGAATGGCCACCACCCTAATTCAACAAGCCTCAAGTGAGCGCTTGGAATTGAGTGGGGTTGAGCAGGATGATTGGCCTCCTTGTATGCGTAAAGCAGTGCGCGAACTGGAGGCAGGAATCAACGTCAATCACTTCGGTCGACTCTTTCTCGCCTCTATTTCAGCCACGATTGGCCTAGAACAAGAAACCTGTGCTGGATTTTTCGTCAATGCCCCAGACTATAATCCCGAGACCACGACATATCAAATCGGTCACGTCTACGAACGCTCATACACCCCAGCTGGATGTGCTAAACTCAAGTTGAACGCATGCTGTGCAGTACAACCCGGCGATGACCGGTTGTGTGACCAACCGTGGCTTGACCACCCCATGAAATACCTACGCTCACAACAACGTTGGCGAATGCGCGATGCAGCAGGCGCGGCGGCGAGCGAAGACAGTGGTGAGGTGAGTGATGCCTCGACCGGCAAAGGCGATGATGCCCTCGACACCGAAGATAGTGCCTGAAGCATATTTGACCCAGACTTTGGCGGTGGGACAACTTTCAAGGTTCTTCGTCGACCGAGGTGGAAATATGAGCGAAGGAAACCTGACGATCGAGAATACTCCGGAATTACTCATGTTCATGCGTTTGTGGATGTCTAGTGGCCCAATGGTCATCACTACCGTCGAAGGGATTTGCCAAATCAGCAGCGACCAGAAAATCGAGTTGCCAGAAATCCAAGGAAGGGATTTTTCCGGCGAATTGCGTACTTTTTACACTGCTTTCGGCGAATTGATAGAAAGACTCGCTTGAATCGAGGCCGCCGAAGCGATGGTTGATATCGGATGGGGGGTTACGCTATTCAAGCCAAAGGCAGGAGGTGAAGTGTATCGTCCGAACAATTGTACTGACTGTCGACCGCGATAATGATCTCGGAATAAAAGCCGCAATACGTGGCCCGGTGATTGGCCGGCGAAGCGTTTTGACCGCTGCTCTCAAATTGGGTATTGCCGACCCGGAGGAAAGCGATACCAATGCGATTCTTGGAGCGTTGCACCAACACGATAACCTCGCCGAAAGTGGTGAGGGTGGAGACGCGGTGGAAGTAGCAATCCTTACTGGCGACGAGAAGGTCGGTACCCGCTCTGACCGGGCCATTGCGGCGCAGCTTGAAGAAGTAGTTTCACAATTCCAGCCCGACCGAGCGATTCTTGTGACCGACGGTGCCGAGGATGAGTCGGTACTGCCAATTCTTCAAAGCCAGGTGCGAATCGACCACGTGCAGAAGATTATCGTCAAACAATCTAAGGGTATCGAAGGTACCTACTATTACATCGTAAAAGCGCTTGAAGACCCGAAGTGGCGAGCCAAGATGCTGGTTCCTCTTGCTATTGTGCTGATGATCTTCGGTCTCGGAATCATGCTCCCTCCCGCATTAGGTGGCGATATTCTCATCGGCGGGCTACCATTCTTCATAGGATTCTGGCTTCTGTTCAAGGGATTGGGATTGGAGGCGAATGTCTCCCGAGTGATGTCTGAGATGCGTGAGAATACCGATGCCGCGTTCTTCTCCTCACTGATGTGGGCTGGGGCGGTATTCTCGTCAGTATTCGCGGTCGCCAATGCTTTTTCCGAATATAATGACCAGTTGGAGGCGGGTTCTCGCACCAGTGTGCTTTACCTCTCCTCCTTCCACAGTTCCCTGGCTTGGGTTGTTATCGTTTTCTTTCTTATTATCGGTGGCCTGTTACTATTGCGCCTAGGGCGTGGACAATTATCAGGCCGTGCTTTCGTACTCGCCGCCGCGGGAATGGTCGTGTATTCATTCCTCAACACCGGGCTAGAAATCACCATTCAGGTTCTCAGGGGCTCGAAATATGAATTCGATGTGAGACGAATCCTAGAAGACGGGACCGTTCCTATCGCGTGGCTGTTCGTACTATGGTTCACCATGCTCATCGTCAAGACCTTGCAACAACGACAATCAAGTTCGGAAAAATACTGGGGAATTTAGACCGAAAACGGTTCTTCAAATCCCCGTTTCATGGGCGCGGCGACTCTGGATTGCTCAAAATTAATGGCTGGTAGCCATTATTAGAACTACATCATTGGGAAGTACCCATTTAAGAGGTCCCATCATTCAGTTGGGTAAGCATTCTATGAGGGATCTTAGTTTTCTCGTACTCCTCATCCGGGTCGCTTCCCTGCATCACAAGTGGAATCTCACCATCCCACCAAGAAGGTGGAGAGGGGCCGGGAAATACGTCGTGCCAAGTTACTAGAAAAGTACGACTCATTTTACTACTATTATCCCAAGTGGCATGAAGCAGGCGAGCATCGGTAATCACCATGTCCCCAGCCATAACCTCGATGTCGATGGCGTCAGGGGGGGAGGCGAAAATAGCGTCATTGGGGTCAGTAATCTCCTGAATCGCTTCCTCGTGAGGGGGAGGTAGCTTTGCATGTAGTTCGTGTGGATTCTGGTGACTTCCGGGAATTACTCGCATACAACCGTTCTCTCGATTTGTGTTGGTGAGATAGAAGCCAATCTGAATTTTCGTCGGCCAAGGTGAATATGCGGTGGGATTATTCCAATCCGCGAAATCTTGATGCCAATAACATGGGGGGCCACCGGTGGGTTTGGATATGAGAATGACCCATTCCTGGGGGTTCAATCCAGCCAATCCGAGTTGCTCACAGAAAGCGAGTTTGCTCTCATTAAAAATCACTCGGGCGGCCATCGGGTCAGGCATTCTTGTTGGCCCCAACTCAAGGTGTTCTCGGCGCTCCCAACGCTCTTCGGTGAAGACGTGGATATCACTGCCCTGATAGCGGAATTTGTCATTTGGTGGGTTGGCACTGACTAATCCATCGGCCCAGACCTTCAACTCATCGACAAATTCCCGGCCGAGAACTCCGGGAATGACGGTGAACCCTTTCTCCAGCAGTTCGGTGCGCTTCTGGCGAACTTCTTCAATACTGAGGGGTGGCACGTTGTCTCAGTCTTTTTACTTCTGCTCAATCCCATAAACTTGCCGCCTTTGATGGAGAATTGTGTGAAACTGATGAATACTCGCCATCGGGCGAACAATGTGAGAAGTAAATCCAGTTTCGCGTCGCGACACTCTTATGTCGGCGATGGAACGCCCGAAACAGAGGGGATTGCATAACCGATAAGAAGTCAAAAAGGAGTTTTCCTCTCCGCGCTATTAGATATGGTTTCAGAATTCCAGGGAGAATCCTCAATCGCTTAGTAATTCATCCTGCGGTGGGGCGGTGGCTGAAATCGAGTGACCTCGAACTCTATGTCTATGACGAGGAACGTGCCCTGTTACGCAAGGTAGCCTATGCTGAGCGTTTGAACTGGGTTCTCTCTACCGATAAGGCCTGTGATGCGGTTCCTTGGTTGGATCGTGTTGAGCCACTATTGAAAGAAAGTGATGTTGTTTTCGACGTCGGTGCTAATATCGGAGTGATTGGCCATTGGTTTGCAAAACGTTGCTCTTTCGTCCATGCCTTTGAACCATTTCCAAATAATATCACTTCGATTGAGACTCAAACCAAACTCCGTAATGTAGACAATATGAAAATTCACCGCTACTCATTGGGTAAAACTGATGCAAAGATGAAACTCTTCATCAAGGGGTTTCACGGCCATCACTCTCTCGGCGATGTCGATAACAGCCCAACCGTAGGCCATATGCAAGTCGATGTCAAGACTATTGATAATGTGTGTTCCGAACATGGAATTGAGGTAATCGATTTCCTCAAGATTGACGTCGAAGGATTTGAGGCTGATGTCCTTCAAGGGGCAAAAGCCATGTTACAGGAAAGACGCATTGGTTTGGTGGTTTTCGAGTTGAAAGAGGCTCTTTTGAAATCGATAGAAAAAACCACCGCCGAGGTCTTCAAGCCACTGCTGGATGCCGGATATTCAATTTTGCATCTCGATGGTGAGATTCTTACCGGTGCATCGCTGGAGAATCCGGCCGATGGAGATTATCTGGCTTGTATGGAACCACAGGATATTCAAGCCAGACTAGGAGAATCCATTCACCCTCTTGAATGAGGAAATTCTTATCGGCATCGTTATGCATGCCCCCTATTTAGGTGGTAAAACTACGGTAAAGGTGGCACTAATTCTCAAATAGAGATTCGGTAGCACAATTCGGACAGGTGATCTTGATCGGGCGGGTCGAGGGTATTCCCAATGGAGCACTACAGGTCGGGCACAGGATGGCCTGGGTTACACCGGATTGACGCTGGCCACCTTCGACGCTGGGGTCGTATCGCATCCGTAATGTCGAGGGGTCGTCGATATATCTGGGTGAAGTGGTGGCTAAATGTTGGCTGGATTGTTCGCTAGGAGAGTTCAAATCATCCAAGTTTGTTGGCGCGGTTGGATTATCAAAATTATCTTCATCATTTAGGGGAGGACTCACCACTGCTGCAGCGGTCGCGCCGCGCTGGGTGAATTCCTGAAGTTCAACCGATAGTTGTTCAACCTCGATACCATGCTCTCGGGCGATTTTATCCAGCGCAAGCATCCGGTCATAACCGTCCATGGCGTGCAAGGAGTGGAGAACGTTATCGGGAACTGCCATGATTTGCGCTCACCGCCATCTTTCATCAGCGTTTGGGGTTCAAGTATCTCAACCCCTCATCCCAAACTATCAACCTTGGCACGGTGATTATCAACCACACCATCAACTACAGGCCTTAAATAGGAATGTTCGCGCGCCCGTGGTGATAAGCATGGTATCAACACGAGCAAAAAAACGCGCCATGGGCGCCAAGTCAGCTGCCAATGGGATTCGTCGAATCACCTGTGGAATAGTAATGTCGAAAGCCCACGTAGTCGCCGATACGGCTTCGGTATTCGACATCGTCCATGCCATCACCGAACATGACTGGGACCACATCTTCATCGTCGATGTCGATGGTGTTCCGATGGGACGAATCCACGCCGTCGACGTGCTCAAGATAATCGCTCGAAAATCGGTCAACCGTAATGTCGCGTGGATGCACGCCACCTCAGCGACTCAACTCATCTTCATGCCACCGCTCTCGGTGCGCTCATCAACTCCGTTGCTCAAGGCTGGTGCCCTGATGCTCACCCACGACCTCAACCAATTACCGGTGGTGGATAATGGTGGCGCCCTACTCGGTGTGGTTAGCCACTCGACCATGTCTCGTCACCTGCCGCGTTTCCTGTTGTGATAGGATAACCTCACCATACCCTTATTCTGTAAGGGGAAGGAAAAAGAAATGTCTGCTGCCACCACCTACCCTTGTGGGTGAAGAATGAATCCTGAGAAGAACACGGAAAAATCACCGATGGGGATACTGTTTCTAGTCGTTCTGATCGATATGATCGGGCTAACACTAGTGATTCCGTTCCTCACCTATTTCGTTCAGGATCTGGCTATAGCCGATGGTATTTCAGGCACCGGTGCTCGTGACCTTTGGGTTGGTATCATCATCGCTGTATATTCGGCCGCACAATTCATCTTCACGCCGATTCTTGGTTCTCTTTCAGATCGCTGGGGGCGCAGGCCAATACTGATGTTTGGGTTGGCTTCAAACACAATATTCTTCACCGTATTCGGACTTTCAGGGAGTCTTACTATGGCCCTGATTGCTCGATTTCTGGCCGGTGCTGGAAATGGGAATATCGCTGTTGCCAAAGCCTACATCGGCGACATCAGCAACGCCGATGAGATCGCCTCAAGGATGGGGGCAATCGGGGCGGCATTTGGCCTTGGATTCATGGTTGGACCATTCATTGGCGGAGTGCTGGCCGACCCAGCTAGTACCTTTGGAGGGATATTTGATACACAGTTTTGGCGCAACTACCCATATCTATTGCCCTGTTTATTCTGTAGTCTGTTATCATTAACCAGCCTAGGCCTAGCGACCAAGAGACTCCCGGAGAGCCTGGCCCTTGAAGACCGCACCGGGCCTGCTGAATCGGTCATTTCAGGTTTCACCAAGATGATGACTAACTCGGTCAAAGTGCTGCGTATCCCGACAATTTCCACATTGGTAATCATCAATTTCCTCTACATGGTAGGTTTCAGTATGATGCACGGTACCTTCATTCTGTTCACTGCACTCAATACCGATTCGGGCGGACTTGGTTTCAGCGAATTCCAGAATGGACTTGTTTTCGCCTTCATTGGTCTGCTCGGCGTTATTGTACAGGGAATGCTCATAGGTAGGCTTACCAAGAAATTCAATATGTTTATTTTGATGGTGGTTGGAATCATCGCCAGTGGCCTCGGAATCGCCTCTCTACCCTATGTGCCAAGTGGGGCTGTATGGATGATATATCTCTCCGCTGGACTGATTGCAATAGGTAATGGCCTCTATTCTCCGACCCAATCTTCAGTCCTGACTTTCGCCTCTAAATCCTCGGATGAAGACCTCGGGATGGTGATGGGGGCGCAAGAGGGGTTCGGGGCGTTGGCACGAATCATTGGCCCGCTCTCGGCCGCCTATATCTGGTCGCTGACGGTCGAAGGCGGTGGAATGTGGACCTATCATACCTGTTTCCGTGTCGCTGGGGTTTTCTTCATCGCCGCCGCGCTGCTGCAATTTTCGCTCAAAATTACCGCTGAACAAACTTTGGATTCAGCACCGGCTTGAGTATCAAGGTTCATCACCACCAACCTCAACCACCTGTCATGAGAGTCAGCAGTCCGCGCGGATGGCCCTATTCGGCCAGTTCCTCTCCCGAGCCACTACCAAAGTCCGCTTGGTTGCAAGATTTACGACTCATGTTCCCACTGCGTGAAGGCTCTACACCCGATGGTGATGAAATTTCTGCGGCAAAACTACTGCCCTGGATTGGAAGCCATACCTTAATCGGTGAAGAAGGTCCAATGGGAGATCTGGATTCCTGGTTGGAAGCAAATAATTCCTCGCCGATGGAGGAACGTCGGTTATTCCTCACAGTCGGTGAGATGGGAAATCCATACCGCCTCGCCGACATCGGTATCGTTGGTATGCCGATGATTCCAGTGCGTATCGATGGGCTTTGTAGAACTTGGATAGATACCATGGATTCTCGCGAGGTTCAGCCAGGAATTCATCACGTTACCTTGGCAAGAACTGAGGGCTGGTGGGAGCGCACACTACTTGCCATTCCCGATATTGAACAGATGAGAAAAATGACCGATTGGCTCAACGCCGGTTCGCCCACCAATTGGCGGTGGAGTAAATTAGCCGAAGGCAGTATCCACATCACTCCCGCAGAAAACCTGCAGGCTCCTACTCAGGATATGCTGGTGTGGGATGGTGATTTCGAGCGCGTCGAGCAATCTGCACCAAATCCACAGGGGCCAGCACTGAATCTCTCTGAAGTTACAGTCCCACTGTTTACTCGCCAAGGGATTTATGACCACCGCGGACGTATCGCCAGATGTGTGCATTTCCCTCAAAGGAAGTTTCATAATGACCTTTATCGACGCGGAAGTTCCAAACCTTGGAATAGTGTGATTTCAACGCAGTGAAGCGTATTTTGGGATGTCCCGCCGGTTAATGATATACCCCCGGTGCATATATTACACTATGGAAGAGAGCAATGCGATAGGAAGTCAAAAACAGGCGCGATTGGATCGATTGAAGAGGGAAATCGTCGCCTACGTGGCGCAATATCCAGGCTGCTCTGCAGCTGACATAGTATGCCATCTAGCAAATAACCGAAAAATGCGTAATCACGGCTTGACGGCACGAAAAATCGGCTTTTTCATCCCTCGCTACCTCAAACAGGTGAACTGGACCTTGGATTCGGCCACTGGGAAGCGAATTTATGCCCTTTAATGAAGGGCAAACCACATGATTAGACGCCACCCACGCCTAGGTATGGACGGCCTGCCAGATTCTGCTGCACCCCTAGACCTGTGGCCTTCATTGGGTGATGATTTTTCTGGCCATATCCCACAAATTCCCAATGATGTCCCATGGCGTCTGCTCGACCCGAATGCCGAAGATGGGCTAATATCTCAATTATCAGCACTATTGACTGAAATCGGCTCCAATATACCTTCACAACTCGATTCCAGCATTACCATCGATGATGGCGCTGGAATCGTTCATATTAGCGATGGCGCGAAAATAGGCCCATCTACTCACATTACCGGCCCATGCTACATTGGACCTGGATCTGAAGTTCGCCATGCTGCTCTGGTGCGGGCAAATACTTGGGCCTGTGCTGATTCCGTCATAGGCCACGCCACCGAAGTAAAGCATAGTATTCTGCTACCTTATGCCAAGGCGCCGCATTTCAACTATGTCGGAGATTCGATACTGGGAAGCGGCGTTAATCTGGGTGCTGGAGCAAAACTATCGAACCTACGCCATGATGGGAAGGAAGTCTATCTTCGCATCGGGGAATTGCGAATCCCCAGTGGATTACGAAAATTCGGTGCACTTCTCGGGGAAGGTTGCCAGATCGGATGCAATGCAGTAACCAATCCAGGTGTCATTCTCGGCCGTGAAACCATGGTGGTTCCCAATGCGACTAT
>Ga0302119_10000266_pt1 | contig 22744 bp, 17 predicted proteins | sample AG5_Tmax_MG_FD_203114 | JGI IMG/M metagenome (GOLD analysis project Ga0302119, IMG submission 203114) | Marine microbial communities from Western Arctic Ocean, Canada - AG5_Tmax | ecosystem: Environmental > Aquatic > Marine > Oceanic | place: Canada: Western Arctic Ocean | collected 2017-10-01 | reverse complement strand
GGCCATGTCTTGGTAGTAGACTCCAGAAAGGATCTGAATATCGTATCCCCCTTTGTTGAACTTATACATCCCAGCAACTACAGTCGAATCGGGGTTCTTGCTGAATTTTCCGGCAACTGCAACCGACGACAAGCCCTTAAGATACCTGGTAATCCGCACACCATCGCTCCCGGGCCGTTCCTCATAGTCGAAGTAAACAAAATTGTATGTGTTAAAAAGATCGTTGGGATTCCAAACCAGGTTGACACCCCAGTTGATGCGTTGCCGGCCTGCGCGAACGTCCCATTTATCATTGACCCAGCTCAGCCAACCCCGGTCCATGATTACATTAAACACCACTGCATCTTTATTTACAATGGATCTGGAAAGATCCCAATAGCCATTATCAACGTCCAGGGCATCACCAAATCCAGGCTGTAGCTTTACAGATTCACCGTAGAACAGGCGATTGCGAAATTCCACAGCCAGGGTAAGGGACTTGCTGACATAAGTGCGGGTATTGTACCGCCAGTGCAGAAAGTTCTGCGTAACCATATTGTCCAGGCTTGTGAAGGAAGCCGATTGTAGGTTTTTGACATACCCACGGTTCTGAAAAACATCTGAAAACTTCCTGCTAGCTAAGGAATCATCCTGTGCATTGGCCATGAGCGCAGCAGCCAGGCACACCATCATGAATGGTAAACTGTAGCGGCATTGCCTAATTATGCAGTACATCACTTACTGTTTTGCCATCTTCCAGGGTTACAACTCTGCGGGCTCTGTCAATAACGCGCTGGTCGTGGGTGGAGAAGATAAAGGTCATGTTCTCCTCCTGATTCAAACGGTACATAATATCCAGCAAGTTACTGGTAGAAGTAGAATCCAGGTTTGCAGTGGGCTCATCTGCCAGCACAAACTGTGGCTTGGAGGCTAAAGCCCGCGCTACGGCTACACGTTGTTGCTGACCTCCAGATAGCTGTCCGGGCCTGCTGTCCTTCTTGTCTTCCAGTCCTACTGCTTTCAATAGCTCTTCTGACCTTTGCTTTCTTTCTTCGTTGGCAATGCCTTGCATGAGCATGATGAATTCGACATTTTCTCTTGAAGTGAGGACGGGAATGAGGTTGTACGCCTGGAATACGAAGCCAATATTTCTCAAACGGAAGTCGATGAGCTGGTTGGATTGTAATTGCGTAATATCCATATCGTTGATCAATACGTTGCCGGAGGTCGGGGTGTCTAATCCCCCAATGGCATTCAAAAACGTGGTCTTTCCTGATCCGGAAGGGCCAACGATGGCAGTGAATTCTCCCTGTTCAAAATTGATGGATACATCGTTCAGTGCGCGCACTTCAGTGTCTCCTTGCTCGTAAATCTTAAACAGATTATTGGTCTCAATTACATTCATGGTCTATTGTCATAATGCCCTTACTGCTTCAGCAGGGTCGAGCTGTAATGCTCTTTTTGCTGGGAATAAGGAGGCAATGAAGGTTACAAATAATGTCATCACAGAAATATTTACATACAGGCTTAACGGAAGGGACGTGTAAACACGGTGCCCCACACCAAAATTTTCCAGCCCTTTGCCTACTATTGAAAGATCAATGCCGTGCTCTCCAAAATAGACGATGACAAAGTAAGACAAGGCAATACCAACAGGAGCAGCTACGGATGAAATAAATATCGTTTCGAACAGTATCATCAAAAAGACCTTGCTCTTGTTCATTCCTACAGACATAAGCATGCCCAGCTCTCTCTTTCGCTCCAGGACTGCCATCAGCATGGTGTTAATGATGCCAAAGGAGAGTGCAAGTAGAATGATGCCCATGAAGATATAGATGAAGGTACTCATCATTTCATCGGCATAACCGAGCTCAGGCGCTATTTCACTCCACGTTTCAAATTTATACTCGGGGTATGCTGACGTGAGCTCCGTTTTTACCTGATCGGATTGTTCAATTGTTTGGCAAAGAATTGCGATCTCGTGGACCATTCCGGAATGACCAATGACTTTTACCAGGTCATCCCTTTTCATGAATACGTTGGCTTCATCAAACAATGAGCTGGCTGTCTTGAAGATCCCTTCCACTTTTAACTTGATCTTTTGCTGGTCGCCATTTTCATCGACAAAGGTGATGTATAGTTTCTTCTTAATACCAAGCTTTAGTTTTTCCGCAAGTGCCTCGCCAATTAAAGCCGGCTTGCTTTTTATTTCAGAAAAGTAGGCGCCTTCCTGCAGTTTCTGAGAGATGGTGGTGACCTTCTGCTCTTGTTCAGGATCTATCCCGACAACCCGGATACCTACGGAGCCATGGGCGCTCGATGCCATTCCCGCAATAATGGATCGCCTGGCAGCATGCTGGACCATCTCATTGTTCGTTATGGATGTAAAAAGGGTATCCGGCCTATCAATGACATCCTTGATATTGTAATTTTCCAGAAAATCAGGATGATGTACCTGGACATGGGAAAGGTAAGACTTTATCGCACTGTCCATCCTCTGCTCATTCAGGCCGATGGTAAGTGCCATGGTGAAAAACCCCGCCCACAATCCAAGGACAATCGAGGTGATCACCGTCATGCTGCGGAGCTTGTTCCTCCACACATTCCTCCATGCTATTTTGATGAGTGTGCCCATTATTTATCTTTTCATGGCTTTAATGGGATCCAGAACCAGGATTGAAATAGCCGGATACAAGCTTATAACCACAGAGATGCAAAAGATGATCAGCCCATGGGTTAACGGGATATCGTATGAGGTCATAAAAGGGATAATGGCCTCAAAACCGAACTCTTCCATTACCATAGCCTGCTCTTCCGGGAACCTGAGGGGATAGTAATAGAAGTACAGGATCAAAGGCCTGGAAAGCAGAAGCCCGGAAACTACTCCAACACTGGTCAATAACAGTGTTTCGTAAACCATAGTTATAATGAGCTTTACCTTTTTCATCCCGATGGAAATGACCACACCAAATTCGTATTGCCGTTCCTGGGTCATCATCAGGACCGTGCCAAAGATGCCAAATGAGATGATCATGTACAGGATAAAAACCATGATGAGTCCACCTGCGCTGTCTGCCTGGATGGTCTGTTCCAGCTCCGGCATCATTTCCTGCCAGGTCATTACTTCGTAATCATCGCTTAAACTGGAAGCAATATTATCAGCCATGGCCTCTTCGTCTTCATATTCTTCCTTGTCTATAACGAGGTGGGTGATCATGTTCTCCGCTGAAAGGAATTCCTGGGCCATCAGCAGCGTCATGAAGACGCTGATGTTGTTGAGCTTTGGGTTTTTCATATCCAGTATACCGATGACCGGGTAGGCACCAACCGCTTGCATTCCATGGTAGCCCTGCCCAATGAATACCAGTGTGTCACCGGTTTCTAAATTAAAAAAACTGGCTATTCCCTTGCCGATGTTGATGCCCTTGCTTTCTTTTGTAAGGAGTGCACCCTCTACCAGCCTTTTGTCCCAGTTGGTCAGCAGCTTCTCTTTTTCAGGTTCAATACCGGTAATAAAAACAAACTTTGACAGGTCCTCATTGGAAGAAAGTGAACCGCTCTGTACCCGTTGAATGGTGTTGTTTACCCCTTCCGTATTATTGATCTTGTTAAGCAGCTCCTGTGAGGGTTCAAAAGCATTGTCAATGATCTGTTCATCCCAATACCCATTGCTGTGCACCTGAACATAACCGGAAAAGGCACCCACCACATTTCCTATCATGTTGTCGTACATGCCCAATTGCATAGAGCGCATCACGATGGAAAGGAATACAGCAATGACAATGGCCAATACCGTAATAAGGCTTCTCTTACGGTTTCTCCATATGTTCCGCCAGGCCAGCTTCAGTAGCATTCGACTTATTTTAATCGGGTGATATATTGCGTGGTGAAATAACTTTCGGGTATATCCACCTCAAAATCCCATTGCATGTATTCGATGATAGTTTTCTGCCCCTCGTTCTCAACTGGTCGGAATTCAATGACCGCGGGCAGCTTCTTGCCGTCAAAGCTCTTCACTTTTGAACCCGTCATCAGGTTCACCAACTCCTCGTCTTCATCATAGAACTCCATCTTCATCTGCATATAGTCTGCTTTGTCAATCCAGATGACGACTTTCCCCCAGACCACAGTTGCTTCTTCTTTTGGTATTAGTTCCAGCTTCCAGCAGGCCAGGCCTTCAATTATTTCCGAATCTAGCATTTTGTGGGTGTAGTCCACTACCGTAGAAGATTGCTTAATAAGGTCGTCATTGGTGAGATCAGTTCCCATCCAGCTTTGCATCATCATAGAGGGGGGCAGCTTAATGGTGCGCTCCAGGGTTGGGAGGTAGTTCCAAACCTCGTTTTTCCGCTTCAGGAACACCGACCCTTTTTCTTTTGCGGGTGATAACACTAGTGAGACAGCGAAATCTGCACCTTTTGTCCAGGTTTTAATAGACATCGATTTTTGCCATTTAGGCCTGACCGTCGTGATCGTCATTTCAGAATAGGAAGATGTGCCTCTCATCTTTTCGTCTGCCTTTTCAATTATTTCATAGGCTGTTTGCGAGAGGGAAAAAGAAGATACGGCTAAAAAGCAGGTTAGTAAGGCAAGTTGTTTCATTGTCGAGATATTAAATTGGTGGCGCCCCTTTATAGATCACCATGAAGCCCATCAAATATGTTTCCAAAGTGCATTGGAGGTGTTTAGTATGCGCGCACATTTTTTCCTTCAACGTAATTGATGTACGCCTGGTTTACTACCCTGTTGCCTCCTGGAGTTGGATAATCACCAGAGAAATACCAGTCGCCAAGATGCTTGGGGCAAGCTTCGTGCAGCCCTTGTAATGACTGATAGATGATCTCAATATCTGCCTGCATCCCTTTAGGTGTTAGTATTTCAGCAATTTTGGCTGAAATCTGCTCAGGAGTAAAAGGCTTGTAAATATCCTTGACGTGATTCACTATCTGCTCTTTGGGAAGTCCTTGCTGGGCCAGGGCCTTGCTGTAAACATCTTCTATTATATTTTCCTGCATAGTGTCCTTCAGTAATGCAATAGCTGCTCTAAAGGCAATAAAATCGCCGAGCTTGGCCATGTCAATTCCGTAGCAATCAGGATATCGTATTTGCGGCGCTGATGATACCACAATGATCTTCTTAGGCCCCAATCGGTCCAGAATGCGCAATATGCTCTGTTCCAAAGTAGTGCCTCTAACTATTGAATCATCTATTACTACCAGGTTGTCTGTACCTTTATTGAGCGCCCCGTAAGTGATGTCATAAATGTGATTGACCAAATTGTCCCGGGCATCGTCGTTGGTGATGAAGGTTCGAAGCTTTGCATCTTTGATGGCAATTTTCTCCACCCTTGGTTTCATCAGCAGGATCTTTTTTAGCACTTCCTGATCCTTTGAGTCTTTTAGCTCAGCGATCTTCCGCTCCTTCACTACGTTCAGATATTCATTGATGCCTTCCACCATACCATAATACGCTGTCTCTGCTGTGTTTGGGATGAAAGAGAACACCGTGTTCACTATATCGTGATCAATGGATTCCAACACGGCAGGGCAAATAGATTTTCCTAGGTTCTTGCGCTCCTGGTAGATGTCGATGTCGGTTCCGCGCGAGAAATATATCCGTTCAAATGAGCAGGATTTTCTTTCAAGAGGTTCTTTGATTAAGGGCTCCGAAATCATGCCGTTTTTCTTGATCACTAGTGCATGGCCGGGCTGAATTTCTTTTATCTCATCACTGTCAACGTCAAAGGCAGTTTGAATCGCCGGCCGCTCCGAAGTGACCACAGCTACTTCTTCATCGTGATAGTAATACACTGGCCTGATCCCCGATGGATCTCTCATTACAAAGGCGTCGCCGTGGCCCAGCATGCCCGTTATTACATAGCCTCCATCCCATTTTTTACAGGATTCTTCCAGTATCTTGGAGATATCGATGTGTTCGGCAATGAGTTTGGATATCTGGTGGTTGTCATGTCCTTCAGCCTTGTACTCCTTGAACAGCCTGGAGTTTTCCTCATCAAGAAAGTGGCCGATCTTTTCCAGCATCGTCACTGTGTCTGACTTCTCCTTTGGATGCTGGCCAAGGTCCACAAGCTGTTCAAAAAGCTCATCAACATTGGTGAGGTTGAAGTTGCCGGCAAGAACGAGGTTCCGGGATTTCCAGTTGTTTTGCCTGAGGAACGGATGACAGTATTCTAAGCTGTTTTTACCATAGGTGCCATATCGAAGATGCCCAACGAATAGCTCGCCGGTGAACGCGAGATTTTTCTTCAGCCATCGTTGATCTTTTAACTTGTCGGGATCACTCTTGGCCACCTCGGTAAATTTCCCATTGATCCGGTCAAAAATATCTTGTATGGGATTGGAGGCAATTGATCTGTATCTGCTGATATACGGACTTCCTGCAGGCACGTCGATCTTGATATTGGCGACCCCTGCGCCATCCTGCCCACGGTTGTGTTGCTTCTCCATTAGGAGATACAATTTATTGAGTCCGTAGCACGGCGTCCCGTATTTTTTTTGATAAAAATCGAGAGGTTTGAGTAAACGGATTAATGCAATTCCGCACTCGTGTTTGATCTGGTCACTCATTCTCTTTTAGTCTTCTATTTAGACTAGTGCCGTATATGAACAACAAAGTTACAAATTATACGGGTAGGAGTTAGAAGGTAAATTGGAAGGAAGCTTTAAGGCCGAACGGGTGAATTGCACGAGGATACACGCTTAGATACTGGTCGTTTGTATAGGTGATTCTCCAAACAGCATCAAGACGGATAAAATTTAGAATGTTTTCTAATCCAATACCAGTTTCAATATAGGGTCTGGATTCTAATGTGCTGAATGATTCAGAAGATTCAGAAATAATGTTTCCATTTACATCGGTCACCTGCAAAGGGTTTCCATCGTGATCTATTTGCACATTATTCTCATCATCCAGCTGCCCGTAAACCAAATTGCCCATCAATAATGTCCGGACTTTGAGCTTCTTTAGCAGGGGGACCCTGTTGGTGAACAGTCCTTCAAAATGGTGTTCGTAAAATACGGAGACCCAGGTGTCGCTTACAAATTCAAAAAAGTTCATCAAATAAAAGGCATCCGGATCACTGACTACGGTTTCATTCCCCTTATGCACCTGGAGCAGCGGATAAGGCAATACATTGAATACCTTCCCTCCGGCAACAGCATATCTGGAAGTACCCAGAGCCCCCATGGGTAAATTTTGCACTACGCTGAATTCAAGTTTCTGATAAGCAAAATCGCTCTTCAACAACCCCTTGATTCCAAGTGTATATTTCAGCGTGTACACTGGAGGAGGCCGTTGCCCAGACGGGATACGAATCCGGTCAAGATGGGTGTAGATGACCCGTTCTCTTGCCGAGTAGCGTGATTCGAATGATATTGTACTGGTGGTAAACTCGGATTCTACTTCGCTATGATCATTTGGATCAGGATAATAACCAAAGTCAAAGTAGGGCGTAAATTGGCGGTAGTGGAACATCAATATTTGATTGAATCCATTAAAGAGCATGCGTTCTCCCCAAACACGGTATTCGTAAGAGTTGTTGAGTCGGTTATATGGATTGAACCCGGCAGTGAACTTGAACAAGTTATTCTGTGCAAAGAAGTCGTCGGTCACTGAAATCTGGTCAATGTCATCTCGATGCTGGATTCCGGCACGCGTCCAGGGTTTCCGGGTAAAGATGTACTCTGCTTCACCACTGTATTTGTACCGTAGGTCCCTGGTGCCATAGGCCAAATAACCTTTTAGAATTAGGTTGTGGCTGAACTTCTCATTGGTGGTAAATCCAAGTCGGAAACGATTCCCTTCAATTTCATTGAATTTATACAGGAAGAGGTAAGGCCCGATGTCAATTTTTCCTACTTCCTGGTATCCATACACCACCAGCTCCACAATGTCTACCAGAGAGCGAATGGTGGGAATATTTTTGACTGAATCAATCATGATGTAGACGTTTTTCTCTGCCGGGGTGAGCGTATCATGGCGGTTCTCTTCCCAGAATTCCTCCTCTTTAGTATAAGCGTCTTCGAGCACCGTGATACCTTCCTTGTAGAATTCAGCCTCTTTGGGGTCATTTACTATCATGTCCTTGGAGGAAGAATAGAATTTGGAGATGAACCCCGGTTGCGATCCAATCTCAACGAGGTCTACCAACGCCCTGGTTTTCGTGGGCATCCAGGGGCCAACACCAGTGGGCTCAAATTCCTGCTGCACCTTCACTTTTTCCACCCAGTTGAGATTGGCCTGTTTTCCAATTTCTACATCCAATTGAACCAATGCAAAAGTGGAATCCTCAATCCACATCTTTCCTCTGAAAGCCAGGTCTAATGGCCGTTTGGGTTCAATTATCATCTCGTAACACGTCCTGCCCCTGATCTCCACACTATCAATCAGGTAGTATCGGTAATAGGACTTGCCGTTTTTGGCGATAGGGGATATAAAGTTTTTCCCCAAGATAGGAATCCAGGCATCGTAAAAGTTAAACACCTGGAATGAGCTGCCCATCAGTTGGTTGATCCACATATGGTCATCCACGCCTACGCCGATTACTTTGGAAGCTATGATGTCTTCTTTTTGATCTTCAGGGTGGCGGCGGTAGAAGAAGTTTGAAAAGGTCTCAGACACGAAAACAGGGAGAACTGCCTGCCCATCTTCTCCCGCCATGGCCTGTAAACTGTCAAACATATTCGAAATGGGCTTGAAGATCTTCCGTTGCTTAAACTTGTCTGAGAGGTTGTCGATACTGACCTGAATCCTTGTGAAATTTTCAAACTGATAAGCGACCAGGTTTTCAGGGGTGTTAACAGCGCGGTATTGATTGACCTTCCGCAATATTCTAAAGGCTGGATTCTCTCCCGGCAAGATTACGATCTCCTGAAGCTGCTGTATTGAGCTGGTAAGTTGAAAATTGACAATCTGTTCTGTTTCTGTTTTGATAGGCTTCGTTCGGGAGTTGTACCCCATGCATGACACAGAAACAGAGTCTGCATTTTGTGTGGTTCTCAGCTCATAAAAGCCTTCGAAATCAGAAGTCACTCCGATAGTTGTTCCCTTGATAAAGATGTTGACGAAAGGCAATGCATCATTGGTCTCTGCATCAGTGATTTTTCCCTTGACAATCGTTTCCTGGGCAAATGAAATTGTGGAAAGGAGCACTAGCAGTGCTGCCGCCATCAGAATGCTAGCTCTTGTAATGCTCATTGGATCGTTCTATTGCCCTTGTGCATTTATCACACACACGCATAACGTGATTGAACAAAGTTCCATAAATATAACAACGCATACAAACTGCATAATGTTCCTGATCGCGTATTATTATTTATTAGCATATATTTTATCTTTGGCGTCTGGTTATGAAATTGAACAATGATATTAAAAAGCAAATCAGCAGCATTTAAGGCGTGTTTTGACAAACTTGCAGCAAAGCGGGTTAATTATCGGAAACGCAGGACCTACTACTGGACGGATATCGCAAAGTACATTGATTACTTTATCCATAGTGATCAGTCCGTATTAGAAATAGGGTCGGGGGCAGGAGAACTGCTTGACGAGGTTAAAGGCCGGCGAAAACTGGGCATTGACTTCAGCGAAGGCATGGTAATCGCTGCGCGGGAGCAGTTCCCGGATATTCAGTTTGAAGTAATGGATGCTGAAGCTTTGGAGCTGGAGGAGAAATTTGATGTCATCATATTGTCAAATCTTATAGGATACATCACTGATATCCAAAGCTTGTTTGATCAGTTACGAAAGATCTGCCATCCCCAAACGAAGGTCATAGTGACTTACTATAACTACCTGTGGGAGCCCCTGATCAAGATGGCGGAGTTCACCGGCCTGAAATTTAGGACGCCTGCTCAAAACTGGCTTTCCCAGGTAGATATCAACAATCTGTTGTATTTGGGTGGATTTGATGTGTACAGGACCACAAAGAGGTTGCTCATTCCTGTCAATATTCCGATTGTTTCTCACCTGATGAACAGGTACCTGGCCAAGCTTCCGTTTTTCCGGTTGTTCGCGTTGAATACCTTCAGCTTTGCCATGCCTTTTGCTGATTCACGGGAAGAGGAAGTCGATGATAAATACTCGGTGTCAGTTGTGGTGCCAGCCATGAATGAAAGCGGGAATATTGAGGATGCCATTTTGCGAACTCCTCAATTCGGTAAGTGGGTAGAGCTGATCTTTATAGAAGGTGGCTCCACTGATGACACGTGGAATAAAATTCAGGAAGTTGGGGAGAAGTACAAGGAAACCCATCGGATAAAGATTGGCCAGCAGCAGGGCAAAGGTAAAGGGGATGCCGTAAGAATGGGTTTTGATATGGCCGAGGGAGATGTGCTGATGATCTTGGATGCGGACCTGACAGTCCCGCCTGAAGATCTGCCAAAGTTCTATTATGCATTATCATCAGGTAAAGGGGAGTTCATCAATGGTTCCCGCCTTGTGTATACTATGGAGAAGCTGGCCATGCGCTTTCTCAATGTGCTGGGCAATAAGTTCTTCAGTATGTTATTCACCTGGCTGTTGGATCAGCCATTTAAGGACACACTTTGTGGTACAAAAGTGCTGCTTAGGTCCGACTATAAGATCATCAAAAGAAATAGAGAGTACTTCGGGGATTTTGATCCTTTTGGAGATTATGACCTCATCTTTGGTGCCCACAAGTTAAATCTTAAGATAACGGAACTGCCCATTCGTTACCAGGAACGAACTTATGGCACTACCAATATTTCCAGATTCAGTCACGGTTTTCTTCTTTTGAAGATGTGCCTTTTCGCTGCCCGCAAAATCAAGTTCCGCTAAGAAGGGCCTGATTGTATGCGCGTCGTTGCACCTCGTAAGCGATATTCCAGCCTTTAAGCATGTGTCCTAGTTAATGTTGTGGTAACCCTGGTCAAGATGTTCGGCGAGCATCTGCTTTGCCAGCGGCAGTAATGTTTCATGAACAGGAAGAGAGATGTCAGTTTTTACCGCGTAGGTGGCAGGGTTGGGCAGCTCTGCGTTCCGCCTTGCCAAGTTCCTCTTGATTAAAAAATCGGTGTTGGAGATACTGGATTTGAAGGATCCCACTAAAACGGTGTTAACCTCTTTGTAATCGGTGTCAGGGTTGTCTAAGAGTGAGACGTGATATCGATATGCCATTGTACAATTGTCTCCAATATTCAAAAGCAACAAATATCCTTCATCATTGTAGATCGGTGCGACTCCAATTGATTCAATATGTAGCTGCTCTTTATAAAAGTCCTTTATGGTCCTGCCATCTTCAAGGCAGGCGAACATTCTTGGAATGGCGTACGCAATAATCTTCTGTACCGCAGCCATTGTAGGCGTGTCCTCTATCAAATCAGAATACTTTGATTCCATTTTCTGCCAGTCAAGGCCGCTCATAGCTTTTGGAAACTGAGCTTGAATACCTTGTTTTACTTCTTTAAGTTCTTTCAAAAGCCGGTAATGGCCCTTGAGATCGGTGAGGTGAGGATACAGCAACGACTGATCAAACTGGTTGCTCACTTTTTTCAAATATCCCAGCAGCACGTAGCGTTTGTACTCGTGGTCGAGATTGTTTTCTGTTACCCAATTCTTGCTCAACATACCTGCTGTGGAATAATACTTATTGTAAATCAAACGATTTATTGACTATTAAGTTTCTCAGCTGATCTTATTTATTAACATTTCACTGTGCAATTATATATTGAAAAGTACATTTCCCTTCAACTTTAATCCATTAATTTAGCACCATGTTAAAATCATCATTGATATCAGGTATAGCCATTGTTTTTTTGAGCTCATTGTTTGTCTCATGTGTTTCTCCTCGCGTTGTCGAAGATATTAAGAAGAAAAACGAACGGTGTGAGACAGAGAATGCCACTTTAAAGAAGCAAAATGAGGAGCTGGTCAACAAGAGCAACGAGATGAGTGTAGAGCTTGAGGATCTTCGTGCCAGGATGAAAGGCCTTGTACGTGATACAAGTATTATGGGGTCTTCGTTGGCTAAATTGACTACTAACTACAAGCAGGTTAACGATTTATATGAGCTCTTGCTTCAAAAGAAACATGAGCTACTGGCAGGCAATGTGACCCAGACGGGCAATTTGATGACCAAGCTGCAGATGACAGAAGAGGACTTGCAGAAAAAAGAAGATGAATTGCGATTGCTTGAACGGCAGCTAAACAAGAAAAGGAGTGATCTGGATGAAACCATGTCACAGCTGCAGGAAAGAGAAGTAAAAGTCAATGAGTTGCAGCAGATAATCGCAGATAAGGACAAGGCAGTGACGGACCTCAAAAATCAGGTGGCTTCAGCCTTGAAAAGTTTCGAGGGTAAAGGGCTTACCATAGAGGAGAAAAACGGGAAGGTATATGTATCGATGGAAGCTAAACTGCTGTTTGCTTCGGGAAGTATCAAGGTTGACGTAAAAGGCAAAAGTGCTTTGGTTAAGCTGGCTCAAGCACTGGAGGATAGCAAGGATGTGAATGTGCTGGTAGAAGGCCATACTGATTCGGACAATTTTCAGGGAGGAGGAGCTATCAAGGACAATTGGGATCTGAGTGTGTTGAGGGCTACGGCAGTAGTTAAGATCATGAAGGAGAATAGTGCGATTGCTCCGGTGCGGCTTACAGCGGCGGGTAGAGGTCCTTACTTTCCCATTGATAATGGAACTTCAAAAGAGGCTAAGGCAAAGAACAGGAGGATAGAAGTCATCCTTACGCCTGACCTGGATGAGCTGTATAAGCTACTTGAATCAAACTGAACTGTCCCTAATCTAAGTAATAACCTCTTTCTCGAATTATCTGAGCAACTTTATCAGGGAGCCAGAGGTCAAATTCCTCTTTCCTTATTTGATCTCTAAGCATGGTTGCTGAAATATCAAACAATTGAGAATCAATTAATCGCACCGAAGGATGCGTTGATAACTGACCTTTAAGGCCGCCGATTCTGGGGTATACGTATATTTTATATGCATCCAATATTTCTGTGTGGTCTTTCCAAAGGTGTAGCTTTTCCAGATTGTCGCTTCCCATGATGATAATGAAATCGTCATCTGGATTGGTGTTCCGTAGCTTTCGAAGGGTGTCAATAGTGAATGAAGGAATGGGCATTTCCAGTTCAACTTCAGAGCATGTGACATGCTCATGGTCAAGAATGGCTGCGTGAACCAGCTCCAGTCGCTTATCGACATCCAATAGTTCCGCATCCTCCTTCAGTGGGTTTTTGGGCGAAACAACCAGCCAAATTTTCTGCAAATCGCTGTTGTCAAGAAAATACGAGGCAATTTTTAGATGCCCTTTGTGAATGGGGTTGAAGGAACCGAAAAAGAGGCCGATCTTCATATTACTCTTCTTTTCTTAGGAAATCAGCAACAAGTTTTTCCGCTTTGTCAAAAGCATTGTGCAGGTCATCGTTGAGTAGCACTGCGTCAAACTGATCAGCTACTTTGAGTTCCTTTTCAGCTTTTTTCAACCTGCCTTGCATGGCCTCTTGCGTTTCGGTTGACCGGTGCTCTAAACGCTGCTTCAGGTGATCCAGCGAGGGAGGCATTACAAAAACTGCAAGAGCCTGTTCTCCGTAATGTTTCTTGATGTTCAGGCCTCCTACTACGTCTACGTCAAAGATGATATTCTTGCCCTGGGCTAGTAAGCCGTTCAATTCGCTTTTTAATGTGCCATAGAATTGATCAGGATATACCTCTTCCCATTCTATGAACTGGTCATTCTGTATCTTTTCCTGAAATTTTTCTATCCCCAGAAAATGATAATCTACACCATCTACTTCGTTGCTTCGATGATCCCTGCTGCAGGCTGAAGTAGAAAAACCCAGGTTGAAGTTCTGTTTCAATAGATGGTGAACAATGGTGGTTTTACCTGCTCCTGAAGGGGCTGAAAAAATGATAAGTTTACCAGGCATTTGGATGAATTGTTGATGCTGATTTCTACAGAACATTAAAAAGCTGCTCTTTGATCTTTTCCAGTTCATCTTTAGATCCTACGATAAGCCGTTGAATGTTTGCATCGTTGGCTTTGGAGCCTATAGTATTGATCTCGCGCCCAATTTCCTGAGCAATAAATCCCAGCTTCTTGCCCGCACCATCTTGCGAACGGGCAGTCTTCTTGAAATAATCGCAATGTGCCTGCAACCTTACTTTCTCTTCTGTGAGGTCTAGTTTTTCAATATAGTAGATAAGTTCCTGTTCAAACCGGTTCTTGTCCAATGCGCCTTCTTTATTAACCTGCTTGAACTGTTTGGTAAACCTGGCCCTGATCTTTATCAGCCGTTTTCTGTCGTATGGTTCGATCAGCTTTACCGTTTTTAGAATCACACCGATTCTCTTCATCATGTCTTTTTCTAATACAGCCCCCTCTTGTTTTCGGAACCTGACCATCTCCTTAAGGGCTTTTTTCAAGGTCATATGGACTTTCCTTTCGTCGGCAGCGTTCAGAGTTACAGGCCCCTCTTTGACAAAAATGTCAGGAAGACGGAGCAGCTGTCCCATTTCAATCTCGCTCTGTATGCCCAATTCCTTAGCTGCTTTTTTCAACTCACTGTGGTATCTTTTGATCAGCGGGTAATTGAGTTCATGGCTGCTGGACGATGGTTCATTTTCGAAATACACCCTACAATCAACTTTCCCTCTCCCCAAAAATTGGGTAATGGTTTTTCTGATTGTTGGTTCCATGCCCCGGAGGTAGCTGGGTATTTGGAAATTCAAGTCTATATTCTTACTGTTAACCGAACGGAGTTCAAGATGCAAGGTTCCTCTTTTCAGCGTCGTTTCCGCCTTGCCATATCCTGTCATTGAATAGATCATGCCATCAAATTTGGGATGTAAAAATAGGCATAAAGCGTCTTATTGAGAATTGCTAATGGCATTAGTTTTTTGTGTGCTCACTAAATACACGCCGGTAAATATGAGCAAGGCTGCTCCGGTTTTGATCCAGGATAGGTGGTCTTTGTCAAAATGCAATGCAATCATTGCAGCCAGCAAAGGCTGTAAATAGATGTAGTAACTAACTATAGTAGGGCTAAGCTGCTTCAACGCCGATATATTGAGCAGATATGCTAAGAAGGTGGTAAAAATTACCACAAAAGACACCGATGCCCATATAGTAGGTGTAAAGGACGCCCATTCCACGGCCATGAGCTCCTGGTAACCGAAGGGAATTGCAATGATCAATCCGAAGGTAAATATCCAGGCAACTATAGTGATGGGGTGGTATTTATGCATTAGTGGCTTTACGATCACCAGGTAAAGAGCATAGGATGTTGCATTGATAAACACCATAAGGTCACCCCTGAAAGTATCAGAGGAAAAAGAGAATCCCGAACCAGCAGTGATCAACAAGGTCGCGCCGCTCAACCCAATCAGCAGCCCTGTTATTTTCTGCATGCTAACGGCTTCCTTGAGTATCCAAATGGAGAAGAGCATGACCACTACAGGATTAATGGTCATGATGATCGCCGCGTTGATGGGCGTTGTAATGCTTAATCCTTTAAAAAACAGCAGCTGGTTGATCGCTACCCCAAACAAGCCACAAACTGCCAATCTCAGGAAATCTGCCCTGGCAACTTTCTCGCGAATCATGGTACTCCAGATAAGCCAAAACAACAGGGTGGCACCAATCACCCGAATGAGGATAAATCCGAACGGTGCGATGTATTCGGGCATTGCCTCCTTGGCCACTGTGTAGTTGGCACCGTAAATCAGGTTGGCCGCAAACAATGCTATATGGGCTGGAAGCTTTTTGTTCATCGTAAATTGATGTCAGGCTTGATAGAAATAGGGGGCTGGCTCGTCGAATTAATTTTGAACCCAATAAATAATGAAATAATTTCACACTTTACCTGACACAGGCAGGAATACATCTGATATAGCTCTAATTCCTTTGGTTATTACAATCAAAAGTAATATTACTAAAGAGATTCCTCTCTCTAAACGATGAACCAGGAAAAATTACTGAACATATTTCGTCCATCGAGGATCATTTTGCCGATTAGCATTGCAGTGGTTGTGTGGACCTTGCTGAGTTTTGCAGAGTATGATGTAAATACCCTGGCAAGCATTAATTGGACCTGGCACGCAGGAATTTGGATGCTGATGGCCATTTTGATGATGGTCGTAAGGGATGTCGCGTATATGTATCGCATTAAGGTGCTGACGAGTGAAGCCCTGAGCTGGAAACAGAGCTTCCAGGTTATAATGCTGTGGGAGTTTGCCTCTGCCATAACACCGTCTATTGTCGGTGGATCGGCTGTCGCAGTGTATATTGTAGGTAGAGAGCTCAACAATGTAGGTAAGAGTACGGCAATCGTTATGGCATCCTCGTTGCTTGACGAGCTTTTTTATGTAATCATGGTTCCGATGTTGTATCTCGTCGTCAGCCAAGATGCGCTCTTTTCCATTAAGGGAGACCCACAATTACAACAGCTCACCAATGACTATGGATTATATATGTTCGGCTTTGGGTACATTTTCATCCTTACTTATTCTATCATCATTATTTATGCACTTTTCTATAACCCCAGGGTGATAAAGTGGACGTTTATCAAGGTATTTTCATTGCCATTTTTCCGGCGGTGGAGGATGGCAGCTGCCAGGGCTGGGGATGACTTGATAATTGCTTCCAAAGAGTTAAGGGGCAAGAAAAAACGATTTTGGTTCAAAGCAGGCTTGGCTACTTTTGTTAGCTGGACAGCGAGGTTTTGGGTGGTCAATTTTCTCATTCTGCTTCCTTTGGGTGTTGGCCTGGCGTTCTCTGACCACTTATTAATCTATGGACGACAGCTGTTGATGTGGGTGATTATGTTGGTCAGCCCTACACCAGGGAGCTCGGGTTTTGCGGAAGTGGCCTTCCAGGTTTTTTTAAGTGAGTTTGTCAGTAGCGGGTTGGTCACTAGCATGGCCATCTTATGGAGACTGATCAGCTACATTCCTTATCTGTTCATCGGTCTGGTTGTTTTGCGCCCCTGGATAAGGAGGGTTTACGCGGTAAGAGATCGGTAGGTTTATAGCTGGCTGATTGGGCCAATACAATCTTCTGAAATCCGTCTCGCCTCAAACAAAATATTGATACATTTGCTTAGATGAAATTTGACACCAAAGCGGTACATGCAGGGTTAAAGCCTGATGAGTCGACAGGGGCGATTATGACCCCTATTTATCAAACGTCTACATACGTTCAGAAAGCCCCGGGTGACCATAAGGGTTACGAGTATTCCAGAACCCTGAACCCAACAAGAGATGCCTTGCAAAGAAACATTGCCGCCATTGAAAATGGAAAGCATGGCCTGTGTTTCTCCAGTGGCATGGGTGCCATAGACACTGTAATCAAACTCCTGTCACCAGGGGATGAGATTGTGGCCAATAATGATCTCTACGGTGGCACCTATCGCATCATGACCAAGGTGTTTGAAAACTATGGCATCAAACCTCATTTCGTGGACATGGCTGACGCCGGTTCGGTGGAAGCGCATATAAACAATAAAACAAGGCTCATATGGGTGGAGACACCATCTAACCCCCTGCTGAATATTACTGATATAAGGGCCATAGCGGCAATAGCTCATAAGAGGGGCATCTTACTGGGTGTTGACAATACATTTGCCTCACCATATTTGCAAAACCCACTTGACCTCGGGGCTGATATTGTAATGCACTCTGTCACCAAATATATAAGTGGTCACTCAGATGTGGTTATGGGCGCCCTTGTACTCAACGATGATCAATTGCAGGAAAGGCTGTCTTTCATTCAGAATACTTGTGGAGCGGTACCTGGTCCTCAGGATAGTTTCCTGGTATTAAGGGGCATTAAGACGCTGCACTTAAGAATGCAGAGGCACAGTGAAAATGGCAGATTGCTCGCAGATTACCTGAATGGGCATGATAAAGTAGAGCACGTTTACTGGCCAGGATTGGAGAGCCATATCAATCACAATATTGCTAGAGACCAGATGAAGGATTTCGGAGGAATGCTCTCATTTACTCTAAAGAATAATACACTTGAGGCAGCACATGCCGTTATTACGAGTACTAAGATATTTGAGCTGGCGGAGTCTCTGGGGGGCGTAGAGTCCCTGATCGGCCACCCTGCGTCAATGACACATGCTGCAATTCCTAAAGAACAGCGGGACAGAACAGGCATTGTTGAGGGCTTGATAAGGCTCAGCGTGGGTGTTGAAGATGGTCAGGATCTTATAGAGGATATAAAACAAGCAATCGGCTAATTAGCAGAAAATGGCACAGCATAGATTTACGGTAATTGGTTTGGGGTTGTTTGGAACTGAAATTGCCAAAGAGCTGGCAAAAAGGGGCGCTGAGGTTATAGCAATAGATACCCAGGATGAAAAGATCAAGAATATACAGGATGATGTAGCTTATGCGGTGAGCCTGGATGCAACGGACATCAAGGCATTACAATCTCAGAATGTGCAGGATTCTGATGCAGTTGTTGTTGCAATAGGCGAGAATTTTGAATCTACCCTTCTGTGCACGGTTCATCTGATGGATTTGAAGGTAAAGAAGATAATTGCCAGGGCGCGAGGCCCTTTACAACGCATGATCTTAAAGAAATTGGGAGTGCAGGAAATTCTCTCACCTGAAATTGAGGTGAGTACCGCTGTTGCCGAGAAGCTGATCCATCCTAGCATCGGTTCCTTTTTACAGCTGCCGGATGAGTATGAGATCGCTGAAGTGAAAACACCCCGGGGCGTAGCCAACCGCACCCTTGAGGATATTGGTTTGCGCGACAAATATAAACTCAACATTATTACAGTTGAGCGTGAAACGGAAGTGACCAATGAAGGTGAGACGGTCAAAGAGAAGCATATAATGGGCATCCCCCGCTCCACTACGGTCCTGTATGAAACAGATACAATCATAGTTTTCGGCCGCACTAAAGATCTTAATAGGTTTATTGAGATCAACCAGTAGCTGCACTGCAAAAACGCACAGCTAAAGGTTTTGGCCAAAGCAATATTGCTATTGCATTCTCAACAGTTAATTCCCTGTTTTATTGGTCGTTTTCCATGGCGTATACGTCTAATAAATAAGTGTCTAAGCACGATTTTTCGTACCTTGCAGTATTGATTATTTATAAAAAGTTCCATTATGAGGATTAGAGTGGTATTGAGCACATTGTGTATTGGACTGCTATCTGGCATATTGGGTTTGGCCCCCCAATCGGCACAGTCACAAACAGTCAATCCATGTGGGATCACTGCCGCAACTAAAAGATTAAATGCTGCCTACCCTGAACTGGCTGACCTAAGGGAGAAGGCCGCTGTAGCCCTGGAAGCGGAAACCCAGGCAAAAAAGGCTGGTCAGCACGTACAGCTGGACGCCTGTAATCAAGTATTGGTGATTCCTGTTGTCTTCCATATAATTCACGAGAACGGAGTAGAGAATATTAGTGATCAAACTGTGTTTGACGCTGTCAGAATCCTCAATGAAGATTACAGATTGAGGAATTTGGACACGGCGGACGTGATATTGGACTTCAAGCCGATCATGGGTGATGCTATGATAGAGTTTCGACTAGCTCAAATTGACCCATCTGGTAATTCCGCCACCGGTATTGATAGAATTCAATCACCTGAAACCAATGTCGGGAATGATGGGTCTAAACTCAATCCATGGCCCCGCAGTAAGTACCTGAATATTTGGGTTACCAAAGTCATTGAAGTTCCAGGTGCTGCAGCGTATGCGTACCTGCCCTCCTCAGTTTCATCGAGCTTTGATGCTTCTATAGATGGAATTATTGCAAGGTATGGCTCTGTTGGCGAAGGGGAAAGAACGCTCACTCACGAAGTTGGGCATTGGATGAACTTACTGCACGTCTGGGGGGCGGGCAATAATGCGGGGCAATCCACGAATTGCGCTTTCGATGATAATGTAGGGGATACCCCGGATTGTATTGGTACTTTAGGTGGTTGTGATGTCACGTATACAACATGTGGTTCACTGGACAATGTGCAAAATCATATGGACTATGCTTCATGTGAAATGATGTTCACCCAAGGCCAGGTTGACAGGATGCGCGTTGCACTCACTTCTTCCACAGCTCAAAGGAACTTATTGTCAATGCCATCTAACCTGATAGCTACAGGCGTTTATGAAGGAGCCGTTCAGTTTTCTGCTGGTTTGACCCAGGTATGTACAGGGGTAGACGTAGTATTCACAGATGCTTCGACCAATGGAATTTGCCAGTGGGAATGGGAATTTGAAGGGGCGACACCTGCTACATCAGGGTTGCGTATTCCTTCAGTAGTTTATGACTATCCCGGAACTTATGATGTGACGTTGACAGTATCCAATGATACCGGTGTTGCCACAATTAAAATGGAAGATTATATCACTGTGATTGCGGCCGAAACTTTGCCCTATACCGAAGAGTTTACTGGTGGCTCCACCTGGGGTATTTCCGGGCTGGGCGGGCCCGCATGGGAGTATAGTAGCTTTACTTACAATGGTGGTCCGGGCTGCATGGCCGTTTATAACTACGGACAGGGATTGGTTGGTGACATAGATGAGCTGGTAAGTCCATCAGTTGATCTGTCCATATTGGAGACGGGCCAAATTGCCTTTGAAGTGGCCTACGCACAGATAGATTTTGGCACGAATGACCTGTTACGGGTATATGCTTCTGGTGATTGTGGAACAACATGGAACTCCAGCTGGATCAGTGGGGGGGTAACTTTGGCGAGCCCTAATGGACAATTGACCTCAAATTTCGTCCCTATAGATGTGAATGATTGGAAATCAATAACTGTTAACCTTACCCCTCAGATGCTGACATCTGATTTCCGCTTTAAGTTTGAATTCACCTCTGATGCGGGGAACAATATATTTATTGATAATATAAATATTTTGGGCACCTATAATAACACGCCAGTCTTGGTTTCTCCGGTTAATTTTGCAGAGAATGCGCCAATGACGGTCACGATGGATTGGAACGCCGTTGACAATGTGGATTTCTATGACTATCGAGTTGATACTGTCTATACAATGGATTCCCCATACCTCATTTCAGGTACAACTAATTTTATCAGCAGTAGTGACAATGGATCAGACACTGAATATTTAATGACAGGTCTTGATAGTGGAAGAGCTGTCTATTGGAGCGTCAGAACACGGGCAAACAACGATACTTCGAACTGGAGTGCAATATGGAGATATACCACGGTACGTTCTGTATTCGATGGAGTTGAAGTGATCAGCCCATCAGCAGTGGGGTTGGTGGTGTTCCCAAATCCATCACACGGAAATGTGCGTGTTGGTTTTGACTTAGACAAGCATTACGAACGTATTAGTGTTCAGGTTTTTGATGTATTAGGACGAGAGTTGCAAGGACCGGCTTATTCACAGAGCACCCTTTCTACAGGTTATCACGAGATGAAGGTTAACACCATTGAGCAGGTGGGTGTATATTATTTGCGTCTCAACCTCGATGATACGTCCTTTTATAGCCGATTCATAATTTCAAAATAGATGGAACTCAGATTTTTCTCATTCCTAATAGGCCTGGTGCTGATAAGTGAAGCTTCGCAGGTGCATGCACAAGCAGATCACTATTGTGGAACGGATCCACTACATCAGGAACTGTTGGATACTGATCTGAATTACATAGCGGAGCGCCAGGAGATTGATGCATTTACCAAGATGTACTCTGAGGCAAATGCAGGTAAAAAAGGTACTGTTTACGTCATTCCTGTTGTATTTCATATCATCCATAATTTTGGGTCAGAGAATGTGAATAAGCAGCGCATTCTGGATGGTTTGAGAATTATTAATGAGGATTTCCGAAAGATGAATGCAGATACCAACGAGATTGTGAGCGCTTTCAAAGGAATAGCGGCAGATTCAGAAATTGAATTTCGATTGGCACAGAAGGATCCGGATGGCAATTGTACTAATGGAATCACGCGAACGGTTTCGATACAGACCATGAGTGCTGGCAATGGCGTGAAAAGTTTGGTTAGATGGCCAAATGAAAGGTATCTCAATGTTTGGCTGGTAAATACCATAGCTAGTGGTGCGGGTGGATATGCCTACTACCCTGGAGCGTCACCTGCCATTGATGGAATTGTCCTGAGGGCTGGGCAGTTTGGTCCTGGATACCGTTCCCTAACACATGAAATAGGCCACTATCTCAACCTGCCACATACCTGGGGAAGTACCAATGACCCTGAAGTTGCAAGTAACTGCAACACTGATGATGGGGTAGGAGACACGCCAAACACAATTGGCAATACTTCATGTGCGCTTACAGGGGTGACGTGTAATTCGCTTGACAATGTGCAAAACTACATGGAATATGCCTTCTGTGACCGTATGTTCACCGAGGGGCAAAAAACAAGGATGCATGCTGCATTGAACTCATCCGCAAGCAATAGAAACAATCTTTCCACAGCATCCAACCTTGCCCTGACTGGTACGGACGGGCCGGATAATTTGTGCAATGTGGATTTTTCAGGTGACCGGCAGGTTATATGCGTTGGCTCCAAGATTGATTTTCAGGATGAGTCGTATAATGGACAATCAGACTGGAGCTGGGGTTTCCCCGGCGGAACGCCCAATACATCTGGAGATCCGGGTCCGAGTATTACATACAATACTCCAGGTGTGTACAATGTAAGTCTGAGTGTTACCAACGGTACCGACATATTGGTAGAGACCAAGGAGGCGCATGTTGTAGTACAGTCACAAGGTGATGCAATGCCACTGTTTGAAAGTTTTGAGGACTTTGATTTTTCAGATGA
>Ga0302119_10000265_pt1 | contig 22837 bp, 21 predicted proteins | sample AG5_Tmax_MG_FD_203114 | JGI IMG/M metagenome (GOLD analysis project Ga0302119, IMG submission 203114) | Marine microbial communities from Western Arctic Ocean, Canada - AG5_Tmax | ecosystem: Environmental > Aquatic > Marine > Oceanic | place: Canada: Western Arctic Ocean | collected 2017-10-01 | reverse complement strand
AGGGATAAGTTCAACTATACGGAAACACTAATAGGGAACATTTCAGATCCCAATGCCGAGCAACAAGCACTAGACGCTCTCAATCCGAGAGAACTCCTTAGGGGGCTAGAGGTAGGGGCGAAAAAGATAAGTCTAGCAACTGAGATTATGTTCTATGCGGATGTGAATAAAGGGAACTACGACTTTCTTGGTATAGCGGGCCGAGGTCTAGGGGCAGATAAAATGCTTGAGTCCCTTAAGAAGATTCAAGCGGACACTGCTAATCTAGGCTTCCACGAGATCGACTACGAAGCCGGGACTCTGCATCTTACGGATACAGCAAGTCAAGTAAGTGAGGCTCTTTCACACCTAACACCAGAGTTGCGTGGAGAAGCCGCTCGACTCATGGATATGGATCAAACCTCCAAGGCAGCCACCCTGTACCTGTTCAGCCCCAGTTTCATGGAAAACACTGAGGGGGTCGCATACGACAAGATCTCAGGTACCGACATGACGAATGCGATAAGGGACCAGTTCTTGCCCACTGTTCACAGTATGCAAGGTGCCAGACAGCGTGAGTACATTAGAAGTGTGGCTAACAAAGCCTACTCTTCGACATCTGAGGTTCCAGAAGCCCTATCTAGTACCCTCCTTTCCTTGGCCTTTTCTCCAGAGACTAGCCGTAATGCGATCTTGGCATTGATGGATAGGACTTCGACTGACAAAGAAACCCCCGGACACCTTGTTGGATTATTTCCTGCTGGGGTGAAACAGGATATGCGAATTCTATTAGGTTACATGAACTACATTAGAGAGACGGATCCGACCTTGAACGATGCTCAAGTCTTTAGGGCTTCCCAGGAAATAGTTATGAAAGGGAAGCAAAATGTAGTCAGAGGGGAAGAACTAGAGTTAGCAAAGTACGAAGATCCAGACTTCGAGTTTGGACAGGAGTTTATGAACCAGGCTATGGGCGAGGGCATACGACTAACTGCCGACCAGAAAGCGACCTTCACGGCCATAGCGAACAGGAACCACTATAAACTCATGCTGGAAAACCCGGACCTTGATTTGCTTAATACGGGGTGGACTAGCACTTTCTGGGACACCAATGGAACACCGGGGTCGAAATACCTGTCATCTAAATATGCATCAGAAGTTACATCGGCCACATGGATGCCTTTCTTCAATAGGGCGGAAAAAGGGTTCAGTAAAGAGTTTCTTGGCCAGACCTCTATGGCAGGCAGCCCCGCTATGAAGATCGGTGAGGCTGCACAGGGTGCGGTCCTTAGGACTCTTTCAGATGTCGGCTACAAAGGGACACTGGAAGACTTCGTGGATCACAGGTTCACTATGGTCGAAGCAATGTTTCTCGAAGATGCTGAAGGAAACTTACTTGAGGATCCCGAGATAAAGGTACTCGTAACAGTGCAAACAAAAGACGGAAACATTCTTGGGATCAACGAGTCAGGAAAGTATGAGGCGAACAGGGACGAAATAACGAAGCCACTGACGATAGTGTTGTCGCCGTCAGACTTCACGGCTTACGGAAGCGTAGCAACTGGGTACGAAGGGTCAGATGATTCCGGCTACCTGAAAAGGCTAGCAGACAAACATCATGGATTGATTTCTAGCGGATCAAATAACACTCTCCCCAGCCTCAAAGGCCTCGTCAGGAAAGACTTCAAAAGAGCAGCATACCTATTCCCGGCGGGCACCAACACGGAGAGCCCTGACTCTGTAGTTCGTAAGATTATAGATCGGGACGAATACGATACTGCTACTAAGCAACTAGAAGAAGAACTGGGTCGGCTGAATAGCCCCGAAGAGTTGTTCGAGTGGGCAAGCAAGGCAATGGTTAGTCCACGGAAATACTTCAAAATGACAAAGACTGATGAAGAGATAAGGAAGCAACGGGATTGGATCCATTGGGGGTTCAACTGGTTTGATATGGATCCCTACAAGGAACCTTACGAGGAACGCAATCCTATTCCTCCATCCTTCCGATTTGACGCACCCGGAGGCAGTCGTGAACTTCGATGGGGTCTATCTCCTAAGGAAGAGGACTAGCCAGTGGCTGAAATAGTAAACTTCCACGATGTTGATTCGGTTCTTTCCAAGCACTTGTCGCTAGGCGAGCAGGCGTTAAGCAGTTACCGGACTAGCAGGGGCATGGCGGACGAGTTGTCGCCAGCATTAGCCAAGTACCGTGGGGGGAACACTGGCGGAATCCTCAACACTGCTGGTGCCGCATTCGGGCAAGAGAATCTAGGTTGGGGCTTCTACACCTCAGTTAGAGACTACTTCACGGTATTTGACAAACAGGGTGGCTTCAATAATGGACCTGAGCATCTCGCAATGCTTAATGGGTTCGAGTCATACAAAGAAGACTTCCCTGAACTAATGACCGCAGAAAGTCCTGAAGAACTAGAGTGGGTGAAGGCTAGGATCGTCAAAGAGGAAGAGAACAGAGCGGTTCTGGACAACTTAGGCTTCGTTGAGGGGCTGTTATACTACTTGCCAGCAGGGATTCTTAGTCCAGAGAATCTGATTCCGTTTGCTACGGCACTCAGGGGGATAGGCATTGGAGTCAAGTCGGTAGCGAAACTCTCAGTCGCTAGGGCTGCTGCGACTAGAACTTTAGCCTATGAACTAAATGTAGCCCATAGTGTGGGGACAGCGACCATGACTCCCGCAGGGCGAGCGTTGTCTCGAAAGGCTAGGAGGAAGTTGCTTCTTTCTAGCGGGGTTGCCCGGAATACCGTCCCACAGATATTAGGATTGTCTGCCCTTGAGGGAGTTGCCGGAGGTGCTGTAGCAGAAGTAATCCTGAAGTCGCAGCAGGGATTGCGGACGAATGAAGAGTTGATATTCGGCATAATCGGAGGCGGCGTGTTCGGCGGCATTATGGGCGGCCTAGGCGTGGGACTCAGCAAGGGCTACAGATCATCAATGATGTCGTTGACTGGTCACGAGTACATGACTGATGCTGTAATTGACGCTAATGCTCAGTACAGCAGGGCACTCGTAGACCAACTCCAAGGCATGGATGTAGATGTAGCGGAAGTAATGGAGGAAGTGAGACTGGGCATTGTTGGGGATGCGACACTCAACGCTCATCAAGCATGGGAAAACGCCATAGAAACGGTTAAGGGCGAAGTGGCTGGACCGATTAGGGCATTGGCTGGATTCGAGGATGAGACTGGCTGGATGTCCACCATGCTAAAGAAGATCGCATGGCTCAATCCGAATGTTCAAGTAGCGACTTCTAAAAGCACTAGGGTTAGAGAGTTGGGTGGCTTCCTCACCTCCAACCCTCTTATAAACACTAGGCGGGCCTCCGGTGGAGATGGTGCGTCTGCTAGCATGGAAGACTCGCTAGCATTGGAGGGCCAGTACGCCCGTCCGTCTATTGAGTCTATGTTGCACCTAGTTGAACTGGATGCGTTTGGCAGGGTGCAGAAGGTTGGGGACAACTTTAATGAGTACAAAAGGGCCGGAGGACGAGCAAACAGGGACACCTACAACTCTATGGTGGCACGGCTAACCAGAAGAGGTGAGTCCTTTGACGACATCGATATATCAGCAAAGAAAGACGATGGGTCGTACCACTATCCAGGCCATGAAACTTTAGACGCTTCAGACTTGTCGGTACTAAAGGACTCGTTGGTGTCGAGTTCTAAGCAGGTCCGGGCCTTCTTCAATGCGATAAAGGGAATGGCAGAGCAGACAGGTGCTTTCACACGAGTTGAGGGTGAAGAGACCATTGGCAATATCGTGTCGTACATGGCTAGAGAATATGACATAGACAAAATACTTGCGAACCGTGAAGGCTTCTTAAATGTCCTAATGGATGGTCACAACGCCACGATGGAAGCCAAGAGAACGGGTCTAGAAACCGACCTTCGATCTGTACAGAATGACATCACGACATCGTACAGGGCGTTGCAGACTGCTAGGACCGCTGGAGATAGCACCCAGGAAGCCATTTGGAAAGAACAGTTAGACGCAGCCACCGATTACGCCAGAGAACTAAGTAAAGAACTCAGTGAGTTGCTGCCTGCCGATATAGTAAGGGCCGAAGCAACGATTAACGGCATTCTCGGTGACGGCTCCTCGGTCATTAACGGGGGTAACGATAGTACGATATCCGCTAGGATTAAGAACTTCGCTGAGAGATCAATAGACATCAATGATGTGGACCTAGAGGAGTTCCTAATCAACGATGTTGACTACCTCATGGGCAGAATGATACGCCACACGGTTCCCGATTTGTTCCTTGCTGAATACTTGGGAAGTTCAAAGGTGTCCAAACTTGTCAGGATGACTGAAGCCCAAGCCAGAGGTCTGGCGATCCAGCAGAAGAAGTACATCGAGGATCCTAGCAACGAGAACGCTCTAGAGGTGGTCAGGCAGGTAGCCTCTCTAAGGGACAACCTAAACAGGCTCAATATGATAAACGCCTTCAGGACAGCACCGGGGTCCACTAGGGACTTGTCTGCCCGTGGTGTAGTGAATGAGTTGAACGACATTCTAGAGATCGAAGAAGGTCAGTTGCAACTTGGCATGGATCGTATTAACGAACTGTTCGACTCAAGCGTTGAGGCCAGAAGCAAGTTCAATGAAATGGTTGACAAGGTTGAAGGATTGTCGAGAGAGGTGGCCGAAAGGCGTGAAGAAATAGGCAGGCTTGCTAATGAGTTAGCAGACGGGTCTATGTACACATCCGCTAGGGAATCCATCTACAGGGCGATAGGAGACGGTGACGCTGCCCGTGGCAAGGAGATACTAGAGAACCGTCACGCAGAAGATGTAACAGCGGAAGTAGAGAGACGGCTGGACTCTGACCCCAGAGTTACGGAGTCAAGGGACGGACGGATTCTTGAGGACGGTGCGAGGGAAGAGACTATGGAGTTGGCTCGCTCTTCTGTCGAGGACGACCTGCTAGTGGACAACTTGGCCCTAGAGATAGAACGAACTCTGTCGATTGAAGAATCAGCCGCTAGGGCAAGAGAGGGTCAACCTGTAGCCCAGGCGGTTGCCGAAGAGTTATTGTCCTCAGACGAACGGGCTGATCCGACCTTTAGTTCTAGGCCGAGGAGTTCAAGTGTCCTTCTTGAGGGTGAGATGGGTGACCAGACAAGGACTCGAATCCAGAAATCCATTGATGAGGACATCGGCCCAACTTTGTCAGGCGAGTACGAGGTGCTTGCAGACGGAGTAGTCGTAGGCCGGGTAGAACGCATCGGTACGGGTAAGTGGCATACCTTTGGCCCAGGTGATGTAGAGCCCGCTTCCGATGTGCCGTTCAGGACCAAGAAGAGTGCTATTGAGTCTATAGAGGGGTGGGGCAGGGACGAGCAGGCTGGTGCTGAAGCGAAGGTAGAGTTCAGCAAAAAGCGAGACGAACTTATCGTCAACATTTCCTCTGCGGCGAACGACGAACACCAAGTCCAGTTGCCTAGGGTGAACGAACTGCTAAGGAAGTCCGAAGCGGGCGACAAGGAAGCCGCTATGGAGTTGCGGATGCTTGCTAGGGAGTCTCTTGCTCATCTCTTTAGCGGGATCAAAGACGAAGAAGTAGAGATCACCGTGACGGATGCTACTGGCTTGTTTGGTGGTACTATTGAGCCGTCCGTAGAAGTGCGAGCAGTCTTCAAAGGCGAGAATCCAAAAGATACTAGGAAGCAGGTGCTAGCCTCTCTCGCCAAGTTTGGACAGCAGTACAACCAGACATCGTTTTATGAAATCCGCCCTGGGGATGCAGGAACCCTGCTGGGTCACAAATATGATGATGGTTCCTTCAACACTCCTCATGTTGAGTGGACGATGACTAGGGAACTTTCCAGAACTGAACTTGAGAAAATCATTGAGGAATCTGGCCTTGGAGGGTTGACTCAGCAAGAAGGAAAACTTACTACATACTACTCGGAAGGAGTTGATGATGTCGAAGCCATCGACAAGTTCCACGCCGCCACCGAAAGAGCCAACGAACTACTTGGCGAAAGCACAAGCGGCTATGGAAGAACGACTCAGAGATTCGGGAACTACGGTGACGGTGGGGGGGCTACGGGATATTCAGGGCTCACAGTTCATTTTTCCCGCCCGAAAGGGAAAAAAGGCAGTGCCACCGCAGGGCGAGTAGCATCTATTCACACACTGCGTGAAGTAAAGCCCGGTGTTCAGGCCAAGAGGCTCACCATTGAGCAAAAGGCAGCCCAGTCTAAGATCGCTGCTGACTACGAGGCTCTCCCGCTCAATGACCTAGACAACCCCGATGTCTTGCGAGCCTACACCGAGTTGTCTGAGGAACTATTAGAGCAATGGGAAACCATGCACATAAAGGTGGAGAAGTATCCTCAGGGGGCTGATGGAGAGTTAGCAGTCGAGCCGTATGTCACTTCTGACGATATGCGTCAAGATGTCCTAGACAACAACCACCTGTACATCTATGCGACTGCACCTGACACCTTCGGCCCTCCGGGCATTGACTACGGTGGCAAGCATCCACTGCTAAAGCCCGCCATAGACAAGCATGGCAAAGTGATTACTGACATGAATGGTGATCCAATGCTACTGAACGACCTGCTCAGGGCAGTGCATGACTACTACGCACACACCCTAAGCACCGCTTCCTTCGGAGTGCTAGGAGAAGAGACCGCTTGGCACAACCACATGATAATGACCAACAGCCCTTGGGCGAGATGGGCATTGACTTCGGAAACTAGAGGTCAGAACAGTTGGTTCAACTTTAGCCCCGAGAACCTACAGCGTAAAAAGGACAAGGTTCCTAGGAAAGATTGGCCCTTTGCTGTCCAGAAGGTTGGATTGCTACCACTGGAACACATACTTACTGGGGTTCCTGGGGTGGATGTATCGCTGCTAAGATTGCCTGGTAGCGAGAGCATAAGAGGATCCGTAGACACTACTCCTACTACGCCACAAGGAATGTCGATAAAGGAGTTCTTCCAAGACCAGTTTGACAAGTCTACGAATGAAAATGTCCTGTCTGACGGAGAGCAACCAACAGACCTGGGATTAGATGTATCAGCAGCAGAACGAGACCGGGTTAACCAGCGAGTCGAGTGGGCTAGGAGTAGCAACAAAACTGAGTACCTATTGGGGGCCATAGACGAGGTGCTAAAACTAAATGGTTGGCCTGCTAGGGTGGATGTGCCGGACATAGAGGGCACTGGCACCTTGCCGTCAATCAGGGCTAATGGCGACAGGTTGCTCGATCATGTCGAAGCGGGTGAAGGAGAGTTAGTAGGCCATTCGGTTAGTGTTGGCCGTGGTGGGTCACTGCACTGGGTGGCCGGGGAGACCAGTGGCCCGACAAGTAGAGTGAAGCGGGCTCGTGTTACCCACATCCACGGCAAGCGGCATGGAGATTTAAGAAAACTGCCACCCAACCAACACCTATCCATCATTCAAGGCAAAGGTAAGTTCAGGTACATCGACGAACTGGAACTTCTAGACATGGAGATAGCAGCCCTGGAGGCCGCACCGACCGACTCAGCATTCAAGCAAACAGAGACAGACGCTAGTAGCACATTCGGCGATGGTGCAAAAAAAATAACCATTACCCACGCAGAATCTGGTGGCAAGATCAGCCTTCTCCAGCGGGCTGATGGGAGCGTGACTGTGCTTAGTTTAGGGGTTCCAGAGGAGAGCCAAAGGATGGGCATCGGAAAAAGCCTTCAAAGTCAGGCACAAGTGCTGTACCCCGAAATGAGTGGTCAGGTCTCATCTAAGTATGCGGCCAAGTCTGCGTATGATCTCGGTCGCCGACCGCCCGGAAAGCCAAATGCAACACTAGAGGATGTTTACAGAATCATAGATAAACCAGCCGGATCAGTAAATCTAATTGCGTCTGGCCCTCCCCGCACCCCGACCAACCTTTCCCCTAAGGCTAGCAAGAAGGTGAAGGCCGACCTAGAGAAGAAGATCGCACAGCGAGAAGATATCAAGTTAGGCGGCATTCCTGCTAGGAATACTCGTGGGGAGTCTAGCGAGAAGTATTTCCCTGATCTATTGGACTACATTGAGCAGGTGGTAATGCAGCAGGCTCCAGAGGGATCTGACGGCTTGTTTGAACTGAAGCCTAATCACCGCCGAGCCATTAAAGATATGCGTGAAGGTATTATTGGGCAAACAACTGCGGACCAACAGACTAGAGTAGAGTTGGAGGCGGCTGACAGATCCATAGAGAACTTCAGGAAGGTGGAAGAACGCAGAAGGGAGTTCCACCAGCGAGCGGCTGAGAGAGAGATGTCGGTGGACGATACAGTCCGGGAAGTGATGGAGGATTATGTTGTCGGTGGAGACATTGGAATCGCCTCAAGGGACGGTGCGGTTGCTGGTGCCATTTACGACAGGATGTCTACGGACTCAACGCTAAGGAGTTCCGTGGATGACGACCTATTAGGCAGAGCAACTCCAGAGTCGATTGCTAGGAGGGCTTCCGAGAGCGGCGTTGCTCTTAGCAGGCTAATCGTGTCGAGAGATCTGGCTGTCAAGACGAGGAAGAATCAGTACAGGAAGATGTCTGATCTGGACCGAAGGATCTTCAAGGTCGCTAGGGTCATTGGAGAGGCCAAGGGCGGGCAGCGTGGTCACATTCCCGTCAACTACAACTACCACAACAGCCTTAAAACTGGTGCTGACTTCGACGCTCAAAAGATATCCAACGCTGTCCACGGAGTTATTGGAGCGACCCATGTTATTAGGCGGAACGCATTCAGGGATCAGGTCTCCCTTGTGCCTCACGAGAGCGTCATCGACATGGAGTACAGGACAAAGATAAATGAAGCAGGGACTCTCAAGGAGAAGAACAAACTGGAGAAGAGGAGGGACCGTGACAAGGTACTCCTAATGACCATGATTAGCAGGCTCAGGAACACTGACGGCTTTGAAGGGCCAGAGGTAGCCCAGAAGGCTTCCCGCATATTAAGGAACTACAACTACCTAAGAAGCATGGGCGGCGTGGTTATTAGTTCGATACCGGACATAATGATGGGAATCTCAACAGCCGGAATGATGAACTACGGGCGAGCATTCGCCAAGACCATCAAGGGCGAGTGGATGGATAGAGGCAAACACAGAGACGAAATGGCGTTGCTACTGTGGGCCGGAGAGACCGTGCTAGGGCGGAACAGGGCAGCCTCCGTATTCGACATTGAGCGTCCATATCGTCGTTCTGCTGCACCGGGCATTACCGACAAGATCGACTACGCACTAGGGCAACACGCAAACAAGTTCAGTCAACTGTCGGGGACTAACTACTGGAACGGTCTAATGAAGGGGATGGCCTCAGTAGCGATCCAGTCAAGGATCATCCAGATCTCGAAGAAGAAGGCTGCTAGCCGTAGCATTAGCAAGGGCGATCAAGCGTTTATGAACTTCATAGGCATGAACGACCAGGCCGCTATGGATGTAGCAAGGATCCATGAATCCCTGTCGGATGTCACCGACGATTTCATGGGGCACACCTTCTACTACAGTGGGTCAGAACGCTGGAAAGGAACGATCAACGGAGTCGATGCTAGCAGGGTAGAGTTAGCAAGGACCACCTTCCAAGCGGCTGTGCATACCGGGGCCAACAATACCATCCTGACACCAAATGCAGGGGTGCTGCCTCCAGAACTCACTACATGGTGGGGTCGTCTATTTGGTCAGTTCCGCTCATTCATGGCCCAATCAAACGAAACCCTGATTGTTAGCGGTGGTCAGAGGTTGGTAGCCGCCAAGGACATGAACCAGTTGTTGACAATATTCGGGCTAACCTTCATGGGCACTTTTGTGTACACGCTAAAAGAAGCCTTGCTGGGTCGAGATGCCCTAGGAGATTTGGATGACGAGAAGATCCGAATCCTCATGTTCAACGGGCTCGACCGTGGTGGTGCATTTGCGGTGCCTATGGAAATGAACAACATTATCCACAGTTGGCTCGGTGGTGGTGGCCCGGTAAACAAAATGTTCGGGGTGTCGGAGGAGGCAGGCAGGTACAGGGAGCGTGGCCTGTGGGGCACACTAGCGGCTCCGCTTAGTGCGGCGGACGACCTCCACAAAGCCTTAGGTGGGCTGGTAAATCGAGGAATGGACCCAGATAACGACCTGTTCAAGAGTGACCGAAAGTTACTGAGGAGGGCTTTTCCGTACCAGAATATGTGGTGGCTAAGTGTAGGACTAGATGTGGCTCCAAACCTGCTAGAAGGTGGGTCGTTCTATGACCAGAACTATAGATTCGAGGAAAGAATGTATAAACTTATTGGCGGGACACCCAAGCCACAAGGCGGTGGGAGTTAAATGGATCTCCTAGAATCACCCTCGGCACTGATTGGAATACTTGCTTTCACCATTCTGGTAGTCAGGGAGATTATCGGCTTCGCAAAAGAAAAGCGTAGCAATGGCAATGGCAGCAACATCTACGAGTACGAGCGGTGGAAGTCGATGGAAGAGGCGATTCGCAAACTGACGCACTCTATAAATAACAACAGCCAACTATTACAGACAGTGGTACATTACACCAAAGAAACAAGGGAAGAGGTTAAGGAGGCAACTAGGCAATGCAAAAAGTAAACTTTCTAGCCATGCTAGCCCTATTATGGATCTTGACTACCTGTTGTGGATGCGAAACAATGCAGTCCCTAGGAGATGCTTTTGCTGAAATGGACACTCAGGGGCGTGATGGGTCGGTTGCTATAGTGGCCGAGTCTGTTCAGCGGGGCATCCCCTTTTTACCTAGCCCGATCAGAGAAGTAGCACTTGCTACTGTGGCTGGTTTAGCAGCATGGGCTGTTTCCCGCCGTTTTAATAAAGGAGGTTGGCAAAAATGAAATTGCTAACAGATATTCTTAATAGCCGAAAGGCTCAAGCGGTGATCGTGGCGGTGGTTGTTTCTTGTTTCGGTAGGGCCGCAAACCTGTCAGAGGAGCAGATCACCGAGGTCATACAGGTGATTATGGTATATGTCTTAGGGCGAGCGATCCATGACCACGGAATGGAGGCTAAGTAATGCCAGCAGGAAAGCCATACACGGCGGGTGCCTACCAGAGAAAACTCAAGCAGTTAGAAAAAGCAGCAAAGCGAGCAACCCATCGTGCTGGTGGGAACAAAAAGGCCAAGTCTGCTATCGCAGCATTCAAAAAGACTCGCTCTAAATACTACGGATCTAATCCTAGCGACCGGGCGGTTCGCAAGGTAGCGAAGGCTGGTAAGAAACTCGTCAAGGCAGCGGCGGGGACTCCCGGCAGGCTTTTGGGTGCCGCTGACAAAGCGATTTCCAAAGGAGTGCGGTCAGTGCGTAAGGGGGTCTCTTCTGCCAACAAGGCGGCTAGTGCCTCTGGTCGAACTCAGAAACTTCAAGCGGTCCGTCAGGCAGAGAAATACCTCAAGCGTGTGAAGAATAAAAAGGGTGCTGGCAGCAAGGCGACACTGCGAGCAGCCGAAGCACGACTACGGAAGACTAAAGCAACAGCACTCTCGGTGTTCAAGCCAGCCGCCAAGAAGGTCGCCAAGAAGGTCGCCAAGAAGGTCGCCAAGAAGGCGAGTGGTAGTGCGTGGTTTCGCCCGGTGACTCAAACGGGGGTTCGGTCGGCTAGGCGTGGCGATAGCCCGTCCAAAGTTCTTTCCACTGTTAGGTCGTCTGGTCTAGCAAGAGGCCGAGCAGCATCATCCGCTGGTGGGCCTGCTCCAACAAATGCCGCAGCGAGATTGCAAAAACTCAGGCTACTCGGCAACAAGGCTAAGAAGAAGAAGGCCAGCAAGAAGAAGACGGCCAAGAGGAAGACTACCAGCCGGGGCAAGCAGAACAAAATGATACGCTACGGTCTCAACTAGATTAGCATTTCCCTCGGGGCCGCCGGATTAGTGCGGCGAAGGTGGCCCCGAGTTTATTCACGGCTTTCTGAGTGCGTCCCTTAGCCAGTCGATCATCCTGCATTCTGTGATATATGGAGAAGGGCATCGTATAACAGACCACCCAAGACACAGTGCGGTATTGTATTTCTCGCAGTCAGCGATGAACCCCTTAGGATTAGTGTGTCGCCCGCCTGACCAGACCCCTCCCTCTATTTCTAACGCAACAAGTGCGTCCGGCCAGGCGAAATCAAACCTCCAACGCCTTACTTTGTGAAACCTGAACTCGCTAACCATGCCGTCCTGCAAGCCGTGGGCTAGGATCAGTCTCTTAGCCTTCGACTCTAACGCTGACTTCCCGGTTCCTCGCTTTTTAGTAACGATCCAACTCTTTTTATTTGGTTTTTTCGCCATACAGTCATAGCCCTTCTCTTCTCGTCCTTGTTTCCGCTCTCTCTTAGGTCGTCATCGTAATACGGATGATCGTCGCTAGGAACAAGGTGGTCTATGAATCTTAGTACGGAGTGTTCCATTGGCGTTATTCTGTCGCCCATGCGGATGCCAGACGCTTCTGCTCGCAGTTCTTCGATAGCGATCCGGTCCATATTCCAAGGCCACCCTAGCCTGAACTCTTCCGCCTTGCATCTCCACTTGTTGTACATTGCAAAGAACGCTTTCACATCTGCCCTACAGAGCATCCCGTCCGTCATCTTCACGCTAATGCTAGAGTTGCTTTCGTTAAGGCAACCTGCGACAACCCACACGATCTTGCAGTTTTTGATGTTATCATCGGGAGGTTGTGCCCCTTCTTCGGGGATAAGGTTTACCCATTTTGGGTCATTTCCCGGCTCCCAGAAGAAGACCCGATCAGTACCTCCCTTCTTGATCGAGATCATCAGCCTTTCACAGTCCAGATTAACGGTCGCCTTGCACCCTCCGACATTACAACTTTCCATCATTCACCTCCTAGGAGATCGTCTAGGGCGGACGGCTCGGAAGACATACCCGGATCAACGCCGTCGTGGCCGGGTCTGTACTGTCCTTCCTTAGCCATCAAGAAGTGGTCCGCACCTCCTCTTTGTGGTATCCGCATGAAGGTGTCTAGCGACTTTCCGCTCGACCAGTTCTCGATCTTGGAGACATCGAAAGGGAGCAGTGCCATCTTGACCGCATCCCAAAACTTCTCTTGATCGTCGATACCCTCTTCCCTCTGCCTAGCAAGAATGAGTTTCTTTCTCTGGTCGGTCAGCCGTGACCACTCGGGGACACCCATACCTTTGGCTACTTCTCTTGCACGATCAGTGTCCACTGACCAGTTGCGAGTGTCCCGAGGCTTGGCAGACTTGACGGCAGCCGCCTTGACCGTCTCTTGAACGCTAGCCTCCTCCTTGGTGGTCTCGGGCAAGCCTAGAACGGTGCCCTTAGCGGGGCTCTCTGCGGCCACTGCGGGCTCGTCCTCGTTGACGAAGATGTTGTGCATCTTCTCCCTGACCTCTGGGCTGAGTTTGATTTTGGTCAATGCCCTGCGTAGAACGGTTTTGATTGCCATTCTGTCCCAGTGGTCAACCCACGGACCGCTTCCTCCGGCCCTGCTGCCAGCCCTAATCTTTTCGACCTGCTCAACGCTCATGGTCTCGTACTGGCTCGACCCATTGGCTAGGTCGATAATGCAATACGCACCAATGATTTCTCCACGCTCTGCTTCTAGTGCGAACGGATCATAGGTGTGGAAGAAGTCTCGCTGGTTAGCCCCGTACTCATCGTTAGCCCTGACCACCTCGCAGTGTATCGCCTTCACGGTTCCGCTCCTGATTGCTAGGTCGATCAGCCCTTGATAGCCAACCACCAGCGTTGCGGTTCTCCCGAATGGTATGATCCAGCACGACCCAAGTGTGCCGATGTCTAGACCAAGGTTAGCAGCCTCAACACAAGCAGTGACAAGGCTGGAGGGGTCGCAGTCTTGCAGGTTTCGATTCCCTACAAGTTGCCTCCCCATGTTCCGCATGAATCGCTCTTGCTCGATGTGATTCGGGAGCATCGCCCGTATCTCGTCGGCATGAGTCTCGACATAGTTCTTCGCCTTCTGGGCGTTGGTAAGATCCGTGCTACTCACTGTCGTCCTCCTTTTCAATGACATCAATTCTTTTATGGAGATCCTCGAACTGCTTCCTTAACTCTGCATTTAGTTGCGTCATTGCTTGTTCTGCGATGTTGGATTGCTTGTGTCTGATTATTCCCCATAGGGTGGTCATTAGGCCCTCGACTGCTTTTCCGCTACCGCTGTCAGGGTCATTCCGGACTATTTCTGTTAGCCTGTTGACTAGTTCTTCGATCTCTTTCTTGTTCTTGTTATCTCTGTTCATTCGTATCCTTTTTCTTCTTCAATCGAAGCACCCTGCTGCTAGAGGGTTTCACTTCGTAGCCTTTTCTGTCTTGTTCTAGATAGGTCACGATACCTTCGGGGCATACTCCAACCTCGCAATCGTCTAACTCTGAAATGACTGCCTTCTGGCAATCTTCTAGCGACTCCTTGGCCTCTTTCATGCGTGTTTTCGCTCGCACTAAATCACGGTACACTTCCGAAGATATGCCGATCTCCTTGCCCTGATCCCTCTTGATTAAGTTTAGGGTGTCCCTGCTAGGAAGCGACATTTCTGGCTTAACTCTGGGCTCGACGAATCCAAACCAGAAATCGTCCACGGTGCTACAGATACTATCGAAGAGACCCTTGTCGAATGGTATCAAGTAGAATCTTAGTTCAAGGCGAAACGCTGACAGCAGGGTTGCCACCACTGCGTGGTCAACTCCTAGCAGTCCCATCTGGAACTGCACTTGTGCCAACACATGAGCCGGGATCTTCTGTGAACCGGATGGTCCCCAGTGTTCTGGTACAGATGTTGTTTTCGCCTCGATTACCAGACACGGCTTTCCTGTATTCTTGTCCAGAACCATTCCGTCTAGGTTTGCGTGTTTTGGCGAACCAGTTTTCCCGACGACCTTGTGGTCGAATATCACCTCTTTGTCCAGCACTATATCGTGGGCTAACATCGGCTTGAAGGCTTGTTCACACCCATAGAGTACAAGAGACAACTCCATCGTCTCTCCGACCCTGATCGCCATCGAGTCAGACAAATCTGCATCGTCCAAGAGCGTTGTTTTTTCTAGGTAAACATCCGATGGTGTTCGGAACGGACTGATGTTTAGAATAGCAGGCACATCGCTAGCACCGATACTGTCCCTACGGCTAACCCTTTCTGTCTCAGTTATCCCCATCTTAATCCTCCTCTCGCTCTTCTTTTAGATGACTCTCGATAATGTCAAACGACGACTTCTCCTTGAGTTCTTCACGCCATTCTCTCAGAGCGTTTCCTAGAATCTCCGGGTCAACTCCTAACACTTCCGCAAACCTAGAGAGCGTCATGGCCTGAGGGGTTGTCCTGCCGGTTTCGGTCTTGTAGACGCAAAAGCGATCACAGCCAACTCTTTCGGCGAATGCGTTAGCCGATAGCCCTTGTTTGTTTCTGAGTAGCCGCAACGGGTTCGCCTCTACATGAAGTTTCTTGGCGATCCTCTCCGCACCACTCTCTTTCCCCGATGGGTTCATTGATAACCATCTTTCTATCTCTATTAAAAAGAGAACGGGGTCTTCCCCGCATTTTTTAGCGTACTTAAAGACTTGCCCAACCTTAAAAGATTGGCTTCCTGACTCGATACTCCTCAAGTTCCTAGGACTAGTATCCAACTCTTCGGCCAGGCCATTTATGGTCTCGCCAGCAGATGACCGGAGGAGTCGCCACGGGGACGAGTACCTCCAGATCATCTCGGATATCTTAGAATGGGACATTGATCTCAGACGAGTTGTTACTGCCAGCAGAGGGTGCTTCCTTCTGCTCACGCTCCGGGCAAGTGTCTCTGTGGCTCTTGCCGTCCGGGTCTATCGGGCAAGCAAAGCCCTTGCGGGATCTCACCCACAGAATATCCAGTTGGCAGTGCTTGCACTTACCCTTCGGGGCACCATCTGGGATATCCCAAATAAACTCCCCGTCCTCCTTGCGGCATTTCGCCTCTGGCAACGCCCTGCTCCTCGACGACGACCCACTGCTAGAACTGCTAGGAATAGACGCTAGTAGTTCTCGTAATGATTTTATGTCAGCCGACAACTCGTCAATCTTTGAGTTTATTTCCAGACCTAACGCTGTATGCATCCGCTGGATCTGTTCCAGTTCCTCTTTCATCTTTCTCCTTCACCTCTCTAGAATGGCATTACTGAATCGGAAATGATCGTTCGGTTTTCCTTGGTCGCTATGCAAAGAGTCGAACCTAGAGACTCGTGATCTCCGCACTCCCTAGGGCTGAATATGTAGGTGCTTACGGATACTTCGTTGCTGGAGCGGGATACCGGAGCCCTGTCCACCTCTGGGTCGTGAAACATGGGGCGTTGGTATCTTTTGACACCTAAAATATGGCAAAGGATCACATAGTACGGCACGAACTCTCGATACCGATTTTTGACATACTGATCTATTGTCACCTCGCCGAGATTCCCCAGAACATCCAGCCCTGCTTCTAGTAGTGCTTGTTCTAGGTCTTCACGCTGACAAAGAGCCTCAATAGCGGCTATGAAATGCCTTATCTCGAATAGTTCGTCCACTCCAATGGAACCATCGTCTAGTTCGAGGACTCCTAACTCCCCGATTTGTCGGACTGAAAAATCGTACAACTCCACGATGGAGTTCCGTAAATCGACACCGGACATACCCGGCATCAGTGCTGCTAGTTCGGCCATGGGCGGCCTAACCCCTTTATCCTTGTCCTCCATTTTCACTCTCTTTCTAGTTACTATGACTGACTATATTTAACATACAGCAAGCACTGTGCCATAGGCCAGCAGTAGCCTAGTTTATAGTTGCCGTCTCGTGATAGTTTGGCACAGTGATTGCATCATCATCTACATCTACATCATCATCATCATCATCTATTAACCCCCCTACATCCCCCCTGCTAGAAAATAAGGCCACCCGGTGGGAGTCCACCAGGCGGCCTTTATTCTCGTTATAATCCCTATACGATCACTGCGACATTCCAAGAGATCCTTGACCATTCGCCCTTACTTCGTCAAGTCCTCGTGGCTCGGCCATGTCTAGGATGGCTGTCAATGCCTGCTCGACAGTGCTCCTCTCGTTCGGCCCTAGCGGCTCGCAGTTACCTTTTGAGTCGTGGTTTAAGGCGACATTGAAGGCTTCGTGGAGTTGATCGTACTTGTTCCGTGCTAACGACTCGTCGCCGGGATGCATCTCAATGATGCTCAAAGCAATAGGGTCAAAAGGTACGCCAACGGAATGGAACAATGTAGGCCAGTCTAACTCTCGCCAGTCGGATTGGTCGAAGTTTTCATCCTCCCTGAGTCGGGCTTGATGAGCCATCACAAACTCACGACTTTTGGCGAATGAGTCTGCTAGCATTCTTAGCGTTCCGGCGATCTCGTTGTCGATGGAGGTCATCAGGTGATGGGCACATCCGGGAGCGTCCAGATCCTTGAAGTTTGAGAATAGATCACGGGCAGGCTTTGAGCCCTCCCCCGACGACCGCTTGATGGTTTTCCGCACAGCCTCGTCAGAGATGTCTGCTGCCTTTGCCTCTGCGGCTACAGTTATCGACCACATGACTGACGCTGATGAGTGTCTACCGCATTGGTGGAGGCACTCTGCGACTCTCCAACGCCATCCGGCAATCTGACGGATCAGGATCATTCCCACATCTTCCGCTGTCATCGGCCCTTCGAGCAGCATATCCAGTTGCTCTGTGATGAGTTCGACCTTTTCTGGATCCTCCTCGTTCTCTACCTTATTTGCTAGCCGTCCCATCTCGGCGATGATCTCGTTGGCATGAGTCCGCTCTCGCAGTGCCCTAACCTTCGACCAGTCTGGCTGCATGATTTCTATGATTTCCATCCTCAACTCCTTTTTTTCTCGGGTTCGCCCCAGTTGGCAATATCATACTCGGGCAACATCCGCACGAGACGGCTTTCTAGAGCCTTACAGACCTTGTACGGGAGAGAATCCTTCCAGCCCGGATGCTCGCAAGCCTGATACTCGTAGCAGTGGATCGACTTTATAAGATGAACGGGATCATCTTCCTTTCCTGCCATACATTCCAACCACTCGCTTTCGGTGATACGGTCCGGCTCAGTGTCGAAATGTTCGGTAGCCCTCTCCTCGTACCTGAACGCCACGCTCCTAGCATTTTCTAGAAGGAACAGGTCCGCTAGCCTGCTACCAGGCAGAACGACAGTCCGGCCCGTCAGTTCGGGAAGCATCAGCATAGTATCCTCGCTGAACTCTGGGCAGAAATGTACCTGCCTGTCCTCGATGTGCAATCTTAGCGGCTGACTGCTCGGAAACCTCACCGCTGCCCTCGCTAGGGCTAGGGCATGGTCCCTTCCTACCATATAGCAACTCATCCTACTCACCTCCCGGCCAGCCATGCTGGCAAAAGGCCGCCAAGTACATCAGCGGCCATATTAGAACAAATCCGACCGCCATCACGAAATCGATGGCGGTCGCCTCTTCATCGTCACGCATCAATCATCCCTTCCCGGACACCCTCGATCCTCGAAGGTTTCCATCCAGTGACTCAGCACCTCGAAGGAGATTTTCCGTGACATTCTAGGAAACTCCGCCCTCAGGTATTCGGCCCCTCCAAACATATTTGTAACTCCTGACGACCGTAGAATGTCTAGGAACTCGAATTGCATCTGCTGTTGTTTGTTTTTGTAGACAAATGGAGTTTTCATTTGAGCCTCCGCTGGTCGATCATTACCGCTGGCCCGACGATCCGCTGGCCCGATAAAAGCGAAGCCTCTGGATTGTCAGCGAGGGACATCAGGAGACCCTCCTCATTCACGACCATCATCAGGTTCTTGCAGATATCCTTGATGCATTCTTTGTCCTCTGTCGTGAGGATACTCTTAGAGTCGTGCTTCTTGCAGGTCGCCTCCAGCGACTCCGCCATCACGGCACGACCAACATCCGACAGTCTCACCAGTTCGATGAAGCCGCCGACAGCCTGTTGCAGTACCTCCAGCACGAACCCTTCATCCTTGTCTGAGGCGGGACCAGTGGTCCACCGATCATTACCTACAGGGATGAGGATCGAATGATTCTCGAAGATGTTCTTCGGGACCAACATACTCATATCGCTACCTTACCTTTCGTTGCCGCTAAAGAAAAACCAGTACGCCAATGACACTCATGCAAACGCTATGCCAATGCCAGCCGTCAACAATCGAGCCCTCTCGTGATAGTTGGCGGGGTGCCCGGCCCCGTTGCTAGGTAGCCACCAGGCCAAACATGGTCGCCAGTTGGGTACAAAAAAACCCGCCCCCCGAGATCAGGGAGCGGGCTAGTTGCTAGCGGCTAGCGGCTTATTCTGCCAGCCGCCCTAACAGTCCGGCCAGTTCGACCATGCCACCCGAGACCAGATAGCACTCTTCGATCTCCTCCTCGTTTCCTAGCCTTTCGGTGAAGTCAACAATCCCGGTGGCGAAGCCTAGATCCTCGCAGCGAGTCACGGCCTTCTGGACTTGCGTTCCCGTTCCATATTCGCAAGACCAGTTCTGACGGCGATGATTCCAAAAGTCTCCTGCTGATCCATCAGAGAAGAGAAGGATAGAACGCCGATCAGCGGTCGAATCCTCGCTGGACAGGTAAGCGGCCACCGTGTCGAGGCTAGCGGCGATGGGGTTGTCTCCTCCATATGGAACGCCTCCAGCATACTTTCCGCTGCTAGTCATTGTGCAGGAGTTGATGAGGCTAGCGGTGTGATGTTCAATCACCGTGACGGCGATGCAGTCATCAGTGAGGAGTCCAGTAGTTACCACCGGAGCATCGCTACGCCGGATCGCTTCCGACTGGTTCGCTTCTTCTCTTCCGTGGTAGCAGAGCGACGAGCCCCATCCGTAGGGCTGAGGATTGCATGGTGCATGACTGCGAGCAGTGACCCATACATTAGACCACGAGAAGGTGCGGATTTTGATCTCCTCTGAGCGTCCGACCAACCGCACCGCTTCCTCGATGGCTACTGCTGTGAGGCAGGCACACTGCCAGCGATTACCTTCGAAGATCACATCGCCATCCTTTGATCGGATCCGGTCGATACAGTTCATCGATCCGCTGCGATCCAGCATGATCGAGACCTCGATGGTCTGGAAATCCTGAGAGTTTCGATCCCCTAGGAATGGCATCGGGTGCCCACTCGCAATCCGCTGGAGTGATTTGACCCCGCCGATCTTCCCCTTCTCGCTGCCGATTCTGCTAGTGCTACCAGGCGACTGAAGCATTTCCCACCCGCTAGCAATCTCCTCTGCTAGGATTCCAACAGCGACCGAGATGTCGTTGCCAGCACAGGTACCAGTCGGCTCGCCTCGCAGTTCGACCTCTGCGATCTGGTCGTACTCTCCTCGCAGTTCCTCAGGGAACGGATAGAGGAAACTCGGGGCATCTCGCTTGTCGCCTTCGGTCGGCTCCTCCTGCTCGGGCTCCTCCTCCTCGGTCGGCTCCTGCGGCTCGGGCTCGGGCTCGGGCTCGGGCTCGGGCTCGGGCTCCTCCTGCGGCTCTGTAGGTGCCTCCGGCTCGTAAGGGCTCCGCCCATCCTGCTCCTCTTCCGGCTCCTGCTCTTCCGGCTCCTGCGGCTCCTGCGGCTCCTGCTCTGTAGGTGCCTCCGGCTCCTGCTCCTCTTCCGGCTCCTGCTCCTCCTCGCCTTCGCCTTCGCCTTCGCCTTCGCCTTCCTCTTCTCCCTCGGGTGCGATCTCCTCGCCTTCCTCCTCGGGCTCCTCGGGCTCACCTTCGGGCTCTTCTCCCTCTTCGGTCGGCTCTTCGCCTTCCTCCTCTGGTCCCTCTTCGGTCGGCTCCTCCGGCTCCTGATCGGTCGGCTCCTCCTCGACTTCAGTGATAGGGGGGGGCATTCCCAAATCCTTCGAGAGACGCTGGACCTCTGCGATATCCTGACGGATCGCAGCGGTAACGATGCGACCGAGGATGTCGGCCTGATCGGTGGTGGTGGTGGTGCTAGACATTGCTCGTCAATCCTTTCAAACCGATAACAACTTGGCTGCGGCTCCAACCGCTGCCTCTGAGGTTGTGGCCGATGGCCCTTGCGATCTCCGCAACCGGGTCACCCTTGCGACTCTCGATGGCCATGTGACGATAGAGCCCGACAGTGAAGGCTTCCTCCTCCTCTACTCCAGCAGCGATAGCCATCGCAGTGGCCGATAGACCTCGCAGGCTCACAGACTCGGCAGGGATCCTTGCCACTTCACTCGCAAGATGCGTGAGGCTGGCCGGGAGCCCGGCACATTTGCCGTTGACCTTCATCGAGGTGACGATGGTGTACACCGCCAGCAGTCGGTCGAGAGTCTGCTCACTGACTCCGCTAGCAGTCAGCAGTTTCCGCACCGCTGCCGGGCTAGGAGGGAGGATCTGCACCCGCTCCGCTCGATTCAACAGAGCGGCATCAATACTTCCGCAACCGACATACTCCCGGCCTTCATTGCGAGCCATGATCGAAACCGTTTGAGGGTGCCGCACAACCCGCTCGCTGGCCCCGGTGGTGTAGGAAAACTCAGCCGCCATCCCACTGTCAAAGATCGGTAGCAAGCCGTTCTGTGCCGACATGGGGGCCCTTGCGATCTCATCCAGCAACACCACTGTTTGAGGAGTGCTGATCGCCTTCGAGAAACGGCTCAGTTCCTCGGTCAGTGTGCCGTTACTGGTCCCCTGTTCGAGCAGGAACCCCTTGCCCGAGTCCTCGATCAGTCCGCAGTCAATCTTCACCAGCGACCAGCCCAATGCTTGAGCGATGTACTTGGCACCCAAACTCTTGCCGCCTCCTGCTGGACCAGCGAAGTCAAAGAGCCTGCGGATCCTCCTCGGGTTCGCTCCGGCTGTGGCTTGAATCCTAGCAACCATTTGCACCAATTCTTTCGGTGGATGGTAGCCATCCAGATCCTCCGCCAGTTCGGTCGGCGAGATCCGGATACCCTCCAGCGGATGGGCGGCCGCTGTACCTTTCAGGCTAGCGATCTCAGCCGCTAGGATCCTGCTCGTTTCGAGGTGCTGCTGTGCCACCTCCTGCCAGTTCGTCATCGTCTCCTCCTCCTCGTTTGAGTCACCAGGCGAAACTACTACTGGAGCAGGTTCGGGTGCTGGTTCTGGTTCGGGTGCTGGTGGTGGTGGTGGTGTTGCGGGTCTGCTCTTCTTCGGCTTAGCAGTCACGGCTTGGCTCCGCAGATAGTGGTCTAATCCGTAGGGCAAAACCGTCCCGGCTTCGATGATCAGAGCATCGAGCCGCAGCACTGCGACCTCTTTGGTGATGTCTCCGGCATTGTAGTCTTCGAGAAGGGCCCCGACTCTGCTGGTAGAGATGTTCGCTGGTCCTTCGCCCATCGCTGGTCGGCCGTCTCCATGCGGATCCCCGAGTCGCAGTGCGGTGTAGTTCAAATCAAACAGAGACGCTGCCGCTGCCGCTGTCTGGATTCGATCCCATTTGCCATCGGCTTTCCTGATGGTCTTGGAACCTGCTCTGGTGCTGATGATAATCTGCATTTTAGACCTCTTCCCTGTCTGTGCCGTTTGCTTCGGTGATGCGGTCTTGAATCGCATCTGCCATTCGAATGATCGCCGGATGACCCCGGTCAATCTCGCACTCTGGAGTGAAGATCGAGCGGCCTTCTACTAGCCCGACCATATGGACTGGTACGCTGGTGCGGACCTTCTTCGACTTGCGAGTCCGTCGTTTCGGATTTGCCATTATTTCGCTGCCCTTCTGATCGTGATGCTGCCCGGTGTGATGGTCGCCTCGAAGTGCGACGCTGACCCCATGAACTTGGTTACCCACTTACCGCTGAGATCTAGGATCGGCCTAGCAGAATCGCCAGCGATCCGGTGCCTCCCTTTGCCGGAAGTCACGGACAAGATGATCGCATCATCCGTGACCTCTTTGG
>Ga0302119_10000264_pt1 | contig 22846 bp, 18 predicted proteins | sample AG5_Tmax_MG_FD_203114 | JGI IMG/M metagenome (GOLD analysis project Ga0302119, IMG submission 203114) | Marine microbial communities from Western Arctic Ocean, Canada - AG5_Tmax | ecosystem: Environmental > Aquatic > Marine > Oceanic | place: Canada: Western Arctic Ocean | collected 2017-10-01 | reverse complement strand
CATGGCTCAATACGATTTCTTTAACTATTCTGCCATAAGCCGAAAGTGTTTTTTTACATTTGCTATACACTTTGGGGGTGACTCAAACACCAATAATGTTAGAGACTGAGATTATACCCCTTGAACCTGATGCCGCTAGTACTGTCGCAGGGAAAAGCTTGAGGCCTCTCTCAATATCTCCAAAGTTTATTGCCCGGGTGAAAGCAAAAGCCGCTGAATTTAAGGCCGGTGGAGGAGAAATATATGTGTAAGTTTAACTTTAGAGGAAGGGTATGAAACTGATAGTTGTATCGAAGAGTAGGATTTACTCTGGGGAGGCAGAACTGGTAATAAAAATATTGGAGAGCGGACTTGAAATTTTTCATTTGAGGAAACCGTACGCTTCCCGCAAGACAATGGAAATATTCATCAATCAAATACCCAGAAAATACTGGGACCGAATTGTTGTGCACTCCAATTATATGCTTGCTGCCAAGTACCCGTTAAAGGGAATCCACCTCACCAGCAAACAACGAAAGAAAAAGCTTAAGACATGGATGCTTCTCAAATACCTCAAGACTAAAAATCGGACGCTCAGCATTTCTACGTCGTATCATTCTCTGGAACCACTGAATCAAAACAAGAATAACTATAAGTACGTGTTTTTGAGTACGATTTTTAATAGTGTCTCAAAAGATAAAAGACAGGCAAATTTTGTAAGCCCCAATTTATCTGTGATCCTCAACAATTCGCCACAGAACGTCATCGCACTTGGTGGAATAACAGCCTCTAATATTGATGATGTTGCCAAAATGGGATTTTCAGGGGCAGCAGCAGTAGGTGGCATTTGGGCAAGTGATAACCCCGTGGAAACATTTAATGAGATTAAAGAAAAATGCAAAAATCCAGGAGCTGTCTTGGTATAGCTGGCCTAGATCCCACTGGAGGTGCCGGCATGCTTGCTGACATTAAGGTGTTGGAAGCACTCGGTGTTGTGGCATTTGGCGCGACTACTGCAACTACCTTCCAAACTGAACCTGCATAAGTGCTAACAGATCAGGAAAAGCAACGATATCATCGCCACACCTTACTGGCTGAATTTGGAGTTGAAGGCCAGGAGAAACTAAAGGCCTCCAGAGTGCTTGTAATAGGTGCCGGTGGCCTCGGATGTCCTGCGCTTCAATATTTGTGTGCCGCAGGTGTTGGAACCATTGGCATAGTGGATGATGACGTAGTCGATATCAGCAACCTTCAACGACAAATTCTCTACTCAGACCAGGACATTGGAGCATCAAAGGCAGAAACTGCTGCGCAGAAGCTGAGAATCCAAAACCCTCTTATTTCCATCAATGCGCACTCGTTGCGGCTAACACGTCACAATGCCCTAGAGATTATATCTAAGTATGACCTGTTAATCGATGGGTCAGATAACTTCCCCACCCGCTACCTGGTTAACGACGCCTGTGTGATGCTAAAGAAGCCTTTCGTAATGGGTTCAATCTTCAAATTTGAAGCCCAGATTGCAGTTTTCAATTACCAGAATGGCCCCACATACCGTTGTATCTATCCCAATCCCCCAAAGGCTAAAGATGTACCTAACTGCTCACAGATAGGTGTCCTCGGTGTATTGCCAGGCATCGTTGGGGCCTATCAGGCTAATGAAGCGATAAAGATGTTGACAGGCATTGGACAACCATTGTCAGGAGAATTGATGGTAATGAACGTACTCACGATGGAAACGAATAAACTCTTAATTTTGCTTAACCCTGATAATTTGAAGATTGGCGAGCTAATAGACTACGAAGAGTTTTGCTCCCAGAACAAAAACAAACAAGAAAATATGGAATTAAAAGAAATAACTGCTACTGTGCTGAACAGAATGCTAGAAAACGATGAGGATATTCAGATCATCGATGTGCGGGAAGCCCATGAATATGATATTTGCAACATAGGAGGGGAGCTAATTCCCCTGGCTACAATTCCAGGCAATATTGACAAAATATCCAGGGACAAAACAGTGGTTGTTCACTGCCATCACGGCAGGAGAAGTGCCAATGCCATCATTCACCTCATGCAAAATGAAGGTTATAGCAACCTGCTCAACCTGAAAGGAGGAATAAACGCCTGGTCCGTTGAAGTGGACTCCAACGTGTCAACTTACTGATACCACATCGTGGACAGCCTGGCACATGCCCTCCATCAGGGTCAGGTCTTTTTCCAGCGCATTACCTACTACTATAATATCAGCCCCAGCTTTACAGCAAACTTCCGCCATCTCTGCTGAACAGATACCGCCCCCCACAATAAGAGGGACTCCAACTGACTTCTTAACTGCCTGAATCATCTCAGGAGGCACCATGCGTTCCGCTCCACTACCTGCTTCGAGATACATCAACTTAAGGCCAAGCATTTCACCTGCCATGGCAGTACATGCGGCTATATCATTCTTTCCCCTTGGCATTGGGATAGTATTGCTCATATATGATACAGTAGTGATATTGCCACTCTCAACCAACATATAACCCGTAGGTATGACCTCCAACCCTGCCGCTTTTACCAATGGCGCAGAGATGATATGGTTTCCTATGAGCATCTCCGGGTTTCGGCCTGAAATTAAGGACAGATACAGTATTCCATCAGCGAGTGGATTCACCTGAAGTGTATTCCCGGGAAAAAGCAACACCGGAATATTACAGAACTCCTTTATCGCCTCAATACAGCGTTCCATGCTGCCATTTGTCAGTAAACTAGAACCTACAAATATATAATCCACGCCGCAGGCCTGGGCACAAAATGAAAGTTCCTTTACTTCTTCCAAAGTAGATTTATCAGGATCAACGAGTACCGCAAAGCCCTTCCGACTCTCCTTCAATGAATTCAATATACCTTTATATATGCTGCTCATTATCTTATGTTAATCTTTTCGCGCTAAAATCGCCGTGATTCTCAAGAACGTACACAAGTACAAAATTATCCAGTTTTGCGTAAACTCCGTCAATATCGATCATTGTTTCTGCCTTGCGCACCATCCCGGTAAAATCGCCTTGTGATTTAACATCGAATGCATTCACCAGCAGGTTTTCCCTGAAATCCAGGTCTCCCTTTCCATATAACTTAAACATGCTTTCCTTGGCCCCCCACAGTATACTCAGGTAGTACAATTGGTCAGACTCAGGCACCTTATCATATTCAATCTTTTCCTGATTGCTCATGAATTTATGTGCAATACGCTCCAACTTAGATGTCTGCCTTTGAATATCCACCCCTACCTCGGTTTCTCCTGACACCAACACAGCAACCATATTGCCAGAATGGCTTATCGATAGTTTATAAGGTGCCTCTACGAACAATGGCTGGCTGCTGTCACTGTAGACAATCTCCAAGTTGCTTTCTTCAGGCAGTAGTGTGTCAATCAGAATTGGGACCGCAATAGCCTGTAATTTTCTTTGTGCTGATTTGTAACGTTCAACACGGTTTAATAGCCTGGTAGTAAGTATCGGATTGTTAAAATACCATGCTTCGCCTTCCTCTATTTTCCAAACCCCGAGTAAGGAGTTGGCAGCCAGTTCTTGTCGGATCAGCAATGCCATGTAGATATGGTACAGTAATTGATTGTCAAATGTAAATATTTATATATTTGCCGGGATATCTAATTTTTACTACTTTAGTCAATCCCTTAATAAGAAACAGATTTTAAGATGGACTCACTGAAAAAAAGCATCGGTCTAAAGCACATTTTTGTAATCTTTGTATTGCTATATACCACTCCTTTATTCGCACAGAATGAAGGATTGTACACGGTGTCTGACAATAGGGAATATGGATTCATAGATAAGACGGGCAAGATGGTGATTCAACCCCAATACGACTATGCAGCGGGTTTCTCGGAGGGCCTTGCACACATTAAAATACAAGGAAAAAGGGGATTCATTAATAAGACTGGCAAGACAGTAATTGAAGCAAAATATACGAGGGTAATGGACTTCTCTGATGGTGTTGCAGCTGTTAAAATTGAGGGGCTCTGGGGCTATATTGACAAAACCGGCAAAATGATAATTAAGCCACAGTTTGATTATGCATATAATTTTAATGGTGGAGTGGCACGGGTGCAGGTAGGCGAGCAATTGGGGTTTATTGACAAGACTGGAAATTATGTCCTTAAACCGCAGTATGATGCGGCATACGACTTTCATGAAGGACTGGCTAGGGTTAAGCAAGGTGATTACAAAACTGGAAAATGGGGTTTTGTAGATAAAACGGGGAAGCTGGTCTTAGGGTATCGCTTTGATGGGTCGTTCGACTTTTCAGAGGGCACATCCAATGTCCGCATTGGAAGTGAACAAACAGGCAAGTGGGGTTTCATTGACAAAAAAGGCAATTTCGTTATCGAACCAATGTTTGACAAGGCATTTACGTTTAGAGATGGCTTGGCGCTGATTAGAATCGGTTCCTTTAAAACAGGAAAATATGGGTATATCAATAAGGAGGGCGACATAGCAGTTAACCCTCAGTACTACGGAGCACACCACTTCGCAGAGGGGATGGCGTGTGTCAAGGAATCTAAGGATGGAAAATGGGGGTTTATAAACACAAAAGGAGAAGTAATTATCGGATTTCAATATGATATCCCTGCAGACTTCGAAGGTGGATTGGCGAAGGTGAGGGTGGGAAACTACAAGAGTGGAACTAATGGATATATTGATAAAGCGGGTAATTGGATATGGCAGAGTGGACTTTAATCCCCGGCTTTAGAAGCAGCCAAGAAAATTTTTAAATCATAAAGAAAGCCAACCAGAATTCTGGTTGGCTTTCTTCATTATTATCATTAATTTTGCACCCCAATTATATGAAGAATACATCTTCACAATAATATACTGAATATGGAAAACACGCCTGTAGTACAAAAGAATAACTATAAAGTAAAAGACATTTCACTTGCCGAATGGGGTAGGAAAGAGATAACATTAGCTGAAGCTGAAATGCCTGGGCTAATGGCCATCAGAGAAGAATACGGCGCAGAAAAGCCCTTGAAAGGGGCAAGAATAGCGGGCTGCTTGCACATGACCATTCAAACTGCTGTACTGATTGAAACACTCATAGAATTGGGGGCTGAAGTCACCTGGTCATCTTGCAATATTTTCTCAACACAGGACCACGCAGCTGCAGCTATGGCAGAAGCCGGGATAGCTGTTTATGCCTGGAAGGGCATGAACGAAGAGGAGTTCAATTGGTGTATTGAACAAACATTGTTCTTCGGTGAAGACAAGAAATCCTTAAACCTTATCCTCGACGATGGTGGTGACCTGACCAACATGGTGTTGGACAAATATCCAGAATTGGCAGATGGAATTAAAGGCCTTTCTGAAGAAACAACAACAGGAGTTCTCAGGCTATACGACCGTGTTAAGAACGGTACGCTTCCGATGCCTGCTATCAATGTAAATGATTCTGTTACCAAGTCAAAATTCGACAACAAATACGGTTGCAAAGAATCCCTGGTAGATGCGATACGAAGAGCTACAGATCTGATGCTCGCTGGCAAAGTGGCAGTTGTAGCAGGTTACGGAGATGTAGGCAAAGGGTCTGCTGCTTCGTTAAGAGGTGCAGGTGTAAGGGTAATTGTTACGGAAATTGACCCAATCTGCGCTCTGCAGGCAGCAATGGATGGATATGAAGTGAAAACGATAGCAGAAGCGGCACCGAGGGCAAACATCATTGTTACAGCTACAGGAAACAAGGACATTGTCAATGCAGACGTGTTTAGGTCGCTGAACGACAAGAGCATCGTATGTAATATTGGCCACTTCGACAATGAGATCGACATGGCCTGGTTGAACGAGAACTATGGCGACTCTAAAGACACTATCAAGCCACAGGTGGACAAGTACACGATTGATGAAAAGGAAATAATTATCCTCGCTGAAGGCAGGCTTGTTAACTTAGGCTGTGCTACGGGCCACCCATCGTTTGTGATGTCAAACTCGTTTACAAATCAGACCCTGGCTCAGTTGGAATTATGGAACAATACTGATACGTATAAGAATCAGGTTTATACACTTCCAAAGCACCTGGATGAGAAGGTAGCACGACTTCACCTAAAGAAGGTCGGTGTTGAGCTCGAAGTACTTTCTCCAGAGCAAGCAGAATATATTGGTGTTGAGATCGGAGGCCCTTACAAGCAGGATTCTTACCGATACTAATAAGAGCTGCAGATACGGTCTATAGTCCGGCTAGTTATAGATGTGTAATAAATTACCATCGAAAGAGGTCTGGTAATATTTCAGGGGCACCTCAGCAGGCCCTTCAGCTACCGTGCCATCGGTAAGAATAAATTTTGACCCGCAACAAGCATCCTCTGCGATCACCCCTGACTGATCTACCTCGACGAGGCCACAAGCATCAGAAGGGTTGTAGGTACAGTGCCGGTCATAGGCCATAAATTCATCTATTGAAAATCGGTAAACCACAATACCCCTGGAACCTCCTGTCAAGTAGATCCACCCACCTACCGCATTGAGGTCGTTGAATTCGGGATCAGTAGTTGAGATAACCATGTTAACCGGCACACTAGGCACGGCATTGCCATCTTTATCACAACCGGTTACTCCCTGCATCATAAGAGCAAGAAGAAAAAATACTACTTTTGAATATGATGGATTCATCAATCTAACGCTTATACATGTCCAATAACCATCTGTTTTCCCCATAACGAAGTTACTTATATTTTGTTTTAGCGCTATGACTCGAATTCTGGTCTTCCTCCTCTTTATTTTGGCAAACGTCATCTGGTCCCATTCTGCAAATGCTCAGCCGCCAAAGAGTTACAAAAAGCAGATGAAGCAGAAAGCCAAAGAAGGGCAGAATGCAGATGATCTGATGCAAACTGAACTGGCAGCATCCAAGGTGCTGAAAAAGTACAAAGACAAGCTAGCTGCCCTGGGTAAAGAAAAACAAAATGCTGAGGCTTCGGGAGACCCAATCAAAGTGTCTAAAGTAGAGCAAGCAACCAGAATGGTAAAAGGGGAAATGTTTCGTGCCAGAGAGAAGATCGAGAAGAAGATGATTAAGGATTATCAGAAGATCAATGACAAACAGACGCGAAAGAGGATGAAGAAAAACAAGAAGAAATCCAATAGGTTGAATGGCGGCAAAAAGCCCTCCTTGTGGCAGAGATTGTTCCACTAAAAAGAAGCGATCACACTATTTACAACATATAGATCAGCTATTGTCCTTGCGGCAAGTTTCTCCCTGGTTGTTTGCACGGAAGAAAGATCTAACGCACAGTCATACCACTTCACAAATTACTCTGTAGAACACGGACTTCAATTCGTATTTGTCGGTGCAATTTACCAGGACCCCAACGGATATCTTTGGGCCGGGGGATATGGAGGTCTAACCAGATTCGACGGTAGGACCTTTACACATTACGGAGCTCAACGGAACTTAGTCAACCACGACGTTCAAGCCATTGACGGCAATAAAAACGGAGATATCTGGATTGCTACCCTGGGCGGACTCGGTCATCTGAAAGACGATGTCATGCACAATTACCACGTTGAAGATGGACTCCTGAGTGAAGAGGTGAATACCGTATTTGCAGCAAACAATGGAGCAATATGGGTTGGCACAGACAAGGGGTTGAACGTAATCCGGGATGGAGTTTTAAGCACCCCAGAATTTAGCGTTGGATTTGACACTAAGAGTGTGCGTGTACTGTATGAAGACAGGCATGAGAATCTACTGATTGGGACCGACAAAGGGCTGGCAGTTCTATCAATAGAGGATGCACACAAAATTTCTTTCCCTAAAGAACTATGCGAGGATAAAGTCACCGCCATATGCCAGGATGATAAAGGCCTGATTTGGGTGGGAACAGACAGAGGACTTTGCAGAGTTCGGATGGACGAGGATAGTCCAGGAGCTCTGCTATATGAGCCGATCGATCGATTGATGGAAGACCGTGAAATTTCAGCAATTGTGCAGGGGCCAACAGGTGAAGTTTGGATTGGAACTACAAAAGGGTTGATCAAATTTGATGGTGTGAGCTATGAAGAATATTCTATCAGTGAATCTTCCAACAGCAACATTATTGGCTCCCTGTATTTCGATATGGAGGGCAACCTATGGATCGGCACCTACTCAGGGCTTTACAAATATCGCGGCAACTCTTTCATTAACTATTCCGTGGAGGAGGGATTAAGCGGAAATTTTATCTTTCCAATATTGCGAGATTCACGGGATGACCTGTGGATTGGCACCAACAGCAATGGACTAAACCGATATGATGGGGAGTCCTTTGAAGTATTTAGAAAAGAGGATGGGCTAGCCAACAATAGTGTTAAATCTGCACTTGAGGATGGGTCTGGAAATATTTGGGTCGGAACAGATACCGGGTTGAACAAAATCATGGTAGACCCCATCTCAAAGAAGGTGTCTTTTACCACTTTTACAACCCAGCACGGATTGGTTAGTGACCTGATCAGCTACATATACGAGGATGAAAATGGGAAGTTATACTTCGCCGGGACTGGGGGATTTACCATTTTTGATGGGCATCGCTTTGAGACATTTTTACTGGATAAGCCTTATCAGGCCCGGGACATATGGTCTATTGTTAAAACAAAAGACAATCAGCTATGGATAGGCACATATAAGGGGGGTATATTCACCTTTGATGGGAGTAAATTTACCAGGGAGAATGATAGAATCGGATTGCATTCTGATGTATGCCTTGCAATGGCAGAAGACGAGCGTGGCAACCTCTGGATCGGCACATTTGAAGGTGTCTTTATGTATGACGGAGGTTCATTAGTAACATTTGATGAAAATGAAGGACTTACCTCCAACCTTATCTATACCATAACCGTTGACGATGCCAACAAAAACTTATGGATTGGCACCAACCAGGGACTCAACAAATTGAAACTCGCCCCTTTTTATGAATCTAATCTTAAAATAATAGAACACTACGGAAAAGAGGAAGGCTTTGTTGGTGTAGAATGCAATACCAATGGCATATTCAATGAAGCCGATGGTTCGATATGGTTTGGCACGGTAAAAGGACTTTCGCATTACGTTCCCAATGCCTATTTCCCCAACAAAGAGGAAGCAAAGACCAACATTCTTCGAACAAAGATTTTCTACCAGGACACCGTATTGCAAGAAAATGCAATCCTTGACTATGACCAGAACCATATCTCCTTTGACTATGTAGGGATCTGCCTTACCAATCCTTCAAAGGTTGGTTATAAATACAGACTCGTGGGTTATGATAAGGCCTGGTCACCAATTTCCAAAAACCAAACTGCCACCTATTCCAGTTTGCCTGAAGGAAAATACACCTTCGAGGTCATCAGCTGCAACAATGAACTCAAGTGGAACAACGAGTCCACTTCATTTAGTTTTACTATTGACACACCTTATTGGGAAACCTGGTGGTTCAGGACTTTTGGCGTCCTGTCATTCACTGGAGCCATTTCTCTGATTTTTTACATTAGAATCAGAAATATTCGAAAGAGCGGTGAATTGCGGCTCAGGATGGATAACCTGAAGCTTGAGGCCTTAAGATCACAAATGAACCCTCACTTCATCTTTAACTCGATGAACGCAATTCAGCATTACATCAACGGCAACGACAAAAAGCTAGCCAATGATTATCTCAGCAAATTTGCCGCGTTGATGCGTTTGATTCTGGACAACTCTCAGAAAGAATCAATTCCCATTGCTGATGACCTGAAAGCGCTGGAGTTGTATATTACACTAGAGCAATTGAGATTTGAGGACAAGTTCACCTACAGTATTAATATCGACCCGCATATCGACCCGGGATATTTGGAGGTCCCCCCTAACCTAATTCAACCCTTTGTGGAGAACGCCATCAACCACGGTCTTCTGAACAAAAGTTCACCTGGCACGGTTACAATTTCAATGCAAATGGACAATAATTACATACATTGCATTATAGAGGATGACGGAATAGGCAGGAAAGCCGCTTCGCAATTGAAAAAATCAGCATTCCAAACCGAACACACGCCATTTGGTATGCAGATCACGAAGGACAGAATTCAAATACTCAACGAACTTGAAAAAAGTGAGCTGCATGTTGCTGTCGAAGATCTAACAGGTGAAGACGGGAGTTCACGAGGCACCCGTGTTGTTTTAAACATACCAGTAGAAACAGACGAATAGCCCGCAAAATGATACGAGCGATCATAGTTGAAGATGAGGAGAAAGCGAGGAGAAATCTCATGCAGATTCTCGACGAATACTGTAGCAATATTGTAGAAGTTGTAGATGCGCAAGACAATGTGAAAAGTGGTGTTCTCGCCATTCAGCAGTACAATCCTGACCTTGTATTCCTGGACGTGCAAATGCAAGGAGAAACCGGATTCGACCTACTAGAGCAGGTCGACATGATTAACTTTGAGGTCATATTTACAACAGCCCATAACGAATACGCTGTTAGAGCTTTCAAATTCTCAGCTATTGACTATCTGCTTAAACCAGTTGATATCGATGAGCTGATAAGTGCAGTCACCAAGACAGGTGAGAAGATCAAACAGGATGCTACTAAAGAGCGCTATGAACTGGTTATTGAAAATTTACGGGGACAGCAGAGCACTTTTAACAAAATTGCCCTACCTACTGCTGAAGGCCTCATTTTTGTGCAGTTAACGGAAATCATAAGGTGTGAATCCGAAGACAACTACACCCATTTCTTTCTTATGAACGGTGAGCGAATCCTCGTATCCAAAACCATCAAGTACTTTGAAGAGCTTTTAACTGATCAGGATTTCTTCCGGGTGCATCAATCACACATGATTAACATTAACCACATCAAAGAATATCATAAAGGGGAAGGTGGATATGCAATTATGTCCGACGATTCAGCTGTGATCATTTCGAGAAGAAAAAAAGAAGCATTCTTAACAAAACTGTCCTCTTAGGCCAACTTGCATTTCGAAATTCACGCACAAAAGCCCCGAATTCTACACCAAACCAACCGCATTTCATCCATTAGAAACCGCATGCTAATTTCACGTTAGCAAATCCATATTTCTGACGTTAATTTGTATAGAACACCAATCTGAAGTTGATCCTAAAAGTTTTTGGTGGTAAGATATATTTATTACTATATTTACTCTTCCTAAAAATCAAGGGGAAACAGCTATCAAGAAGTGTCTGAAGTTTGGCGGCTGTTGAACACGAGTGAAACCATTTTATAGACGACATTATGTTGAAGAAACTCCTACTCTTAGTTGTACCAATGATTCTTGCTTCTTTTAGCATCCTGGCCCAGGATGGTGCGCTAAAAGGAAAGGTTCAGGACAAAGAAACCGGTGAAGCAATACCCTTTGCTAACATTATTGCAGAAAGGGGAGGGAAACTTACTGGTGGTACAACTACTGACTTTGACGGTTACTATACTATCAAGCCATTGCCTCCAGGGTTGTATGACCTCAAGGTATCCTTTGTAGGTTACAAGTCCATTAAGATGACCGGAGTAATTGTCACACCTGATGCAATTACCTTCCAGGACTTAAAGATGGCTTCTGCTGCTGAAGAGCTGGATATAGTAGAGGTGATTGGATATGAAATTCCACTTATCTCAAAAGACAAGACAATGTCGGGAGAAACGGTTTCAAGGGCCGATATCGCAGCCATGCCATCACGATCGGCCCTTGGAGTTGCAGCGACAGTAGGTGGCGTATTTCAAAGTGCCAATGGTGATATTAATATGAGGGGGGCGCGTAATGGTGCTTCCAATATATATATTGATGGGGTGAGAGTACGCGGGTCGTCATCAATACCCCAGGCAGCAATTGACCAGGTGTCGGTAGTAACAGGTGGAATACCTGCAAGGTATGGAGATGCAACTGGTGGAATCATCAGTATCACCACCAGGGGGCCATCTGCAACATATTACGGAGGAGTTGAGTATCTGAGCTCACTGACAACCAACATTTCTACGAGTAAAACAGACGCCACCAGGAACCTGGGGTTGGATCCATATGGGTACAATCTTTTGGGGTTCAATATCTCAGGGCCACTGATCAAAATATGGGACAAGACTGACTCAACAAAAAAACCTCTTTTGGGGTTTTTCCTGGCTGGTGAGCTGACCAATATTAAGGACAACAGCCCTTCGGCAATTGGCCTCTACAAAGTACGGGATGATAGCCTTGCTTCACTGAAAGCCACACCGCTACGCGCCACGGGAACAGGAGCAGGCTCTTTTGAAAACACGGAGTACATTGGACTGGAAGGGCTTGAGGCCATCAGGGTCAAAGAAAATGTACGCAATAAAGGGATGAAACTCTCTGGAAAGTTTGATGTAAGAACAGGGCCAAACATCAACCTGACGTTTGGTGGCAACATGGATTGGAATACTTATCGCGGCTATGATTGGGGCAATTCCGTCTTTAATTATGAGAACAATTCACAAGTGATCAACAACACCTGGAGAGCATACGCTAAATTCACCCAGAAGTTTAACTCACCTGACGAATCAGAAGAAGAGCAGGCCAATGCCGCAGTTAAGAATGCTTTCTACACGTTGCACCTTGACTACTCCCACTTTCAACAAAAATTCCAAGATGCAACACATAAGGATAACATCTTTGATTATGGTTATATCGGAAAATTCACCACACACACTGTTAACTCATATGAGTTTGGTGTAGACTCTTTAACAGGGTATAGCGGCCTCATACATAATGGCTTTGAAGACGTCCTGTATGAATTTGATGGATCAGAAAGTCCAAATCCGGATGCAGCTGCATACACCCAAAGTTATTACGATCTGTACAGCGACCCCGATGGGAACTACCAAAATAGAGACCAGGTCTTGGATGGCGGAGGACTTGTTAACGGTTACCAGCCGGGTGAGCTTACCACAAACGTGTATGACATCTGGTATAGCCCAGCGGTAAACGTGAATGGCAATTCAACCCGCAACAACAGCCAGTTCAGGCTTCTGGCCTCAGGTTCCGCTGACATTAAGGATAATCACGAAATATCGGCAGGGTTTGAGTACGAGCAACGTACTGACCGCTATTACGGGGTGAGTCCAACAGCATTGTGGAGGCAGATGAGGCTACTAACTAATAATCATATCACACAATTAGACAAAAACAGGCCTCAGCCTACTTATTACGATGTTGCCAACACCCCAACCACTTCAGATGATACAATATATGGAGGCGTGATTGACTATCCAAGGCTATACGACGGCGCCTCACAGGCCTTGTTTGACTACAATCTGAGGCAGTCGCTTGGCCTGGCTACCAACGGGCTTGATTGGATAGATATCAATGCCATGGACCCATCTCAGTTCTCAATAGATATGTTTAGCCCCGATGAATTGCTTAATAACGGAAGTAGCTTTGTCACTTATTACGGGTACGATTACAAGGGCAATAAACTAAAGTCAAAGTCTTCTCTTGACGACTTCTTCAATCAGGTAAGGAGAGTTGATGGATATAACGGCCCAACCATATTTGATAGGCCTATTGGAGCATATGAGCCCAACTATGTGGCGGGTTATATTCAAGATAAGTTTGCCTTCAAAGACCTCGTGTTTAATATTGGGGTCAGGATTGACCGATTCGACGCCAATCAGAAGGTGCTTATTGACCCATACCTGTTGTTCCCGGGCATTACGGCAGGAGAAGTTCGATCAGGTGATGACAGGGCCAATCTGCTGCATGATGGTGAAATCCCCTCAAGCATTGGCGACAACTACGTTGTTTATGTTGATGATGTGCAGAATCCAGGACAAATTTTAGGATATAGAGATGGACACACATGGTACAATGAGGTGGGATCTGAAATCCCAAATGCGAAGCCTCTATTGACAAGCTCCGGGGTGCTACCCTATCTTCTTGACCCTGACAAGACAGATGCCACTCAAATCAGTTCCAACGCCTTTGAAGATTATGCCCCGAAGACCAATTTCATGCCGCGTATTGCATTCTCATTCCCTATATCTGATGAGGCCTTGTTCTTCGCTCATTATGATGTCTTGACAAGACGGCCTTCTATAGGTGCAGACCCAGTAGAACGGTTTAATCCAACTCACTATCTTTATATGCAGAACAGAAGTATCACCATAAACAACCCCAACCTCAAACCGTCTAAGACCATCGACTATGAGCTAGGGTTTCAGCAGAAGCTGAATGGATACTCGTCTCTAAAGATCTCTGCGTTCTATAGGGAGATGCGAGATCAGATCCAGGTGACGCGAATTACAGATGCTTACCCAATCACGTATACAACCTGGGGTAATCTGGACTTCGGCACCATTAAGGGAATGACCTTTGCCTATGACCTGCGCCGAATGGGGAACGTACGGATTAGGGCAAGCTACACCCTGGCATTTGCGTACGGAACAGGCTCCAGTGCAACCACTGCTCTTGCTGTAGTTAACGCAGGACTTCCAAACCTCAAAACCATTAACGCCTTGAACTGGGACCAACGACACCAGATTCAGATGACCTTTGACTACCACTATGGTAAAGGGAAGGATTATAATGGGCCTATCTGGTTTGACAAGAAGGTCTTCGAAGAAGCCGGTGCCAACTTCGTTTTAATTGGCGGATCAGGCACGCCTTATAGCAAAAACAGAGACGTGACCCGGGCAGCGGGCTTCACCAGTGGAACTACTATACTTGACGGCACCCTCAACGGATCAAGGCTGCCATGGCAAGTGCGTGTTGATGGCAGAATTGACAAGTACTTCAATTTGGAATGGGGAAAGGAAGACAAAAAAAGGGCTTCTCTTAATGTATATGTTCAATTGCTAAATGTCCTGAATACACTGAATATTGCAAGTGTTTATGGAGCAACTGGCAACTCTGATGATGATGGATATTTGAATGATCCAGGTTCACAGTCGGCAATTACTTCGCTTAATGATGAAGATGCGTTTAGAGAGTTGTATGCGATAAAAGTTAATAATCCGGGAAATTATTCTTTGCCCCGAAGAATACGATTAGGCCTGTTGCTTAATTTCTAAAATACGAGAATCACCAATTAATATGTCAAGGATGAATTTTAAATCAGGTGCACTTATAGGAACCATTTATCTGTTTTCACTGTTTGGAACTACTGCATTACATGCTGAAGAATATCCAAAGAAGGTGGATAAAACAACGGGCGGGACTGACAATAACACTGACGTTCAAAATAAACTGGCTGGGACCAACGGACTTTTGGCAGGATGCTCAGAGCCCAATGACAAGAACTTTCTTGAGTTCAACAATGTAAAAGCACTCATTTATACAGGCGGTGACATGTTCTGGGATTTTGGATTGGGAAATGCCAGTTACGAGGTGCCTAAGGGATCAGGAAAACACTCCATGTTCCTGTCATCGTTGTGGCTGGGTGGAACAGACGTCAATGGCCAGCTGCGTATTGCAGCGCAGAGATATCGTTCTGGCGGTGTCGATTTCTGGACGGGACCACTTGACACAGCGGGGACTGCTGAAGTTTCTGCAGATGTTTGTGCAGAATGGGACAACCACTTTATCATCAGCCGAGCAGAGGTAGACGAATTTGTTGGCTGGTATAACGACAAGTCAACCAACCCCAGCTATTCCATTCCTAAATCCATTATGGAATGGCCTGCTCATGGGGACGCCGCTCTGGGGCAATCTTATTATCTCGCGCCCTTCTTTGATTTTAATGGGGATGGGTATTACAGCCCGGAAGATGGAGACTACCCCCATTATGATCTGTCAGTTGATATAGAGTGTAACCGCAGCAGGGATCGTCAACCTAAACTATTCGGTGACCAGACCATGTGGTTCATTTTTAACGACAAGGGAAATGTTCACCAAGAAACGGAAGGCGATGCAATTGGTGTAGAAATCCATTGCCAGGAGTTCGCTTTTGCCACGAATGATGAGATCAATAACATGACCTTCACCAACTACCGCATTATTAACAGATCCACTTTTACTTTGATCAATACCTATTTCGGAACCAACTTTGATCCCGATATTGGAGATGCATTTGACGACTACGTAGGATGTGATGTGAAACGTGGGTTGGGATATGGATATAACGGACCGGCAGTAGATGGATCTGGAGCACCTGATCACTACGGGGAAAACCCACCGGCAATTGGCGTGGATTTCTTTGAAGGCCCCTTCCAGGATCCCGACGGTACTGATAATCCGAAAGACTCCGCATGCGATGCATATATCAACGGCAGCATCAATGGCCTCAACTTTGGCGACGGTGAAGTTGACAATGAACGATGGGGAATGCGCAGATTGGTTTTTTACTGTAATCCTGGGATCGGTGGATGTAATGGATCTACTCAGGGTGACCCCGAAACAGCTGTTGACTACTATAGCTACTTAAGGGGATATTGGAAAGATGGAACAAGAATGCGTTATGGTGGCAATGGGCACGTAAACAACTGCACCTCATGTGAGTATGCTGACTTCATGTTTCCCGGCGCTCAATCGAGTCCGCAACAAACTGACGAGTGTAACTGGGGAGTATGCAGTGACCCTGATGGCATTAATTGTGGTGTTACTCCAGGTGACCTACAGCCCTGGACAGAGCAGAATGCGAATAACCAGGCCAATGACAGGCGGTTTGTTCACTCTGCAGGTCCTTTTACCCTTGCGCCAGGTGCAGAAAATGACATTACCGTTGGAGTAATCTGGGAACGGGCAACCAGTACGGATCCATTCCAGTCTGTTGAGTTGGTAAGGCTGGCCGATGACAAGGCACAGGCTTTGTTCGACAACTGCTTTAGAGTACTGAACGGGCCTGATTCCCCCGAGCTTACCTGCCAGGAACTTGACCAACAAATAATCCTTTACATCTCTAACCCAACAGTGTCCAACAACTATCTTGAGAAGTATAAGGAAGCTGATCCTCTTATAATTCCTCCAGATTCATTCCCAGGAAAAGAGGCGGGCAAGGAATTAGACGACCATTACCACTTTCAGGGTTATCAAATTTATCAGTTGAAAGACGCAACCGTTTCTGTATCAGACTTAGAGGATATCGAATTGGCTCGTTTGGTGGCACAAGTGGACCTCAAGGATAGTGTGTCTAAGCTTGTTAATCTGGCCTTCGATGAATCCATTGGCGCAGAAGTACCAACCCTCATGGTCAATGGGAGCAATTCTGGTATTTCACACTCATTCAATATAACGGAAGATCTATTTGCCCTGGGTGACAAGAACCTTGTGAACCACAAGAAATACTATTTTCTAGCCGTCGCATACGCACATAACCAATACTTGGTTTACACACTGGACCCAAGTAACCCAATAGGTAACGGGAATAAAAAACCATATCTCGCTGGACGTAAGAATGGCTTCGGTGGAAGTATTGTGTCATCAGTTTGTATCCCACATAAGCCAGGAGTTGAATCTAATGGCACCCAAATTAACTCGGTATATGGCAACACCCCTGAAATCACCAGGATTGAAGGCCAGGGTAACGGCGGCTTAATCCTTGACCTCTCTCAGTCTTCAGTTGACCAAATAATGGCTGGTGCACCATGGAAGGCTGCCCAGATAAGGTATCAGGAGAATAGCGGACCCGTATCGATTAAGATAATAGATCCATTACAGGTACAGGGTGGAAGTTATTCTCTCAGGTTTTTTCACGATACGTTGGACGGCCTACCAATATATAAAATGCCAGCCAACCCAGCCCCACCCAATACAGCTGGCTTTAGCTACTTTGGGCTAAAGGATGATCCCAGGGGAATCTTGGATATTGGTAGTGTATTTTATGTCGATGGATCTACAGCCAATGACGGGCAATATACTGTGTACAACATTGTTAAAGATAATTCGAACACCTTCTGGAGGATAATAACAGAAGAATGGGTTGGGGACAACGCTGTAGATGGGCTGATCAATCCATTTTATCGCTGGGTCCTCACAAATAGTAATGGAGATACTTTATCTACTTCAGAGCAGGGGGTAAACGTCAGAAGCGAACAGCTGATTCCTAAATTAGGGATTTCTATTACAGCGGAACAAGTTAGGCATCCTGGGCCTGCATATTCAGTTCCGCTCGACCTTACCGGCATATCCGCTAAAGCAGGTACTGTTAACCCCAATCCCGCTGCAGGATTCCTGGAGGCTACAATGACTTTTGATGACCCCAATTTCCGTTGGCTGACTGGAATCATTGATGGAGATGCGACAACTGCCTTGAACTGGATTAAGTCAGGAACAGCAGATGATGACTATGCAGGAGTGGATGATGATGAAGTATGGGAGAATGTACTGGGAGGAACCTGGTCTCCGGCCAAACTGGCTTCCAAAGGGTTGGCTGGCAGTACTGGTAATGATTCTCTGGGACCAATATATGACAAGCAAAACAATGATCGGTCCACCATGAAGAACCTCGCCAGCGTTGACCTGGTATTAACGTCAGACAAGTCAAAATGGACGCGTGCGGTAGTGTTGGAAATGGAAGACAATCCCAATTACACAAAACCCCTTGGTTCAAATACACCGAAGTTTAACTTGCGAACAGCATTGTCCATTGACAAAAATGGAACCCCCCTTGATACCACAGGAGGCATGCCGTCTCAGGCAAGTACCAATGTTAACGATGCCAACTACATAGGCAATACAGGAATGGGTTGGTTCCCGGGATATGCTATCAACATTGAAACCGGAGAGCGGCTCAATATTATGTATGGAGAGGATTCATGGCTTATTAACGGCAACGATATGATCTGGAATCCCACCCATCATGTTTCAGATCCTTTGGGAAATCAGTCGATTGAGGCAGGGTATGGTTGCGTTGGCTGCCTTCAAGGAGTTGATTGTGGGGAATTCCCACTTCCCGCATGTTTGCCTTATTGGGCTGGTGGCAAGCATATCATTTATATAATGGGCCACAATGGAGATGACACGACTAATGTGAGCAAGGGCAGAGGGGATCTCCCATCCTATGATGGAGGTGCATACATTAGGCAAATAATGGACGGCACACCTTCTGACAATGCTAAGATGGGCGTGTTTAAGGATGCCATGTGGGTAGGAATTCCACTACTGAATGAGGGCTATAGCTTCAATAATCCTGCTGATATGCCTTCTGATGTAAACATTAGATTCAGGGTTGAAAAGCCATATGGTAAATATTTTTCAACACCAACAGACTCTACATTTACAGCAATGGTTAATGATGGTAATCCAATGTACAACTTCAATTTGGACAACTTCGCTGTCAGAACGGGTGTCGACACAATAGCTGAAAATCTATTGGCGTGTATCAATGTAGTCCCAAATCCCTACTACGCATTTTCTGAATACGAAACTTCTCAGATTGACCACAGGGTCAAGATCACCAACCTTCCCGTGAAATGTACTGTTTCGATTTACAACCTGAACGGTACACTTATCAGGCAGTTTGACAGAGATGACAATACCATTACTTCTATAGACTGGGATTTGAAGAACCATGTTTCCGTTCCTATAGCAAGTGGGGTATATCTTATTCATGTCAATGCACCAGGGATCGGAGAAAAAGTGATCAAGTGGTTTGGTACATTGAGGCCAGTTGACCTAGACTCATTCTAAACATATTTATTGACAACTGAGCATTAATTAAGTGTAAGCCAATACGGAAATTTATGAAGACATCGATCAACATGAAAATCACAATCGCCATTTGTATGACTGGCCTACTAGGCCTGTCCAGCACCAGCAGTCTGGCAGGAAATCCAGACAGGGCCGGCTCTGCAGGAGCTTCAGAATTATTGATTAACCCATGGGCAAGAAGTTCGGGGTGGGCTGGGTCAAATATGTCGAGCATTCGGGGCCTTGAAGCCCTCTACCTTAATGTAGCAGGCACAGCATTTACCAATAGAACTGAATTGCTCTTCTCTCGCACAGACTGGTTGAAAGGTACGGATATAGGAATAAGTGCATTTGGGTTGAGCCAAAAAGTAGGAGAAGTTGGTGTAATGAGCATAGGAGTAATGTCAATGTCGTTTGGTGAGATCATGCGTACCACTACGGACCAACCTGAAGGGGGTATTGGGTTTTTTGAACCAGCTTTTATGAATCTCACCATCTCATATGCAAAAGAATTCTCAAGGAGCATCTACGGGGGGCTGGCTGTGAAGGTTATTTCCGAGAATGTGTCGGATGTAGGTGCCCAGGGTTTCGCCTTTGACGCAGGCATTCAATATGTAACAGGATTATCTAAGGAAGCTAAGGACAACCTCAAGTTCGGTATTTCACTAAAAAATGTAGGACCAACGATGTCGTATGCCGGTGATGGATTATCTTTTAAGGATGTAATCGCTTCAACTGGTGTTGACATGACAGTAGAACAGCGATCCGCTACGTTTGAGCTGCCCTCTTCCCTCAACATTGGTGCTTCGTATGATTTTGAGTTTGGAGGTATTGATTCTACCGATACGCCTCCAGTTAGTAGAGTAACAGCTGCTGCCAACTTCATTTCCAACTCCTTTAGCAGAGACCAATATGCTTTAGGATTGGAATATGCCTACAAGTCTTATCTTATGATAAGGGCAGGATATCTTTATGAGCAGGGAGGTAATTCCACTACTTTTCTTACTGGCCCGACGGCAGGCGTTACGTTTGAACTGCCGCTTAACAAAGAAAAAGGCACCACTTTCGGCATAGACTACGCTTATAGGGATACCAACCCTTTTCAGGGCATCCACAGTATGGGTGTAAGGTTCAACCTCTAAAATTCAAACTAGCAACTATTGCTTTTGATACTGATTTAGTCAGAATATCTGCCAATATTGCTATGTTTTCTATTCTATATATCTTAAATTTCGTTTAGCTACGCAGTAACACTGCGCATTAAGAAATATTTATAGTGGACTATTATACAGAAGAAGGGCTGAAGAAGCTCAACGACGAGCTTGATGAACTCACGAAGGTTCAACGACCGGCCATCACTCAAGAAATTGCCGATGCCCGAGACAAGGGGGATTTGTCGGAGAATGCGGAATACCATGCGGCTAAAGAAGCACAGGGTCATCTGGAGAGCAAGATCGCAAAGCTAAATGAAGTAATCAACAATGCACGCATCATAGATGTATCGAAGATGGGTACTTCTAAAGTGTTGATCCTGTCAACGGTTAAGCTGGTCAATGTGGAGACCAATGTAGAAATGACCTACCAGCTGGTTGCAGAAAATGAAGCAGATCTTAAGGCCTTGAAGATCTCAGTTGACTCGCCTATAGGCAAGGGATTGCTTGGAAAGAAGAAAGGGGAAATTGCCACAATAAATGTTCCTAATGGGGTGATGGAACTGGAGATCCTGGATATCTCAAGGTAAATAAGAATGCCCGGCCTATTCTCAAAAATCGTCAGTGGAGAAATTCCCAGCTATAAGATAGCGGAAACGGAATCCTGCTACGCCTTCCTGGACATCAACCCATTGGCTGAAGGCCACGTTCTGTGCATACCAAAAGAAGAAGTAGACTATCTTTTTGATGTACGTGACGAGTTATATGGGGAACTTATGCTCTTTTCTAAAAAAGTAGCGAAGGCTATCAAGAAGGTGATTCCATGTGAGCGCATTGGAGTGGCAGTCATAGGACTGGAGGTGCCACATGCGCACGTACACCTCATCCCTATCAACAATGTTCATGACATAGACTTTTCCCGCCCCAAGTTGTCCTTTAGTGACACCGCGTTCGCTACAACTGCCAGGAGTATCATCGAAGCCTACCTTCTTCTATAGCCGCCTACCCTTCTCTATCTGGATTGTCAGTAAGGAAAGACTTCCATCCGGTATACGACTTCCCAGTTGTCAATGGAGACTTTTGAAAGTAATGACAAACAGCAGCAGCCAGCCCATCACTCGCGTCAAGCTGTTTTGGCATGGTTTCTATTCGCAGCAAACTCTGCAACATACTGGCAACCTGCTCCTTTGACGCATTTCCATTTCCCGTTATCGCCATTTTAATCTTCTTGGGTGCATATTCAAAGATGGGTATATCCCGATATAATGCGGCAGCCATAGCCACTCCCTGCGCTCGGCCCAACTTGAGCATTGATTGTACATTTTTCCCATAAAATGGTGCTTCAACAGCCAACTCGTCAGGTTTGTAATGATCAATAATGCTCAGGGTCTTCTCGAAGATTCGCTTCAACTTATCCGGATGAGTAGCTAACTTGGTTAGTAGCAGAACGTCGAGGGTAATTAGCTCCATCTCTTGACCCTTAATGTGGATTAGGCCATATCCCATTATAGTCGTACCGGGGTCAATGCCTAAAATAATCCTATCCTCAGAAGCCATGCTGCTAAAGTACGAATTCGGAAATAGACCGAAATTGATGAATGGCAAACAAAGAAAATTAACTAGGGAATTAGGAATTCCCGTTTACATCCCTTCCATCTTTGCTTTCAGCGCATTGTACTTGTCGGTATCACCAGTTCGGGCATACATGCGTACCAGACGTTGAGCTGCAGCATCGTCAGTAGGATCAATTTCTAATGCCGCTTCCAAATACGGAATTCCTTCCTTAAACAAAACCATCGCCTTTTCCTTCTCTTGAGCATATTTGGTATTGTCTAGAATATCCTTAGCAGCAGTTAATATCTCCGCTCCAGCATCATAGCACATAGCACCCAAATTAAACGCAGCAATAAAATAACCCGGGTTTAGTTCCAATGCCTCCAGGTAGTCTTTCTTCGCCGCTTCCTGATCACCCTTCTTTTCATAAAGAATACCTCTTACCAGGTACAACGTGCTATTGCCGACATCATATTCTATATCCTCACTCATTCTTAGCAGAAGCTCCTCTGATTTGCCCATTTTAATAGATAGGTTCACCTGCTCAATGATCAGATCCCTGTCGTCATAAAATCGCTCACGGCCCTTTTC
>Ga0302119_10000260_pt1 | contig 23138 bp, 15 predicted proteins | sample AG5_Tmax_MG_FD_203114 | JGI IMG/M metagenome (GOLD analysis project Ga0302119, IMG submission 203114) | Marine microbial communities from Western Arctic Ocean, Canada - AG5_Tmax | ecosystem: Environmental > Aquatic > Marine > Oceanic | place: Canada: Western Arctic Ocean | collected 2017-10-01 | reverse complement strand
CGCCCGAGGAAATTCCCATCGAGACTGGCGCACCGAGCGAGCCGCCTACCGAGTAAACAAGACGTTCAGCCCGGACCTGCGGGAACCAACTCCCCAATGGGGCTTTCCGCTTCCATATCGGAGAAATCCGCTGCGACGGTAGAAACTACGAGAATAATAGTAGCGAGTGCCGTAGGAGAAGTAATAGGGAGAGTAAGAGGATGATCCGTAGGAACGAGATCGGTAACGCTGAGGAGAGCTGTAACTCACGCGAGTTTGTGAGTCCCGGACCCGCTCTCGTTCAATCCAAGCAGGCTCCCAGTTGGGCTTGCTCACTGCATGGGCGCCCGTCAAGGCCCGCTTCACCGTCTTGACGACCTTGCCCTCAGCGCTATACCACGTCTCCTCTTCGACCACTTCGGCGCCGACAAGCGGCGCCAAGGCAAGAGCGGCAACACATACGGCTAGGCGGACTTTCATATCTATTCGACGGATTGAGCCCCATCCTATTCGGAGTTTTGAGCTAAAGCAATCTGAAGCGTATTGAGCCGCAACAATTCCCAAATGTCCACTCCTCCCAAACACTTCCGCCCCGAACCCTTTGCCTATCACGAAGTCATCGAGCTCGATATCGACTCCCTCTCCAACTTGGGAGCTGGTGTGGGCCGATTTCAGGGCCTCGCCCTCCCAAGCTCCCAGAACAAAGAAGAGCCTGAACCCCCTGCCTCCAAGGGTGACAGAGGGTGGGTTGTCTTCGTGCCCTTCTGTCTGCCCGGCGAGCGAGTGAAGGCCCGCATCTGGAAGAATGAGATCAATTGTTCACAAGCCGATCTCCTCGAGATTCTCCTCCCGAGCCCCCAACGCCAGGATGCACCCTGCCCCCTCTTCACAAAGTGCGGCGGCTGCCAGTACCAACACCTCGCCTACCCAGATCAGCTCCGCTGGAAACAGAAGCAAGTGGGCGAACTCCTGATGCACATGGCGGGAATTGATCACCCTGTCGAGGAACTCATCCCCTCGCCCCAACCCTGGAACTATCGCTCCAAAATCACCCCCCACTTTCAGAAACCACGGAGCGACAAGGAGCTCAACATCGGCTTCCTAGCGAACGGATCGCGCAGCAAGATCATCGATGTCCCGCAGTGCCCCATCGCCATGGACGAACTCAATGCCGCCCTTCCGGTCGAGCGCGAGCGAGTGCACCAGACTGCCGCGCAGGGCAAGTACAAGAAGGGAGCCACCATTCTCCTTCGCGCCACCGCAACTGGGGTGCACACTAACCCGCGCGAAGTGGTCGTAGAGAAAGTCGGCAACCTCACCCTGCACTTTCTGGCCGGCGACTTTTTCCAGAACAATCCCTTCATCCTCCCTGCCTTCGTCGATCACGTGGCCAGAGAGGCCGCCGTGGGGAGCCGCTATCTCGTGGATGCCTATTGCGGATCCGGTCTCTTCGCGCTCTCCCTCGCCCATCACTTCGATGAGGTTGCCGGGGTGGAGGTTTCCGAATCATCCGCCGACTGGGCGCGGCAGAACGCGAAGCAGAACAATCTCTCCAACCTCACCATCCTCACCGCCTCCGCCGAACATATTTTCGAGGAGATCACCTTCCCAGCCGCGGAAACCACGGTCGTGATTGATCCTCCGCGCAAGGGCTGCGGCTCCGACTTCCTTCAGCAACTCTTCGCCTTTGCCCCCCAGCGCGTGGTCTACGTCTCCTGCAATCCTTCGACCCAGATTCGCGACCTGAAGGAATTCGCCGCACAAGGCTATGAGCTTCGCACCGTCCAACCCTTCGACTTGTTTCCCCAAACCAAACACCTCGAGTGCGTCGTGACGCTAGAGCGAGCCTGACCCCCACCCACCCTTCGCTCAGACTCCCTCCCCATGCCCCTTCCAGAGGGCTCCCGAGGAGCTGCGCCCATGGAAGTCTCCGACCCTGAGTCGGATTTCACGGAGCAACAAAGTCTCTCCGCACGATCAATGGGGATTCGCTCCGAACAGACGTGACCCCTGTGGCCGCCTCTCGCTTACCGGGACCTCGCAACCTTCTGCACGAAACTATTCATCGTGGCCTCGTGCTCGGCGATCTGGGATGCGAGACAGAGTTGAGTCCGCGCACGATCAAGATTTTGCCCCTCACGTTGAACTCGGAAATATTGATCCCCATTCAGGTGATCGGTCAAAAATCGCATTCCAAGTTCGAGCGAAATCAAGCGCCCTGAAAAGGCCATGTGGGCAATCTCGGCCTTGTTCAGCACAGAACCGGCCGCCGCGAGGTAACCCTCCACCAGCGCCTCGAAGATCCCGAGGCTCATTTGCACTTTCTCCAGATCCTCCTCGTCCTCCGCGGCGGGATTGGTGGCTGTGCGCACCAGATCACCAAAATCGTAGAGGCTGAGTCCCGGCATGACGGTATCGAGATCGATCACACAAACCGCTTCATCCGACTCCTGGTCGAAGAGGATGTTGTTGATCTTGGTGTCGTTGTGGGTGATGCGCAGAGGAAGCACTCCCTCTTTTTGAAGTTTGAGAAGCAGGCCTACCTCGCTCTCGTTGCTACGGATGAACTCCAAGTCCTCCTGCACCGCTGCCACCCGTCCGCAGGAGTCCTCCTCTACGGCTGCCATCAGGGCGTCATAGCGCTTCGGAGTGTGATGAAAGTCCGGGATCGTTTCCACGATCTCGTCGGCGGGCAAATCACTGACCAAATCCTGAAAGGCTCCAAAGGCGTGTCCTGCTTCGTAAGCCTGTCGCGAATTCTTGACCACGTCATAAGTCCGACACCCTTCGAAAAAATTATAGCAGCGCCAAATCCCTCCCCCTTCGCCGTGATGATAGAAGCGACCAGTCTTGTGAGGATAGAGGCTGAGGGTCTGGCCTCCGAGATCCCGTTTTTTGCGCAGGACCTTCCAGTTGATGTGCGAGGTGACACACTCCACATTGCGCATCACCGCAAGAGGATCCTTGAACACCTGCTCATTGATCCGCTGGAGAATATAACGGCGCAGCTCCCCACCGGAAAGCTCGTAGGTCGCGAGGTAGGTCGAGTTGATGTGCCCGCTCTCAATCTCTTCGCCCAGGATATACTCCCCGGCAATTGCGAACTGATCTGCGATGCTGCGGACAAGATGAGCCGTATTCGGGGGAAGCGCCTTGGCAGTGGTCGGGCTGGGATTCATTGCGGAGAGAATGAGGAGTCGCGAATCCCTGACAGGAACAATGTGCCAACTCAACTCTTGAATCGCGCGGGAAGCCGCTTTTAATCGCGACCTCGTGCCACTCCAGCCCAATCTCCCCTTTTCCTTTGAGGACCTGCCCGAAGACATGGCGCTCTTGCAAAAGGCGTTGCGTGCGACTCTCGCCGGCCTTCCCGGCCTTCAGGATCCGGGCCGCGAGCAACGCATCCTGAATCTCGCCTGCGGCCGAGCTGATGAAACGGGAGTCCTCGCCGAGGTCTTTGGATCCCAGGCGGGTGCGCTGGAGATTGTAGGCACAGATATTCGGGCTCCCGAAATCGAAGAAGCCAACAAACGCTGGAACACCAGGGAGGACTGTGATGTCCAGACCCGCTTTCACGTCGAGGATGGCCGGCGCTTCCTCGATAGCCTCTCCTCCAACGATCGCTTCGACCTCACTTTCATGCGGCACCAGAATTTCTGGAATGACCCTGCGCTCTGGGGCCGCATGTTCGACGGCGCCCTCCGTCAACTGAGCGACGACGGCTTGTTCGTGATCACCTCCTATTTCGACCGGGAGCACGAGCTTGCTTGCAAAAAACTGGAGAAGCTCGGCGCCGTCAAAGTGGCCGAATACCGCAACCCTCTTTCGCGTGCGCTTGCCGATGGGAAAGGCAAATCGATCGATCGGCACATCGCGATCTTCCGACGCCAGCGGCCGTCATGAGCTCGGCTCCGCCCGACCGTTCTGCAGAGCCCGTTGTCCTGGCCAATCCCGGCCCCACCACCGCGTCCCGGCAATGCGGCCTACTTTGCGGACCTCAGCTGCATGTTCTTTGACAATAAGGAACTCCCCGAGGCTCTTCAAAAGCGGGTGGAACTCCTCAGTTCATACGGCGGGCGAGTCCGGACCGATGCCTCATTTCCCGGCGATCCCCGCAATCTCCTCAAGGGCCGCCCACCGGGGAGCGATGGGATCGCTCGCCCACTGAGCGAATGATGCACTAGTTTTTCTCCACGACGCTCTGGGCTACCTGAGCGTTTACAGAATCAGAACGGCGGCGCACGCCATTGCCCATTTGCTTGAGAAGTGCGATGAGATAGGCATTCAAAAAATACTCCTTCAACAACAGCTCGCGGCTCTCTCCTTCGGTGGCTCTCTTTCGGATTTTCATGTTGCTTGTGGTGGGGTTTCTACCTTTGGGACGAGTGCAGTCAGGAGTTTATTCCGACCAATTCACCTTCCATGTGATAAGCGAGCCTGCAACGGAAAGTTGTCTCACTTCCCATGACTATAACTGCAATGTGGTATAAGCGCTCCCCGATTCTATTAGAGCGTCAGCCCAATCCTCTAAATCGCCTCAAATTCACTCACCACCACTCGCAGGGCGTCTTCTTCGACAATCCTGACTTTAGCGCCTTTGGAAATAAATTGGCCATCCGCGATCACGTCCAGCTCATCGCCAGAAAACCTCGCCTTTCCGGCTGGGCGCAAATCGGTGATCGTTTCTCCGGTCCAGCCCACCCGGTCTCCGTGCCCAGCGGCATCATCCGGCAGGGAGGCCCCTCCCGCGAGCTCCTGCTTGGTAACGAGCGCGCTGAAGAGGGGCGCATTGGGAAGAACGCGCATCAGGATCAAGACCAGAATCGACCCCCCAAACAATCCCCAGGCCAGGGTCAGCACCGGACCTCGCAATATGTCTAACAGATTGCCGCTGAACTCGCCCACCTTCCAGTCACCCCAGTCGATGAAATCCACCGCTCCGAAGAGGAGTGCGAAGAGAACACAAAGCAATCCCGCAATGCCCGTAAACCCAGTGCCAGGAATGAGGAAAATTTCGATCAGGATGAGGAGCACGCCCAAAACGAAGAGGGCTGCCATCCCGTAACCCGCGAGATTTCCCGCCAGGTGATTGCCAAAGAAATAGATCCCGAAGGCCGCCAGCGAGATCGCCCCACCCACCCCGAACCCCGGAGCCTTCAATTCGGCATAGCCGGCCCCCATACCCACCAGAATCAGGAGGAAGGAATAACGAGCCACCCACCAGGCGAAAAGCTCGAACCCGGTGGGCTCCAACCGGATGGTGGGGACCCCTTCCAAGCCCTCTTCGGCAAGGATCTCTTCGATGCTGTTGACGATCTTTTTAGCGAGCAAGGGCTTCCCATTACGAAGCGAAGTAGCCTCCTCCGCATTCAAAGTCAGGAGAGTTCCCTTGGCGACCACGACCTCCCCAAACACCCGGTCGTTTTTCTCGTCCGGGATCATCATGGCCCGAATGAGCTCCGGATCGTATCCCTTCTTCTTGGCCACCGTGCGGAGGTGGGCATCGAAGACGCTATGGAGTTTCTTACGCATCATCTCATCGATCTCTCCGGCCGAACTGACCAATCCAGCCGCCCCAATCTGACCGTCCGGATTCATGTAAATGCGGTCCGCGGCGACCGAAACGAGCGCACCCGCGCTGTAGGCATGAGGATTGACGTAAGCAAAGGAGGGAACCTTCAGTCGGGTGAGCTCCGTCATGAGCTCCTTGGTGTCAAAGGCCAATCCCCCCGGGGTGTCGAGATCGAAGACAACCGCGGCGGCTTGTTCATCTTCGGCCCGCCGCATCATGCGGCGCCAGTACTTGAAGCTCTGCTTGTTCATCAAGTCATGCGCACCCACTCTCAAAATGACGACCTGTCCTTCAAAGCTCTCTTCCTTCCCCCGGCGGAAGGATCCTTCTTCCTGTCCCTCCGGCCGCGACACGCCACGACGCTTCCCTGGATCCACCACCTCCGGCTCTTCCTTCTTCGCCTCCCCCGCAACAACCTCGGCATCCGCATGGCCTTCGGCCTCCAGCATCTCGCTCACATTGGCCACCAGGCCGTGGCCTAGGAGGGGCGCCCCATTGAATTCCGAAACCGCTTCGCTGGCATTCAGGGTGAGGAGGGTGCCCTTGGGCACCACCACTCGACCATATGCTTTTTCCTCCGCCGCCGGGAACACCATCCTCTGCACCACTTCGACGTTGCGGCCCTGCCGTCCCACCACGGAACGAACCTTTGCGAGCGAGAGACTCATGTAGCGGTGCTGGGCCTCGGTCAGCTCCTTCTCGTCCGAGCTCACAAACCCAACCCCACCGATGAGGGACTTCGGGGTGAGATAAATCTTCGTGCTCGAGACCGCGACCAAGGCCCCTGCACCCAGGGCCTTTCCTTCGACAAAGGCATAGGTGGGAATGGTGAGGTCAGCGATTCGCTCCATGAACTCAAAGGTCTCGGTCGCGTTGCCCCCTGCGGTGTTGATCCGCAGCACCACCGCGCGTGCCATTTCCTCTTCTGCTCGCTTCAGGATCTTTGCCCACTCAAGGAACTTCCGCGTATCAGAGAGCTCCCGCTCTCCAATCACAATCTCGACCACCTTGCCTGAGAAGGTCCCCTTCCCTCCTCCGGCCCCATCCGCTCCCTTCGCCCCTTGAGCTGCGCAAAGAACAGGCAGGAGAATAAAAACTCCGTGAAGCAATCGTTTCATGCTTCCAGTATACAGCGGATTTTACGGCTCTTGGCGAGAAAATCACAGTCCTTCACAATTCCCAGCGCCTGATAGATTGGCAATTCGGGATCTCTCGCTACAGTCATGGATCGATGCCAAGGATCCCTGATGAAACTGTTGAACAGGTCTTGGCCGCCACCGATATCGTCGACCTGATTGCCTCCTACGGATTCGATCTCAAGCGGCAAGGTGCGATTTTTAAGACCCACTGCCCGTTTCACAACGAGAAAACGCCGTCCTTCGTCGTCAATCCCAGCCACCAGCATTACCATTGTTTCGGTTGCAGCGAAAGTGGGAGCGCAGTGGGATTTGTGATGGCCCACGAAAATCTCCCCTTCCAGGACGCTCTCCGCAAACTGGCGGCCAAGGCGAACATTACGATCGAAGAGGGGGAATACGATCCCGAGGAGGATCGCCGCCGGCGCAAGATCACGCGGCTCAAGGAACTCCACAACAAAGCCGCCCGCTTCATGCATGAACGCCTCCTCAAGGACCCCAACGCCAAACACGCCCGGGCTTACTTGAAGTCGCGAGGCTATGGCAGCGAGATGGCGGCACGCTGGACCGTCGGCTGGATGCCGGAGCACCCCGACGCCTTCCTCGATTGGGCCCGCGAGGCTGGCTTCACCGGCAAGGAACTCATTCAGGCCGGCCTCGCCGGAATGCGCGACCAGGGAAATGCCAGCGCGGGGCTCTGGGTCCGCTTTCGCGACCGCCTGATGTTTCCGATCCACAACGACACTACCGAGGACGTCATCGCATTCAGCGGCCGGCAACTGCGAGAGGATCCCAAGTCCGGCAAATACATCAACTCGCCCGAGACCCCCATCTTCAAGAAATCGAAGGTCTTCTTCGGATTGCAGAAAGCACGCAAGAAGTTGAAAGGTTTCGTGCTCCTCTGCGAGGGACAGATCGATGTCATCGCCTGCCATGAAGCCGGAGTGGAGTGTTCGGTAGCATCCCTCGGCACCGCCTTTACCAGTGACCACGCCCGCCTCCTGAAACGCTACATCAGCAAGGTGGTGATTTGTTATGACTCCGATGCCGCGGGCCATAAAGCGGCCCTGCGGGCCTTTCCCGAGCTCGCGGGCGCAGGGATCGATGTCCGCGTCGCGACCATGCCCAAAGGCGAGGACCCCGACTCCCTGATCAAATCCGCAGGTCCCGAGGCCTTTCACAAGCTCATTGAGCACGCCGCTGAGTTTTTTGACTACCTGCTGCGCTTCACCGCCGAGAACGAGAATCTCGAGGATCCGGGCACCAAGGCACGGGTGGTCCGCGAACTCGCCCCGCTCTTGCAGGCCCTCACCGACAAAAATGCCCAGGAAGCCTCCATCAATTTTGTCGCCACCCGGCTTGGCCTGGGGGCCGAGGGGATCCGGGGAGCAATCATCCAAGAATCCAAGCGTAGAAATGTTCGTCGCAACAGATCCGTGAATGAGGAGGCCGATATTCTCGTGCCCACGCCCGTCGAGCGCGAGATTGGCGTCTTGGCTGCCCTGGCCCTCCAGTCCCACGAGGTCCTCGATTTCCTGTGTGACCAAACCGAGCAGTTGCTCATTGGCACGGAAGGCCGGGAAGGCGAAGTCCTCCTCAGACGGATCCTTACGATCCGGCCGGAAGTTCCCGAGCCGGCCGCGGTAAACATCTTCTTGGACGCTCAATCTAAGGGGGATCGCGCGACCCTCATGAGCTTGCTGGAAGATCCTACCCCGGAGGATCCCACCGCCGCTGCCACCGAAACGCTCGGCAAGCTGGCTGAACAGGGCATCGTGCGCCAGATAGAAGGACTCGGGTCCCGACTCAAAGCTGCGGACCTCTCCGACGGCGAAGCGGCGGAAATTATGCGCGAGATTGCCGACTTGCAGAGAATTCGTGCCGAGTCCAAAAAAACTTGACCTCACCCACAACCTCACGAACAGTCCCGCTCGCTTCCGGGGACGAGCGCCCCGGGTTGCTATAATGGGAGAATTGTATCCCGATCCCAGTCCTACTCCGAAAAGGCCCCATGGCGAAAAAGAAAGTCGCGCCCAAGAAGTCCGCCAAGAAGGCAGCTAAAAAAGTTGCTGCCAAGAAGGCTACCAAAGCTGCCAAGCGCTTACCCGCAAAGAAGGCTGCGAAGAAGGCGGTGAGCAAGAAGAAGGCCCCCAAGAAGGCCCCCAAGAAGGCTACCAAGAAGGCTACCAAGAAGGCTACCAAGAAGGCTACCAAGAAGGCCCCCAAGAAGGCCCCCAAGAAGGCTGCAAAGAAGGCTACCAAGAAGGCTGCAAAGAAGGCTACCAAGAAGGCTGCAAAGAAGGCTACCAAGAAGGTCCCGGCTAAAAAGGCCGCCGCCAAGGCGGAACCCAAGTCCAAAAAGAGAACCAAAGCGGCGGAGGCCGCTCCCGCGGCAGCAGAGCCCCCCAAGAAGGGCGCCAAGGTCAAGAACCGCATCGATACCCCTGAGATTCAGGAAAAGATGCGCGAGCTCATCAAGCTCGCCAAAGAGCAGGACTATCTCACTTACGACGACATCCACGAGATCCTCCCCAAGGACCTTGTCAACCCCGCCGATGTGGAAGCGATTCTCGATCGCCTCCGCAACATGGAGTTTAACATCATCGACTCCTCAGAGGTCGATCGCTTCAAGGACAAGAAGTCCTCCGACGACGCTGCCGAGGACACCAAGGACCAAAAGCTCGATATCCTCGACGATCCGGTTCGGATGTACCTCAAGCAGATGGGCCAGGTTCCACTGCTCACTCGCGAACAGGAGGTCGAAATCTCCAAGCGCATCGAAGACGCCGAACTTTGCGTGCAGAAGTTTCTCCACAAGTTTGGCTTCACCTCGGACAGCTACCTCGCCCTCGCCGACAAACTACAACGCGGCAAGGAGCGATTTGACCGCGTGATCCTCGACAAGAAAATCGAGAGTCGGGAGCGCTACATGAAGACGCTGCCCAAGTTGTGCGATCAGGTCCGCAACCTGCACGAAGACACCGGCAAGATCTTCAAGAAGCTCACCGCAAAATCAGTCCGCGGGAAGAAGAAGCTTCTCGCTGACCTCGAGAAAAATCTCACCACTCTCGCCCGCCTCTACAATCGCTTTTACTTCAAACAGAAGGTCATCGAAGACTTCTGCGAGGAAGTTGAGGAAACTCGAAACAAGATCTCCCGCTATCAGCGCAAGCTCGCCTCCCGGGTCAAAGACAAGAAGGAATTCGAGACCAAGCTCAAGGAACTCCAACTCTACTCGTGGCACGATCAAGAGCGCTTCGAGTCCACCAATGGCGATCTCCGCCACTGGCTGCGCGAAGCGCACAAGGCCAAGACCGAGATGGTGGAAGCTAACCTCCGTCTCGTCATTTCGATCGCCAAGAAATACACCAACCGGGGGCTCTCTTTCCTCGACCTCATTCAGGAAGGCAACATGGGCCTCATGAAGGCGGTCGAAAAATTCGAATACCGCCGCGGATACAAGTTCTCCACCTATGCCACCTGGTGGATTCGCCAGGCCATCACCCGCTCGATTGCCGACCAGGCCCGGACCATCCGAATCCCGGTCCACATGATCGAGACCATCAACAAGCTCATGCGGGTGCAGAAGCAGCTCGTCCAGGAATACGGCCGCGAACCCACTCCGGATGAAATCGCGGAGGAGATCCACCTTCCCGTCGAACGGGTGCGCGCCGTCCTCAAGATGGCTCAGCAGCCCATTTCGCTGCAAGCTCCCGTGGGGGACAGCGACGACACCTCCTTCGGTGACTTCATCGAGGACAAGACTGCCGAGAACCCGATGGAGGAAGCGGGCTTCTCCATGTTGAAGGACAAGATCAACGAGGTCCTCGACACCCTCACCGAGCGCGAGCGCGAAGTTCTCGAACAACGCTTCGGCCTCAAGGACGGCTACAGCCGCACCCTGGAGGAAGTCGGCCGCCAGTTTCAGGTCACCCGCGAGCGCATTCGCCAGATCGAAGCGAAGGCCCTTCGCAAGATGCGTCACCCGACGCGCATTCGGAAGCTGGAAGGCTTCATCGAACTGCCCAACATGTAAGCCCCGTAGCTACTTCAGCTCACCTCAACCCTGCGGATCCATTCTTCGCTCCATGATCAGCTTCGCGTGAGTACCCTCTTGAGAAGCCTGAGCCGACGATCTCTCCACTCCATACCCTCAAGCTCGAGATCAGGAATGCGACTTTTGAGCGAAACCCCAAAGTGCCCGATGAGGTCCCCTCTCCTGCCGAGGCCGACGAGTGGCTGCACAAAGCCAGGAAAGAGCACGGCGCGACTGGCCCACCTCCCTTCAAAGCTTCTGGCTGGGAACACGCACCCGCTTTCACCATCCACTGTATCGAGTCCACCACCGAGACCCGCATGACCTACGAGCGACGTTTGTTCTGACATCAGGGGAAGGAGATCCCCATGGTGGTCGGTGAGGATTTGAGCGGCGGGAGTTCCTCCAGACAAAGCGATGCCATCACCCGCGCGCCGGAGGAACCCATCACCCCGGAAACCATTCCTTTCCGCAATCAGACCACCAGAGTCGGGCAACGCATTCCCAACGGTCAGGCTCTTGTCCAGCGTTGCTCCGGCTCAAGCAGACAGATCGAATATCTCCTCATCACCGTGACACGAACTGCCGCCACGGGCGGTTGAGCACTCGAGACCCAAAGTAGCAGATACTTCGACCATCAGAATCCCTCAATGTTTAGGGTAGAGATCCATGCACTGCAATGCTTGAACGGAACGGGTTCCTTTGCTTAGGTATCGGGACGCGCGCGAACAAGACGATCTAGCCCGACGCAAGGTTCCGCGCTCACCCACTCCGACCGTGTCCAAATCGCAGGGCAAAAAGCCTACCTCTCCACCACGCCGAAAAAAACGGCGCTGGTTGCGTGTCCTTTTGATTTTGTGCGGACTCTCGATCGCGCTTGGCCTTGCCCTCAACGGTCCGATCGCACGATGGTTCATCGCCCATACAATCAAGGAAAAACTGGCGGAACGGGGCCTTGCGGGAAAGCTTGCGGTCGAAGGCGCACTTCACAAAGGGTTCACTCTTCGCAAGGGACACTTCACCGGAGTTGGTGAGATCGAATTGCTGAGCTTCGATGAAATTGGGGTGAGCTATTGGATCCTGGATCTTCCCGGCAAGAAGATCGACGCACTCGTGATCCGCAAAATTGTGGTGGTGGCCAAATCTTCACTCGAGGAACCCTCCGAAGAAACGGAAGAGGCTTCAACCCCTCCCGACTATCGCGCCCTCGGAGACGCTCTCCGCAAATACCGTCCTCTCTTTCTTCCCGTCCAGATCGACATCTCCGAGATCGACCTCACTCTCAAGGGTCCGCAGGAGGATCTTCCCCTGCGCTTCACCCTCGGAGCCCTCAAGCATACGCCGGGGACATCGAAGATCACCCTCGAGGATCTTGAAAGCAATGCCCTCGGCGTAGAAGGACTCCGCGAGCAAAGCCTCGTCCTGACCTGGGAAGACGAACAGATCATGCTCAGTCACGCCCAGATCATCCCCGAACTGGCCGTGCAATCCCTCGCGATCGATTTCCCCATCGGAGGCAGGCTTTCCATCGACGCCATGGTCGGCGCCCTCGGGACCGAACTCCAGCTCTTCGCCGACGATACCGGCAATGTTCGCATCAACCTGAAGGATCAAGTCCTCGACCTCTCCAAGCTGACCTCCTTTCCCGACTTGGAGCTTGCCGGCACCATCGACAAGCTCTCGGTCGATTTCGAAAATCTGCTGCAGAAGCCGGAAGCTTGGAGTGGGACCGCCATCGTGGAAGCGCAAGACTTGCGATGGCCCCAAGGCAAACTCGCCCAGGTCGCGGCCGACTGTGCCCTCGGAGAGATGCTCACCCTGAAAGCGAACCTCTCCTCTGATCTCAATCTCGAAGCCTCTGCCCCCCGCCCGAGGGGTGACACCCTCGATCTCACGGAGTGGATGGACGGCCTCGTCATCGACCTGAATCTAAAGGCCCCCTCTCTGCGCACCGCCCTGCACCACATCCTGCCCGCAGCCGGTCAGCCCTTACCGGACCTCGCCTCCCTTCCCGAGGGTGCGCTGGGCTTGCAAGGCAGCGTCACTCTGGGCGGTGCACGTGGGGTCTCGCACTCTGCTTTGAGGTGGCGTTTCTCGGACATCGCCTACCAGGATGACTCCATCCCCGATCTCCAGGGCAACGCCACCCTCGAGGGCGACGCCCTGGGGGCCGTCGTCGAGCTTGCCGATCCCCACCCCGAGGAACAATTGAAGCTCTCCACCAACTTCGACCTCAAGAGCAGGATCTACTCCGCGAATCTCGAAACGACCCTCCCCGATCCCTCCTGGCTCCTCCCGCTCATTCCGAACGACGATCCACTTTGGAAACCCAGGGGGCCCATCATGGCCACCTGGAACGGGAACGGATCTCTGGCCGATGAGCCCGTTCACAAGGGCTCTCTCCAACTCAAAAAACTCACCCTCACCGCCCCCCAGGAAAGCCTCACTGAGATCACCCTTGAGGTCGCCTACGATTGGCCGAACCTGGTCGATGTCACTTCCATTTCCCTCAGAAACGGCGACCTCGGGCTGAAGGGCAGCACCAAGTGGGCGAACAATACGCTCACCATCAGCGAACTGGGCTTTCACGATGAGAGCGGACCGGTCACGAACCTGAAGGGCCACGCACCACTCTCCCTCGATGCCCTCACCGCAGAGAAGTACCTTGCGCAAAACGACGCTCTCAATCTCAAACTAGAAGGCACCGATCTCAAGCTTGCCCGCATCGGCAAGCTACTTCCCCTCGCGCTTCCCGAGGGCCTGGGAGCCACCCTCCAGTACGACCTCACTCTCGGAGGCACTCCCGGCGCACCGACCCTTGATGGACAATTCACCGTCAGCGACGTGCGCGTGCCGGACCCGAAAAACCTCCCCCTCCTTGCCACCACTCTCACCTTCGCGACCAAAGATCAGCGGCTCAGCGCAACAGGATCGATGACCGAACCCGAGGGCAGGATCGTCCTCCTCGACGCGAGCTTTCCCCTCGAACTGAAAGCCTGCCTCGAGAACCCCGATCACTTCCAGACCCTCCAGATCACGGCCAATGCTCATCTCCAAGAGTTTGCCCTGCACCGCCTCCAACTCTTGGCTCCAGCCCTAGCCGATGCCGAAGGACACCTCAATGCTGACCTCCATCTCACCGGGAGTGTTGGAGAGCCCGTCTTGACCGGGGGTGCAACCATCAAGATCGATCGCTTCCCCCTCCCCGACACTCCCTATCGCGATGTGCGCGATTCGAAGGTCGTGCTGCGCCTTGAGGACTCTAAAATCGTGATCGACCCGACCACCGAGATCAATTGTGCGGGCGGAAAGATCAACCTCGCGGGATCCATCGCAATAGGAAAAACCGAGCCGGAGTTTGCGATTCGCCTCCAAGCCGATCACCTCCTCACTTGGCGGGACGACAACGTCATCCTGCGCAACAATGCTCAGCTCAAGCTCGACGGCCCCTTCAGCGCGGCGCGCATCACGGGCGAGGTGCAGTTCGTCGAAAGCCTCTTCTACAAGGACATCGAGATGATTCCGATCGGGGTCCCGACCGCCAATGTGCCCAAGCCCCGACTGCCGCAAATCGACCAGGAGAACGCGGTCAAGGTCAGTGACGACATCCCGGAAGCTTTTGGCCGCTGGACTCTCGACCTCACCATTCGCACCCAGGACCCCATTCTCATTCGCGGAGGCAACTTCGCCACCGGAAAAGTCAACGCCCACGCCCGGATCGGCGGCACCCTCGCCCATCCGCGACCATCCGGAACGGTCACCATTCAGGACGCCTGGGCCCGCCTCCCACTGGCTGGCAAACTCAACCTCCGTCAGAGCGTCGTCACCCTGCGCCCCCACGCCCCCTACGACCCCGAGCTCGACTTGCGAGGAGCCGCCACGATTGATCGCTACAACATCAAGTTGAACATCTTTGGCACCGCCAACAGCCCTCAATACAATCTCTTCTCCGATCCCCCGCTGCCGGAAAGCGAAATCCTCACTCTTCTCGCAACCGGGACCACCACCGAAAATCTCGAGGCCCTTGACAAGGACGCGGCCGCCATGAAGGGCGCACAACTCGCCATCAACTGGCTCAAGGACAAGTTCCAGAAACTAGGCAAGAAAAACCTCTTCCACCGCGCCCTCGCAGGTCTCGACGAATTGGAGCTGAACGTTGGAGAGAATGATCCCTTCAGCGGCCGAAAACTCAACTCCGCCACCATGAAGGTCGCGAAAAACTGGTTCCTCTCCGCGGCCGTCGATGCGACCGGCGACACCCGCGGGGTGGTTATCTTTTCCGTCCGCTTCCGCTAACCCCCTCATGCTGCGCATCACGATCGTCTTTCTCGCGTGTCTCCTCGCCTTCCCGGCGCAGGGCGCGAAAGTGCGGATCCGCGGGATGCGCTCGATTCCAGAAAGCGAGGCGATCAATTTGATCAGTGCCCGCCTGGAACATCTCAAGGAGCGTCCTGCTTCCTCTTCGCGAGCAGACGACGCCGCATTTCTGTTGGATCGCCTCCTCGTGCAACATGGTTTCACCCAACCCAGCGTCGACTGGAGTCTGCCCGGCGGAAACCAAATCCTCCTCACGGTCGTGGAAGGACCCCGCTCCACTCTTGGAAAAATCGAAATCATTGGCGCCGATCCCGAACTCCGCAAGAGCATCGAGGCACAGGTGCGTTCCGCGCACAAGGCACCTACCTTTGAACTTGGCGAAGCGACCCCCTTCCTCATTGAACACAACAAGGAAGCCGTCGAGGACTGTAATCGCCTCCTCCAGTCAAAGGGCTACCGGGATGCGGTCGTCCGGCTCATAAAGACCACCCGACACGCAGGTTCGGAGGTGGACATCTTCCTGGAGGCCAAGCCCGGCCCTCTCTACCACCTGCTTCCCTTTCAATTCAAAGGCAGCGAAGATGTTCACCCGAATCTCAAGACCCGGCTGCTTGAGGATTTTAACGGGCAGGTGGCCACCACGAAAAACATTCGCAATGCACGGGCGAGGATTGAGCAGTTCTATCGCAAACGTGGTCACCACTTTGCCACCACCAAGGCCTTCGCCACCGACCGCCAGGGCAGAACCCAACTCCAGTTCGACCTCACGGCCAGACCACGTTATCGCGTGGGCGAAATCAAGGTCACCGGAGCCGGCAAAGTGAACCCCCATCTCGTTCAGGACCGCTTTCGCGACTTTCAAGGCGACCACTACGATAGCGACGCCATCAATGCCGAGCTGCGGAAACTCCTCGGGACCGGCGCCTTTGCCGGTGTGCACCTGGATGAGGAGCCCCGCCCTGACGCGTTCATCGATCTCACCCTCCACCTCACCGAATCCAAACCCGAAGGCTACTACTTCTACGGCGGGGTGGGCAGCTTTGAAGGCCCCATCATCGGTGCTGGCTACTTCAACCGCAATCTCCTCGGCAATCTCTGGAATCTCTCGACCCGCGCAGAGTGGTCTGGCCTCGGCCTCCTCGGCGAAGTCAGCGTCACCGAACCGCGCTTCCTCGGATACGACCTGCGCCTCACATCCTCCGCTCACCTCACCACCCGATCCTATCCGGGATACAAACAGGCCGAGGCCGGTCTCCAGGCGGAATTGGAGTGGACGGTCACCGACCACTGGATCATGAAGGGCTCATTTCAAAACGCGCTCGTCACTCTCAACACCAATGGGCTCCCTCAGAAGGAATTGGGATCAGACGTTTATCTCCTCCACGTCCTCGGATTTTCCCAAACTTATGATACCCGGAGCAATCCTGTCCTCCCCAAGGACGGATTCTTCGCCAAGCTCAACACCGAGCTTGGTCTCACGCTGGGCGGAGGCGGCGTCTCCTTCCTGCGAGGAGAAGGACAGGTGAGCTATCACAAGCAAATCTTCGACAAGAGTGCGGTGGTGCTCGGCGCACGAGCGGGTGTGGTTGTGCCCAATGGCTCCGATGCCAACCTCCCAGTCAATCTGCGCTACTTCCTAGGAGGTGGAGCTTCCGTGCGGAGTTTCCCGGATCGCGAACTCGGTCCCGAGGCAGTCAATGGCGTCCCTCAGGGCGGCGAAGCTTACTGGGTGGCCAACGCCGAGTATATTCACAGCATTGCGGGTCCCCTCAACGGCGTCCTCTTCTTCGATGCAGGCTCCCTCAGTCGTGATCACTACGCCCTCCTGACCGGCGATATCAAATACGCTGTCGGACTCGGGATTCGTCTAGATCTCCCGATCGGCCCCGTCCGCTTCGAATACGGCCACGCCCTCAATCCCGAGCGCAACGAACGCTACGGAGCTTTCCACTTTGCGATCGGATCTGCCTTCTAGCACGCAGGGTGCTGGGGTTCTGTCAGAGTTGAGCTGAGAAATCAGCGCGCAGGAGAATGGAGCCCTGACAAGGCGCCGAACGGCAGTGGCGTGGGTAACCTTCGAAAATTCGGGAACGCACCGGGCACTTTTCCCTCCGAGGGTTCCTCCGTCAAATCACTCCTAACTGAGCACTGGAGCTGCGACCGAGGCGCAACATGACTTGCAAAAGAAGGGCCCACCGCCTTCCGGGGCCCCGTTCTTCAGAGTCGGACTCTCCGCACTTTTCCCCACCAGGAGGAAATCTCTGGTCCCGCGGTGGCCCCGGATCCTCGAACTCACTCCGGAACATGCTCCCAAAGATTCTGCGTGCATCTGCCCCCATCCGCGGTACCTCTTCCCCCGTCCATGAGCGGATACGATGTCAGCGCCCTGCGCGCTCAATTTCCCATCCTTGAGCAAGAGGTGCATGGGCTACCTCTTGTCTATCTCGACAACGCCGCCACCTCGCAAAAGCCAAGGGCCGTCCTCGACGTCAGTCGACACTACTACGAGAAGCTCAACTCTAACATCCATCGCGGAACGCACTATCTCGCCCAGGAAGCCACCGCTGCCCACGAGAAGGCCCGCGAAAAGATCGCCACTCATCTCAATGCCGGATCACCTGACGAGATCATCTTCACCAGCGGCACCACCGACGGCATCAACCTGATCTCTTCCGTCCTCGGATACTCGGGACGCATCGGCAAGCGCGACTCGATCGTGATCTCAAACCTGGAACATCACTCCAACACGGTCCCGTGGCAGATGCTCTGCGAACGAACCGGGGCCGAGCTCAAGGTCCTTCCCGTGCACGAGGATGGCACCCTCGAGCTCGATGTCTTTCACCGATACCTCGATGAGAATCCCATCCTCATCGCCCTCACCCACATTTCCAACGCCTTCGGCTCCGTCTTGCCGGTGCGTCCCCTGATTCAATCGGCCCATGAAGCTGGCGCGCTTGTCCTGATCGATGGAGCCCAGGCTGTCCCCCATCTCTCCATCGATGTGCAGGAGTTGGATGCCGACTTTTATGTCTTCTCCGGCCACAAGGCCTATGCCCCCACCGGCATCGGAGTGCTCTACGGAAAGCGCGAGCACCTCGAAGCGCTCCCCCCATGGCGAGGCGGCGGGGAGATGATCAAAAAGGTCGACTACGCGGGAACGACCTACAACGATCTCCCCTTCAAGTACGAAGCGGGTACTCCGAATATCGAAGGCGCCCTTGCTCTCGGAGCTGCCCTCGATTTCCTCAACGAGATCGGACTCGATGATCTGCACAGCCACGAAGCCAGTCTCATTGAACACGCCGCCACCGCGCTCTCCGCGATCGAGGGCCTGAAACTCTACGGCCCCCACGATCGCGCCGGCGCCCTCTCCTTCAACATCGACGGCATCCACCACTACGATCTAGGAACGCTCCTCGATCAGATGGGGGTGGCCGTCCGGACCGGCCACCACTGCTGCCAACCGCTCATGGCCCGCTTCGGAATCACGGGCACCATCCGCGCCTCCTTCGCTTGCTTCAACGACGAAGGAGACGTGCAACGACTGGCCGATGCCGTCACCAAGGGAGCTCGCATGCTACGATAACCCCGCCCCCGCCAGGAATTTCTAGGGTGTCTTCGAGAACCCGGATGAGTGGCGACGTGAGCAATTTTTTCGATTGGCAAGGCGTCGGTCGGTGGCGATGGGCGAGCCCACAGAGCCGGACGAGGACGCAGCGAGACGGGAACAGGTAGAGGTGGAACATCACCGGCAAACCTCCATAGGCACCCGGACCCTTCACTCCCATCTCGGGATGCTCATCTGCCAGCATGATCCGCGAATCAGCAATTTGAAGCTCGGCATGGCCGATTTGCCCTCCCGGTCCGGGCATGCACATGACCTCGGCCACCCCCAGGGCCTTCTTGTAAAACTCGATGGCCTCCGCTGCGCCGTCGATGAAGAGATAGGGAGTGACGCTGTGGTAGCCGTCGGGAATGGTTTTACGGAGTCGGTCATCACGTTTCTCTCGATTACTTCCGCACGGCATTTTTGATCACCAATTGCTTCTCTGCCCAACCAAATCTCTTCGCCACCAATTTCGGGAATTCCCAGCGTTCTTGGTTTCCTTCGATCGTAAGGGCGCTGCGCTCCGCAGCCATCGCCACCGCTTGCGGGAGATCCATGAACTTGAGAACATTGAGATAAATCGGCCCCTTCCGATGAGAGGTCGCCAATTCGCGCAAGCTGAGGCTCTCGACGGGCTTCTCCAGAAAGAGGGACGCGTAGAGCGTGTTCCCTGCCGCCGATCCCTGCGCCTCCACCGCAATCACCGCCTCCGCGTTCACGATTCCCTGCAGAACTTCGATTCCGGTCCGAATATCATGCACGCGCATGCCATCAAGGGTCTGCCCGATCAAGGCAAAGCGTCTCCGGATCTGGACGGATTTTCGCTCGTCCGCCCAGGCCTTCCAACGAGGTGCTCCAAAACCACGCGGCTGCAGATAGACGAGAGCGTGCCCTGGTTTCCGGGGCTCCTCCAGATCACCCGGCAAAGGTCCCTCGATGATCCGCAGGTCGACTTCAGTAAGTTCCTGCAACCTCGTTCCCGCGGCGTGCAGGAGGGTGATCGAACACGTCACTTCATCCTCCGATTGATAGCTCATTCTCCTGGTATGAACCGTCCCCACCACCCCGTCGGCGAGCTGCTTGGCGCTGCGCTCGGTCTTGACCGTAGGCCATCCCCGAAAGCTCTGCTCGCGCAAGGCGGCCATCCATTTCTCTTTCTGCCGCTGCCAGGCGGATGCCTCTTTGGGCAGGATCGCCTCTGCGACCTTCGAAACAAAGACTTCATCGATCGTGGTGTTGATCTCATCCGCAGGAAGTTTGCCGAAGACCTTGAGTTCCGCGGGCTCGAAAAGTTTCACCGCCGCCATTGCAAAGGTGTCCGAAGGCGTGGTTCCCTTCAGGTGACGATTCATCCAGTGAAACGCGGAGGTCCGCAGGGGCTGGGTATCCTTGTGGGGCCCCTCCTCAATGTTCAGGCCAAGATTTCCGGCGGCCTCCGCGAGCTCGTAGATGCGCCGCACCGATCGGTAGACCTGGTAGACACCATCCAGCGGGAAGATCGAATCCTTGTCCGTATTCGATATCAACAGGGGCCGGGGGGCGATCAGGGATGCGATCTGCTCAAAGTCCCACCGGTAGGTATTGAGGTGATACATGCAATCGCAGTGCCCCTCCACGCAACCATCGACCACGTGATTGCGCAGGGAGGTAATTCCAGCCACCGGCACCGCCGCCATGATCCGATCGTCAATCGCTGCAATCCACCAGCTGTAGGCTCCGCCCCCACTCCGACCGGTCACCCCGATCCGGGTGGCATCCACTTCGGCGCGAGTCTCGAGGTAGTCGAGTGCCCGCATGCAGTTCCACGCCTCCACTCCGGCCGGGGTGTAGCCCCGGGCGTGCCACCACCAGCGACCGTGATTGTAGGTTCCGTGATGAACACCCTCGATCTCACCCAGCTGCAGCGTGTCGATAACAAGGCAGGCATAGCCGTTGCGCGCAAACCAGATTCCGTGATGCTGATAGTGCACTTTGTTGCCATGGGGCACGCCATCAATTTTTACGCCTCCGTGACCACACAGGTAGAGGATGGCTGGGATTTTCCCCTCCCGCTTTTTCGGGAGGTAGAGGTTCGCGGTGACATAGAGTCCCGGCGACGACTGGAAGTGCAGATTTTCCACCACGATCTCGTCCCTCACCAGTTTCCCCGTCACCGTCGGCTGCAGCGGAGTTCGATCCGGCAGCGGACTCAGGCCCAGCATTTCAAGAAGACGTTTCCGGTTCGCGGCCTGCTGCGAACGCCAATCATTTTCCTCGACCCTATCCAAGGGCCCCTCCAACTCAGCGACCCGCTGATCAAAATAACGCTCCAACTCCTCGCTCCCAAGGTCCGCCCGATCCGCCCAGCCGGCCGCCGCGCAACATATCCAAACTAAACACGCTCTCATCATCAGTTTCCCACCATCTGAAACGGGCCCCTCTCCACCAGTTTTTTCGCGTATTTCACGATTTTCACGATGCACAAAAAAATCTGCGTGCATCTGGGTCCCTGCCCGGTTCACTTCCCCGCGCATGACCATCGCCGAGAAACAGGAGCAATTGCTGGAGGAGCTCAACCTCTTCCAGGACTGGACCGAGCGCTACGAATACGTGATTGGCCTCGGGCGCCAACTCCCCGCCATGGACGAGGAGCTCAAAACCAAGGATCGACTCATCGAAGGCTGCCAATCGCAAGTCTGGCTCGACGCCAGCCTCGAGAATGGCGCGGTCCTCTTTGTCGCGGACTCCGACTCCCAGATCACCAAAGGCATAATCGCCCTGTTCATCCGCTTCCTCAGCGGCGAGTCCGCCGACAACATTCTCACCGCCGACTTTGCCTTCATCGCGAAGACCGGTCTCAAGGAACACCTCGCTCCCACTCGTGCGAACGCCCTCAAGCTGATGGCCGGGCAAATGAAACAGCGGGCCCTCGAACTTGCTCTAAAGAAGTAGACGCTTCTCGTTTCCGATCCCTTCCCCTGTCCTCTCAGGAAAAGGCTCCCCGAACTGCGGATGCCGTGTCTACGAAATCCCTCTTCCTGAGCCTTCCGGAATCGAGCCGGATGGGCCTTCCCCTGCAATTCCGATCATTCCAGCCGATTCCAAATTGCACTCTCTCCTATAATCCACAGCATGGGCTCCGCAGGCTAACGTAATTTCATGACCCCCGTGCGTTGCAAGGTCTGCCGGGAAGAAAATCCTTTGGATGAGGCCTATCCTCGTCATTGATTCCGCTGTCCCAAATGCCATCGGGGTTATCAGGGCGGCCAGGATGCCTTGGGCGGCCTCACGCTTTTGGTCCTCCTCCTCATTGGCATCTTGGACTTCACTACGCCCCCCCGATCTCCGCCAGCGCCAGCGCAAGCACCAGCTTCACCACCAGCATGGAGGGGATCGATCTCGATGCCGCAGGAGGAGTCGAAAAGGGTGAAGTCACTTCGGTCCTCATCGAGCGAATCGGAATTCCGGAAGGTCACCCACCCCTCTACTCCACTTGGAGAGGTCAGCTCTTCTTTCCGGACCGGAGCATCGAGCCGTCCTATCGATCCCATCCTGTCACCACACTTGAGATCGACAAAACCCTTGATTCGCCCGGAATTTTCATCGCACCCAAAGATCACCTCCAGGAAGTGCTCATCGTTGACGACAACGCCCAGTGCTACCGCTTGACCGCCACCAAGAACATTACCCACGGGAGAACTTCCCGCCGTCCGCAACCTCCTCCGCGTGATCAGGAGCAGCACTTCTAGGGTGGGTTCGAAAACCGGGCACCCCCTAGGACCCTGCAAGGGGCCTGTAATCAACGATTCAACCACTGCAACATCGCTTCCGCCGTCTTGAGTGAGATCCCCGGCAATTCCGCGATCTCCCCGGCACTCTTCTTGCGGATGCGCTCCACCGACCCAAACTTCTCCAACAAGGTCGCCTTGCGCTTGGGAGAGACGCCCGGGCAGTCGTCGAGGAGCGATTCCTTCATACGCTTGCGCAGGAGCAGTTCGTTGTAATTGTTGGCGAAACGGTGCGCTTCGTCCCGAATGCGCTGCAGGAGCTTGAGTGCGCCCGTGTCATGACTGAGCACGAGCGGATCGCTCTCTCCCGGACGAAAAATCTCCTCGCGTTTCTTGGCCAGACCGATGATGGGCAGTTCGTGCAGCCCAAGTCGCTGCAACTCTCCCGTGGCGGAGCTCAGTTGCCCCTTCCCCCCGTCCACGATGACAAGATCGGGCAGCGTGATGGGAGCCTTGCCTTCCTTGGCGAGACGCCGCATCGCTTCGATCACTCCTTCCTGGGATTCGACCGCGTCAGGATTGGCCTCCGCACTTTGCCTCAGGATGCGCGAGTAGCGACGCCGAATGACTTCGGCCATGCTGGCGAAGTCGTCCTGACCTGCCACCGTCCTGATTCGGTAGCGCCGGTAGTTCTGGCTGTCGGGCAAACCATCGACGAAGCGCACCATGGAGGCCACGATGTGATTGCTCGAGACGTTGGAAATATCGAAGCACTCCATGGTCC